>JGI24891J29808_1000033_pt1 | contig 189389 bp, 132 predicted proteins | sample FreactcultuFSWF8_FD_29808 | JGI IMG/M metagenome (IMG submission 29808) | reverse complement strand
AAAAAAAAAAAAAAAAAAAAAAAGACATGGGACATGGCAGTAGGAGCAAAGAACTCTCAACGGCTTGATTTCCACGTATTGCCAGTTTCAAGATTCGAATATGCTCTGACTCAGCTGCCTAGTGGACTCGTCCGTACTACTGATATCATTAGTTCCATGGCGCTCTTCAACCTCCAGGAGAGATTGCGACTCTTCGTTTCGATGCGTCAATAAGCTTTGCGTGCTTTCGTGTTGTCCTGCAGAAGGTCTTTGTGCTGGAAGATGGTTCATCTCGATCACTTCTTCGCTGATGTGTGTTGAGGCAATGGTACTGGTGGTCTTTGGTTGTTTGGCGAGGGTTTCGTCCCCCTTCTTTCGAGCAAGGCAGTCTTCGCAGATGTTGGCGTCCGGGTGCCGGCTTTTGAGGTAATACCCCACTGCAAGTGTGTACAGGGACCAAGCGGCTCGCAAGAAGACGAGATCAGCAACCAGGATAGAGACCAACACGTTCGCCCAAGACTTCAACACTGGGTCTTGGCACATGTATGTGGCAGCTATGAAGGATGCGGTGGTATTGAGAAATCCAGTGGCTGTGTCGTTGTTCTTCTGTGCGTCATCGTAGGTGAGCAGAGGCAGCTCATAGTCCCCAAGCCATGGGACCCATCCAGAGTTCTGCTCTGCAATAGTGACAGATTTAGTTGTCCAAAACTGCAATGACTCGGGAGTTGAGAGCATGTTCGTCTTCGAAGGCAATTGCCACTGTCCAAGATCGAAATAGTTGGCGGACACCATCGCCTTTCCAAGGCGGTCGACTTCTGACCAGACATTGGGCCATGACTTATTACGCGCTAGGCCAAAAAGTCCTTCATCATCAGCGAAACTGGTATATCTCCGCCCTTGAGCTTGGTCGAGGAAAATCCATTCCACATCACTGAAGAACGATTCATTATTTATGTCCATCCCCTGGGAGGAGCTAGGGTTCAGAGTAATGAAGCCGCTTGATAGATTGTATCGCGACGTTGCAGTTCCTGTGGCTGATTCTTGTATCGTCTCTTTCGTTATCGCAACGAGAGTTTCCGACCAGAAAGCCTTCAAGAGTTGATCGGCCCAATACAGGCCTGAGGTCGACCCTCGGTCTTCTTTCAAAAGGCCGTAGAAACCTGTCGGAAGGCTGACTTTAGGATCCATGTCATTCGCTGAGGTTGGTCCATACCGAGCTATGAGGATGGTTGGCTGGTTTTCGATCCCACAAAAGACCGAAGAGCTGACAGTGACCTCCCAATCAGACAGGCCTATTTGTGCAGGCGACCGAGCATTTGATGTTTCGAAACGTATACAAACTTCTGTGACCTCGCAGCCTCCAATTGAACTACCAAAGTAAGACAATGCTGTGTCGGAAAGGCCCACTCCAATTCGGGACAGCTCATATGTGAAGCCGCTCTGGTTAGTGTGGAAGTATGAATGAACCGGAATCACCGAAGCTTCGCATCAAGGTTGTATCTTGCTCGTGAAGACTTCTGGAATGTAGCGTGGCCATCGCCTTGACAGAAACCACTGCCTGTCTGTTGTCGTTGTCGTTGTGGAAACCATTGTATATGCGGTCGAGAAGAAGTTTATAGCCGAGAACAACACCGTCAGTAGAATCCCCCCTACAGTGGCGACAGGTGTGAACCATTTGTAAGGATATTCTCTGGTGACACTGTAGCTGAATGCAGGCACCGAAACCTTGTTTACGAATGAAGGCATGCGCATTGTGATTTGAAAGTGAGTCTCGATGTGTCGTAAAAGAAGTGACCGAGTAACCAGGTCGTAAAGAAGAGCAGGCCATTGCTCTTTATCGCAATTGACATCGCGCGTTAATGGTCTGGACCCTGCAGTTGGCTTCGCCTCAGACTGAGGCCATGCGAGGCCGGCAACATGTTAATGCAGACTCAGCTATTTCAAGAAACAGGTTGGGGGCCATTGCCATTTCGTTCCGAGATAAGGAGGCCGACGATCCGGTGAGAGAGAGAGAATACGAGAGATATCGAGGTGACATCCCAATGTTTGCAGGAAGTCGTCACAAGATAGATGGCTGTGCCAAGGAGAATGTGAGCACTGCCAGGCAGGCAACAAGCCACCAAGGCTGATGTTGACCAATGAAAGCGACAAGCATCGATCTCTCGGCCCCCAATATCGTATGCAAGTTCAGGATTGGGTGAGGTATAAGATGGGGAGGGCAGCCATCAGCCTGTCTCATGTAGTTATGCGATGAAGACGCCAACTGCGGCGTAACCTGCCTGCGATTATGTGCGAATTGTTTTCCGCCTGACCAGGGCATCCTGAGATCCTGCCGACTCCGTGCAATCCTTGGATATGCAGACGCATTGATATGCGCGCAATTCAACGGCTGTCGAGATAACTGGTAAGTTAGAGCTGGATTATAAGGCAAGTGTGAAAAGTCAAGAGTCGGGTATAATTATGTGCCTGCCTAATCATGATAAGAAGAAAAACGGAAAATGTCAAAATCGCCCAGTTGCTCGAGGAAATAAAACCTGCGCCGGCATCGTTGGAAATCATAACGCGAAACAAGAGAAAGGAGAAAGAAGAATCCAGAATACATGCAAACTCGAGTCCTTACGAGCTGTAGGCTTGGTCAACCTCCTTCTTGTACTTCTCGAGAATGTTCTTGCGGTTCAGCTTCTGTGCTGAAGTGACGAGCTGGTTTTGAGGAGTCCACTCATCGGGAGCGAGGACGACACCCTCGATGATCTCAATACCGGCCAGACCACCCTTCTTACCGGCGGCTTGAAGGTTCTTCAGGACGGCTTCGTTGAGCTTCTTGTCGTGGCACATGTCCTCGAGATCACCAGCTTGGCAGCCACTCTCAGAAGCCAATGACTTGAGAGCGGGCTCAGCGGGAACGATGATGGCGATGGGCTTGTTCTTGCTCTGGTCTGCGTAGACGCAAATGTTTGCAACAACGTTGCTGGCGCGGTAGATGGACTCAAGCTTCTCAAGAGCAATGTACTCGCCGTTCTGGGTCTTGACCAAGTTCTTCTTGCGGTCGATAATCTTGAGGTTACCGTTCTTGTCGAACTCACCAATATCACCACTCTTGAACCAGCCGTCTTCGAACGACTCCTTGTTCTCCTTCTCCAGGTCGAGGTAGCCGTCAGTAACAGAGTCACCACGAATCCAGATTTCACCCTGAGGAGGGCTGTTGGTGGAGTAGTAGCCAGCATCGGGGAAGTCGACAAGCTTGACCTCGATTGAAGCAGGCAGACCACCAAGTGCCTCGTCGGTCCAGGCAAGGGGGTCCATGAGAGCACCCATGGCAGAAGTCTCGGTCAAACCGTAACCACTGATCATGGGAGCAATGGCCATGGAAATGAAGCGCTGAGTGTCCTTTGCGACGGGACCACCACCGTTCAAGCAAATTCTCAGTCTGCCACCGGTAGCCTCCTTGATCTTGCTGAAGACAACAGAGTCCATAACGCTGGTGCCGAGACCAGTGAAAGGCAGGGCAGAGTGGTTCATCATGGTGCTCTTTGCGGCCATACCGGCCCAGAAGAGCTGCTTGGCAACACCACCAGTCTTGTCGACCTTTCCGACAATACCCTTCTTGACAGTCTCCCAGACAGCGGGAACACCGACCAGAATTGAGGGCTTGAATTCGCGAATGTCACCAGCGCAATTGCGGACCGAAGCGTCGGAGATGGTTCTGGGGTTTCCGTAACCCATGGTACCACCCCAGTAAAGACAGGCGGACTCGAAGACGAATTCGAGAATGTGAGCGAGGGGGAGGTAGGTAAGGAGACCGTCACCGGGTCCGAGGTAGGGGCCGACAATCACATCAACACCGGCAACTACAATGTGTTAGCTGGAGACAAGAAAAAAAATGGAAGACTGTACGTACTAGCGGCAATGACGTTCTTGTGCTTGAGGAGAACACCTTTGGGAGTTCCGGTAGAGCCGGAAGTGTACATGATACAGCAAAGGTCTTCAGGTTGGGGAGGAACAGGGTCGACCATGTTCTCCTCACCCTTCTTGGTGAGCTCGTCGAAGCTGAGGATGGTGAGATGAGGGTGGGCCTCCTTGAGCTTCTCGATGTCCTCCTTCTTGACTTCCATTTGGCTGTTATAGACGACGAATTGAATGTCCTTCGTCTCCTTGAGAGGGTTGATGAGCTTGGTGAGGAGATGAGGGTCGAGGAAAATGAGCTTGGCGTGGGTTTGCTTAAGAGAATGCATCAGACCCTCTTCGCCGAGAGTGTCGTAGGCGGTGACGATGGGCATCGACTGTGTGGAGGCGGCTGAGAAGAAGCATGTCAGAAAGTGGAATGCAGATAGTTGTCAGACGGAGACTCACCGTGAGCAGTAGCGAGCCACCATGGACTGGTAGAAGCAAAGATGTGGACGCGGTCGCCCTTGTTCATGCCAAGAGCGCGGTAACCAGAGGCGACCTTGAAACAGAGCTGCTCATACTCGACGAAGCTGATGTATGTGTAGGCGCTGAGCTCGGAGAATTGCCATTTCTTGTCGACGGTAGTCTCCTTGCCGTCAACGACCTTCTTGATCTGCTTGACCTCTTCGTGAACCTTGATCAAAGTACGGTATCCGAGCGCCTTTGCGTTTCCGAACTTCTTTGAGCTGCTGCGAAGAACATCGTAGATGGTCTTGATGTCGGGTGCGGGAGTGCTGATGAGACCGTCCTTTGCTGCCGGGTGTACGCGAGGGATGGTCTCGCCGTCCTTCTTCTCGTAGCCCTTGGCCTCGACTGTGTAGGGGCCCTTCTTGTAGGGCTTGGGTTGGGGGACCAACTTCTTCAGGTCTGTTCGGTTCATGATGTCGCCCATGTTGTAGATGTTGGTTATGTTGGGCAGACTGTCAAAAGACATGGAAAGTAAAAAGGCAAGGAGGAGCCTCGTTTTGGCAGAATAAGAGGTTCTGGCAGGAGCGACTGTGATGACGGCGCGCGTTGAAGCGGCGTCAGAAAGACAATTGGTTGGCTCCGCTCTCACCGGGACGACCAATGACGCACCAGGTTCCCGTGCCCGCGCCACACAAGGGCCAGAGCTCCTCGATTACTCCAAAAGTTCATCCGACTGGTCTGTACCAACTCATACCTCCCATCTGCCTCACACCATCCTCGCAACCTGCTCTGCTCTGAGTCTGCCTCGGTATATGACCGTCGCAACATCCTTGTAACAGAAAAATACATATCTACTCGTCGTCCATGTCTCTCGCCCCTTTCATCACCCAGCTAGGTGCCGAGATTCAGGATGCTTCGGAAGGTGATTGCCTAGAGTCCAAGCCCCATTCCTCCTCAGCATGGTAACGGTAGGTTCTATACAGAGACCTTTTTACTTTTCTCCCAAGACATCCCCTCTCAAAACCTTGGCATAATCGACTCACACTCCCCTCTCCTCGAGCTTAGCGTTGGATCTCGTGATCTATCCATCAGACAAAGCCCCGCAGTTCTCAATTCTGCTCGAGGGGGTGGTACTACAGGTGCTGTGGTATGGGAAGTCACTCCGAGGTTTGCTGAATGGTTGATCTCGCCTGGAAACATACTCACACAGCATGGCATCGTATCTGCCGAGTCAAGTGTGCTTGAGCTGGGCTCCGGAATTGCCGGCATTGTACCACTTACGTTAGCTCCACTGGTGCAGCAGTATATCGCTACTGACCAGGCATATGCTCTCAAATTGCTGAAAGAGAACATCGACCAAAACACAGCCTCGACGCCAGCTGGAACAAAGAATAAGAAATCCTCAAAGAAAGCAGTGCCCGCGCAAACCTCGAACCTGCAAGTCTTGTCCCTGGACTGGGAAACAGATGATGTTGAGTCGTTCCTGAAAACAAACGCTGCAGCGGAAGGCGTTGATCTGGTCATTGCTTGCGACTGCATATACAATTACGCTCTGATCAAGCCATTCGTGCAGACCTGTGTCGATATATGCCGATCGAGACAAGGCCAACGGCCGACAGTCTGCGTAATAGCGCAACAACTTAGACAGCCAGACGTGTTCGAGGAGTGGTTGGAAGAATTCAACAGATACTTTACGGCATGGAGACTGTCAGACGATTTATTGACTCCGCTATTGAGGGAAAACTCGGGATTCATGGTTCACGTCGGCATACTGCGTGGAGCGGCGTCGACGGCCATGTGAGATGGATAGACCAGGAGGAAAGATTGGTTCGTTGGGACAATGAAGCAAAGACCTGCATGTCGTGAGCATAAACTCGTGCTACGTTGCGTCAAGTCACGGTCCTGAGATATCTCGGATGGGAGCCGAAGACATCGGTTTAGCGTTGAAATGGCAAGGGATGCATGATTATGGAGTCTGGAATGCAGCCCTATAGTCGCTAGGAGGGGTGTGAAGAGTGGGCAGAAAGTTTGCTACCTTATTGATGCCTTGATTTAGAAATCGACATGTCGTATTATGATGGATCAACATGTGAGGTTTCACAATCGATAGCAGAGGCGTATAACGCTTCTCCGGAGATAGGCGGAGCTAGCGAGGAGCGTCAGATGAGGACGAGCTTCAGCAGGCAGGCGCGATCGGTAAAGAGCAAGCAGGCCAGACACGCATCTGTCAATTCACTCAAACTGGCGCTTACTACGGTCAAACGACAGTACAGCTACAAAACCCTCTTCTTCCTGTCACTCGCCCTCGTCCTGGTCACGGTGGCTTTCACACGCATCGCCTCCCGTCTCAGTCTACTGACGACTCACTTCACCCCGCTGAAGCTCCCCTCCGGCCTCGCCTCGACACGCAACATCACCTCTATGAGCATGGCCTCCGCAAAGTACCAGAAGCCTCCCCAGGCCCCTCCCCTCTTCACTGCCACCACCGAGTCTCTCGCCAAAGACACCCGCCGTCTGCTAGACCAGTCTCGCCGCATCCAAGACCAGATCGTCAAGGACGTCACAACCGAGTCGGCAAACTTCCACAATGTCGTCCTACCCATGGCTCTCGATGACAACAAGATGGCCATCGAATCACACATCATCGGTTTCTACTCAGCCGTGTCGACCGACTCCAAGCTGAGAGATGCTTCCATCGAGGCCGAGAAAGAGATGGACGAGTTCGGTATTGAGTCTAGCATGCGCGAGGATATCTTCAAGCTTGTCGATGCCGCTCTCAAGAACTCGAAGGATCTGGACGCTGAGAGCCAGCGTCTGCTCGAGAAGGATCACAAGGGCTTTGTGCGCATGGGTCTGAACGTACCTGCTGGCCCAAAGCGTGATCGTTTCAAGGACATCAAGAAGCGTCTGTCAGAACTCAGTATCACCTTCCAGAAGAACTTGAATGAGGAGCAGGGTGGTCTCTGGTTCTCCGAACAAGAGTTGGAAGGTGTTCCCAAGGACGTTCTCGACGGTCTCAAGAAGGGTGAGGGCGAGAACGCCGGCAAAGTCTGGCTCACATTCAAGTACCCCGATCTCTTCCCCACCCTGAAGTACTGCAAGAACCCCGAGGTCCGCCGCAAGGTCTTCACTTCCAACGAGAACAAGTGCAACGAAAACGTTCCCCTCTTCAAGGAGGCTATCGTCCTCCGCGATGAGGCCGCCCGTATTCTTGGTTACCCCAACCATGCCACCTTCCGCATCGAGGACAAGATGGCCAAGACCCCTGCCACTGTTGACGATTTCCTTGGTGACCTGCGCACCCGTCTCTCACCCGGCGGTGTTGACGAGATCAAGAAGCTGAAGACTCTCAAGGAGAAGGACTTCAAGGACCGTGGTGTTGAACAGCAGAACGACGGCAAGTACTACCTCTGGGACCACCGTTATTACGACACTTTGATGCTTGAACACGAGTACCAGCTTGAGCAAGAAGCAATTGCCGAGTACTTCCCTCTTGAAACTACCATTCGTGGTATGCTCCAGATCTTCGAGGAGCTCTTCGGTCTCGCCTTTGTCCAAGTCACTGGCAAGGACCGTGATTCTATCAGTCCTACTGGCAAGGGTGACGACATCATTTGGCACCCCGATGTTCAGGTCTTCAGCGTTTGGGATGATGAGGGTGAGGGCAGCGGCTTCGTTGGCTACCTTTACCTCGATCTGCATCCTCGCGATGGCAAGTATGGTCACGCTGCCAACTTCAACCTCCAGCCCGGTTACATCGATGAGAATGGCAAGAGAAGGTACCCTGCCACCGCTTTGGTCTGCAACTTCTCAAAGCCTACTCCCAAGAAGCCTTCTCTTCTGAAGCACGACGAGGTCGTCACTCTCTTCCACGAGCTCGGCCACGGTATTCACGACCTTGTATCTCGGACCACTTACTCCCGCTTCCACGGCACAGCCACTGTCCGCGACTTCGTAGAGGCTCCTTCACAAATGCTTGAGAATTGGTGCTGGACCGCTTCACAACTCCGCAGCTTATCGCGTCATTACAGCTACCTCTCAGATAGCTACAAAGCCGCTTTCACCGAGTCAAGCAAATCTGGCAAGCAACAGCCGCCAGAGACTATGCCCGACAACCTGATTGACAGCATCATCCGTACACGTCATGTCAATGACGCTCTCTTCAACCTCCGTCAGCTTCACTTCGGTATCTTTGACATGACCGTACATGAAGGCAAGTCACATGACGATATTAAGGGTCTTGAAGTGAGCAAACTGTACAATTCACTTCGCAAAGAGATTTGTTCACTCGACGGCCCAGAGGAACTTGGACAAGGCCTTGACTGGGGTAATGGTCAAGCTACGTTTGGTCACTTGATCGGTGGCTACGATGCAGGTTACTATGGCTATCTGTCTTCTCAGGTATACTCGGCCGACATGTTCTACTCGGTGTTCAAGAAGGACCCCATGAATGGCAAGGAAGGAAGGAGATATAGGCACACTGTGTTGGAACGTGGCGGTAGCCAGGATGAGATGCAGACGCTTGAGGATTTCCTCGGCAGAAAGCCCAGCACAGAGGCATTCTACGAGGAGTTGGGCCTGAGTTAGATCATCTACTGAGCCACACCGAGTCTGTATTCAATCTCGCAATTTTATAGTGTGGCTCTGAGCTGTGGATTGCTGACGAGAGCATCGAACTCGGTTATGGCTTACAATTAGAATGAATCACATGACTTTCGAATCATATGTTGCATCTCAACAGACCACAGACTCATGATGCTATCAATTGACTCTCGACAGCTCTGAAATTTGGTGCAGAAAGTATACAGATCCTGCCCAATTTACTTATCAGGCGCCAAGAAAAGGCGTGCCTCAGCCTGAAGCAGCAAGCCGCCGCAAATCCTAATCCTAGCCATCACTGCAACTCTCAAAGTCCTGCCATCATCACAGCATAATTTCTGTTGTAAATTGAATCTATTTCTCGTAACTGCTTATTTCCATGACCTTCGTCATCGCTATGGGTTGGCTCCTTTATCCTTGGCTTAGCCTTTCACACATGCAGCCCACTGCAGCAATGCCTCATCCTTCGAAATGTCCTTAGCTCCCATTGGTTCGAGAACTAGATTTCTGTGTCCGAGCACCTAAGATGCTCAGCCTCTTGTCGCAGATGGCTGCACTACTGCATAGGCTATCTCTCCAGGTCTGAAGTAGGATCTTTACCGGTTCATCGACACGTCGTTCACTGTCAGCTTCGCATACTGCGACAACGACAACCAAGTTCCCACTACAAAACTGCATCTCAACCCGCTCGAGTCCTTAGCTGGTCGAATTTCGTCTATAGGTTTGAGCTCAAATGTCTTCTTTCTGCTATAGCATCACAAGGCCATATCCTTACAAATGGTTCACACCAGTCGCCGTTGTGGGAGGAATCGTCCTGGCAGCCTTGTTCTCCTTCATCAATTTCTACTCTAATGCTTACAACATGATAACCATCACGACGAACAATCCAGACATAGTTGAAGCCAACCGATGGTCTCACATTCCAGGATCTTTGACGAGTCGCATTCATCCAAAGTGTGAAGATGCTATCATTCCAGTTGGCTCCACTTTCAACACAAACCAGACTGCACTTTCCTATCAGCTTGTCAGTCTACGAAATCACCCGGCACTGTCTTATCACAACAGGCGACTTGCATTCTGTGAAGTCACACAAATCTTGATTGATTTTCAGACATCGGATGACAGACAAGCTGCCCTGATCGATAGGTCCAGTTGGGGTGTCACTGTTAGTGCCGACATCACTTGCAATGCCCCGAACGAAGAGCACGATTTCAGTAACATCGGATTTCGTACTCATTATGATCCCCTGTCATGGGCTGCCCAGCCAGGAGTGTCGGGATTCATAAGAGTAAATGCATCATCGCCAGGTTTTTTGTGGGCCAATACACTCCTGTTAGCCTTCTGGACCGAAACCGTCACTACAATAGTCGATCAAACCATCCAACCCAATTCCTCGGAAATAGTTCCTCAATTCAACTTATCTAGCGGCTATATCTCCTTTTCAAGACCAGGCATCAACATCAACAACGAATCATTCTTCCACCTTAGCAAATACGCCTTTTTCAACCTCCCCGAGTCAAAGGCGTACAAGGGAAACTTCGGTGTTCAAGGAGACACTCTTTATGAAAATTTCATCACAAACAACACATGGCCGAATATCTGGTCACCGGCAAACCGGCTCGCCAAAGCAATGTACTCGGTCATCCAAGTAGATCTGGGTCAAACAGATACAGTAATCACTACTTTCGACGGCACGCCCACAGATACGAGTATTCTCACCACCGCAGATCGCCTCCGCCACTGGACCGAAAACCTGACACAGATCTGGGACCGCAGCACCGTTGCTGATAAAGACAATTTGCTCCCCTACGGTTGGATGCAAATGCGTCAATTCGATCCAAACACCGATGCGACTGATCCAAGATGGCCATTGCAATTCACACCTTCTGTCATTCCCGCCACTTATACTTGTCAAGTCCCTCGCTTGAAATCACATGGCAATATCTTTATTTCTATCCTCGTGGCTGATTTGGTTCTGCTGAGGGCGGCGTGGACGTTGTATAATTATCTGGTGGACTATTTTCTGAAAACTAGGCATGCTGATGCTAATGTGTGTGAGAAATGCTTGATAAGAGGTCAAGATGATGAAGTAGTGACGGTGGCTGGCTCGCGGGATGTTGGGATGGGTGGGAAGGAGGAGGGGGCTAAGGTTAAGGATGTTGAATTGGAAGATCTTGGGGAGCCGAGGAGGTCGAATGGGAGAGAGAGTGATGAACAGAGTATGCAGAGTTTGTTGACGCATAGAATCGTCGGTATCTGAAGAGGTTGTTCGATGCCGATACAAAAAGACAGCCACCAAGGTAAAACAGCATGTACATTTGTCACTAAATATTAAGACCACCTGTATTATAAAATCCGCAACTCACGACAATCTTACCCTAATCATCCCAATCCCTCGACCTACTCAACAATCCATATCTGATTGAAAAATCTTCCTGATCAAACCGCTCTGGCCACCCGCAATCAAGATACAACTGCTTCATAGCATCATACTGCAAAAACAAAACAAACAAAAAGCATCAGTATATCCTTCTTTCGATTGGTGGTGATGGTGTTTGGAAAACTAATAACTTACCTTCCCACTACCATTCCAATCGTCTTTTTCTTGCTGCATCCATATTCCGGTCGAGAGATCAGGGACCCAGAGGAGTTGTTTCGTCTTGTTTGTCCAGTTTTTGAGGGTTTCTGGTGCTGGGTTGTGTGGATAGTGTTGGTAGTACCATTTCGGGGCACCTTTTGGCGGTCGTCTTGTTTGCGTTTGTGCATTATTGCTTATCTCATAAATCTCATCTTTGTATTCACATGTCAATTTACACAGATGGATGGATAGAAATGGGCAGATACATACTGGTGTGAAGATCAAGTAACAACAACCACCCATATTCTTCCCCAGCACAATATGTCAATGGAATACAATTCCCCAAATACCCCTGCACTTTCTCCCCTCCCTCACTCAATCCAAACGGATCTTTCCAAACTTCCACGGCGAAATCATCGTCCAGATAATTCAACGGTCGCGTAAATGGTGCTAATTCTTTTCTTTCCGCACCGCAGAGATAGGGTAATTGTTTGAGTGTTTCCATCACTAGATTTGACATTCCTGCTGTTTTCCAAGAGGAAAGGAGGGAGGGGGAGGGTGTGTGCGGGGGTTGGGAGATTTTGGTGGAGAGGGGGTGGAGCGTGGAGAGGAGTTGGAGGGTGTACCATTGTGTTAGGAGGGCGGCGATGGCTTCGATTCTGTCCTCGTGTTCGAGATCTGATTGTGCGGTTTCTGGCATTTTGGTCGTTGGTGTTGGAGAAGGGGGTCGAGGATGGTGTTTGATGAGAGTGCTTGATGGGAGGTGCCGATCCCGGCGTTCTTCCGAAGGGTCGCAACGTTTTGAACAAGTCTTCCTTTCGCCTAGCGGTCGATGTTTGACCTTGCGCTTAACATGAGACAAGATATTCCCGAGATGACAGCCGCCCGCTCCTTCAGCACACTAAGAAGATTGCGTTACCTAGTCACTGTTCGAACTCGTTTGAGAGCTTAGTGTCCGTCGAGACGGTCGAGCCTTCCGCAGCTCACAGTAACGACAGTGCACCGCAACGGACGCGACGAACTGAGGGAAGCGGATGTTGTCCTACTCTCCATTCTTGTGTGAATACTACTCTCTAAACCGGGCTATAGTATGGATGCAAAGGCCTCTCTTGCACCATGCCACTTACCCATGTGCAGAATTCTGTCACCTTCGCCATCATCCTGCAAACGCTCTCCGAGAAGTCGAAGCTTGTAGACGTGCACAATGCTTTTGACTTGTTGGATTCGTCCACAAGAGCGGTTTGATACGCTCTCACTGGACACAACTCTTGCTAGAAAACTATTGTGCTTTCTGGCGGCTATAGGCATGACCGCAATCGCGAACGAGGCGTCGCGCACGTTGCATACCTGATTGGAACCTTTCACTTAACATCTTCAACAGCATTCTTCCTAGCAAACCGGACTCTGAGAGCAAACATCCATTCATCCGTGAACATCCACAGCCAAATGACCACGAAAACTGCAGCCACCACCAACGTACTGAAGAGACCGAGAATACTGAACCAGCGAAAGAAAGGCCAAAGCTCCGACCACCGATGTGAGGCCACTTGATCAATCGCCATTGCCACTTGCATCGAGCTTAGGATTGTGGTCATGACAGCGAAGACGAAAAGCATGGGCCCGTAGAATCGGGCAAAGTATTCGGCATATTGTCCATTCATCTGTTCGTACTGTCGTCTGCGAAGAAGTATGGGCGCATACCGGTTCAGTCGGGACAGCCTGATTTCGCCGTAGTGATAACGACCTGAGACTTCGTGGTCTTGTATTTCTGACACCTTCTGCATGAATTGACAGAAGGTTTGCCATGTCGCATCCTTCGGGATCAGACGAAGGTCCTCTCTCTGTGCGATATTGAAGTCTGATTCGTGCTGTATGAGGTGGTGATAGGTTCGCAGGAACCCCATCGCTGCACCACGCACAGCATCGCGACGATCACCAAGCGGAGATCTCTTACTCAGCAGAAACAGTTCCCAAAAAGTGTGGGAGAGTAAGTATCGTGGCAGAGGCTTGATGAAGATCCGATTATAATTCCAGACCAAATGCAGGCGGGGGTCTTCTGTGATGACTATTTCACGGCCTTTTACCCTTTGGTGGTGGAGGGGGTTGATATTCGAGCTTGACTGTGTAGTCAGCACCCACAACTGGCCTGCAATTTTCTCCAGATCATCTGCCCACAGAGCATCTTCGATGAATTTCGCTGTGCGAGTTGCATCCGCGAGGCGCACATTTGGATAGCCTGGAAGCGCTGCATCGGCATCAAATACTAGTTGACTCTTCGACTGGTGATTTCCGGCAGGTTTAGGAAACCTGTCACACAGCTGAATTTTTTCTGCAAAAGGAGCGTCCATTGAGAGACTGATCTCTGTTTGTCGAGGAAGCTGCTCTGATAAGTGCCTGCTCCATCCCGACTCAGCCACATCTGCAGCCGCGCTGACATGGTGTGCGTAGGCTCAAATGTGGCTTGCATGAGCTGGTCATATGAGGGATCCCATCCTTCCCAAACGGATTGCCATTGGTGGACATGCGCGCAGGTCTTTCCAGCTTCCCCAGCGATAAGTTGTCAGCGTGCGCATTCTCTCCTTCTCAGACTCTCTTGAAGGTTCCGAAGCTTCATGATGGTAGGCAGCTACTCAGATATTGATAAGAGCTTGAATGCTAATTCTTGAAGTCAGGTTCGACCCGTGACTGAAGATGATACTGGTATCAAGGTTCTATACGAGCCGAACAACCCATTGATCGAGTATGACGTTTATACGAGTATGTCGGACTTCAGCTTATGCTTCGACAGTGTCGTCGCCATTCACGGTCTGGGTGCGCACCCAGATGACACCTGGTGCAAGAATGTTGGCACAAAGGAAGAATTAGAATGGGTGAACTGGCTCGAGGCGCCATTCATGCTTCCAAACGATGTCCCAAATGCTCGCATCATGCGCTATGGTTACATGTCGCAATGGTTTGGTAAAAACGCCATAAAGCAGAGTACATCCGACGTCGCGAAAGACTTTCTGATCAACCTGAGGAGATGGCGAAAGGTGCATCAACACATAGATTTACTTATATACAGCCACTGATCGGAGGAAACAGGATACCCATCGACCTCTAATCATCATTGCACATTGTTTCGGCGGGCTTGTTGTCCTAAAGGTAAACGATGCCTGTATCTCGAACTTCTTACGGAGCTAACACAGTACTCGATCAGGCTCTCAACGACGCTCGCAATCATGAGAATGAGTACCCGACTATATTCAACTATACGACTGGTCTCGTCTTTCTCGGTACTCCGTTTCGAGGTGCAAGCGGCATGAGTCAGAGCGGACTGCTACAAGCTGTCGTGCAAGAGTATGAAGAAGTTCAAGCTCAGACATTGCGTATATTTGATCCCGGCAACGACCCTCTGCACGACCTGGTGGCAGAGTTCTGCTTGATACGCTCGACACCGCCCCGAGCGCACGTTGCATGCTTCTATGAGCAGATCGCGAGTGATGTCATGGTAATCGTGGGCAAGTCAGGAACAAAGGTATTCAAGACCCCATGTTGACGGCTTTCGCTTGACACTGTGTACCTGACCACGTATAGAACTTCGTCGTTGACAGAGAGTCAGCCTGCTTGGATCAGTCCGAGTCAACGAAGACATATCCGATCGCTCGTAACCATTTCGACTTGAACAAGTTCGGCAGGCCCACGAATGAGTACTACAAAGTCGCGGAAGCTATTCAAGGAATGGCCCAGGAAGCTCAGAAGTTGATTGGCGAGCGCGCAGATGGTAATGACCACTTTTCTCATGAGATTTCAAGCACTAAAGATAACGTTCGTCTAGGCAAAGGTGAATAAACTCCAATCCTTCACAGCCCATCCAGCAACTGCTGCGAGGGCTCTTCAACAACGGGTTGCGCTTCGTGGTAACAAGTTGAGTAGTGGACGAACGAAAGACAGCCGCCGCAGTCAGGGGACTCATAAATATCACTCATGGATTCTCTCAAGGAAGATGCCAAGCACATACAGAGAGAGTCCAGGAAGACATGTCCACGCTCATCGAATCAGCTTTCGAAAAGGCTAACTTCACAAAAAGTGATACGCTTGACGTTGGTCACGGTCCGCGATCACTTAGACATCTCGATGCTGATATCAGGAAAATACTCGCCATAGTTCGTATAGATCCTGTTGTCAGGATCAACACGAGATGTAAGTGCTGTCATACTGCACTAAAAGAAAAAACCTGACTGTCATTTTGCCAGTCCAGCATCGATTACTCACAAACAATGCATGTCGCTTAGTCGCCCATGCGATTTTTGACAGCGTAGACATAGCCAACGGTAGATTCACCATACGCACGACAAAGTACAAGACAGAAGCTGGTCAAGATTTCTCTTTCGTTTCCATAATCACTTTCGTCACCGATGAGAGTCAGTACAAACAGTTCATGTTTTCCGTGCAATTCCTCCAGATATACGGCACACAGGGCTCGAATATCATGCCTCCATCTATGACCGCACATGTAACCATATTCGACGACGCGCCAATATTGATCGCAATACAAGATGCCAACTTCGAAGAATTTATATGGCTTCTTGAAAACAAACATGCCAATGTCTGGGATTGTGATTCGGAGGGCCGAAGTCTGTTGACTGTCAGTTTCTGCTAATTCTCTCCATGTGTCCCATGACCTCTCACTCACACTCTCAACAGTATGCAATCTGCCATCTGAGACCTAGGATGGTGGAATATCTTGTGCTCCAAGGGCTGGATGTCAACAGTGAAGAAGCCCCAATTGACTATTTTGAACATATTGGGTCGGTGTAAAGTCCACATTGAATGCCTACGAATTTTCTGACCTTGTAATAGTCGACTGCACCCCCTTCAGAATGCTAGTTACCTCCAAATCGCGCCTTTCAAGAACAATGACTCCGCTATCCAGACAATGCTTCTTCAGGCAGGAGCCGATCCGACAATCGAGTGGCCTCATATGGCAAGAAGCCACATAGACGATGTGTTGACATTTGGCAGATCCGTGCGTTCTCTTTCTCAGATTTGCCAAGTGTGACGTGTTTGTTCTGATGGTGTATAGGAGAATGTGAGAACAGTGCTCGACTCAAGCCAATACTCGATACCTCTCGATTTGAATCTGCTAACTCGGTGCGCTGCACACTCACGCCAAGATACATGGGCAAAACTTCAGCTGCTCATCGTACGCGGTGCTGCAGACGGAAGTCATGGTGATCACATGGACAAAGTCTTACTCAGTATGTTAGACGCGTGGAACTGCTTTGACTATGTCGAGACAGTGTGTGCCCTTCTGCATCATGGCGCGAACCTTGATGCCAAGAACGACAAAGGACTAAGTCTGAACGACTTGCTACATCAACGGAACGACGTCAAAGCCTACGAAACACTGGATCTGCTCTACTGTGCCGTAGGGCTAGAGATGCAAGACGACCATCGACTTCAAGATTGGATCAGCACTCATCCGCGGCGCTCAAGCGTCTACATTCATGACTATACTCCTTTTCATCATCTTTGGTGCCGACTTGGTCGTATCAGGTGGATCAGTGACACCCAATATCGGAATAGCTTCGAAGCAGGCATGTGGCCTTTTTTGGAACCAGAAGAAGAACACGTAGTATCCCATGGTTCTTACATACGAAGATCTGTCGAACGAAAGGATGGATGGTGTTACGAGTGGGCTCGATGGACCATGAATGGAGAAGTGACTATCATTGAGTCGCGAGAAAAAGGACTACCTGATGAAGTACTCAACAGGAAAGCGATGACTTCTCCCTGTGCAGACTGTATTATTAGATGGCTACGAGACACCAGTACTAGTCGCCATGTGATGTCGGGCGACATCTCATATCAGCATGTACGTTTTGTCGTGACTTGTACCGGAGGGACCTGGGATCTCTACGACAATAACAACAACATAGAGTATCATCCAAGCTCTGCATCGGCACTTACGTCGTCGTCAAAGCAGTACAGTCACACCGGAGATATCGAAGCCGAACAGCCTAAAAACTTGCTGCGATCGAGCGATGACCTGGACTCCGACATCGATATACGGCAAGATCACGAGCTATCTCCCGAAAATCCCACGAGACGTCGTGCTCGTACAACATCCTCATTGGGCGATGAAGACAGAGTGTACAAAAGGTCGAGACTGGATGATTAGGAGTACGATTCTATGTTGCCTCATACACCCTAAGCATCTCGGAACATGTCTGAGTGGTACAGTAGCGTCTCGGTTTGTGCGCATCACCGTATCAGACAATTATGTATTAGCCAAGATGCACTTGTTCTGTTGGATCGACATACTACGAGTAGTACGAGGTCACAATGCTCTACGACAACCGCTTCCATCATTATCTTTAAGACAAATCTGGTTGTCTTTGCCTTCGCACAATTTCCTAGACAGTTCGCGCAATGAAGTTTTTTCTTTCCTATAACATACCTGTAGCATGAAGATATTGTTCATATCAGCCTAACCTCTTCTTACTCAGCAACCACTACTCCTCGTTCGATTTCTCTCTCCCCAGCAAGGCCTTCAACACATGCCATCAAAAGACAACGCCATCTCCATACCTATCTCGTAATCCTAACTACTTTCACTCATTGCTCTAATAAACAAACTTACTATACTAGATAAAGAGAGCAAGAAGTCAGAAAAAGAAACTCCTTCCTGGTTGCAGAATAACGAGAAATCGAGACACTCGACGTCCACTTTATCTCTAGACAAGAATAGAGTACCAAATTTCTCTGTCAGGATGCAAGATGTTTTTGACATCCACGCACATGTTCACTGAGAGCAGCTACTTGTGCACGCTTTCACTGGACAATCAAACTTGTGCGAAAATTATCTCGCTTTCGGATAGTTTGTTTTCCAGTGATCACCCTGCCCTTGGAAAGCTGTGATGAGATTCCAAGTATCCACGTTTGAAGTCTGAAGATCTGGCTCTACTGTACACAAAGACAATGCTGATCTCTTCATTTCCTTATCTCCCTATCCCCCATCTACCCACCCCAATCGCACCTCCATGCCCATCTTACCCCTCTCATCACCTCCTACGCACTTCCAACTTTCCTCCAAGCCAAAAACCTGCCCCAAAAATTCTCATCCGCGATTCCACCTCTCTCCACAACCTCATCGATATACCTCTGCATCTCATCCACAAACCCCCCATGAACAGGCCCTCCTACCTTCCCCTTTGCAACTCTTAGTTTCCTCTCCACGATCCTATCGCCGAGTTTTTCCAATTGCTCACGTCTGCGTTGGTGTCTAGCTTGTTGAACAGCTTTTCCCATTTCCGCCAATTTTGGGGTGTCGAAGTGGATATTCTGGATTGTGGTGGTGTTGTTGTTGAGGTCGATATTCTCGACATCGATGAAGATTATAGAGGGATGCAAGGATAAGGACGAGCAAAACAGCCATGTCAAATACTGCACACGTGTTTGGACAATCTTGCAGATATTGTTGTATTCGGATGTATGATCGCAAGCATTCGAGCCATGTGAACAGTCACGATGGGCATTAGCCAGAAGTTGGATTTGCTCTGCCAGTTGACCATTGTAGATGTGGACGCGCAGCCAAGTGAGATTGTAGCATTCTTTTGCCAGGCGTCTGAGGTTTTCGTTTTGATGGCGTATGCGTTGTGTGTTGTTGCTGTGATGATCCTTAGATGGCAAGCTGTTGTGGGATAGCGAGGGCTCGAATCCATCATCCAGGGCTTCGATGTTGACGTGTATCATTCCGATAGTACGCTTAGCGTGTGCGTCCAGCGTATTTAGAATATTGTGAAGGTCTTTAGCGTTGACGACGAAAGCGTTTTGACGCCAGAAGTGTTGATATGCCTCTTTCCAAACTGCGTGTTCTTTGGGTGGTAGCAGATTCAGAGTGGACTTTGAGAGGAAACAGCGTGCGTTTTCGTCGGATAAGAAAGAAGTGCACTGTGCCAACACATCTGTACCAACTTCTGCAGGATCTGAAATTTTAATCGTGCCAGTTGCACTGAACTTATTGGAGTATGCAGCCATCCTCCGGTCGATGTTCTGTTCTAGAAATGCTTGGATACTGGTGCTTGCGAAGAGCTTTTTTGCAATTCGAGTCCGGAGTTCTTTGGCTTGCTTTGTGCGAAAGGTCGAGGGGTGAGCACGACGCTGGGAAGGCGACTCGAGACCATACTTCCGACGCAAAGACTGGTGTTGTTTCGTCTTCACTTTCCTCAGTGCCTTGGCCCAATCCTTAATCCACTTTCTTGCTTCCGTAGCTTCTTGATCAATATTCATTCTCTTTAGCATGGAGTCCGAGATTTGGCTTCGTTCAGAGAGAATGATGCTGGTATCACAAAACTGCTCGGGTACAGGGCTTGTGCTAGAGAGCAGTGGATTCAAGCGCTCAGGTGGTCCAGGAAGTAAAGAGACAGGAATTACAGATTCCACGTCGCCTGTAATGTCGTCGAAGTCGACCAGCCATTGAAACAATCTCTTATCATCGTATGCGTCGTTCATCTGATAGACTGTGGAACTATCGTCGTGTTCGAGATCAGGTCGCCCAGGGTGTTGCGTCGATTTGTTGCCCATAATGAAAGGTCGCGAAGATGATCGCCTGCGTTGGGCCAGTGCTGAAATCGCTAGCTTTCGATGGCCAAGTCGGGCAGCCAGTGTGTGGAAGCGCGTGTTGGTGATAGAGAAAAAAGATCTGTCAAATAGTTAGTCGATGCAGGCTCCCACCAGATCATGCATGCAGCCGAACATAAAACAAAGCACTAACCTCTATTGCCTGAATCAGAAACAGACCTGTCAAATTTGATAGAATTTTCGAAGAGGTGGAGCGTAACATGAGAACGCAATCAGGCAGCAGAAGGAGAAGAAGACTCCAAGATGAGAGTACCAACTCGCCAAGCTCTCGTCTCGGCGAAGAGGACGATTTGGGAAAGAACGTCACTTGTTAGAAGAAGCGATGGAAGAACAAGTCCAGGTAGGAAGATGCGAGGGTACCTGACCATACTACAATTTGAGAATTACCTATTTGAGTACACATGACTGCTTGTAAAGATCTGTCGACTTCTCAATGCTCGTTACGATCTTTCTTCCCCTACGCTTACATTACGTACTGAGTATAGACAGAATGCAAAAGTACCACACTATATACTTACTAGAAAATCGAAAACGCTACACGGGTATCCAAAACACGACACTTCTTCTTTCTTATCCTTCTCCTTCCATTATGTAGCACCACATACTAATAAGGCGCTCTGCTGACTCCTTCTCCGCCTTCAACATCTTCTTCGGTGCCAATAGATGACAATAGATCTCTGAGATCCTTCTTGCCATGTGTGCTAGCGGCGCCACCACCAAATCCTCTGGCAGAACTCCTGCTTGCAACTCTTCTGCTGGCAGGTCTGGTGACCAAAGTCTCTTGTCGGCCTCTCTCAGAAGCAGGTGCTGAAGGTAAAGTGCCGTTGGTCATGACTTCGCCACTATTGAGTCTGAGGGCAGGCGCAGGAGGTGGTTGCATGGTGTTTTGATAACCGTGAGCAGCATCCTGTGTTGCTGAACGGTGAGGTGGTGGGGTATACTCGCTGACATCGTCATCGAGCTCACCGTCCTCGACGTCCATCATACTTTCGCTTGAGTCGTCTCCGGCGCCAGCACGATGCATAGACATGGCGGAGGAGGGCGGTGCTTGGCCAGCGAGCACTCTCTTCAATTCTTCGACACGCATAGCACCTGAGTTTGTAACGCTGCTGGCAGCATCTCCGTGCCCTGATGTACTATTACTAGGGCGTCGACCAGCGGGGCTGCGGCTAACAATACGACTTCTGACTTGCGAATGGCTGGTACCAACTCTTGCAGGACCAGATCTAGAGGTGCCTCCATTTCCAAAAGTCTCAGATGTACTACGAGGGCTCTGGTAGGGGAACGTGTTCGCAGCGGCAAGCAAGCGACGGTGATCGCCAAGGGCAACGAGGTTGGTGCCTGACGGGTGTGCAGATGTGGTTCCAGCGCGTGAGCCGCTCAAAGATGTCGACTTGGGTACTGCTGCTGCAACAGCTGCGAGAAGTTCGTCTTTAGACCAGACTGCCGTAAGCTCATCAATGCATGATTGTGGGAGATCGGGCCTGGGTCTGCTGGGTGCGGCGAGGAAGTCGCTGGGAGCCAGAGACAAGGTAGGCAGCGAGAAACTGCGTCCGGGACTGCCGGGCGTACCAGGAGGTGAAGCGATGTTAGCGCTGTAAGCATCCGAGATACGCTCGATTAACTGCTCTCGATGATCGAATGGCTTCAATGCCTGAGACTCAACGGTGTTTTCGGTCAATTGTGTTGGAGCAGAAGCAGCCACCTCAGCAATTCTTGCCAGTGACACCGCTGGAACCTGAAGGCCGTGTACCCAAATGCCGCTTTGCTGTCTGCGCACAATCTCTGCTTGAATTTCGTTTCCGACAACAGAGTGCTCGAAGTTGAACTTGTGAGCAACAGCCCAGAAGTACCCGTGGACTAGACTACCAAGTCTGACCTTGGCCTTGGGGTTCTCAATGGCCAGGATGTCTTCTTGAAGGCGGAAGATTATGGGCAGACCAGAGCGAGTGGCATTGATGCCGAGCTTGGCGACCATAGATGCAAGGAGATAATGCAAAAGCAGGAATTCATGGTCAGCTTCAGGGCGGTCGGCAAGATGCAGAGCGTCCTCGTAGATGGCAAGATGCAAAAGCTGCAAGAAGAAGGAACGACTCTTCTTAGCGCCACGACCACGTGCTGAAGCATTGGACACGGCTCTGCGAGCCATGTTGTTGCCGTTTGCATTGTCCCGCTTGTGCTTTTCAGGAGCAACCTTTATCTCAATCTTGGAATCCTTCTCGCGAGTTTCAAGGTCAAGCCAAGTGCATAAAGCATCCACATAAGCGACGCGGACTGGACGGTAAGAGTCACGCAACAGCCATTGGGTTCCTTCCCAGACACCGATTGGCACAGGGTTTTGGTTCTTGGTAGCCTCATTAGCGGAAGGACCATTGTTGTTAGCAACAATCAGAATGCGCTTGACTGAGTCGAGAGCAACTTCGCGAGCAGTGTCGAACGAGAAGAAGCCGTCAGTGTTGGGTCTTTCCTTCAATCCATTACTAGTTGCAGATTCGTGGGAAGCAGCACCCGGGTCTTCAATGGCATTTGCAGTGGCTGCAAGCATGTTGGCAGCAGTAGATGCAGGCTTGAGGCGGAGAAGGATGGCGGAAATCATGTCCGAGATTTGATCGGTATAGTAGACGTGCATGGCAAGGTTCACGATGCATTGGCGCAAATGAGTAAGCAGTTCGACTCTGACAGGCGAAGGAGTCTTGACGACCTCCATCACGGGCGACTTTGGCTTTTCGTTGGTCCCGTTCATGCTAGATTGAGTGGTTCCTAGCTGCAGTATCAGCAATACGTGCTGAACCAGGCCGAGGAGGATATCCATGACTGATAAGCCAATCAAGTTGATGTTTGAACCAAGAACCTGCTCAACAATCACAGCCAAAACGACTTGCTGCTGCAAAGCGTCTTCGACAATGGGACTTTTGATCAGAATCTCGACAGCGCTGAACAAGACGACGAAGCGATCTTGGACCGGAGCACATTCGCATGCCAGCTTGACGAGACCAACGGACCAAGCATGGGGAGAATTGTGTTGAGCAATATATTCGAGCATGCTCAAGGTGGCCATGCGCACTTGACCACGGTTGTCGACATCGAACAGAGCCTTGAAGCATTGCATGGCCAGTACACCAGCTTCTTCCTCTGCATAGCGATCGGCTTCCTGAGCAGTGCCACCGGCAGCGCGAGGATCGCCTTCCTCTCTTGTATTCGTACTGCGAATGGTCTGCATGCTAGGACGAAGACCTTGCTGGGCGTGCTTCTGCTCGGCCAATCGCTCGTCGAGGGTGGTCAGGTATGCAGCATCCTGGGAATAGAGGTTGCGCAGAACGGCAGGCAGGAAGACAGTGATTTGACGGCCGGGATCGCTGGCGAGTGCTTGGGCTTTGGCGACACTGCGCAGAGCTTCAAGGCCAGCCTTGCGCAGCTTGAGGGCATCGCTAGAACCACCCGCCTCCTTGTTTGTCTTGTCGGCATATGTTGTCCATCTCTTGACCACATCGGCGAATTGTTGACGGTACTCGACATCGGCAGCGAGCGTAGCATGGTCCTGGTCGTGACAGAAGGCATCCCACACGGGTAGACATGCCTCAATCAAGCCAGTGTCGTTGGAGTGTCCCAAGACTTCTTGAAGGATTGTAAGGACGTGAGGCGCCAATAGGGGAAATGTGTCGACCGAGGAGATGCTGGACGAGTTGAGGAAGGCGGTAAGAATCCCTAAGGTGACATGTACCGCTCCTATCCTGCCCTTGTAGACGTCCGAGGCGGTGCGCTTTTCCAGAAAACTGCCAACCTTTGTGAGTTTCTCCCTGCGGCTCGAGGCGTAGTAGACGAGATAGCTGAGTTCGCTGCCATTCGGTTTGGCCTCACTCGCCGTAGCTGCCGGGTTCTTGGGAAGCTTCGGATAGCACTTGAGGATCAAGACCTGATGTTTCGGCCGGCATTTCTGGCGGAGCGCGTTCATGTTGGCTGACAGATGGCGTGAGTCGTGCTTGTGTCCGACTTGGGCCTGCCGTGAGAGATAGATTGCCGCGTGCTTCGCCCTCGTTCGTGCTGTCTGAAAAAGTGGTCGAGGGGTATAACAGCCCGACTCCGTATGAGACACGGACACGTCGCGGAATGCGATCAACGACAAGGCCGGAAACGAGACAACCCAAGTCACTTCGTATATCGTAATCAAAGCCGTTCCCCCAATCCCAATCCCAAAAGTGGCTGGCCCGTTTGTTTCTTGGCAGCATGCGCGAACCGAACCCTTTGCTGCGTCATTTGCGTTCCGCACCTGTCGATGCAGTCAAGGCAGAAACAAGGGGCTTGTATCACAAGGAAAAACATGGCTTTCGTATATTCATGCCTATAGAAGTCGCTAGGCCATGGTGAGCCCTCCAGAGCAATGCCATCTGTATCTCTGCTCGCCGATAGAATGGAGATTATCTTCCTTGGAGTACCAAAAACGCCATCTTGTGCTCCGAAACAGAACTCGATCACTTGCTCGTCCAAAATCAAAACTCCTCAATATCCATAAACGTTATCCTTCACTTACGTGCCTCCGTTTCATGATTCGCTTCTCGTCACTTCTTCAAAGCTGCGTGTGCTTTTTGGCTTCACGCTTTCCACTGTTTGGTGCGCGATACATCGGATGCTGCTGCCAGCCGGGCATTTCAGGTTGCATCTAACGTCCTGCCATGCCCATACCGAACCTAGCTGCTCCGATTTTGTGAAAGGTACCAATAGGTTGGAAGCCCCTGTATAGAGTCAGTGATTTGTTTGTGATCTTCATCCCGGGAAACTTACTTGGCAAGATCAATGCCGGCTTCGTCATCAGTGTCTGCACCATAACGCAATGATCCCATATTCTGTTGCATGCCGCCCATGTTATTCGTAGCATAGGCATGGCTGTTGAGAATGTTGCTGGTGTTGGGCGCAGCGCCCGCTTGCTGTTGGTTGTTACCGTTACCCAGCGCCTGCATAGGCGGACGCATCGAGTTAGGAGCGGGCATGCTTGACTGCTCACGCTGCTGCTGTGCTTGGGCCTGTGATTGCTCCTGCTGCTCTGACAGGTTCTGTTGTTGGTGTTGCTCGGGCTCTTGCTGCTGCTGTTGTGGAGGCTGCAGCTGAGGGGCGTTGAACGAGGGATTGGCAGGAATGCTCTGTTGTGTCGTCTCACGTTCGAAAGAAGTTCTCTCATTGCTCTCGGGTGGCATGCTGGTGATGATGTGCTCCTCTGGGTCAAATTCAAGCTTGGCGGAACGGCTGTGGCTGGTTGCGGGTCTAGGTATGCTGCGAGTTGGACTACCGTCAATACGGTCGGGAACGCCGCTAGGACGAGGAGGGGAGCTGGACTGGATGGCCGGCATGTCATCGTCCTTCTCGTCTAGTATACTCTTCTTTTCGACAGCGCTCTTATCGTCTTCGTCAAGGATCTTAACGTTGGCTCCAATTCCAAGCGGCTTGAACGACGAGAAGGGAGTTGCCTTCAGAGGGCTAATGTCTGCGAGAGGGCGTAGTGGAGTGGAACCAAACTTCCAGAAGGGAGCAGGCGAGGAGAACTCCATGAAAGCAGAGGGGCGCTGAAGTGTCGAGGGAGGAACCAACTTCTGACTGCTGCGTACGGGGAATGGTGTGTCGAGAGGGCCGATGCGACCGTCGTCGTTGATGTACAGCGAGGGCGGCGATCCAGCAGCGTTGGCGACAGCGGTCAGATGGTTGAGAGTACTCTTGGCCGAAGGAGGGTAGACAAGTTCAGGGTCGTTATCGTCGAACTTGACGGGACGGCGAGAGCCTCGGTCGGGGGTATAAGCCTCGGTGGCGGTAGGGTACGACGACGGGTAGGTGTGCATCGGAGGGCTGTCACTCTTTTCAGTCTTACTGGGAATAGCGTGAACAGCACCATTCAACTTCTGGTGGGCGGAAGAGGGAGGATGCAACTGAGCAGGACTCGAGGGGTCGATCATGCCAGAAGGCAGAGGGTTTGGTCTGCGGCAGCCCTTCATGCCCTGACTGAGGAAAGTGTCGCGCTCCTTGGGCGAGATCATCCACTTCATGCCCTTTCCGGGCTCATCAGTGCGGCGAGCAATCTTCTCAAAGGCTTTGTTGAGACTGAGGTTGTGACGAATCGAGTTTTGCCAGCCGCTGGTGCTGTATCGGTAGAAGGCATAGTTCGCCATGATCCACTTGTAGATGTTGTTCAATGTCATCTGCTGCTCGGGGGTCGAAAGAATGGCCATGCCGATTAACTGGGCATATGAGTGGGGAGGCTTGAGGTCTTTGGCACTGTCTGCAGAGTAGTCAATCGACTCGGTTGACTCGAGCATGACACCGCGAGAGTAGCCACCGATCGAAACAGGTGAAGGACGGGTGCGTTGTGAGGTAGGAATGTTCATGCCGTGGTTGCGGATAGGAGTGCCCGGCACAGGGAATGATTGAGATTGTAGTCCAGCGTAGGAGTGAGGGTGGACGCGGTGTCCGGTACTGCCATCAGGGAAGCTCGACGAAGGGTGTGTAGGACGGCGCACCGACGAAGAGGGACCGGGCATGTGGGACGACGGGTTTGGAGGAGGGTTGCCGCTACGGCCATCGGCTTCATGGTCCTCTTCTTCTGATGTGTATGTCTGACGGACAATGGCGTCAGCGAAGACAGGGCCATCGTCCTCATGGCGAGCGGTAGTGATAAAGGCCATCTGAGTACCACTGATGTCGATGACGCATCCAGAACGCAAAGCTGCCCGGTTACCACGCTTGAGCAGCTGAGTGTCGACTCGGAGGCCATTGCGGCCGTTGACGGTGATGAACCACTTCTCCTGTTCGCTGTCGTACGAGATGACGGCGTGTAGGCGTGACACTTGTCTGTCAGGACCGAGATCGATCGATATTCTTGACTTGGCCGACGGGTCGTTCGACTGGACAAGAGGAGAGTCAAGAGATTCGGCCTTCTCATGCGACTCGGGACGACCAATGTTGATCTCGACACCCTGAATGATGTATGTCCAGTTACGTCCGGCAATCTTGCCATAGCCAGGCACGTGCTCTCTTCCTTCGAGTAGGTCGTTCGAGAAGTCGTGTGTGGCATTTACTTGCTTATCCGAGACCTTGAGCTTGGAGATGACATCGACCTCGGAGGGAGTCGAGGGCTCGGTTTCGGCGTCGGATTGTTCGTTGGCCTCGGTGCCCTCGGTGTCTTCTCGCTCGTTGGCGCGAGCAGTCGTGACCTTTCTGCGCGTGGCTGCACGGCCATTGGAAGTCGGAGCATCGTTGGCGCGCGCTCGCTTGCGCGAAGTGCGCGACGGCGTAGCGATGGATTCGGGAGTGTCGGCGTCAGACACGTCGGCTGCCGTGGCTGTGGCTGCAGCGGCCACTTCGGCGGCCTTGCGCGCCGGTCTTGTGCGCCGATTTGACGGCGGCATGGTGATGTGTGTGGTGATGTTGACTGCAGGAATAAAGGGCGTGTTGTTTGGACGAGGACGTCGCTGTGTCGCGTCGTTGATGTCGGGTTGGAGCGGGAAAAAGCAAGCGAAGTGGAAAGCGATCGCGTCTCAGAGCGGGCCAAGAGTTTGCCTCCGCAAATTTGCGTGGGGACGAGGACGATGTAGAAAGAAGGCCTGATATTGTCGCTCTCGCTCTTGCTCTATTATTCCTTGCTTGTTTGCTGAATTTATCTCAGCTGAGACAGTGTCGTCGATGCTGGTAATCCTGCCTCTTCACAGTTGCTCGAAAAGCGCAGATCGTTGGGTATTTGGCAAACAGACCTCGAGACGCCGTAAGCGAAGGACGTGCTGTTTACGTTGACTGACGCGCTCGATCAACAAAGGCTTTCCAACAATGGCTTTGTACTGCAGCTCTCCGTGAACCACTCGGGGATATTTGCAGACTGGAATCCACCTCTTTAACAGCTTTACTGAATATAGGGGCACAAAAAGGGTCAACGTTGTATCCGTTTCTATCACCTCCGCTGTCCGTTCGTTGTCAAAAGAGAGCACCTGTAAAAAGGCGTGCTGAGGCTGCCACCCTTGTGCGCCCGATCAAACCATCTGCTTGATGACGCTGACTGTTTTCCCCGCTTCCCACAAACTCAACCTTTGTTGACAAAAGTAAACATGGCTTTTGTTCGGTCACCAACATTTTGACCTCTTTCCATCTCCTGTCAAAATGTCCTTGAAAGAGCTCTGATAAATGTTCGAAAGTGTCAAATCATTGGTGATGCAGTACAAGTCGTATCTAAGAATATCGGAACTGTTTCACCGTCCGCTAGCTTATCATCTCCGAGAGCTTCCTCGTCTACTCAGACCGCTCATCATCGTCCTATTGTAGCGAGCTGTACTAGTAGCAGTATGCCTGTGGAAACATATCGTTTTGCCAATCATCTTATAGGAAAATTGTTAGATGTGGCCAATCATTAGCGATGTTGTTCTTGCATTTTGAGCCGTCGGATGTTGTGCAGATGACCCTGTCTGACTTTATCATGACCGACAGTGATGTATTCTCTGCTCTAGATATCGGTTCTAGTGTCGAGTCAGATAGCTTAGATGGTCTGGTAGTTGTTCGAGTTGGGTATATGTGCATACGTACCCCTATCGTCGTGGAGTGACAATTCTCAAACAACTGAAATCTCGCTGCCTTTCTGTTGTGCAGATCCACATGGAAATTGAGACCCACGTTGCCTTCTTTGAACTACAGATTGATATCGATCCATGTTTTTGCCATTCAGCATACAACACGAGCTGCTCTTCTAGAGATCATACATATTACACACTCGAGAGACATCACTGTCGCCGAAAGCCCGAGTCCCGAGCTCAATCGGGACTAGTACAGTCTTGGCACAGCGACAAACTCCAAAACCTCCAAGGTCACCGAACCAACAACGCGTACTTCGACCATCGATTCCACCAACCAAACATATCACCCGAAGTTTTCTTTCTGTCGCGTCGTATATTCTGGAACCAGTATACATAAATCATGGCCCCTGAGGACAAAGCTGCTGCTGGTCCAGCCGGAGCAAATGGAGTTGTCAAGAAAAAGCGCGTCGTCACCACCGCTGCAGACAGAGAGAGGGCCAAGCTCAAGGCCGAAGATGCAAGATGGAGAGCAGCCAAAACCCCTGATGCAAAAGCCTGGATCAATTCCACGAGATTGTTGAGGGAGTCTTTCTCCATGAACAGAGAAGACATTCTGGCTCTCAAGGTCGGTCCCGCTACTCGACGTGATCTCTGGGCCAAAAGTGATGCTATGGGTCTGCATGTTGAAATGTTCGACACTAGGTCACGCAAGGATGGACCATTGGAGAGCTACATTGTGATTGGACAACCTAGTTCGAGACATCTTGTGAATGACAAAGTCAGAGAGATTCAACGCCAAAACAAGAGAGCAATCCAGGAAGCCGAGGACGAGGCCAAGGAGGAAGACGAAACGAACGCTGGAGCCGAGGAGCCCAAGAATCCAGCCGAGATGATAGATCCCTCCCTTCGCGAGCAACGAGCTCCTGTGGCTCAAATGATGCTACCTGGTGTTCGACAAGCCGCCAATCAGGGCAATGACATTTCTCAGCAACTGCCTCCCATCGATCAAACACCAAAGGCAACCGCCACTGAGACTGCCCAGATGGATCTCCCGAACGAGGATATTGAGGCAGCAAAGCAGCTCAGTGATCTCAAGGCCCAAGCTGTACCTGCAAGACCCGTCTTCCGCAAAGAGACTACCGAACAGGAACCTACTCTGCCAGGCGAGACTCCCCAAGTATCTGAAACTATGCCACAAGACGAAGCATCAGGACTTCTCACTGCCGAAGAAGCCGCAGAGAGTGACCGTATCGCCAGCTGGGTATCCCAACAAGCTCAATCTGCTCAGACAGAAAAGGACATTGTCGACCCCACCGGATATTGGAAAATCACCTGCGCAGCAATCGCCGAACAACTAGGTTCCATCACCAACGAACTTACCCTAACCATCTACCTCGAGCCAACAAGACCTCAGAGCGACAACGATACCGATGATGAAAACCCCTCAGCCGTCTCCGAGAAGGACATCCCCGAGGCCGACCTCACAGAAGCTCAAAAGGCAAGACTCGGCACTTACCAACTCTGGGCCACCTTCGAACTAGGCCTCTACCAAGGTATCATCCGCTTCATGTCTCCCACAACTCCCAACACCAGTCCTACCCAACGTACTGCTTTCGACTTGCTCCCCACCCAGCTTCCTTCCCTCACAAACCGCACTTTCCAATACAAGTGGCGCGGCCGCGAGACTTCCGACTCGGAAATCTCTGTTGAGGCTGAGAACGCAACACAATGGGTCAAATTCGAAGAAGACGGTGTCAATCTCACTGGTGTTTTCGAGAGCGAATATCTTGGCGAAACTGGATTTGAAGGACAGAAGGTTAGCAAGAGTGACAGCGCAAAGGTCCTTTTGGGCAAGGCTTGGAGTGAGGTTAGTCCCCAGGCTCATGAGGCCGAAGCTAAGCAGAAGGAGTGATTTTGCTAGAGCATGTGAAAGTGGTGGGTGTGTTTTGTAGCCGTTGAGATGCATAGATTTCCCATTCTTGCTTTGATACAAAACTTGATAGAAGAAGCTTTGCTCATACTTCTGCCCAATCGAACGTGCAACCCACACATGACGGAAAAGGGCGTCACATACACACCAATTCTGATCTCTAGATTGAACAAGGAAGAATGCTTGAGTGGGGAAACTGGCAATGTAGCCACATGAATGTATTTAAAGCTTCATAAGAAAAAAGAAGAAGAAAATGCAACTTGCTAAAATCCTGTTGAAGTTTGAAGTTTGTGAAAATGCAAAGATGAAAAAGGCGAGCTCTCCAACATCCTTCTCTTTTTGTCATCGTCCATCTCCAAAGAACATAAAAGCAATGATGCTGTCGTCAAGATGTTTCTCTCAATCCGATTCTTCAGGGACATCTTCCTCGGTGCCCATGAGTCCAATAGCCCAATGCACTCTAGCACTAGCTTTTGTCCTTACGAATTTCCTGTCGTTCTCGGCGTCTAATTCAGATAATCGTTGTCGGTTGGCTTCCACCTGACTATCGCCATATCGTCCAATTCTGAAATCGGAGAAAGTGGCTTTGCGGACGCGAACGTGAGGAGGTCCCCTTCCAGCCTCCGCAGCACGGATCCAGCCGCTCTGACATCCTTCAGCGATGATACTGGCGGTAGCCCATCCACTGCGTCTATTTGTTTCGAAAAGCCGCTCGACTAGCCAGGCTCGATGAGATGCATCTGTGTATTGGATGCCGGCGAAGAAGAGCGGGATGATCATATCGATCATCGCGGCGCCCATTTTGGGGTCGAGCGCGCGGTCTTCGGGAGGGGGTTGGATGCCAGCGGCTATGCGGCCGATGGAGTAGGCGTATGATTTTGTGGACTCTGCTGCTGCGGCTGCCGCGACATGGGCGGCTGGGGGCATGTGTGGGTGGTTGCGGAGGGCGGCTATCATGGCCATGTTGTAGCATGTCCAGAATACGCTGATGTCCCAGGAGCGGTAGAGGAGGGCGGGGCCGAAGGGTGTGGGGAGGGGAGGTTGATATTCGGCATCTAGGGGTTGGAAGTAGGGGCCTAGACTTGCGGCTACGAAGTCTAGGGCGGCTTTTATGCTGTTCCATTCTTGGACGGCGTTTGCGGTTGCGATGTTGAGATCGATGCTGTCATAGGCGTGTGAGGCTGTGCTTGCTGGCGAATGAGAGGCTCCTCTTGAGTTGAACATGTTTGGTGGTGGTGTGGCTGATGCGTTGTTCGATGCACTGGACGTGCGTCTTCCGCTGTCGAGCGGTGAGCCCATACTTGATTTCTCCACCTTCAGCTTTCTCTTCCTGTCCTTGACAGCAAAATCTGCGATGCGTGCGAGTAGCAGCACTACGTGGTCAAATGAGCCGTAAGGAGCATCGGCCTTGCCCAGCGGTGCTCGAGGTGGACAGTCGGTATATCGACTGTAGTCCATCCTGTCTCCTGTCAGTACAAGTATTTCCGTAGACATGAGAACTGTACATACATGAGAGGGTCAGTGCTGATCAAGCTGTGATAAGCATCTTGCTTGCAATACCACCAATACAAGTCCTTCAAAGTGTCGTACGTCTCCAGATTGAACGGCTGTGGAGAAGGCATTGCTTCGCCGATGTGGCCATATCTGTCATAGCTGACTGCAGTACCGCATATTCCACCAACAATGTTTTCGTCAGCCTCGTACATCTGATCCAGTAGTATGTCCTGTGGTGATTGATCTGGCGAGATCTGTGGGATACCCGTGGCTGAAAATCGTGGCATCTGCTGATCTTGTCTCGCTTTATCAGACTTCAATTGCTTGAAAGTCTTGGTCATTCCGGCAAAGTCCATTTCCACCACCAGTTGTCGAGCACCATTCAAATGACTTTGCCAATTCGCGTGATTTGCTGCCATGCATTCGTAGTAGCCAAGCAATAACGACGCCGCAAAGACGGGCACTGATAATCGTTTCTTCGGATTGCCAACGCAATTGTGAATTCTCTTTAGCGCATATGCGTAGTGCTTGAGCGAGGGTGTCTCAGAAGCACCCTGGATTTTAGCTATTTGTAGACTCGAAATTGCGAGCATTGACTGCAAAAGGCCCTGGTGGTGTAGTGCTGCCATAGGCAAAGTATGCGTCCAGATGCACTTCCGTACCATAGGCATACTCTTGCTGTTAGCGGACGAGTTTAGTCGCCATATTTGCCTTGCTGAGGTAGTCAAGACTGCAGCAGTTTCCTGGAGGAAGTGGGCAAATACTCTCGCCGTGGCTGGGTTCTTCAACGGATTAGCAACATGCTCAGGCCGGTAGCTATCCATGGCGCCGCTGAAAACAAAGGTGTCGAAATGTCGAGAATCCATCCTGGCCCCACTGAGTCCATATTGCCCGTAATTGCGTCCTTTCGATCCGTGGATGTTCTGAGCGTCGAATTCGGTGTCCATATCATACATTTCATCCTCTGTGTCCACATCGTAGTAATCCTCGTCGTGGACTTCGATGGCTGCCTCATCCAGAACACCACTGCGTCCCAGCTGTGTTTGCAGAGGAGCATTGTTAGTCATTGTCGGTATATTCTGAGGTTGCGATTGATGATTCATAGGCTGTGGTCGTTCTGGATTTCCACCATATCCATAGGGAAGACCACCCGGTGGGGTTGGAGTTGCTTCTGGTATGTTGGGACTGATGAAGCCTTCTCCGTGCCATTGATGCGGAACACCTATTGGCTGCTGATCATCTGTGACATATGCATTAGACCAAAGAACTGGTGTGAAATGGCCCTGTCCATCTTGCTGCCAGCCCGTAGTGGAGTATTGTTCCATGTAAGGTGAAGCCTCCGGGATAGATTGGTACAGTGTTGGGTTTGGCGGACCACTATCCACTGGAACGCCCTGAGAGAATGACGAGCTCCTGTCAAGAAAGGGTGCTCCAGCAAGTTCGGGTGACCGTTCGAATCGGGTTGGTTGTTGTGGCATGCCATGTACCATTGGGTCAAAACCGTGATGCTGAGTTATTGATGGAGATTGTTGTTGATCCAACATATCTCCAGCGGCTCCATACTGCTGTGACATCTGGGAAGCGACAGACAGCGAGCGCGGCTGCGAGCCAGAGTGTGGAGGATATGCTCCATGGTGGCCATGCTCATTAGGAATTCCCGTGAGTCCAGCGTCAAAAGTTATGGTCGCTCCGCCATGAGGTAAGTATTGGAAATCAGCAGGCTTGAAGACAACCCGTTGGTTGTAACCCTCACACTGCCGTTTAGATTTCATGCAATTCTTGCATACAGGTTTTCCTTCGTCGCACTTGATTCTGCGTTTTCGACACGTAAGACAACCCGTCTTTGTCCTCTTTCGAGCGGACCTTGCGGCATCAGAGCTGGCCGCCTGCGCGCTGCCCGGCTCGCGACCCACGGACGCGCCGCCGTTCTCCTGTTTGAAAGTACTCATCCCGTAGCAGTCTTAGGTTGATTGCCCAGGGTTATCTGGAATTCCAGATGGGAAAACGCGCATAGTAGACCTTCGCGGAGACGTGAGGTGCAAATAAGGATGCCCGCGCATACACCAATTACACAGGTGATTTGGTGGGGAGGCACTGGCCACTCGCCGCTGTACAGAAGTCGGGACGTGCCACAGAGGGATCGCGATGTCAGGAGATCCTCCAGAAAGTGGCCAGCGACCAGGCGTGAAAAGAGTGTGTTGTTGATAGACGTTTGCTGGAGGAGCGAGTACAAGACGAGAGGTGTGCACTTTGAGGAGAGAGGCACGATGGCCAGGTCCGCTGCGTCTATCTGTCAACGGTTTCAACGGCGTCGAAACGGCTTTGCTTGTCCCGGCCGCACGAAGGATCCGTGGATGTGCCGACCGTGTGCACAGTGATGGTGGATTATGTTATGACCGTGCCGCCCCGCCTTCATGTAATTACTTCGAGTGCCCTGATTGATGGTATCTATGTAGCTAGGGAGGGCTAGATGAGACCGGCACAAGGATGAGGGCGCGATTAATTTGTGAGGTTGGTTGCGCCTTCCACCGACTACAAGAATTACCGAGGCTGGCGTGGGGAAACAGATAGAGAAATACCTACTAATGTTACGCTCGATACGCCCGTACTACCTATCATGTAGGAGCTAGCATATTGCACACTCCTTCAATTCCAACTCGCATATATGCACCACTTACACACTGTTTGAGGATTGATTGCCGACAGCATCTGACATGTGACAGTCCAGTGCTGAGGATGCTGCCGAGACTTTTCTGTGCACAAAGTAAACCCTGAGACCCTGACGTGCCCTGGGTTCGCATTAGAAGAAGAACAGTTCACTGCACCCACGTGGCGGAATTCTACATACGGTGATACGGCATACCTTAATGTCACTGAGGTGTGGTGATTTGCTGTGTGGCCTGGAGATCATCTCTGAGTTCCTGCTTAAGCAATGCACGAATGAGGAAGGCTGAAAGTCGCTTGAAGCATGATAGATTGGATGGCTTTGCTGACGAATCGACCCCTCGAACGAAGTATTTCTGCCATGTTTTTCTGGCGATCAGAGAAGCAAAGTAACCTTCTTCTGTCACTTTATGGGAAACCGTACTACAGTGCTCGGCTCTGACTGCTTGTTCAATGTTTCCATTGTGCCATTATTCAACGTCTTCGCAAGCTTTGCCTGTTTGTTTTAGGGGCAGGTCGGAATGGATTTCATCAGGTAAAGAGAATGGACCTTTAGGTGATCGTGGATTATAAAGCTTTTAGATTCCGGCGAGATCTCAATGACTCGGGCAAAAAGCTACCAACGACTGTTGAATTCGAGAGGGACCGTGAGAACTCGTATCGCTATCGCAATGCAACCTTACTCCTCACACGTGAAAGCCATCACACTCTTGGAGCTGATCAGACACAATGCTACCCATTGTACATGATGATATGAGCGAGATCATCATATCGAGATAGATACCCACGCTCGACAAATGCTGTCTGATCGTCCGATATGGGTAGATAAGACAATGCAGAAGTTGTTGCAAGGCCAGCTTGAATTGCTGCGAGACTCTCGAGAAGAAGTTTCAACGACGGAAGCTATCTTTGTGCTCATCTTGCAAGTCTTCACAGTGTTCGTGGTGGAACATGCCTGAGGACTGGTTTTGGTCGAATATCCAGAGCGCTCTGCATCACTGTAAGGTACGTGTGAAAGATGCCAGAACTGCTTCGATCCGGAAACCGATCCGACACGGATGCATGATCCGTGTTCAAAGAAGCCAGTATATTTGCTGACTTTGAAGCGCCGAACCTTGAAGACAGATGTAGTTCAAAGGATTGACAGGCTTCACACTGCAACGGTGCTAATATTATCCGCGGTTTATCGTGCGAACATCGAATGATGTGGTCTGATGATGGCAGAGGCGGCCTCCAGTAGTCATCCTGCTTGCTGCAACTCAGCACATTGCAACATGCAAGACCTGCTGTTAGCCTGCACTGAGCAGAGATTCCCTGTGAAGATCACATCTCGAGAATGACGCGACGGACAAAGTGTCTAACAAAAACCACGGTTTTGCACGTGCCTATCGTCAGCGGCTGCTCTTTTGAAATCGCCGACTGGGTGCCGGAGGGAGCCGGGCGCCGGCCAAGCCTCTGCGCCTCTGCCGCTGCTCTGCTCGAGACAACAGGTGGTGATCAATTCTGGAAGGCTTCTTTTGAGCAGCCGAAATACGAACGTCAAGGTGAAGGTGAAAGGTGCTTTCCAAAACGCAAAACATCCTTCACGACTGCCGGAGGTGCCGGGTGAGTACGTATCTACGCCTGTACTTGTAGATCTATTGCGAAATACCAGTGTCTTGGCACCTGCTGCTGAGCCTCCCGTTTTCAGCAAAATTTAACCACCGGACTGCGGCACTCTCCACGGACCCTCACTTCGCACTCTAAACCTGATATCGAAAAGATTGACAAGAACTTGTGGATACTCACACAGCACAACCCCCAGACACCGGTAGAATTGAAGACTCTACCGGCGGCGTAGCCAAACGCTTGTTCGTGGAATGGGCGTTGCACTCGACTTCTTCATCCGACGATGGTGGATAAATTCGAATTGGTATAACCAAATGATGTCATGTTTTATACCCCGACGGCGGAGAGTTTGACTCCTTGGGGCCCCAGTGTCGTGTCCCACAATAGCATGCGGGCTGGGGTCAGAACATAAAGGTAGTGGGTAGAGTCCTCAGAAGAGCGCTTTTGGTACTCTACGATCAGACGAGACTTCAGCACAGGAGGCTGGATATCTTTCATCATGTATACGATTTCGAACATCTACGTTCTGGCAGCCTTTGGCACAATTGGTGGTGCCCTCTTCGGTTTCGATGTCTCCTCTATGAGCGCCTGGATCGATCAAGAGCAATACCTCGAATACTTCAACTATCCTAACTCGAATCTGCAGGGAGGTGTAAGTGTGGCTTCTCCCATGATTTGAAACTGGTGTTGACCAAATTTCAGATCACTGCTTCCATGTCAGGAGGATCTTTCCTTGGAGCCCTCGCAGCTGGATTTATCTGTGATGCCATCGGTCGTCGCTACTCATTGATGGTTGCATCCGTAATCTGGATAATTGGTTCCGCAATTCAATGCAGTTCTCAAAATGTGGCTCAACTTATCATCGGCCGACTCATCAGCGGTCTCGCCGTTGGAATTACCTCCTCTCAAGTTTGTGTGTACCTGAGCGAATTGGCGCCCGCAAAAATAAGAGGACGTATTGTTGGCATCCAGCAGTGGGCGATCGAATGGGGAATCTTGATTATGGTAAGTTTTTGGGACCCTAAGTATGCAAAATGGGCGGAAATCCACCAGATAGGATTTGGGGTTTCCCGAAATCCTACCTAGAATTTGACTGTCAAGATGTAAAGTACTATCTAGTCTGGCATACGATTCTATAGGGAGCCTTCATAATTTGCCGGATATGGTTGGCTCTCTACGGAAATCAGCTGGGCTTTGATAGTTCTCTGCATCTCGACAGTTTGTATACTCTGGTGGCTCATCATCCATAGTTCTGTATTGTTCTACACGCAAAAACGATGCTAATCATGTTCCTACCTCATAGTTCTTGGTCGCCTATGGCTGTGCCAAAGGCGTCAGCGGCCCATCTGCTTTCCGCATCGCTTGGGGTGTTCAAGGTATTCCTGCCTTTATTCTGCTCGGCTCTCTATTCTTCTTCCCTGAGAGCCCTCGTTGGCTCGGATCTAAGGGTCGCTGGCAAGAGGTTGAGAACACTTTGGCCCTTCTACACGCAAAGGGCAATCTTGACGATCCTGGCGTACAAGCTGAGCTTCTTGAGATTCGCGAGGCCGTTGCTGCCGCTCAGAACACTGAGGGTGTTTCTTTCTTCGGACTGTTCGGAAAGAAGATGTGGAGACGTACTTTGTGCGGTACCACTGTTCAGATGTGGCAACAACTTCTCGGAGGCAATGTTGCCATGTACTGTAAGTTTTGACTTTTAAGGAGCAACGTGTATCAGTATTGACATCTCACAGACATCGTCTACGTCTTCCAGATGGCCGGACTTGGCGATCAGACTCTCACTTCATCGATTATTCAATAGTGAGTTTCCCCGTCCCGTTTTATCCTCTTCATTCCTTAACTTTACCTCGATACTGACTGCATGTACAGTGTCATCTTCCTCGTCACGACCGGCATAATTCTTCCATACATCGACAGAATCCCTCGCCGCCTGCTTCTTTTAACTGGATCTATCGTATGCTGCATTTGTCACTTCACTATCGCAGGCCTCATGGCAAGTTATGGCCACCATGTTTCCGAAATCAACGGCAACACCATTCTCAGATGGCAGGTCAACAATGACACTGCTGCCAAGGGTATCATCGCCGTCAGTTACATTTTTGTTGGGTTCTATGGATTTACATGGGCTCCGTGTGGGTGGATTGTGTCCTCAGAGGTGTTCCCTCTCAAGTACCGCGCTACTGGCGTCGGTCTCTCTGCTGCCACTAACTGTATGATTGTGTGAATGCCCCCAGTCGAAGACCACATCGCTGATTCAATTTGCAGGGATTTTCAACTTTGCCCTTGCGTACTTCGTTGCACCGGCCTTTACCAACATCCAGTGGAGGACCTACATCATCTTCGGCGTTTTCTGCTTCGCCATGACCATCCACATCTTCTTCATGTTCCCTGAGACCCATGGAAAGACACTTGAAGAGATTGATGTCCTCTTCGACGCCAACATTCCCCCATGGAAGAGCAGCCAAGTCAAGAGCCGCTTCAGCGAAAGAGTGGACACCGTCATCCGCAAGGGCTCCGTCACCGAGCACGTCGAGAACGAAGCTGATGACAAGAAGAGCTCTGAATTTGCTCTCCAGAAAGAGAGTGTCTAGATGTTTCAAGCTGGGCTTGATTTCACATACATGGTTTTAATGCTATAGAATTTGTTTGGGTTGCATATTTCTTGACTAGAGGTCGGAAAATCATAGATTTGGAGTTATACGAATATAGAAGATATGGCTTTAGATTTGATACCTATTTGATTGGTTTACTATCCAATTATATGAGCTTAACTCCCTTTACCTCGTGCAAGGCCTTTGGAAAGGCGGCCAGAAGGAGTGTATGTCCACTGGAGGCAGGTATTTGAAACGAGCTCTGTTGAACAGCCGTACCGACACCAAAACCATCTTGCTTTCTGTTAGCTAAACAAATGACCGCTCACGTTCCCTTCCCTACGTCTTTACTCTTTGTCACAATGGAAGAGATACCATCGTTTGGATCACATAGAAATATGTAAGAGGGTCTAAGACAGCAGCCTTGCGCTCTGGGTAACAACAGATGTCCACTTACGTTGTGCAACGGTGCGCATTTATGCCATAGCAATACGCTCATGCTCCTATTATAGCACAAGAAGCTTTTTATGCGCGGCGACTTCATGTTCTAACCAGATTCGAGTGGTGGTTTTGGTCCTTATAGACTTGTTTTCTTCGTGCGGAAGCGGAGGTTAGAGCTTTGCTAACAGTTCAACATCCTAGACGTTCCATCGAATACCTGGAATGATGGAGATGTGCGTGTTTAGAGTCTGTAGGACGTAGCTGCATGACGATAAAGTCCAGGTTCGGATATACAGTTTTTTGCGCGAGACCATGACAAAGCATAGGCACATAGTTATCTGCACCCTCGCACACCTCTTCAAGTGGCCATCAAAATGCACGATATGTTTCTGATTACTTGGCCCGTCCAATAAGAGAATCACAACCAATTCCAAAATTTATCTCCTGATAATCTTCTTAACTTCCCCATTGCTGCAGACATGTTCAAGCGATTATCAATCATTTTTACCCGCGAGTATGCACAGCTTTAATGTAAGCAAAAGCTTACGTGAAACCACGTCGGCGTCGGTCAGCAACGCAAAAGCGGAAGTCACGGCCTTGACTTCCCAAGATCCTCCAAAAATTCTCATCCATCTTTACAACATTCATACCGCACCTCCAGCAGCTTCAAAAAGACCGCGAAGATGGCAAAAGAGATGATTCCGCCCGGGTTCGAACCGGGGACCGCCTGTGTGTTAGACAGAAGTGATAACCAACTACACCACAGAACCATGTGCTTGATGACGGCAAGAAAATGTGAGGATCTATTTTTCTCTTCTCTGCCGTCGGCAGAGCATGAGGCAGAGTCGAGGTGTCCAGGGAGGTCATTGTCAGTGTCAGGCAGTGGTCGGACAGGTGGAGGACTCAGATATGGCTTGAGCGAGCCGAAACGTTCAAGAAAACTCCGAAGGAAGCCACGGGTCTTGAACTCGTACCTACACAGAGGCCGACACACGTAGAGCCCGCCTGGGCATTGGTTCGCGGTGCTGTCGTTGACCAGAACACTCAAACACCGACCTCGGTTCCCTTTAACTTGCAATATCCACTGAATATGCTCATCAATCCATGTACAATCCAGGCTGTCTTGTCAAGTCTTGGTATACTCTTGGCTTGGAAATGGGTTCTACCGCCAAGTTGTTCCCTGGACGGCGAATTGTTGTGAGTAGAAATTGTGTTTCTCTTGAGTTGTCGCGTCAGGCCGGCGTCGGGGATGCCAAAGGCAACGGCTAAAGTGGAAATGCGCCTCGCCCACCTATATCTTGAATGGCGACGCAGGCTATGAACAAGCAATTTGGCGACGGTAGCAATATCGTATACTCAAAAGTTAGTCTTGAACGGACGTGGTTCTGGCGGTGGGTGCTGTTGAGCAATAAAGTGGAAGGCGCAAAGTGTTCGAGTAGCGTCACTCGGTGGATTTGATTTGCCCCGAGGGCCAGCCGTGCGACCTTCCTATTCCTTCGGAGGTGGAATTTTTCTCTCGAACATCCTCTCACGTTTGACTGAACATTCGTTTTTCGACGAAACACGTTTCATCTCCGCTTGCTTGCATCAACATGCAGCAGGATCCGTCGAGCCAGGAGTACGCGGACGAGGTTGCTCGTCTCCGCGCGAGCGAGTCTGACTCTGATGCTGAGCTTTTGGTAAGTTTTTGATATCAACTCGCACAGCCATGGCCTTTGACTTTCTTTTATTCTTCAACACTCAAAGGGTCGGGAGTCTTGATCGAAGGTCAAGGCTAATGCTATACACAACGATGGAATGCTGTTGTCCTGACTTTCGACCATTGTAGGAAAATCTAGGCTACAAGCCAGTTTTGTAAGTTGAGATGATCTTACCTCTATTTGAACCTTGCTCATCCTTTCAAAGGCATCGATCTTATACGCTTTTCCATAACTTTTCTACAACCTTTGGTAGGTCCTGGAACAGAAGTCGGGACCAAAAACCGCCAAACTGACCTCAGCACAGCGGCATTGTATTTTGTAGGAGGTGTTCGAGTTACCTTCTCGACAGGTATTAGCGCCGGTGGTAACCTTGCCTATTGGTGAGCGTTTTCAGATCACTGTGTCGCGCTCCGACTAATGCATAGGCAGGACGAGCTATATCGTGACTTGCGTCTTCACCTTCATTACAGCAGCCGTCATTGCTGAGATATGCTCCTCTCTACCACTTGCTGGATCTATCTACCTCTGGGCTGCTGAGGCTGGCGGGCCCAGATTTGGTCGCTTCTTTGGATTCATTGTAGCTTGGTGGAGCACCACGGCATGGACAACCTTCTGCGCAAGTAACACTCAGGGCGCGGTCAATTACCTTCTGGCTGAGATTGTGGTGTTTGATCTCGACTATCCCTCGGACTCTGACCACATCAAGTACCGCGCTGTGCAATGGGCTGTTACCGAATTCATGCTGGCAGTAGCTTGCATTGTAAACCTGCTTCCGCCCAAGTTTTTCCGTTGGATCTTCTATGCTTCCTCGAGTATGGTCGTATTGGACTTCATTCTCAATATGATCTGGCTTCCCATTGGAGTGGCTCAAACATATGGCTTCCGCACCGCGCATGAGGCTTTCATGACCACCTACAATGGCACCGGAGCTCCTGCTGGCTGGAACTGGTGTCTTTCTTACCTGGCTACTGCTGGTATCTTGATTGGATTTGATGCTTCTGGCCATGTGGCTGAGGAGACCAAGAATGCCAGTGTGAATGCTGCTAAAGGAATTTTCTGGAGTACCGTCGTCAGTGGCATTGGCGGCTTTATTGTCGTGATTATGTTCTTATTCTGTGTGGTAAGTGATGCCAATGCAGATGTACTTGAAAAGAAGTTGCGGTGGAATCGAGCTCCTGCTTCCCAGAACAACCTTTTGCATGCCTGTCGGAAGGCACGAGCAGTTTGGCCATGATGAGATGTCCAGAGAGAGCAGCGCTTTGCGCTATTCCTTGATATCATCCTCTATGACACATACACTCTGCAATGCGATAGCTGATTGCGAAGGCTGACGGACTTGATTTTGTCGCAATTCTTCCGTTCATACATCTGCGTCAGGATCTTGACAAAGTTCACAAACGCTGATTATCTTCTAGCCTGACGCGGACACATTCTTCCAGTTCGGCTCTGAGCAGCCATTTGTACCACTCTATGCCGTGGTCCTTGGTCAGGGCGGACATGTATTCATGAACGTCGTCTGTGTCGTAGCACTTTGGTTCAACACCGCAATTGCCGTCCTCGCCGCTTCCAGATTGGTCTTTGCTGTCGCCAGAGATGGCGTTCTCCCCTATTCCGGCTGGGTTTCTCAAGTTTCCAATGGCCAGCCCAAGAACGCCGTCATAGTCGTTTGGGTCGTTTCAGCCATTGTCAGCTGCACAATCCTTCCTTCCAGCACTGCGTTTACCAGCCTGGTTTCAGCCGCAGGTGTCCCATCCGCAGCGGCATATGGTCTGATCTGCCTTTCCAGACTCATCCTTACGCCAAAAACATTCCCCAAGCCCAGGTGGAGTCTTGGAAGACTCAGCAAACCATTCCAGTTTATCGCTGTCTTCTGGAACGGCTTCGTCGTTGCCGTGTTGTTCTCGCCGTATGCTTTCCCGGTCACTGCAGGAAATCTGAATTATGCCCCGGTGATCATGGGCATTGTTACAATCTTCGCCATTGTTTCATACTTCATCATCCCGGCGGAGAGATGGCTGCCGAGTCATAGAATCCAGCAGACACTCGAGGCAGAAGGACCAAAGTCACTTCGTGTGGAAACAATCGCTCACGACTAGAGCCGAGTCTTTACGAGCGACAAGATTTGTACATATGGCTCAGAAACTTGCCATGTAATTACTAAAAGTTAATATCACACTTGCACAGCATTTTGTGTTTTTTTACTCGCAAAGGTGAACTGCACCGACTACACCGCCAGTCTGGTTCCTTGTAAGCACGACTTGGTGATCCTAAGGCATGTGTTGACCATCAATGTACAAACTTCAAGCGAAGGATGACACTGTCTCACCAACCCAAGCGATTTCGGAGGCCGTGTTGTGAAGCGACAATGATTCGATGAACATATGTTGTTTTACGGATACACGCATGCAGCTGCAGACTGTTCGAGCGCGGTGGATAAGCAGGAGGTAAAGCGCGCAGTGGTGCCATCCAGCATCCTGTTTGTGTGTTGCGGCGACACAAGACACAGACAACGCGCATCTTACAAAAGACGGTAACCTTGAGCTGATATATTCAGAACAATCAAGACACGAAGCACGAGAATACGTGCCAGTCGTCAGCAACGACGAGCTCTCCGGCAGCGATACGGAAGAGAGACGGGATACGAGCGGAGAAGATGCACGCTACCGGCCGCGGACGACTCGGACTCGAGACATGGGTGTGAAGTCCCTTGTCACGGTGTCGTCACCCTCGAGTCCTCCGAGGCGCACCGGCGTGCTTTCATGTAGCGCCGGAAGTTGTTGGTGTAAGAGAGTCTCGGGCATTTCGGAATGGTGTTCGCGAATGAAGTGGTTCCACGTCGCAAGAGCTCTGAGGCTCAGCAGCGAAAACATGCCTCAGGAGATGAGTGTTTTTGAACCGATGGAAAGCAAAAGAGGGGGCCAGCTCAGGAGAAAGGTGACTGGCTTGGCGCACTTTAGCGCGGAGGAACTAAGGGCAACAGCCAATAAGTTGGCTCTACGCCTCGTTAGTGCGACATTTTTGGCTTTTCCCGCGTTATCTCTGCGTAGACTTTGCTTGCTTGCTTCGCGATTGCTTGCTGCGCTGCTGCTGCTGCTCACAGCGCCGTCTGCTGCCGTCGAGCGCGACGACCTTTACAGCGACGAACCCTTCTCTAGTCACAGCTCTCTCCAGCCAAGGCCTTCAACAGTCCAGGCATGCAAAGAGACTGCGGTGTCAGGGCCCTGGGTCAAACAACAACGTCCGGCACTCAATGTTATTTTTCTTCGCCAGTCGCGAAAAGAAAAAAGAATAATGCAAGGGCTTGGTCACGTGTTGTTGGAGGGTGTGGAAGTTGGAAGGCGCGTCTGTGTGGCCTGCGGGCATTTTGGGTGCACACTGACTCCTCTCTCACCCAACTCTCACTCTTCCACACCTTGTCGCCAATGCCTCTAACCGTCGCCTGATTCCCTTTCTGCCGTTGCGCCTTTCGTCGTCGCTGTCGCACACTTCTGCCAGCCATTTCCGCCAAACTCGGCACCGATCTCTCATCCTCCCGTCTTCTCTTGACCCATTCTCGACCACCAACGCCTTCTGCACGCAGTCGTCCTTGTCCTTTCCACCTGTTCTCGTAGTCAAGAGCACTCCATCAGTGTTGGTCGACTTTATCAGTCCTCGTCGAGCCCAGCGCAATACCGCGCAAGGCTTTCGTGAATTAATCATCCCTTTCCACAGCCTCGACATTCCTGGCCTCCAGCGACATGCGTTGCAGACACGATCCGACACCGCGCACGACATAGAAACCCCCCCAACCGCTATCTCTGCATGACGACAATAGGTAGCTGGATTATGACCGACGTCCCGCTGCCGTTGAATGCACTCGCTGCTGCTGCTCGCCAGCAGCACCACCCTCTGTCGGCTCAACCCTTCGCCGCCCCTCCTTCGGCACCACGACGACAAGCACAACCGCCCATCGACGATGGTGTCGAAGAGGACGATGGAGAGATCATCTGCATCTGCGGCATGCGCCACGATGACGGCTTCTCAGTTCAGTGTGAGACCTGCAACAACTGGCAACACATGATCTGCTACTATCCCACTGAGGCAGATCGTCCGGGCGAGCATCAAAAACACTACTGCTTCGACTGTCAACCACGATGGCTCGACGCTGACCAAGCCAAGGAAAGACAGAAAAAGCAGTTACAACGAGCAGCCCTCGACTCGCGACGACCAGGCCCGAAGCATCGCAAGAAGCAGAAAGACTCACCAGCTGCCGTCAATGGCTCCTTACTACAAGCCCGCGACCGCAAGAGCGCTAGCCCGCGCGATCAACCGCCTCCCGCCAAACGACCGAAGACAGGTCACCGTCCTTCTGCTGCCGCCAACCACGCTCCCGCCAGTCGCAAACGTAACGGCACCATCACGGCTGCTCGCAGTCCTTCACCCGACCCCTCCAGACCCATCATTCCTTGGTACTCAGAGGAGTTCTATCGCCTCTATTCTCAAGTCTCTTCGCATGTCGAGACAGAAACAAACCTCATGAACAACATCGCTGTCACGAATTCATTGTCGGAATGGCTCAAGAATCCGATCGTCGTCGAGAAGGACACGAACGGCCTCAGCCAAAACGACATCTTCCTTCGCTGGGATGGTCCCTTTGAAGACATGCCCGGTCGGCCCGAGGTCGCTCTACATTGGGAAGCAGACCCCAACTTCACCGACCAGACAGAGCCTCCGAAATGGCCATGCCTTACCGTCGAGCAAGACATCTCGAAGCGTACCTTCATTGGTGAGCTTCGCGGTCACATTGGCTACAAGGAAGAATACATGAACGATCCCGAAAGTCGATGGTCATCACTACGCCATGCCGAACCCTTCGTCTTCTTCCACCCGCAACTCCCTATATACATCGATGCCCGTCAAGAAGGCACCATGTTCCGCTATGTTCGTCGCAGCTGTCGACCGAACACGGAGATCCAGACCATCATCACCGACGGCACCAACTATCATTTCTGCTTTATGGCGACCAAAGATCTTCAATCCGGCGAAGAGATTACCGTGGCTTGGCAGACGGACGACACAATCAAGGCAATGTATGCCGAGCGAGGAGTCGTGCATGGCGACGTGCCTGCCGACATCAAGTATGCCATCGCCATGTGGGTCTCCAACGTACTGGCTAATTGTGGCCCCTGCGCGTGTAACGGAGATGGCTGTTTGATGGCCAGATTCGATCGACGCGGTCAACCCCAGCCACTCGAACCGCCGGAAACAGCTGCTGCCCCAATCAAAGTCCCCAAAGCTCGTAAAAAGAGAACCGCCAACAACCTCTCGCCTGTCGACATGAATCGCAACAGCCAAAGTCGCTCTGGTAGCGAAGCTCGCAAAGTCGAGGTCGAAGATGACATGACCGATACTCGCTCCGTGTCTGGTTCGTTCCGAGCCTCCCCCAGCCGAGACATCACTCCCGGCACTCACTACTCAGCAATTGTGCCCGAGATGTCGGAACGCGAGAAGAAAAAGCTCATGCGCGAGGAAGAGATGTTCCGAAGACAAGAAGAGGAAAGCGGTCGACAAAAGAAGAAGCGCCATTCCGGTGCCACACCTTTGCTGCCGCAAAGCAGTACTCTCTCATCTTCGAAGCAACAGTCATCAGAGCCTTCATCTTCCCGTCGCAGCACCGTCTCGAAGCGACCCTCAAAACCCGCCCGAACGGACAAGCAGTCTTCGGAATCGATGAGACCCGTCTACGTTGACTCTTCCATTCAATGCGACATGGACAACGACCACCCTCCGGAACCACCAATGCCGACCCCTCCGAAGAGGAAACAATACCTGTCAGTGACACAACGCTTGCTGCGGAGGTGTGCGTCGAACAACCTGAAGCGTAAGGCTGAAAGCGAGACGCCTGAGGACTCGCCCACGAATGGAACCCAGCCGGACGAGAACATGGATCTCGACAATGCCGGACAAAGCCCGCGCAGTGTCGCTGCCGTTTCAGAAGCTACTCCTCTGTCGCCAGTGTCTATTAAGCACGCCGACGTCAACATGACTGAAGCCGCCCAAGCACGCCCTGCCTCGCTGTCGCCAGCCTTCGGTCCGGTCGATGCTGACATGCAAGACATGGACAACGATGAACCCCATCGCGCCACACCCCCACCTAATGATCAAGACGCTTCATTGTCGTACAGCTCAGCGAGTCCAAACATGACCAAACCGGGCGTTCCTTCACATCCGCCAATGGACCCACCACCACCTCCATGGCCACTGAGTGATGCTCCAAGTATGGGTGAAGTGCATCCTGCCTCTCCAGAGTCCAAACACGTCCATCCCGAGATGCATTTGACAATGCCTCCACCATTGAACTCTGCAGCTTCACCTCCACTTCTCACTCAGTCTCCTTCGACACTTACCCCAGGTCTCTCCAATATACCCCTCTTTTCGCCGTCAGTTTCGGCGGCAGTAAACCCCAGTCCTGCCAGGAAGAAGTTGAGCCTGAGCGACTACACAAAACGCAACAAAGTACACCAACCAAGAGATATATCACCGGCTGCCAGTCTGACGGACAGCGTTTCTGCCAAAGACAAGGAGAGCATCTTGAATGGTGTCGCCGTTACAGACTCCCCTGCGTCTGAGCAAGCCACCGACGCCGCAGGACCGCCAGTCGGAAGTCAAGAGTCAGTGGTACCACCAGCTTGAATTAGAAAGGATTTTGTAATATAGGGGCGCAAAGGCGGACATGGGTGATTTTGTTGTTTGGGAGGCGTTTTTTCTACTTCATGAACCAACAAAAGAGGAGGGAGGGATCTTGCCGTTATTTTTGTGTGGCTTTCAGCGTCTTCATTCTTCTTCTCACTCATAGTTTTCTGGTACTCACCACCCTGACTGTACGATGATGTTCACAACTACTTTAATGTCTTGCTATATCTCTTGTGAACGATGATGTGTTTGATAGGCTTGACACGGCATAAAATGATCTCAGTTCCTCAAATGTTAGACCTCTCGAGTAAATGATCTCTTCTCATGCCCGATTGTTTTCCTTTACGAGTACTTGAGCTGTGTCGCATCTTCCAAGACACATAAATCTATCGTCACTTCTAGCAAGCCAAATATTTCCTCTTACTACCAGATAGCCTTCTCCACGGACAGAGAAGCCGACCAAACTAGCTATCAAAAGGCAAGATGATCTTCAGATTTAAGAAATTGTCCAGAGATGTGTCAAGATTAATTGCTCTCTTCGGACATTTACTCGTTAACAGGGAACTTCTTGCATCTTGACAGGCATGTTCAAAGCCTCGCAGAGAAGAGAAGAAATTGAGGGCCTGGCCTATTCTCAACGGGCGCAGCGTCAGCCAGGACACCACTCTGTATTTATACACTTGCGGTATGAAGAAAGACGGACGTGGAGAGGCAGGAATGGCAGCCCGCGATTGGAATGCCGAGGCCAGCTTTGTTGGCAACACTTGGAGAACATACAACGGGACCATGCTTCTCTCCCGCTCCCATCCGACGACATCAAAGACAAGTGGAATGGCATCTGGCTCGCCAATCTTTAAGATCAAAGGTCGACCAACTTGTGTGCTGAGTAAGGGAAAATGATCAAGATGTGAGCTCAGAATCACGAAGAAGCGCGAGTCTGTTCGCAGGATTTGTGCCTTGACCATTCTGGATACTTGGTCAATTTATCTGTATATGCTACTATGCAAATCTATCCCTGCCTCCCAGGCATCTTGACGCCTCCCTGCCGCTTCTCAAATCTGGACGGCCATTTTTGAAGGTCAATCCGATTGTGATGCAGCCATTGGGATCCACTCGAAAGGACACCCCGACCGACAACATGCTACAAGGACTCCCAACGAAATTGCTCCTATCGATCTTCGAAGAATTCTTACCGGACCCAGACTGACATTTGAAGAGAGGTATTCTATGAGTGCGAAGTCTGAAGATTAGCTTCAATGTATCCGTCAGACATACTTCCCTCTCGCCAGTCTTTGCCGAACATCTAGGAGATTGCGCACTGTAGCCGAGCCTCTACTTTATCGACACTGCTTCAGGACAGACACTACTGAGGTTCCGCTCGAACATAGATCCATCTAGAGATACACGCAGACATTGCTCCAGCGTCCTAATCTCAGACAGCACGTAAAGTCGGTGACTATCGAGCCATGGTTTCAGCATGAGACGTTAGAAGCCCACCTGTATCAGGATGAGCCGTTCGTCGCTGACGGTACCTGCAAAAACTTTCTTACTGACGATCTGAGCGCTCTCGGTCCACCTACCGAGCTATTATCCCTATTCAGCGGGTACCTAGAGAAGCTCGATATCACAGATCAACTCCGGGAGACTTGGTTTCACGGTCTCGAAGCTGTCGATGAAGACTACGAGATTGCCTTGTTGTTGGCCCTAATGACCAATGTCGAACACCTGGAGATCACCATGCCGAACTACAAGCCTCCATGCGACCCGAACTGCTGCTGGAATTTCCAAGGATTCTCGGGGATAATTCGTTCCTCTAGCACTTGCATTCGATACGGGTACGCGCTGCCGACCATGATTTTTACGATCTAGAATATCGCCCTGAGTTTGAGCCTTATCATGGCTACCCAGCATCTTTCTTCCTACCCTTACTTGCTCTGCCCTCGCTCCGAAGTGCAGAGATTATGGATGCATTCGACATGCTCGACCCCATTGTTGAATACACCTCTACATGATCAATCATTTACAAGTTGGAAAAGCTCTAGCTTGGCCAATGTGCTGTTCATCCGAACATAATGGAGTACATCTTGAGCCATTTCAGCAATCTCCGAGTTTTTGAATACGGTGCTAGCAAGCCGTATCATTGGCCATGGCACGCTGAGACAGATATGCCGACACAGTCTCGAGTATGTCGACCTTAACTCCAACCAAGGAGTCTACCTTTTCCCCACGGCGTTCGTGCGACCTTATGGGGGATCACTATTTGATGGTTATCCGTTCCTACCAGATGGTGTCTTACCCAAACCCTTCAAGTCGTTCAGTGATTACAAGTCACTGCGTACCTTTACGAGTCACTTCACAAGCCGTGCTCGATCTCGCTACAAGCCGAGCACCTGATAAGTTTCTTCCTCGTCAGCTAGAGGTATTGCACTTTAGGTATTGCGATGAGCTTGTAATCCCACACCTCGAGATCCTGATCTCTAATCTTTCCAATACAATGTCAGAGTTAGAAAACATCCGCATCGATCGCTGGAATCTGAAGATCGCTTGGCGGTACCTAACAAGATGATGAAACCTGGCGTTCGGCCACCGCGGAGGAAAAGCAACGGATCATAGGTCTGAAGCAAATACACGATGTTTGCGAGACTGCAGGGGTTGGATTCCTAGTCTATCGTATCGACGCGTCTAAATCTGGTGAAAATAGAGTGTTGGGAAGATGTTTTGGCGCTCCTGTGAAGAGCTGTAGGGTATCATTCTGGCTTTGGGACAGCAGCACTTCACCCTGGAGTCTCGGATTATTGATCTCGGTATTCGAAAGGCATTATTCGGCTGGTGTGGTTGGTGGATGAGGGCGATCAAGCTTCCTCGCTCTCATTGGAAAACCCGACTAATCAGAAAAATACACTGCATCTTGACATGTGTGGAAGCGACTCATAACGGATGACCAGACCAATGTTGAAGATATTGTGCATTTCTACAGTTCAAAACGGCCACAGGCGTGGCCGTGGAAGATGCCTGGACGTGACAGATTTTAGCACACAGGGAGGAAGGGATGTCATGATATAAATTATAGCTTGTGATTTAGAGCCTGGGATCGCCGCTTGCGCGGCATCACAGCTCTTACGAATGCTCCTCGTCCTTGTCCTTCTCGTCCTTGTACTTCTCGACCATCTCCTTGCTGAACTTCCAGTAATATAGACCGTCCTCATCACATGCATTTCCGTCAATCTCCTTGATGGCGGTTTGAATCGCGCATGTGGTTTTGCAATAGTCATCGTCTTTCCCCAGAAGCTCAAGACGTTCCAAACGAGGAGCAAGCTCGAATAAAAGTTCCAGATATGGCAGAGCTTGTGCTTCCCAGTGTTCTTCATGCCTGTTAGGAAGGTCTTCAAGATCTCTAAGTCCGAGATCCTTCAGGTGTGGAAACAAAACGGTGCCGCTTGTACAAGATTTCCACGCGTCCAGATCTTGTTTCCAGCCTAGTGTACACCGCTCCAGTTTCCTGCAATGGCTAGCAACGGCAAGCATCGCGGACTCGGTAAGGTGTTCGTTATCCCACACTAATTTGAGATCATGCAGGTGAGGAAAGTTCATGATCCATTGGTTGAAGTGCTCGTTAGTCAACCAATCCATAGAGGCTGCTACCTCGCAATCGTAACGGCTAAAGATTTTCAACACTTCCAACTTCGACAAGTGGGTAAGAGCATTAAACTCGGCTGGTGGCAGTGTCTGGGCGAAGTCCATGTCCAGACGGAGCTCGGTTAAATTGATTAAGCGGGAGATCTGAATGCAGAGACCGTTCTGATAATCTTCTAAAAGCTTGACAGCTAAAGTTCGAAGAGTTTGGGTGGCAATAGAGAGATACATGCTCAATGCCAGCTGGTGACCGCTAATGCTTAGAGAGACCAGGTTGTGATCAGGGACAGGCGGCTGTCCGACCATGTTCATGATCTCTTCCGCATCGGGTTGATCAATTTCCTTTCCGAGACTGAGGCTTGAGAATCGGCTGAGTCGAAGTAGATGTGCGTAAATCTTGTTACTATGGTCAACCAGAGGATCGGTAGTGTAAATTCTTTCGCCAAACTTGATTGAGGTCATGCAAGAGTGATTCGTAATGAAATCGATGAACGGACCGAGATCGAAGACGACCACGCTGTCTTGGAAGACAAGGTGTCTTAGTCGAGGGCAATTTTGAAGGGCTTCGAGAACCGATGGAGAGACGTCAAATGAGGACCGGAACTCGACTGATACCAGGGTAGGTTCCAGAAGAGAACACATAATTTCGTCAAGGGGATCAGACGGACCGTCGTATACAAGCTTCTGGAGGTTTGGCAATCGCACAGCTGGAAAAACTTGGATCCAGTATACTGGCTTTAATTCGCTCCAGTGTACTGGCTGTCGGTTCTGGAATCTGGCAGGTCCATATCCATTCAGCTCGAAGATACGAACCTTGTCGGCATAGAATTGACGTCTTCCCTCAACAGGACGCAACAGCGCCCCCCATCCAGGCTTGTACCAGAGGTGATCGATGAGCGAGTCGAACCATGCTTTGTTGACGCGAACAGCGTTGTAAAGTGACGATTTGTCAAGCCCAATGTAGCCATCGATGATATGGCGGAGCTCATTGGGTAGCTTGTCAAGATTGTTACCAACAACATCCAGAGCGGCGGGTGAAATGATAGACATATGCTGGGCAATTTGGGCATCCTCAGCATCAATCACAGCGAGATCGTTGTTGGCGGAAACTGAGATGGTAGACATATGCTGGGCAATTTGGGCGTTCTCAGCATCAATCATAGCGAGATCCTTGTTGGCGGAAACTGAAACGGGAGACTCAACGACGCCAGTGATTTTATCGTCAAGCACAAGTGAGGGCGGCGATGATGAATCTGGATGTTCCGCACGAGGCGCCTTATCACGGTTGACTTCTTCGTCCATGATGCTGAAGATGTTGTGAAGGACAAAGTGCTTTGATGAGAGATGAAAAGTGTGTGTACGATGTTCTGTGTTGAGAGAGAGTTGAGGATTGAAACAAGTAAGTGTTTGGGTCGAGTTCGAGCGAACGAGGAAGGTGCCTAAATGATGCGCGTGTTGAGTGACGGTGGATTGCATGTGAAGTTCGAAGTTAAGTGGAAGTGGAAGGAGCAGCTTCACTTTCTTGTTTGATCGCAACACACAGTAAGAAGCTGCGACCGCAATGCACAAATGTTTCCTTACCACAGACCCTTCCACTGAGATACTGGTTGATGAGAAGGAAAGGTCGGCTCGCTGCGGCTCATCATCAAGTTCGATTGACACTGTGCATTGCAGCAGCTGGCTGTGTTTCGTCCATCACGATGCAAATTGTAGGAAGCAGCAAATCGTATCTTCTTGGACAATCCACAATGAACATGATACTCTGCATCACTGTGCACAAGGAATACAACGACAATTAGTATGATTGAAAAAAGTCTAGAATTTGACTGAGTACGAAAAAGGAGAGTGTCTGATCTCTCCGATTATATGCCGCTCAATTTCAATCCTGCTTGACCTTTCTCGAATCCCTGTTGGTGCTGATTACCTCTCGACATGTGCACTTGGGAGATTTCTTTGGTCTTTGCAGATTGAAGCCTATATGGCTTTGTAGGTCCTTCCCTTTCCTCCTCTAATTACTGTACGGTCCCGGCGTCAGTGCTCGGCATGGAACGACGCTCAGCTAGAAACACTCTGATGGTACGGTTGAGATGGCGAGTGGGATGGTCGATAGCATCCAAGTCGGGTGGAAGTCTGTTCATCATTACACCGACTTGGAGCATTCGAAGCCTTGGAATCAGATCGCAGACTGTGGGGATGATGGCTGGATATAGATCTCTGCTGAGCTGTTAGAACACCACGTCAATCAGTTGCATGGACTTCACAAAATACCTCACAAGGGGCGCAGCGAAGGAAATATGTTCAACCTTGCCGAGCTGGAGCGCCTTCAGCTTGGGAAAGAGAGGTGCAAATTCTGTCAAACTCTTCCACTCATCCAGATTGTGCTTCCATCCCAGGTTACAGGTGATGAGGTCAGGGCAGCTGCGAGAAATGGCGACAATAGAAGCCTCTGTGAGACTGCACTCCTCCCAGTCCAACTGTAAAGTGTGCAGGCCGGCGAAATGTGAGATCCAGTCAGCGAGCTTGTCGTCGGTCAGCCATCCAAGAGTGGCTCTATGTTCGGATCTCCAGCCAAGACACAAGTATTTGAGGTTTTCCAAGGCACAAAGAGCGTCAAAATGGTCTGAGGTCATCGGCTTGGTAGTTTGGTTCCAGTTCAAAGAAAGATGGACTAAGGTCGTAAGAACAGAGACCTGATCGAAGATCTTCTCACTTGGGAAATCGAGCGAGAGTGTCAGATGCTGCAGTGAGGCAGCGACGACGGAGAGAAACACTGCAACTACCGGGCCCTCTCCATTGATGGATAAAGACTGGAGCTGCGTGTTAGTGGGCAGCGGTACCATTGACTGTGGGTCGATGTCGGTATGTGTCTCGCCGAGGTACTCGATCAATGGTCTGCGCAATGACAGGTGCACGAGATCACCACGTCTCAGGAGCACTTCCGCCACACTGAGTGTGATGTCGTGCCCACTTGCACCCCGAAGCCAGCCTCCAAATGTGAGAGAGCGTAACGGTTTATGCTTTCCAAGAAACTTCAAGAGACAGTCGTTATCGCTTGTTGTTACTTCGCCGCTGAAAGAAATAGTGTGGAGTTCGGTACAGTTGCGGAATGATGCCAACAGGGTCGCGGTGAGATAGTATGATCCGTTCAACGTCAGGTGTTGCAGAGTAGGGTGCAAGAACGGGATCAGCATTTCATGGGCGAGGTGAACCCATGTAGCTTGAATCTCAAGGCGTTTGATGACTTGGAACGTGACACCGTGAAGCAGACCAGCGGTATGGTCGGAGGATTTGAGAGTTCCAACACGAATTCTGCGTGCATAGATCTGGCGTCGATTGGTGGAGGTGTAAGTCTTGGAGCCACTTTGTAGCTTTTCGATTGACGTTGTGTGCCACAGCAGATCAATCAGACGATCGAACCATTCTTTGTTAACGCGAATTGCATTGTAAAGAGTCTTGTTGTCGAGAAGTTTGCCGATCTGTGACTGTATCTCGACCGGCATGTTGTAGAACGGCACTCCAGGGACTGGCAGCGCATCGCCTTCGTCGGCCATGATGATGCTGATGCAGAAAGGTGTCAGATTGATGTGACTTTGATGTTGGAAAGGAGGGTTGTGTTGATGAAACAGAATATGTGAGCAAGTCAAGAGCTGACAGGGAAGACAGGAGTCAAGGAGCTGAGAAAACTATTGACTGGTTCAAGATTCACTCGGAGCTGTGAAAAGTCCTTCACCTACACCTTCGCTTTCACCAGTTCTACAGGACCATCCTTCGACTACTCAGACCTGCAGAGCTGCACGATGCTTTAGCTCTAGTCACATCGTCTCCAGAGATGGGCGATTCAACAAGATTATATGGAGACACAACCTCAGCTCGAGAAATATCATGCATTGGTACAGGCATAAGAGTAACGAAATTCGGCAAACGGGGAGATGCATATGGAGCCAGTGGTCGATGCAGTATATGCTCTATCTTCAAGGAGTCAAGGACGAAGCTTGACGGGCTTGATGTCAAGAAGGGAAGTCGACGCAGGAACAAGACGATGGAGTTAACACGGACATGTCGGGTCAACCCCGGTATCGGCTTAGTGCATCATGTCGATGCTTAGACAAGCTTCAGAACGTCATGGAAGAGATGCGGCGATTAGATTGAAGCTGTAATACACGAGGAGCATTGAACCATCGAAGGCGTAGTTAGCTGACGACAAGACTTTTGATATCACAACCGCCCAAGAAACTCTGGCGCATCTGCCAGCCTGTCCTTTCTGCTTCTTACATCCACCACCAACACCATGTTCAACCGGCAATGCAGAGCAGCGCTGCAATCGTCGCAGCGACTGTACGCCACATCGCGATACCATGTCGCCACTGCTTGCAACTACTCGACTGCCCCCCGTCGCATTCCCTTGACACCGCTGTCTCTTCGCCACTCATCCCTCGCCGCATCGCGTTCGCTTAGTACCACTCCTGCCCGCAGGAAAGACGATTCGCCCAAGAAGGTCGATCCAGAAGAGGAGGCACAAGAGCAGGAAGACAAAGACAAGAAGGACCGCAAGGACTCGCTAGACCCTGTCAAGGAAGACTCGGCTCCAAAGGAACCCACACCCATTGGAGCTTCTTCAGCAGGAGCCTCTTCCCTCGGAGGCGAATCCGCAACAGCAGCAGGCGGCGAGAGCGGAAGTGGCGGCGGTGGTCGCAAGCGCAAGGGCGGCGAGAAGGGTCTTGTCAAGCCTTCGGTGCCTGATGTTTACCCGCAAGTCCTCGCCATCCCAATCGCTCAACGGCCGCTGTTCCCTGGCTTCTACAAGGCCATCACCATCCGCGACCCCAATGTCATTGCCGCCGTGCAAGAGCTGCTCAAGCGTGGTCAGAGCTATGTTGGTGCCTTCTTGCTGAAGGATCCCGAGTCCAACACAGATGTTATCACCGACCCTAGCGAAGTCTACGATGTTGGTACTTTTTGCCAGATCACCGGAGCCTTCCCCGCTGGCCACGGTGATGAGAAGGCCCTTCAGGCAGTCTTGTATCCTCACCGCAGAATCAAGCTCACCAGTTTGATGCCTCCTAAGAAGGGCGAGAAGGGTGACGCTGTGGTCGAGGACGCCCCTGCTGTCGCCACAGCCACAATCGAAGCTGCTGAGAAGCCTGAAACCGACGTCGAATCCAAGGGTGACGTGACTGCCAGCTTCGAAGAGTCTCACGTCGAGACTCCTGGAGAGAAGAAGCAGGTCGCACAGTACGAGCCCACCGACTTCCTCAAGACATGGCAAGTCAGTCTGGTCAAGGTTGACAACCTCGCCGACGAGCCCTTCGACAAGCGCGACCCTACCATCCGCGCTTTGATCTCCGAGATTGTCAACACTTGCAAGGAGATTGGAAGTGTCAACCAGCTCTTCCGCGACCACGTTTCCGCTTTTGCCATGTCGCAGTCCGCCGCAAACATCGCTGACGAACCCGCCAAACTCGCTGATTTTGCTGCGGCCGTGTCTGGTGGCGAGGGTATGGAGGAGGCCCAAGCAGTTCTTTCCAGCCTGGACATTAAGGAGAGACTCAGCAAGGCTCTCGAAATTATCAAGAGAGAATACATGAACGCCCAGCTCAGCAGCAAAATTAGCAAGGATGTTGAGAGCAAGATTCAGAAGCGTCAGCGTGAATACTGGCTCATGGAGCAAATGAAGGGTATCAAGCGCGAGCTTGGTATGGAGAGTGACGGCAAGGATAAACTGCTCGAAAACTTCAGAGAGAAGGCTACCAAGTTGGCCATGCCCGACCCTGTCAAGAAGGTCTTTGACGAGGAAATCAACAAGCTTGCCCATCTCGAGCCTGCTGCTTCCGAGTTCAATGTCACAAGAAACTACCTAGACTGGCTGACCCAGATTCCGTGGGGCAAGCGCAGTGCTGAGACTTTCGGCATCAAGAATGCAATGAAGATTTTGGACGAGGATCACCACGGCTTGAAGGATGTCAAGGATCGCATCCTTGAATTCATCGCTGTTGGAAAGCTTCGCGGTACCGTCGAGGGCAAGATCTTGTGTATGGTCGGTCCTCCTGGTGTAGGAAAGACCAGTATTGGAAAGTCGATTGCTCGCGCATTGAACAGACAATACTACCGCTTCAGTGTTGGTGGATTGACTGATGTCGCCGAAATCAAGGGTCACCGCAGAACTTACGTTGGCGCCCTGCCCGGTCGTATCATTCAAGCTTTGAAGAAGTGTCAAACCGAGAACCCTCTTATTCTGATTGATGAGGTCGACAAGATTGGCCGTGGTCATCAAGGTGATCCGTCATCAGCCCTTCTTGAACTTCTCGACCCCGAACAAAACAACTCTTTCCTCGACCACTACATGGACGTTCCCGTCGATCTCAGTAAGGTCCTCTTCGTCTGCACAGCAAACATGACAGACACCATCCCCCGCCCTCTCCTCGACCGTATGGAGATGATCGAGCTGTCAGGCTATGTCGCTGACGAGAAGATGGCTATCGCCGAGCGCTACCTCTCACCCGCCGCCAAGGACCTTTCCGGTCTCAAGGACGTCGACATTGAAATCGAGAAGGAAGCCATCGCCGAACTCATCAACAAATACTGCCGTGAGTCTGGTGTCCGCAACCTGAAGAAGCAGATCGAGAAGGTCTACCGCAAGTCCGCTCTCAAGATCATTCAGGATCTCGGCGAGGACGCTTTCCCCGAGGAGAAGGCTCTCACACCCGAAGGCAAGGAGGCACAGCAGGAAGCCGCAAAGGATACTTCCGACACCAAGGAAACACCCACAGATATCGAGAAGGAGACCACAGAGACACCACGTGTTGCACTGTCAGTACCTTCATCAGTGAATGTTCGCGTCACAAAGGACAACCTTAAGGATTACGTCGGCCCTCCCGTTTTCACCGCCGACCGCCTCTATGAAACCACTCCTCCCGGTGTCGCCATGGGTCTCGCCTGGACATCCATGGGTGGTGCCGCCCTATACGTGGAAACCATCCTCGAGTCCGCCCTCTCTTACTCCTCCCGCCCCTCCCTCGAACGCACCGGAAACTTGAAGGCCGTCATGAAAGAATCAACATCCATTGCCTACTCATTCGCCAAGGGCTTCCTCGCACAACGCTTCCCTGACAACAAATTCTTCGAACATGCTAGAGTGCATATGCATTGTCCTGAAGGAGCCGTGCAGAAGGATGGACCCTCTGCTGGTATTACCATGGCTTGCTCATTAATCTCTCTTGCGCTTAAACAGCCATTGGCGCAAACTGTCGCCATGACCGGTGAATTGACTGTTACCGGAAAAGTCTTGCGTATCGGTGGACTCAGAGAAAAGACAGTAGCGGCCAGACGCGCCGGAGCCAAGATGGTCATTTTCCCCAAGGACAATCTAAGTGATTGGTTGGAGTTGCCCGAGGTATGTTTTTGCTCACCCCTACCATTTTCCCCCATCACAACACAAGTAACTAACGTATTCCGCAGAACATCAAAGAAGGCATCGAAGGCAAACCAGTAGCTTGGTACAACGAAGTCTTCGACCTCGTCTTCCCCGGCGTCGACGCAAAACAAGCGAACGCACTCTGGAAACAACAATTGAAAAAGGACAAGAAGGAGAAAAAGGACAAGGAAGATAAAGAGAAGGAGTATGATTCCGATTAGGAGAATGCTTACTTTCTCCCCTTTCCTTTTGAGCATCCTTCCCTTTTCTTCCTCTCTTTGTCTTTGGTGGTGGGCTTTTGTATAGAGTAGATTGCTCTCTTTCTCTCTGCTATTTGTAGATCATAAGAGCATGTTCTTTTTTGGCGTTTGTTGTTATTTTCTAGCGATTTATTTATTCTGGTTGTTACTTTTTTCCAAGTGTATAAAAATCCTCTCTTCTTTTTTCTCCGCTTCTCTTCGCTCCTTGGTCCGTTCACCGAGTTAGCATAAAGTGACAGTCTCCATCCCAGTCTCCATCCCAGAAGTGAAGCTGCCACTGCAACCAATCTCTTTGCGAGTCTGTAGATAAAGTCACAAAATGGTCAGAAAAGACATGGACAAGATGATGATAAGATAAAATGAGATACGAAAATGTTTTCAATTCGTCATTGAATTGGTTCTATTCAAAGCAAAAGAATAACGCCATCATCTGTGTCCCTCCACAAAAAGAAAACCATTAGTCATTATGCATTGTCGTTAAAAGAGCCCTTCTTGTCCCATTTTCCCAATCCTTGCCCGAACCAATCCAATGTTCAGATGCAGCAAACGAATCAAATGATGCTTGTGAAAGACCATGCTAGAGAAGCAGATAAGAAATCGCTCAGTGAGAGATACGAAAAAATGATCCAAGGAAGAGTCGCAAGTCGCGTGTCTCGCAAGACCAAGACGAGTCAAGAAGCGTAGCGGCGCACTCAAGCAACGACCTTGACAGGCTTCTTCTTAGTAGTGCCTGTCGACTTTGCAGCACTTGCGTTGGAAGAAGCAGTAGCGGAAGCGGAAGCAGTCTTGGGACAGTAAATGTTACCAGCAGTAGCATTGACATACTGTCCCTCAGTCGCAGCCACGAAATCCAAAGGCGTCAAGGTGCGGTTGTACATGAAACAGCCAACCTCCAATTCACCACCGGGCAAACCCAACCATCCCTTGGGCAGGGGCGCATTGTAAGCCATATACGCCGACACGCAGCCAGAGTAGCCATTGCACTGTTCGATGCAGTTGGACCAGCGGGCTTCGCGGGTGAGGAAGTCGGGTTGGGGGATATACCAGGAGTAGACTTTTGAGGCGGAGAAGGAGGAGGAAGGGACGTAGCCGGAGATTGTGCCGTTGCCGGGGTGTTGGGACGCGTGGGGGAGGGGGTTCATGAGGGTGCAGTTTGCGGCGAGGGGCACGATTGCTGGACCGCCAGCGCGACGCTCGAGGTCGATTGGTGTGGCTGCTGCGAGAATGGACAGAGCGACTGAGGCGAGCATGGTGGAGAAGAGCATCTTGATGTTGTGTCTGAAGCTTTTATTTGACGCGTCCAGGGAAGAAAGTCTTTTGTTGGTCGGGTTATATATGTGAGTCGATGTGGGATTGACTTGATCGAAGCTCAGGCTGGACAAGGTGTTGTTGTTGTTGTATGATAAAAAGTCGCGTTTGATGAGATCAAGGAAATGGGAAGGCGGGCATGGTCATCTTTATAAATCCATGAGGTTGCATAAGGTAGGCACGGCAGACGGGAACTAACTGCACGTCATTGCTATTCTCGGTAGCAGTGGAAGAGCATCTGAGGGTAAAAGTTTCCGGTCTCATCCACCACCCCACGCCAAATCATGCCCTGACCAAGCACCCAGATGGGCTTCGCCAGTCGCCATCAAGCCCAGTGAGATGCACAAAACAGGGGCTGAGTCTCCACCCAATGCGCGACTCGGGACCCTGCCCATCCTACGCGACATGCATGCATATCACAACCACTTGTTTGGTCCTAAGCAAGCGACCACTTTTGCTCTCATCTCAGCCTGCGATCAACACACAGCCACTTCTTTCTGCCTGCCTGTCGCTCTGTACGACGGAGGCCTCTCACAATTTGAAACAGAAAGGGCAATTGACTTTGCTCAACGGTCTTTCTTGGACCATGGATGCAGGTTGATGTTTCTCGCGTCGCATGGTGGGAAGGTGATCCGTCCGTGGCAGTCGCGTGCACTGCTTGCAGTTCTACGCGCAAGGTGGGCCTTAGATTTTTCGCGCGACTCTGACTAAAAATACTCTCTTTTCTCTTTTCCAATAGTCTTGTGCCACCAAACACGAAACCTCGACAAGATGGCCTGTGTTCAGTAGGTCACGGTAGCATTCTTCTGATCTCTTCATTCTCGTCTCTTGGGATCAGTGCAATTCATGCGATTGGCGGTCTGCGAAATACAGATCGCTGTCCCCAAGACCGTTCACATACCGTTGGTTGTTCAGGACGCCTCTTGTCTCATAGTCCTCCGCAACGACGTTGACGGGTCGCGGCAGAAACGTCACTCTTGACGATAGCCGGCAGCGGTTATAGGTCATGAGCATGTCTTGACTTTGCTCACGTTTCTCATGCTGTCCCGTTAATCCCGGCATGGCATGTATGCAATGCACAAAGAAAGACACTGCCGAGCGAGGGAGGGCGGTGTGCACTATTCTTACACGAGGGTGGTAGTGGTGGCATTGAGTCAAAGCCGCCATCTCTGGATACCATTTGGAAAAAGTACTACGCTGACACGATACGGCGTCAAGATGGCTGGAATGCCTGAAAATATAACCATGTTGCACAAGGCAGCTTTTGTTCGGGATCGACGGTCCCACAGTCACGGCGGTTCCCCGCCGAGAAGCAAGATGGCTATCGAACCAAGCATTTCCATGCATTGAGCTTCTGTCAAACAGGTAAGAATTTCGACAAAGGTATAGCAAGCGGGTATATACTACCAGGCGTCCATCATGTCCTCCCTATCACGAAACACCCTCCATTCACAGCTTATCCGAGGATGTCGTCGGAGCTCATCATTGCGTCATTCCTCATGGCGGGGTCCACTGCCGACGACTTCCACGACGAGAACGATAACCACATCTTCACCGCTCTCTCCTATCTCTTCGAAATCAACATACCTCAAGTCCTTGCAGCAAATCAGACACAAGTCCAAGATGACCGAATCTTCGCAATCCCCGCTCTCCGGCCTCTGGAAGCCCACCCACCTCCAACAACTCTTCTACGGCTCCGACTGTGTTTCCAAGCACCTTCTCGAATGTCTCCCCAATGAAAGGTCCAAAGCCTTCATCATCACCGGATCCTCTCTCGCCAACAAGACCTCCCTGATCGAGTCTGTCGAATCCCTGCTCGGCTCGTCTCGCCACGCCGGCACTTTCTCAAACATCAAACAACATGCTCCTGTAGCTGAATTGGACAAAGCAACCGATGCCGTCCGCAACGACGACTCCATCGACACCATCATCAGCATTGGCGGCGGCTCCCCCATCGACAGCGCAAAAGCAATCTCCTACCGTCTAAACGAAAAGAGTGGACGCTTCCTACACCACATCGCCATCCCTACTACTTTGTCAGCAGCGGAATGTACCTTCAATGCCGGCTATACAGAGACAAATGGGCAAAAGACCGGAGTCGCGCATCCAGAATGTGCACCCCATGCTATCCTCTACGACTCCAAATTCGCCCTCGAAACACCCGAAAAGCTATGGATGAGCACTGGTTTGCGCGCGCTAGACCACGCAGTAGAATTGCTATACCACCCCACCAGCACAGAAGTCCCTTGTCGCCAATTAACCCTCATCGCCGCCCACGACCTCTTCACCTATTTGCCAAAATACAAGTCCAACCCCAAAGATGAAGATGTGATCACAAAACTCCAATTGGCATCTTACGCGTCTTTGGGTTTCCTGGGCTTGAATGTAAAAGGCGGATTAGGACTCAGCCACACCCTCGGCTACGCTCTAGGCTCCCCCTACAGTATCCCCCACGGCATAACATCCTGCATGACCCTAGGCCACGTGGTCAAGTTGAAAGCTTCCACCGATTCCTCCGCAGCCTCTCAAATCTCCCGTCTTTCTCCCTTTGTAGGCGTCACTGCTTCTGGTGATGATGTCAAAGATGGTATTGCAGTCGGCGATGCGATTTTGAAACTTGTGGAAAGCTTGGGGTTGAAGAGTTCGTTGACGGAATATAAAGTTGACGAGTCAGAGGCACATACGATTACGAAGACTGCTACGAGAGCGGAGAGTGGAGAGGTTTATGATAGTGTTATGAAGCTTGTCAAGGGGCTTTGGTGACTTGATGAGCCTCATCGCTTGAAGATGAAATTGTAGTTGATGCACATGAAATATACAAGGCTTTTCGTCGCACTTTTCTTTCCGCTTATTCGCTGCGAGCACGGACTCAAGAATCTGTGCCGGTCTGGGACTCGGTGGCTCTGCTTCCGTCCGATACGTTGGTATCGCTATTTTGTATGTTTTGTGTTCATGTGCTGCTACGGCATATTTGCTTACTGACGAGCTAATCCATCACTAACATCCCTTTTCGTACCATCTACGATATTGAAACTCCCATGCCACCCTTCAGAAACGCAACCTGCAACCACCAAAGCAACGCAATAACCTTCATCATACCCCTACCACCTCCCTCCTTCCCCCACCCTTCACCTTCCAATCACGAAGCATAAGCAATAATCTCATCCCCCCTGTCATGCGTATGATCATAAACATCATCAGCAATCCTATGCCTATTCGGCGGCACATAATCCACCAATCTGAAAAACTCCGCCATGGCAGGATGTTTAGCCGCATCTTGAATATTAAAGGGCAAACTGCCCTCAAAAATCGCTCTGGTCAGCACATTGTCTAGTTTTTCTTTGCGGCGTTGGGCAGCGCGGTGGGCGAACGCTACGGCGCGTTCGGGGACCGAGTCGGCATGGGGTTGGAAGCGAGGGAGGGGACGTTGGGGTACAGTGATTGTGGTGGCGGGTTCGGAATTCGAGGCTTCGTTCATGGGCGTGTCTGTTTCTAGATCGGTGCGGTTCCATTCGTGTATGTCGTCTAGAGGTTCGGAATTTGGGTCTCTTCTTCCACTGCCCAGTCCATCCAGTAATGTCGGCAGCGAAACATCGAATTGTGGTCTTCGCAGCGGTGTCTGTTGAGCCGTATACCCACTCACGCCTCCTCCATAACTCGCACCTGAGCTTTGCGTTCTTCTTTGCGGTCCATGCAGCAGTTCTTCAGGCACATCGTTCAGTTCTTCATTGTTTGTGGCACTGAGTGCGGCAAGATAGCGATGGAATTCTGTGCATTGTTGGAGATGCTTCACTTTTCTGCTGGCGACACTACGGGCGAGTCGTTTGTTTTTGCAGTGGCGGCATTCGACTATGACTTGTTTTCCTGTGCTTTCGACTTGGTCGAATTGCATGGATGCGTAGCCTTCTGGTCGAGGCATGGTTACGCGACTTGTAGCCTACTTGGTGTTGATGATTGTGATTGCCGATGAGATTTAGACACAGATGTTCGAGTTGGTTTGGCAAGCTGCTTATGTTTGTCCCTCTGTCTGATGAGAATGTAATGTTAGCCAATGGTGAGCTACAAGGTTGGTCAAGTGGAATTGGGGGTCATCAGCAGGGTAGGAAGGTGTTCATCTGAATCACGACATCAACAAGCAAATTAGTAGGAGCCACGTCCAGCACGTCGCTCGCGTGATAACATCAAGATGCTTAGCCGTCATGAATTTATCTGGTAGAGATTTGCGATAGCAGCTTCTACAAAGACACATCGTCCTCGGGCTCGAGGTTGAGAGAAGCCTTCCAGGTCGAAGCCTCGTAGCTCAGACGCGTCTTTTCGTGCAGTATGGGAAGTGGTCAAGATTTGATAAGACTTACGGTATATCAGGATCAACGTAGGCGACGAAGGATGAAGCTGTGAATGTGATGCGAACGCGTCCGCGACGGTGGTGGTTGATCTGTGGACGTTGACGACACGTTTCCGACTTGAGAGTCGACGAGCGATTATCTCATTGAATGGACGCTCCGCCAACATAACAACTCACGTGCCGTATGAATCTACAGGTTGGGGTATAGCGTCTTTTTTTAGCGTCGCGCGATCTAACCTATCATCGCTATAACTATCGGCGACTAATCGTGTTATTGTCGTAGTTTTTCGAAAGGGTTTACCACTAAAAGAGTGTTATTAGGAGCTGTCTAATCAATGAGATAAGATCGGCCGGGTGTTTCTTCCACGTTTTGGCCATAAACATGATTGTTAACCCGAGGAGTCGAGTATCTTGGATGCTGTTGGAACCGAACAGCGATGTATACCCTGCGAAAAGTGATGAATCTCAACGTGTTGCCTTTGTTGCATTCCAGCTTGTCAGGTCGGAGTCAAACTCCGCTTGGAATCAAGCTAGGCCCAACATGGCCAAGCCTTGCACAAAATTGCGCAAGCAGCAAGTACCAGTCACACCGATGCGCCAGAACTACGAAGACCGCACATCTGGCGATGACACCGATACGAGGGCCTCCACGCCGAGCATTTCAAGTTCCAACCTCACTCCCTCCAAGATTCTCTTCTTTGTCCTGTTAAAATTTGAACGAAAAATCACGACCGAAATCCGCGCATAGAAGAAGGACTTGACGCTAGGGATCAAGGAGCATGTGACGACCGTAGCCATCTTTCGAGCCGAAACCCGGGATGCGTCGCGCCGTCGACGACGAGACAGATGAAGTAAATCGAACAGGAGCCAAAGAGAACCGAAGAGGAAGCAAGACACTTCCGTTTTATAAGGTTGTAGCAGGTGGACTCTCCTATAGTTATTATAAAAACCCCATCTGCAAAACACTTGTTGTGCGGACTGATGCTCGTTGTAGAAAAATCGATACCGCCAATGCTTGCCTGTAGGTTTTACTTGTCTTCTTTCCCTCTCTGATTTACGTAGAGTTCTTGTATATCGCGCTTGCTGCTCGCTTTAATTGCTATTTTGTTTATTGAGTTGGGACAGTTAGTCCTATCGTAAAAGAATACGCGTTTTGTTTTTGTGCTATGTTATGTCCATTTTGCTTGAGCGGCCCCCCTTTCTGCCAGCGTCCCGCATCACTTGCTTCGTCGATCGATTATTGTATCCAATGCACTTACCCTTACCATTGCCTTTACTCGTCATCGACACCCATCCTGCTCGTTTCTTGCATGTAATCAATCTTGTTGTACATCATGTTGCACGCCGAGTGTGTCCCTTCCTTGCCTGTCTTGTTCAGCGCTATGCCAAAATTTGCTGTCACGTTTCGTTGCTGACTCACGTTACCATCCACGCCTCTCACATCCCGATACCAATGGGCCACCATTCATATTCTCGAGGCTTCTGTTGCGGTGCTTTCATCTCGTCGCTTTTTGGTAACCCATTGTATTGGTTGAGACTGTCGTCGTAATGCCCGCAACCAGCTCTATTAACGGAAGAAGTAGGCACCGCAGTCCTCCGTTCCGGCGTCGAGATACCCTCCGATTCGCCAATCCTCTTTAAGCTCGTCCTCATGATGAACGAGTTTTCGGCGCTTGCGACTAATTCACGCTGTCGCCTAGATAAATGCCACTCTGGTATATCGACAATACTATTGCGAGTGCTCTCCTGTACGCTGCGAGGGTCGTAAAATCACCGTCGCAATGCAGGATGTTTTTCAACAACAGAGGGCTGTCCAGAGAAGCAGAGCTCGTCTCAATCCATCAAGGGGTCAGGTAGGTGCTTGGAGCAATGAACAGGAGTGCCATGAGGCAGTTCTATACACTTACTGTTGTGATTCATATAGCGGCGACATTTACCTGCTCATGCGAGAGCTCACTGATCTCCTTATAATGTCTGCTCTTCGAGTATCCCCCCTTTCTCTCCTTCGCATCGCTCCATCGACTGTGTCACCCATCAAAAAATATCTTGCATTGCAGCAGTTTTATTATTCATACCAGTCAAAATGTCGACCTCTACTTCTTCTCTCGTTTCACGAACCCCCTCGCCAGCACCAACTACCCCTGCTTCAACGCCACCATCAAGCCCTGAGCAGCAGCAGCAAGGCCAACAACAACAACAACACCGCCAACGACCGTCCCCTGGATCGATATGGTTTATGCCTCTTGGCACTCCAGTCTTGTTTGCTACGGAAGCAGTCTGTGGCCAGCCGGGGAACCACCCCGTCTTAGTTCTGCCGGACCACCCCTCCTCCCCGTTCGTCAACGTCCTATTTCTCACGACAATAAACACGGTCCAACGCTGTAACAAGAAGGATTGGGCCTCAAATTACCTGCCCATCGAAGAGCAGCTACATCCCTTCAGGGACCCTGTCTCGCTTACTTCCGGCTCTGCTACCCTGAGATCACCAAGCAGTATCAACGTGGGCTGTGTCTACACAGTCGAAAGAGACTGCCTCAGGGAGCTTAATTTTAGGAATCCAAGTTCGGGCGCTCCCACCTTGTCGGAGGCCGCGATGGAAACGGTCCTGCATTACACCGCGAACAAGTTTCACGACCATGATGCGCCGTGGAAGCCGCACGCAAAGCAGTATCGCCCCGAGGCTGCTGTTTCTGCACCTCCGGTCTCGGTCGCCGCCCCTGTCGTCGCCGCCCCTATCGTGGGGCTTATCGCTGCCCCAGTCGCTGCCGTTGTGTCCTACGCATCGGTGGCCAGCCAGGCTCCTATCGTTACTGTCGAGGCATCCGTGTCTCCTCAGGTTAACGAGGCTGTTGGCGTAAAGCGTAAGCTCTCACCTGGGGCTAAGGTGTTCCGACCCTCTAAGCAGAGGGTGCACCTTGTTTCCAGCGTGACAGCTTGAACGAGAATTGCTTAGGTTTCTCTACACCTCTTTCTCTCCTCAGGTACTCTGACCTGGCCCAAACAGATATAGGTACTCTGACCTTTAACAGACTTATAGGTACTCTGACCTTTAACAGATATTGTTTGGTTACCCTGTACCATAACAGAAGAGGTTCGCTGGCCTTGTCAGCATGATGATTTACGATAGTCTTATGAGACTTACGAGTGGGAGGGTGCACCGCACAGCTCTTCTTCTTTCTTATCTTGCAACTCTTTTCCCCCCTTTGTCGGTTTTCCATCACTACACCACTGGGGTTTTTAACGAGGCAAGAGGCTGTTTTGCGAGGGTCATATGGTTTTTATTCTTTTTATTTTTTCATCGGGATGGACATGAGCATAGTTTACTGTTCTTCTTTAATGTTTACTATGTTGTTTGTGTTTGAATCTCATCGGTCCTGTGTCTCTCTGATATTGACTGTGAAAATGCAGGATTGTATTTGATTTGCTTGGTGGGTCCAATGAGAGCCTGAAAATCAGGGGTGATGCTGTTGTATCTCTCTGGCCGTCTTCGAGAAACCAATAACTTCTTGCATTGCGACAGACCTTTTTCTTTCTGGTCTTGTTAAAGGGAGTATGTCATTAGCCCCTGCACCTGTGACCTTATCGCCAGTTTCACACTCTCCAGTTCCCTCTTCCATCCAGTTTATGGTGGTCAAAAATGCACGATGTTTTTGAGATCCCTCGAAGCCTCCACTGAGAGTCCGAAAGTTCGAGGCTGGATACAGTATCTCCTTGGACCACTTGCAGTTGATCAATAATATGTTGCATTGCTGCAAGAGTTTTTTACATCAAGTTTTCTCACGGAGCGTATATATTCCTTTGTCCTCTCTCCCATATCCCTACGTCCCACCTCTCCAGTCCTCTCTCCCATCCGGTACAGCCTGTAAACACTCACAGCATTTTTTAGATCGCAAGACCTCCACTACGAGCCGGAGGGTTATCATCCTCGACATCATATCTCCTTGGACATTCGTGACAAAGAACAAAATCATGCTGAATTCCCATATAGTGTTTCCCACCGCCCTACCTGCTTGAGAGAGTGCTTATAGATAATATGCCTGTGTCATTGATTCCAGCAGCATCATCTCAACTGCTGCATGTGTGCAAAGAATGACGTTTGTGAGAATGCGAGAAGTTTTCTGGACAGTAGGGGGTGTTCAGTGAGAGCACGAGATATCCATGGTCTTTCCTGGTCGTTTGGTAGAGATGATCTATGTCTTGCACTTCTACAGTGATACTCCAAGACCTGTCTGCTTAAGAGAGTGGGAGTGTGTACTATGCCTGTGTTTCGGTTGTTAGCTTATGCTCTCTGGATCGTTACTTCCCTCTGTAGATATTGCAGTCAAATGCATGGTTTTTTTCAAATTATAGGAAACGTCCAGTGAAAGCGGGAAGCACGCTATCTCTCCGTGGACACGAGCTTGAAGCGAATCGCCATATGCATTTCTACCGCAGTACTTCTAACCCTTGCCTGTATACGCGAGAGCACTTTTGCCATGTCCACACTCTGGTCATTTATAGTTTGCTCTCTCCATCGTCATTTACTTTGATGGGTCTTGCGGTCAAAACTCACGATACTTTCCAGATCGAAGGATATGTCTAGAGAGAGCTCGAGGTGCTCTCGGTACGTCTTCGCCTCAACTACTCTGATAAATACCGCCACTTATCCTGCATCGACAAACCTCCCTTCAACATTACCCTGTTCAAGGGGCCCAACTCGTTGCGCAATGAGAAGAACAACACGAAAGGCCATTCGTTGTGCCCGCTATCACAGAAGTGCAACCCCTCTGGGACAGACATCATCAGATCCACCCCAAGAGTGTAGAAGAAGTCATGTTTCCTCGACTGTGGTTGAGAGAAGGTGATATCATGATATAATACATAATTGCAGCATACTTCCAATCCCAAGAGCGGAGGTAACAGAAAAAAGAAAACGAGATGCTTGCTCAGAGACACAAGGAGCACAAGCGAGGTGCAAAATACAAGCGATTGCACAAAAAGCAGAGTCAAAATCATGTTTGGATAAATCTCTTCTTTACTTCTAACCAAGCAAGAGAAAAAAAGCCAGTAGTATACGCTATAGCCTTTTTGTTTTGTTCATTCCATCTACCATATTTCCCCCTCAGATCAAAAGCAAATCAACGCTCCAAAGAAAGAATTCTATATACGTCGAAAATAAACTACCTGTAGAAAGGCGCGAAGTGATTGCAGAGCAGGGTGAGCCTCCACAAAGAGACCGGAATTTTACCCAGCGAAGCGGAATCTTGTAGCTTCCAATCTACCGAGTCCCTCTCTTGGCGCGACGTTCCTTCTTCTGTAGGAGTTGGTAAAGTCTTGGAGGAGTGTGCGGATTTTGCGTGTATCTCCGGATTGAATGCGTTGTTCGATGTTGCGCAGCAGTCGCTCCTGCTCTTGTGGGCTGATGGACCCGGAAGGAAGCATCGAGACGGTGTTTGCCGTCCAGGTCGCAGTTGCCTCAGGCAGCAGTTGGAACATGCTGAGGAGGACTCCAGAGGCATCTGGGAAGCAGTCGGCAGGGAAGGTGTACATCATGCCTGTCATAAGACGCTGCACCAGCACCTCGCCTTGCTGGGATATGAGTGTTTTGACCGCATTTTGCATTTCGGGTGAGTTGACGCGACGATTCGGGTCTTCGCTGAAAGTCGAGGTAGGAGCGTTCTCGCCACCGTACGCGAGGAAGTCGCGAAGGAAGTGAAGGGTGGCCAGAATAGGCTCGTCCTTGAGTAGCGTAAGTGATGTAGAAGCAGCCGACAGGATAGTAGGTGTGAGCTCATTCGCGATAAACGAGCGTGAGTGGTAGGCCTGCACGTCGACACAGAGACGGAAGAAATCTTCAATGACGTCGGGTAGTTGCTCTGGGGGCAGGTCGTTGAGCGCGCGCAAGAAGTTTGTCGCTTGTTGTACATAGAAGCTGAAGATGGCTTGTGTCGTCTCAGGGCTGATGCCCTCTGACTCGTCGGTGAATTCGCGGACGATCGAGTCGGTTGCCCAAAGGAAACAGCCTTGTCTTGAAGCAGCAAAGCCAGCAGCCAGCTTCTCAGCCAGCACAGGAAGGAGGGGAGCGGTATGTGTGCGGTAAGAAAGCACGATGTAACGCCAGCATCTACATACGCGCTCGAGAATGGGAGTGAAGTTTGAGAAGTTTTCGGCAATAGCAGCAAGAACGGGGAAGATTTCCTGGCAGTACTGAACAGCCGGGTGGGGTTCGCCAGGTCTGATCTCAGGTTGGATCCATTGTACGAAGATTGTGATGAGGTTAAGGTGGTCAGCAAGAGCGAGTTTCTCTTTTTCATCAGTGGCAGACTGTGCCATATCCATCAGACGCTTGACGACAGGATCGCAGCACATCTTGAACGAGGCATATATTTGGTCGACTGGCTGTTTTGATAGAACTGATGCCATACCCTCGGTGATTTCCTCTTGACTGGTAGGAGGTAGTCTATTGATGACGGTTTCGTAGAAGGTCTGCAGTTGGTTTGTGAAGCCTTTGAGGAGTTCCGAGCAGTCGTTGCAGAAGAATCTGAATGACAAAGCTGCTGCTGTAATGACTTCCTTGGAAGGGTGATCGAAAGCGGCCATGATGAAGTTCAGCTGAGCCTCGAGAGTGTCGGGGTGCTGAGCAGTCCATTCGGTGTATCTTCCAAGCGCCATGACAGCCTGGAAGCGGACCTTTTCTTGATCCGGGATCTGGACGATCAAAGGGATAAGTCTAGGCAGCATGATGTTCTCATCTGGAGGAACCATACGGCCCATAGCGCGCATGCTGAACAAAGGAGCTTCGAGCTTCTGCCATTCAGGAACGTTTCCTGCCGTTGCTTGCGGACCATATGTGTTGACCCACTCCTCAATCTTGACGTATGACTTTTGCAAACACTCTGTGACACCAATAACCTCGCAGCAATCTTTCAACACATCACCCATTTGGTGGCGGAACTCGCGGAATCTCTCCTCCTGCTCACGGTCGCCATCGAAAAGGTCGTTATCGTTGCCACTTTCAGGCTTGGGGAACTCGAGGTGTCCGATCATGATATCGACCAAGTTCAGGTAGATGTCGACGAATTGCATGCGAGCTTGCATGTAGCGTTCCAGGGTGATGTATTGCTTGAGTTCGTACCAGAAGATGAAAGTGTTTGAAATGGCCTCTTTCTCAGTATCCCTAGCAGCGCATTCAAGAACAGCCTCGACCAGGCCGCGGAAGTCTTCAGGCATGCGGGCGATGAGAACGACCCAGGCTTCACCAGCCTCTGCGAAGATACGTGTGAGGCCCTTGAACATCTCGAAGTCTTCTGCCTCGGCAGCTTGTGCGATTTTAGGGCGGATGGACATGACTCTTGGGTACATGGTCTTGATGATGGCCAAGCATTCGTCAACGTCTCTTGTCTCTCTGAAGATTGCGCAAAGGGTTTCGACACTGGACTCGAAGGACGAATCTGCTTCCAAGGCGTTCATAACAACATCCAGAAGGGGCGAGTTGACAATGTCGTTCAGCGGGACCTCTCTGATCCACGATGTGATACACTCCATGAGTTGCGGGTTCTTCGATGCGGCGTCCGACGACTGTGCGTATTGAATGAGGAGTGTGAGGACCTGGTTGCCATTCTCTTCCAACAGCTCAACAGTCCTGTCTCTGAGCTCATCTTCTGTGAGGTTGATCTTTCTTCCTTCTGTGACTTCTTCGGGCAGGACGTGCAGGAACTCGAGTACGCAAGCGATGCCGTTGGGGTCGTTACCGAGGGTGGAGACGACAAGCTGCAGTACGTCCTTCCACTCGAGCATTTGGATAGCGAGATTGGCTAGGCAGACGCATAGTTGTGTGCGGATAGGCTTGGGACCTTGGCTGAATTGGGCGAGTAGCGACAGAAGGGTATTGCGCAGTTCGGGCAGCGATTCGCGAGGGAGCTGGTGGAAATCGAAGATGATCTTGCCTTTGAGGGTGGTGGCGGCGAAGAGCTTAGCCTCTGTAGTGGCATCTGCCGAGTTCAGAATCATGAAGGTTGTGTTCCATGCTTCGTTCTAGTGGTATCGTTAGTGGGGCTGTCAAGCAGAGAGAGTGAGTATAGGGCCTACTGATTTCTGGAATTGTTCAAGGAACTCGTGTGCTTGGCCCTTCTGTGCGCGATCTACATTAGATTGCATGGTCTGAAGAGCAGCCAATACAGGCGCAAAGGCCTGGGTGCCGTTGGCGGCCATGGTGGGCTGTGTCGAGTGGAGGGCCTGGTGAAAGAGCGGTGGAAGCGGTCGCTGTTATATAAGGATTGACAGACAAGGCTCGTATGCTTGTAACAGCCAGGACAAACTACAAGCAAATGAAGCGGCGGAAGGATTGGGGAGCAAAAGAGTGAGTTTGTTGATTTGATTTGGCTGCTCCATCTTTCTTTGGACTTGACACTGACGCAGATTCACATAACGTCCGTGCGCCTGCTATGGTGGAGTTGATAGCAAACGTCAAGGCTGACTTTCTTCTACTCCGAGTAGCAGACCACGAGATATTGAATCTCATCTCAGCCCAGAAAGCCTTAGAGAGAGCTCGAGTAGTCGGGGCTCTCAGCGGAGCTTTGCCAAATTGCAATAAGCTCTTGCATTTCTACTCGTACAGGCCGATTCAGCAGTAGAAAGTGGTAGGAAGCAGCGAATTCTTGGCGCGCGTTGGATAAGAAAGCTCATGCGCTTGGTAGCACTTCCAGCGCTGTTGCTGCGAGCCTGCGACGAGACCGTGTCGCATCCAGACCATCACCGAATATACCATCGCCCATTGCTCCCTCCGACTTTGTAGCACCCTAGTCCTCGGTCCAAATCACTGCGACTCGACATACCCGAACACATATCCACCCTCAGACACTATGGAAAGACGCGGACGCGGAGGTGGTGGAAAGGTGCTGCTGCCGCCCATCAACTACATTTTCAAGCTCCTTCAGACCCGCGCAAAGGTCTCGATATGGTTGTTTGAACAGCTGGGCATCCGCATCGAGGGAACCATCAGAGTGCGTTATGCTGTCACCCTGATTCACTTGCGCGCATACTAATTCAACATCCAGGGATTTGACGAGTTCATGAACCTGGTCGTCGACGACGCCATCGAGGTCAAGCAACCCACAAAGACCGACCCTGAGGAGTCGAGAAGAAGCCTTGGTATGCTCACATCTACTGCGCGACATGCATTGGCTCACGCGCTAACTACAATCAAGGCCAAATCCTGCTCAAGGGCGACAACGTTGCTCTCATCCAGAGTCTATGAGTTTGACGACTTCCTTTTCTTCACAGTCGCCTAGAGCAATTCGGAGCCATTTGACAGCTCCGACATCGACCAACGAGCGGCCAACCACCAACATCAAGCCCTCACCAATCTGGCCTCTGACCCGCCATCTCCGAGCACTATCGCATCAACCTTCCAGTCCCATGAATCAACCGGCAGACGATATCGAGAAGGAAGCATTTGCTCAGCCAGCGCGAATCCAACTAGAGTTTCTTGTGGTCAGAGGGGAGGGTTATCATTGGAAAAATGCTAAAAAGGCGTCGGTACATACCCAAAAACGGTTTCTTTCTGTTCAGTCCATCTGCTGTCTTTCCCGAACAATACCGTGTGAGAAAGTTGTCATAGTAGCCTTTGCCGTGGCCTAGACGATTGAGGTCTTGGTCGAAGGCCATGCAGGGCATGAGAATTACGTCCAGACCTGCTGCATCCGGTGCAGGGGCGTCTCCATCAGTCAGGTCCTTCCCTCCGAATGAGTTTGTACGGCTCGGAACAGTTTTCTTGGGAATGGAAGGAATGCCCCATTTATCAGGCTGCAACGAAGCATAGTCATCCTCAGAAGCAAGCTGCAACATATCCATGATAGAAACGGGTAAGTTATCTTGACGAGGCTGCTTCGGCTTGTAGATGTACGGCACGAAAACATGCTTGCCAGAGCTCAGTGCGTCTTTGGTAAGACTTTCAGTGTTTATTTCAGCAGAAGGCATAGACATGAAGATGCTGATCGAACGAGCATTTTTGTACTCGGGTAACGACAAGAGCAACTTTGTGGCATTGACAGCTTACAAGAGGTCAGTTTTACTATGGAGAACGAGGCACGACTACATGAGGACGGACATTGACGTTGGAGGTAATCGGATGGCAAAGACGACAACAGGCTGTGCAATTGCTTTCTCACAGCCTTCTTGTCGGACAGTTGAGACTCGGCGCCCAGGTCCAGACTGGCTGACGACGACATTTGAGATGAAAAGGTCCTTGTAGCAGTCTTGAGTGTATGAACAGCGTGAGTGGCTCTTGGTGGTCTCAGAGACGCGTACATGTGCTTTGATGATGATGACGATGGATGATTGACAATTGAGAATTGCAAGAGTTGAGAGTCAAGCAGTGTTTCATGTGTCAGCGCTATTTCGGGAAGGGGCCTCCTTCTCCGTGTTTTGGGGGCGCGCCAAGCGTCGCTCTTTCGTCCTCCTTGGATTGTTGGTATTGACCGTCCGCTCTCAACCTTGTTTTTGCCAATCGAATATTGCTGTTTGCCTCGCTCTTGGACCTTTCGACACAAACGATACCCTTGTCGACTTAATACGCGCCGCACCAACGAACAACCATTTTCAAGAGATAGCGCCACAGACATGAGACTTCCATCGGCTTACGCCCTCACGGCGACGCTCGCCTTTGCCAGTGTCGGCTCGGCCCAGGTTGTTGATGCTGACTTGGTCGGCACATGGGCAACAAAGGCCAACAAGACCTTGACCGGTCCCGTAAGTCCATCGTCGTTGCGAGAAGACCTCAATCCGACATCTAACAATGCATTCCAGGGCTTCTACGACCCCGTCGGCGACAATATGATCGAACCCTCGCGACCAGGCATCTCCTACTCTTTCACCTCGGACGGTTTCTACGAAGAAGCCTACTACCGCGCCATCTCAAACCCCGCCAACCCCTCCTGCCCCGGCGCCATCATGCAATGGCAACACGGCAGCTATGTTATCGGTAGCGACGGTTCCCTCACCATGACCCCCATCGCTGTCGACGGTCGCCAACTGCTGTCACAACCCTGCCAGAACAAGAACTCAATCTACACGCGCTACAACACTACTGAAAAGATGAAGGCATGTTGAACATCCCTGGCCATCCATTTAAAAGAAGCAAGTACTGACTTGACGCAAAGGCCTACCGCGTCTATACCGACCCCTACCACGGTGTCGCCCGCCTCGATCTCACTGAATTCGACGGCAAAATCATGCAACCTATGTACCTGGTTTACTCTCCTCCCACCATGCTCCCCACCCAAACACTCAACCCCACGCTTGCTGCCGGCGCCACCTCGACCTCAAAAGCAAAGCGCGACATCCCCAGGGAGGTGCCTTCGAATTTCAAGATGGGTGTGCAGAGTCAGGTCATGAACCCTGACAGATGGTGGTGGATGGGTTTGACATTTACTGGTATTGGGGGTCTGCTCTACTTTGGTCCCAGGAGGATGGGTATGCAGTTGTGAAAGATGGTGGTTTGAGATGGAGATGGTATACATATTCTGGAGTTTGCTTTTTATGAGGTGGGAGATTACCAGGAATAAGGTGGATGTGAACCTATGGATGGAAAGACAATCATGATTTCACTCACCTTTCTTTTCCTGAGGACGGCCAAAGCATTTTGATTTTCTTCAAGGTTTGTAGATGTGTGTTTCTTTCACAGGCGCTTTGTTCTTTTGATCTTTTGGGAAATTATCGTTGGGAGGAGCTCACGCTGCCGTGTCTTTTTTTTTTTTTGTAATTATGAAATAACTTGATAAATTATTCTTCTTCCTTTGCCTTTGCCGCTTTTTCCTCTGTCTTTCCAAAGATGATGCTTGCTCCTTCGTTCTGCAAGCTTTGTGTTTGAATCTGGTGGTACAATTTAAAAGCTTCCTTTGGTGGGCTGTCAAGAATGTGATATTTGGCTGTTGCTTTGGATGTGAAAGCCTTTGTTGGTGTTTGATGCAAGAATTTTGAGTGGTGGTCGGTTTCCTCGTTGGGAATTCAAGATTGGTATTATATCGTGATGGTGTCGTAAGTGTTGGGAGAATGTGAGTATCGTTGTGTCGTTGGGTTGGGTTGTCGTTGAAGGTCATGTCTCTTCTCTCAAGTCGACCAGAATTGCTGGTGTCCTTCCCAACACCAGCGTCAAGGAGATCTTCATCCCCCTTCTACCACTTCTTGGGTCTCTTGCTTCTGGGTCTGAGCATCGTCATCATCTCTTCCTTTCTCGCTCTCTCACCTTCTCCATCTCTACTTCCGTTCTTCTTCCAGATCCCTTCCTCTCTGACCATCATGTCGTAGAATCCCTCATCCCAGCCATCACATCTCAATCCCATGTTCCAGAATCTGATTCCTGGCATCTCGGCACCTGTGTCTGGTGCACTGAATGCGGCAAGAATGTTCTCGGGACGAAGGAATGCGGTTTTGACATGAGTGTCCCGCTGCCATGCTTCCATAGCAGTCATGTGGCGGCTTAGACCAGCATTCACCTGATCCTCATCTGCATGGTCAGGTAAAGGGCCAGAGTATGTGGGCTGGGGAAGCAGATGTTTTTGCAGTGCTTCTGTGACCCATTTGGGACGATGTGTGGATGTCAATTGCTCGGCCCAGAAATCCTTGAGGTGAGAGGGTACGACGGCGTCGCAGCGCTCGATGTCGAGGCGGTCGGCGCGGAGGAAGGTGTACATTCCGTAGTAGACGTAGCCGTCATCGTGCTTGACGAACAGAGGGGCGTTCTGCATGGACTCCAGCTTCGGTGTGGTAGGGTTGTTGACTTCAGGGAGGCGGAGGATGGGGGTGAGAAGGGAGCCGTGGGCGCCTGGAGTGATGGGGCCGAGGGGTTCGTGGACCGCTTCGAGGATGAAGTAGCCGCGATCGGGAAGTAGGGATCGTTCGGGCTCGGGCACGTGGTAGAATGAGGGTGACCAGCTGGTTCCTCCCAGTTGGGTGAGGAGGAAGGAGCGGTTGAAGTAGTGCATCCCCTCGTGAGAGGGGATGACTTGCAACTCTATGGCTGGCACGCAAGGCAAAGCCTTGATGTAGGCCGGTTGCCAACCCTGGCCGATGCTTGTGACATTGTCCGTCTCAGGGACAGGAGTCTTGAGTACTTCAACTTCGATCTGGGTATCTGGAGCCTTCGAGACTTGTGCATGTTGGGCAGCGAGCTTCTGATGAGGCGCAAGCTTTCTTCCTCTTGTGACTGGAGACTCGGCCTCTGATTCTGTTGCGTCGGCGTCCTTTCTCAGCTTTGATGCCCATGCCTCTGCATCTTCGGCCTCCAAGATGTACTCGGCACCGCGTATGTAAACTCTTGAGCGGAGTAACTTGGCCAATTTGTCCATTTGTGCTGCACGAATGCAACCCTGGACGGGTGTGAGATCCGGTGACACATCTCCAGAAGCAATGCGGTTGAGACTACGGTTTTTCATGGCCGACTCGAGCTTCTCTGCCTGGGTTCGCGGCTCGATCTTTATTAGTCTTGTGCGCTCTTCATTTTCTTTTTCGATGAGCTTGGCCTGCAGGCCGAAGACAGTGATGCGCATTTCTAGGATCTTGATGTCCTTTGCTTGTTCGGTCTGGAGATTTCTGAGTTGGCGAGCAGTACTGACTTGATTGAAGCGGGCTGTCAGGCCTTCTTGGAATTGATAGCGTTCGACTTGGTCGATGCGCTGTGTGAGCTGGTTCATCTCGGCAGCTTCGTTGATCGTTTGAGGGCGGTATGAGATTTGGTCGTTCGTACCAGCCGCGTACATAGAGTTCGCCAGGGGTTGTTGAGCTGGAGGTTCGAAAGAGTACGGCCCTCCATACCAGCGGTTGGTCGGGAGTTGATCTGGCGTGTTGATCGGTGCAGTGGAAGGGTGCTGGGGAGCGGTCATTGTGTTCGGCATATTCAATACTTCAAGGAGTATGTGAAGTGGAAGAGAAGGGTAGAAGAGGTGGTGGAAGAGGTGGTGGAAGAGGAAGAGGAGTATGTTGATGTTGATGAAGTTGTTAGAGATCGATGGTTGAAGGTTGAAGGTTGAAGGAGGTGGAGGAAGGAAGGGAGGAAGAGAGAGATGGAAAGAAGTTATAGCAGCCGGCCAACCCACATGTGATAGTGTAAGTGATTGTCGACGACGACGATGAGTCACGTAGATCAGTGAAAGTCACAAGCTATCGATGGTAGATCAAGCTCAGTGAGTGATGAGAGAGGCAGGAAGACTACGGTATACCGACCGAGCGATCAACGAGTGATGATATATGTGACCAACGACGAACCGAGTCCGTCGACTGAAGGCCGCCCAAGCTATCGACGACGGATTGAGCTCAGTGACTGAGAAGAACCGGCAGACAAGGTGATGCGGCACTCGGCAGACTGGCGAGTGAGCCTGTATGCCTGTATGCCTGCGAGCGTGGAGTATATGAGCTTCTGCAAAGAGAGAGAGGGTCTTGCACACGAGTAAGAAGTATGCGACTCTAGCTCGCTTCTCACGTGTCTGCTACGGTGAACATACAACAAGTACCTAGCTTCGACTTCTTTCATCCAATGCCTCTGAAGTGCGGCACCCTGGTTGTGCTTCAAAAATCGCGAACTCTTCCTGCTTTTACTTCCTAGTACGGTGAGTGAGCCTTGATAAGCTTGCGAGATTACAGTATACCAAACGTGCTGCCTGGCTTTGTTCGACTGTTGATCATCCGAGTCTGTCAGCCCAGTGGGATTTGACTAAGGCGTACATTCGGCCTTCCTCCAAGTCGCAACGAAGGTCTTCATGTGCTCACAGACGCATTTACTTGGCGTGTGCTAAATAGGGAGGGGTCAAGGTCCTGACCGCAAAGATTTTGGACTCAATTAGATTGGAATCAGAGCTTCAACCAGGATATCGAGACTCGGAGCTTTGCATGCTGGGAGAGCACAGCGCATCATCTGATAACCGTTTGGGGTGTCAGATCTCACACCGAGCCATTTTCACGAGTTCTCGGTGTAGTGCGGCTACTCGGGTTGCAGGTATCATTGAGTCGGTCAGATATTGCCAGCTACTTTTCCAGAGGTCGACAGCGCGATAGTGGATACGATGGAAAGATTCTAGGCATAATATGGAAACACGGTCAAGCTGCAGATGTCAGTAGGAAGAGTGCAGAGCTAGTTCTGTCCCTGATGTCAAAGCAACGCTATAGCTGCACGCGTTTGTTCCCCGGTAGGCCAGCTCAGCCTCGGGCAACACTGCTGTCGTGGCATGCGCAGAGTTGTCGCCGGTTCATGTCGCCAAAGTAGACGACGGAGTTGTATTCATTTTGGAAGACCAGACTTGGTTTCGCATTCATTCCAGGCATTCGATAGGTCTTCCGCCAGGGTCAGACCAGCGCAACCCCACTTTGTTGCAGGTAGAATGGGGACGAAACACAAGAAACCAACCAGTAACAAGGCACGGTCGAGGGGCGATTATAACCGAAGTGGTGAACGACAATGATGTGCGCAGCAGAAAGAAAGACGCAGAGACGCAAGGCCGTGGATCCAGAATCCCTCAGGACGCCTCAAGGCTTAGTGCGTCGGCCAACAGATGTCAGATGTAGATGATTGATTCATGTTGGAAGCCGGCGTTATAACATTTGCTGACAGACGGCTGGCAGCGCATGTGCGCGATGAGATAACAAAGGCGGTCGAGGTGGCTGGAAGGATGATGATGATGATGATGATGATGGAGCAAGATGATTGAGCAGCGGCCAGCCTCACGATTCAGGAATCAGGATGCTGGCGTCGTTGGTGCAGGCTTCTTCCATTCCACCCGGCCGGGAGATCACCTCTCGTCTCCACACACACACCGCGTCTCGCGTCCCGATGAACCTTCTGCGCCTCCTGCAACAGGAACCACTTGCAGATGGCTGGGCCAAGGCATGCTGAAGGTATTTCAGCCTTTAAATCCCTGTGTAACCTGACCGACTGTTCCTCCGGTGTGCAGCGATGCACTGCCTCCATCACCAACTCCTCCCCCGCACTGCCTGAGACCTGATTAAATCGCATCATGCCGCGCGGTTACACGACCTGCCTTTGGGTCGCACGTCTCCGAGAATAGTTGCTTGTCCGAGTCTAGTCTGGCTTGGTTTCGTTCTCTGGAGTCTGGAAGACGGATACATGAGCGAGTGTGCCGCGAACTGTGAATGGTCAGCTCTGTCGTTATGCCACAGCTCTTCCCATTTGCCAGCAGCAGCAGCCATGCACTCCAGCAAGATGTGCCAGACCCGCGACGCGACCTACCGAAACATGATCCCACCAGGAAACGTTCTTCTTCTGTCCTTCGGACCTTCCATCGGATTGGCGGCTGGCTGAGGAGGGACGAAGACGATCTTGCTTTGCCTGACGAGCCGTCACACCAAATTCATCAGAAGCAAGCCTTGCGGGAGCATCTCGCTCCAACGCAGGAATCAGGAAATGGCCCCGTGGAACCAGAAGCTGTGCTGGCACCATCAAGACCGCGGGGAAATAGTTTGCTCGGCCGTACCTTGTCCAAGTCTAAGAAGGTTGTTCCCGAGCTGTCAAGACAATTCACATCCAAGAGGCAGAACTCGGAGAAGAGAGAAAAGCTGTTGGCAGTCGAACCAAGTGCCACAGAAAGAAGAGCGGTGAGCGCCGAACGAAGGCCTCGAGACATGAGCCCTGGACGCTGTCAATCTCCTCTATCAGCTACATCGCCGTCGCGCTCAGCCCCAGATATCAATACGCCAGGACACATGCGGTTACCGATTGGCGACAGTCATGCAGAGAGCTACTTTGAGGCTAGAGCTAAAGAGCTCAGTGAATATCAGCATGACTGTTTGCCCAAATCTCTCCCTCTCGAAAGCATACCGCCTATGTTAGAGGAAGTCATCGAGCCTGTATTCCTCGACGATCGTGATCTGCAGGCCGAACTTGAAGCAAAATGGATTCTCAATTTGAGCATGCACTTCCGGGACAAATCTGATCGTGAGAAATTCTTTGTTACCTACGCCCAAGAACCAAATCGCTGGTGCAGGGTGACCGTATCTTGTGATTATCGAGATGCGCCCCCATCTTCTCTCGAATCTGACCTGAAGTCTCTCAAGTTTCAGCGAGACAAAAACCAGCGCATATACGAGGCTATCAGAGAGTCTTTGCCAGACATCCAGTTCTACGATACCGTTACCAACCTGAAACTCGAGACCGAAGATGGCCAATTACATGTCCATGTCACCGAGGATACCAACGAAATCATTCCCTATCCGTCGGTGGACTTTGTCGAAGGCTGTCGCATGTATCGCGAAAGCGAGCTTGACTTTCAGTCGCACATCTCTGGCTTCGTCTACAAAGTCAGAGTCGATAATCAAGTCTTGATTAAGAAAGAGATACCAGGTCCAGATACAGTTGAAGAATTCTTGTACGAGATTGAAGTACTTAATGAGCTTCAAGGTTCAAAAAGTGTGATTGACTTCCATGGCTTGGTCGTCGACGATGATGAGAGGCTAGTCAAAGGGTTGCTGATATCCTTTGCATCTCTTGGTGCTCTTGTGGATGTCATCTACGATGAAAAGCCTAGCAGTTCACTGTCGTGGCATCGTCGCGAAAGATGGGCCCATCAGATCGTTCAAGGCCTTGCTGAGATTCATGAAGCTGGCTTCGTTCAAGGCGACTTCACTCTGTCCAATATTGTCATCGACCACGCAGATGATGCCAAAATAATTGACATCAACCGTCGTGGCTGCCCAATCGGTTGGGAGCCACCAGAAATTCTTCGTCTTGTTCGAAGAGGCCAGAGGGTCAGCATGTTCATCAGCGTGAAGAGTGATATATTTCAGCTAGGTATGGTTTTATGGGCATTGGCACAGAAAGATGACGAGCCGGAGCATGTCACAAGAACAGACTCTGGAGGCATGCCTCGCATTACTGAACAGGATGTGCCAAACTGGTTTGAAGATCTTGTCGATATGTGCTTGAGTAGCCAGCCTCGGGATCGGCCGAGTGCAAAAGAGCTTCTGTCGATGTTCCCGCTTCATCCGCAAGAGTACGAACAGAGGCGCATGAGCCGGAGAATTTCAGATCACAGCCTCGCCAGCCACCACTCGCATAAGGAGTTCAACGATCCAGTGACCGCTGTTGATTGGAACGCGGTCGAAGAGTTTAAAAGAGGGCAGCGGAAACCGGCCGACTTTCTGCCCTCATATCCTACAACTGATCCGTATCAGTTCATCAACGCAGCAACTTCTACCGAGTACAGAGTCGACAGTACTGGAAGCTATGTTATGCCACACAGAGGAAGGAGCCCGCATGGTCATCGCCAGAGATCGGCAGCGAGCAGCAATACCAGTCTATCTCTCAGTCAAGGGCCTGGATGTGAATACATCTGTGATGAGGATCTCTCGGGCTTTGAGTACGCCGAAGGCTCAGGAAACCGCGGGATAAATACCGCACAGCAAAGGCCTTCGATACCTGATGCTCCTCCATTTCAATTGGATGCTTTCGAGATGCAGGATGGATATAGTGGCCGACGAGCCGTCAGGCAAGCCGCTAGTGACGAAGACTGTCCATACCCTTCGAGGCAGCATCGCGTCCTATTCGGCCCGCCAGTTCATCAAGACTCGGGATTCGATGAGTACATGGTTGACACAATCGAGCATGGCCAGCCGCCGGCACGTCCGCACCACAACCTGCCTCATATACTTACAGATAGCGGTGAAGCTTTCGATTCAGCAGACCAAGAAGTGTCGGCAGTGACCCAACAATCGGAGCCGTTGACAAGCCATACGTACTTTACTCATGATGCACAAGGCCCAGCAACCCCTATGACACCCATGACCCCATTCTCATATCATACACCACTTGCTTCTCCGCCCCGCCTGGCAGAACACAAAAACGAGACCCAGGATCTAGACACGACACCTCGTAATTTACCAAGACCAGACTCCAGATCGGCGACAAAAGTGCTTGACAGTGGCCACCACAGGTCGAAGACGTGATATATTTCCTTTGTTTCGGCCATCTGACGTCTCTCAGCGAGCATCTCCTTGCAGCCTTCTCTATCTTTATTCTTGTATCTTCTCGAAAGCATGCCAGGCGTTGAACGGGTCTCCTCAGGTGGGGTGCTATCTCCAAAGCAGACAATGATGATGCCAAACTTCACGAAGCAACGACAGTCACGCCAACAACGGAAGCTTGTTCAAATATCAGTGCTTGGAAGTATGGTTCTTTTCCCTCTCGGTTGTCATGGGTATCTATTTTAATTCACCGTATCGACATCACATGTTTCATCTCTTTCGTCTAGCTGCTGGCACCGTACTTCTTCTTGTAGTCCTCCATACCCTTGAGCTGCTCTTCGGTGGCTTGTCCCTTGACACCCTCAATGACATCGTCCAAGGTCAAGACAGCCAGGACCGGGACACCGGTCTCCTCGCGGACCTGACCAATGGTGCTTGGTCTGTCGGAGCCATCATCGGGCTTGCCCTGCTTCTCACCCTCGCTAGGGGTCTTCTCTTGTCTGTCGAGGGCGACAATGATGCCGACCAACTCACCACCCTGGCTCTTGATGATGCTGATAGCTTCTCTGATGGCAGTGCCTGCAGTCATGACATCGTCAATGACAACAACCTTCTTGCCCTTGAGGCTCTCGCCGACCATCAGACCACCCTCGCCATGGTCCTTGACCTCCTTGCGGTTGTAAACGAAACCGAGGTCGCCATACTTTTCCTCGTCAATGCCAGCAAGCTTCTCAGCAGTGGTGGCGCAGAGAGGGATACCCTTGTAGGCGGGACCGAAGAGGACGTCGAACTTGAACTCGGGATGGGCGGAGCAGTACTCGGCGACGGTGCGAGCGTAGGCTTCACTGATTCCGCGGATGAGCTTGCCCTTGGAGAACAGACCACAGTTGAAGAAGTAAGGCGAGATACGGCCGGACTTGAGGGTGAAGGAGCCAAAGGTCAGGATGTTGGACGAGAGGGTGAGCGAGATGAGGTCGCGCTTGTAGGCGGGGAGGGCTTCTGCGGAAGACATTGGTGGCGGCGGGGTAGCAAAGTGGATAGGGAAGGGATGGGAAACGAGATGCGAAAGGCTAGACGCGCGACTATCCACAGCGGCAAATCGTGAGCAACGGGAGGACCCAAGTGTGCAGATGCAGATGTGACAAGTGTGAGGCTGGTCGAGCGGTGTGCCGGAAAAATTGGAGGAATGGGAGGGAAAGCGGCGGCTCTGTTGCCCTCGCTGATGCCCGACTTCTTCCCCTCCAAACGTTATCGATAGCGAAAATACTACGTAGTGAGCGGAGCGCCTCTACAAGGCGGAACAAAATTGGCTTCACCGCGAATAGAGCGAGTGAGAGCAGTTAATCACGTGGAGTGGATAGTTGTGACCCTGTTGAGACACCGCAGTAAAAGATACACACATCAATTCACGATTGCTGCAGTTTGCCTCCGCCACCACGGTCCATAGCAAGAAAAAAACGACAGAAACGACAGATCCGTTACATCACTTTTCCTTCAGGCTCCGCTTGGGCTCCCAACGAAGCTGCAAAAAAGTGAAAGAAAAAAAACTAGCTTGGCGGGGCAACTGAAGCTAGACCCTATTCTCGCTTAGTCAGTGCGCGCTCTCACACAACACTCAAAAAGGCCACCCTCCCGCACCCTCTTCTCAACACCGTCTTCATACCACGGTTCATCAAGCAATCGTATCTGGTAAGCTTTGACCCTCGAGCTGGCTCCACTTTGCTATTTCTTGGATCTGCTCGTCCTTTTCTTCCTTCCTCTTCTTTTTCTAACCTCTCTTCAGAAAGTTCAACTGTACTTCACTCAATCTTCCATACACAACCGTCAACATGGGGTAAGTCCTTTGCACTCTTGCATCTGTCCTCCATCATGGCTGTGACAAGATCTAACCGCCGCCTGCAGTAAGGAAAAGTCTCACATCAACGTCGTCGTTATCGGCCACGTCGACTCCGGTAAGTCGACCACCACCGGTCACTTGATCTACAAGTGCGGTGGTATCGACAAGCGTACCATCGAGAAGTTCGAGAAGGTAAGCCATCCCGTTCCTTCAGCCTGCCCTCTTCTGCGCGCTCTTTTTCGACAAGATCTTTGTGTTTTTCGCATTTTTCACCGGAGCAAGCTGCTTTGGCGGGGTTGAGATCAGCTTTGCGCTTTGCCTCAACCGCGCCCGGCGCCCGACTCGCAAAATTTTCACAACCACACATCGCCACCCATATCTATCAACAACACAAACAATGTCTGACAGTTTCACAGGAAGCCGCCGAGCTCGGCAAGGGTTCCTTCAAGTACGCCTGGGTCCTCGACAAGCTGAAGTCTGAGCGTGAGCGTGGTATCACTATCGATATCGCCCTCTGGAAGTTCGAGACCCCCAAGTACATGGTCACCGTCATCGATGCCCCCGGTCACCGTGATTTCATCAAGAACATGATCACTGGTACCTCCCAGGCTGACTGCGCCATTCTCATCATTGCCGCTGGTACTGGTGAGTTCGAGGCTGGTATCTCCAAGGATGGCCAGACTCGTGAGCACGCTCTCCTCGCCTACACCCTTGGTGTCAAGCAGCTCATCGTTGCCATCAACAAGATGGACACCACCAAGTGGTCTGAGGCCCGTTACCAGGAGATCATCAAGGAGACCTCCGGTTTCATCAAGAAGGTCGGCTACAACCCCAAGCACGTTCCCTTCGTCCCCATCTCCGGCTTCAACGGAGACAACATGATCGAGGTCAGCTCCAACTGCCCCTGGTACAAGGGATGGGAGAAGGAGACCAAGACCAAGTCCACTGGCAAGACCCTCCTCGAGGCCATTGACGCCATCGACACTCCTTCTCGCCCTACCGACAAGCCCCTCCGTCTTCCCCTCCAGGATGTCTACAAGATCGGTGGTATCGGCACGGTGCCCGTCGGTCGTGTTGAGACCGGTAAGATCATGGGTGGTATGGTTGTCACCTTCGCCCCCGCTGGTGTCACCACCGAGGTCAAGTCCGTCGAGATGCACCACGAGCAGCTCACCGAGGGTCTTCCCGGTGACAACGTCGGCTTCAACGTCAAGAACGTCTCCGTCAAGGAGATCCGTCGTGGCAACGTTGCCGGTGACTCCAAGAACGACCCCCCCAAGGGTTGCGACTCCTTCAACGCCCAAGTCATCGTCCTGAACCACCCTGGTCAGGTCGGTGCCGGTTACGCACCCGTCCTCGACTGCCACACTGCCCACATTGCCTGCAAGTTCTCCGAGCTTGTTGAGAAGATTGACCGCAGAACCGGCAAGTCCGTTGAGGCTTCCCCCAAGTTCATCAAGTCTGGTGACGCCGCCATCGTCAAGATGGTTCCCTCCAAGCCCATGTGTGTTGAGGCTTTCACCGACTACCCTCCTCTCGGCCGCTTCGCCGTCCGTGACATGAGACAGACTGTCGCCGTTGGTGTTGTAAGTTTTCTCTTCGCCATTTCCTCTCTTCGCCTTCAATACTAATATTTTTACAGATCAAGTCCGTTGTCAAGTCCGACAAGCAGGGTGCCGGCAAGGTCACCAAGGGTAAGCAATAAACACCATCATCGCTTCTTCACGAATATTACTGACCACCACATAGCTGCCCAGAAGGCTGGCAAGAAGTAAACAACTCGACGTTTTGGTTTCCAAAAGCTCGTCTTTCCTTTGCTTCGGTGCTTTACTCAAGGTCACATGAGTTCAGCAATCTACTAACGATACCACCTTTCCACCTGTCACGACCTTGCATGAAACATGATGGCGAGGCAGTTGCTTCGAGGGATCTGGGTTTATGGCTTAGATTATTTGCTGCAGCAGCAATTCAAAATTCATTGTTGATTGCACACCACTTCTTCTTGACACTTTCGCATCTCTTTCACCACTCATGTGTTGTGTGACTTGCTCTTGTCCTTCGCTCGCCCCTGACATGCTCGTCGGGTGTCTTTGACATTCCTTCCAATCGTTCGCCGTCCTGCCTGTCGCGCTTTTATGCTTCGTCGTTCCTCTCGTCTCCCTGCTCTCCCTCTAAACAACGCTTGACAACATCCACTCGTCCCCGGCGCCGCTTTGGAATAGTTTCGGAGGCCTGGATGTCTCGCAAGATGATGAATAGGCCGTTGGTCATGTCTGCAATCACACTTTGCAAGAAAGAGCCCACCAACAGATACACTCTCTCTTGTTGCTTTGTGGTTCGTGGAGCTACCAAGTCTTGCTTGTAGGGCACATCACCCTGGCTCGAATTCCAATGTCTGTCACTACCTCCCTTTTCTCCTAAATATCAAGTTTCTTGGTGTGAGACGGGTCTTTGGCTGCTGCTCATCCTAAAATACACATCTTCGATGATGCTCATTGCGTTAAACACCGAGTTGGCTGTGATTTCGAGATTTTGACATTCCAGATTTAAAACAGCCGACATGACGCTCGACTTTCTCCATCAAGTCTACCAGTCATCATGCAGTAAAGATAAAGACTACCAGAATCAGGACCAAAATCACCATTCGATCTCTCAATGGATGTTTTCAACAATATCGAAATCCTTGCGTCTTTTGATAGCTACAAACGTAACCGAGTCGCGGCCTTGGAGGCTGAGATGACGACTTTCGAGCGAAGCTTCAGCCGATCGAGCTTGATCCGTGGCATAGCAAACCTCGCTCACGACTTCGAAATCTCGACATTCGAGGTCAAGCACATCTGATACACTTGTGTAGTCTTTAACTGCCTTGCTTGACATTGCGTCGCTAATTTCCGCATGATCGAACGACATGAAGGCTGTCTCCACGCCACCACAATGTGCGAAGATCCTCTCTATACAGAATCGATTTCGCACAGGTATGTGCACTTGTGGTGTAACAATTTTCCTCTTGAGACAAGGCCAAGGCCTTACGAAATAGACAAGGACGCGTCTTTTGCGTCAAAGGTCGAATACAAGCAGTAACGAGAGGTTGTTAACCCATGCAAGCCACACCCGATTTCTCCATCAGCCACCACCTCATGCGACACGATGGCATGTCTGGAGAAACTTAACCTCTACTGCTAACAAACCACGTCTGTTTCTAGTATAGCCCTTGCAGACATGACTCTAGGAAGTGCTGCAATGTTGATGAGCCTACGCGGTCACTGCTAAGCCTCTCCACCACCGTATAGACAGTGGTCTGTGGTCTATGGTCTGATCAAGAATCTCTTCGGTAGCCATGAGCTCGTGTATAAAGCATCTCGAAGCCAGGTTTACATCTGCAAAACAAATCCTTCCAGATCAACGTCGTTCTACAATACCTTCGCTTCCTGATCCTCACCCACTCGTCATCTCCATCGACTATGAGTCACCTCGCTCGCGCAGCAGTTGCTGCCGCCGCCGCCGTCAATGCCTCATCTTTGGCCGATGTATGCACTGTGTCGAACGTCCAGGCTGCTCTACCCGCCAACGGTACCCTTCTCGGCATCGATCTGATCCCCTCGGCTGTCACCGCAAGCGCCGTCTACAATGCATCTACCAGCATGGGTGGTATGGGCTCTAGTGGTGGAGCCACCTACAGCTACTGTAATGTCACCATCACCTATACCCATACTGGCAAGAATGATGAGGTTGTCGTCAAGTACGCTTTCCCGCAGCCTTCTGACTTTAAGAAGCGCTTCTATGTCGCTGGTGGGGGTAAGTTTCTTCGCTTATGCTCAAATGCTCAAAAAGGGTTGGACTAACTATGTTCAGGTGGCTTCTCCCTCTCCAGCACCGCGACTGGAGGTCTCGAGTACGGCGCCGTTGGTGCTGCTACTTCCGCTGGCTACGATGCCTTCGACTACAGCTACGACGAGGTCGTTCTTGCAGGCAACGGATCCATCAACTGGGATGCAACCTACATGTTCTCTTACCAGGCTCTCGGTGAGATGACCAAGGTCGGCAAATACATCACCGAAGGCTTCTACGGCATGAACAACACCAAGGTCTACACCTACTACGAGGGATGCTCTGATGGTGGCCGTGAGGGTATGAGCCAGGTCCAGCGCTTTGGAGACGAGTATGATGGAGCAATCACCGGCGCTCCCGCCTTCCGTTTCGCCCAGCAGCAGGTGCACCACGTCTATCCCGCAACCGTCGAACACACCATGGACTACTATCCTCCTCCTTGTGCTCTTGCCAAGATCGTCAACGCTACCATTGCTGCATGCGATGCCCTCGACGGCAGAACTGATGGTGTCATTTCTCGTACCGATCTGTGCAAGCTACACTTCAACTTGAGCTCCATCATCGGCGAATCCTACTACTGTGCTGCCGAGACTAGCTCTTCTCTGGGCTTTGGCTTCAGCAAACGCCAGGCTGGTAGCCAGACTAGCACTACACCAGCCCAGAACGGTACCGTCACTGCTCAAGATGTCGCAGTTGCCCAAGCTGTATACGATGGTCTTCACAACTCCAAGGGCGAGCGTGCCTACCTCTCTTGGCAGATTGGCTCTGAGCTGTCCGATGCTGATCCGACCTACAACTCGAATACCAGCTCGTGGGGGCTTAATATCCCTTCTACTGGCGGCGAGTACGTGACCAAGTTTGTCCAGCTTCTTGATCTTGACAACCTCTCCGACCTTGATGGTGTCACCTATGATACTCTTGTCAACTGGATGACCATCGGCATGGTTCGCTACCTGGACAGTCTGCAGACCACCCTTCCCGACCTCACCACCTTCAGAGAGTCTGGCGGCAAGCTCCTCCACTACCATGGTGAATCAGACCCCAGTATTCCTGCTGCCTCTTCTGTCCACTATTGGCAGTCCGTCCGCTCCATCATGTATGGCCACCTCTCTCAGGAAGATGCTCAAAAGGAGCTTCAAGACTGGTACCAGTTCTACCTCATCCCCGGCGCCGCCCACTGTGGTACCAACAGTCTCCAACCCGGCCCTTACCCCGAGAACAACATGAACATTATGATCGACTGGGTCGAGAACGGTAACAAGCCTTCGCGCTTGAACGCTACCGTGTCCTCGGGCAACTACGAGGGCGAGACTCAGATGCTTTGTCAATGGCCCACTCGCCCTGTCTGGCACGGTAACAGCACTTTTGACTGCGTTAACGACAAGGCTTCTATCGACAGCTGGACCTACACCTTCCCTGCCTTTAAGGTTCCTGTTTACTAGACTGCTTGATGCGTATCTGATCTTGACCGACTTGTCTTAGGTTACGTTAGTATATCATATAGATGAGGCATCAGGATGATGTTTGACAATCCAATACACCAGTGTGAGTGAGATTGGCATGTTTCCAAATGAAGTATATGCACAGGCTCAAAATAGTCCGACTCTCCAAGACAAGTGGCCCCTTGGTTGGTATCTGTCAAAATTCAAGATGATTTTCGATCAGAGGGATATGTCTAGTGAGAGTAATGCTTACATCATCAGATAGATATGCTCTCAGTGGACAAACACTCCAGTCTGAAAACCATCTTACATTTTGACAAGCACATCACTGGAGAATACCTGCCCTTGGGAGTAGACGATCATTCTTTCAAATTCTCAAACCTGATTTGACATTGCAGATGGCTGGCACATGACTATGATAGAATAAGAGTAAGTCTCTGAACAGCAGTGACTGGCTGTTTTGTAGCGGTCGCAATGCAAGATGATCTTCGGGTTCAAGGAGATGTTCAGTGAGAATCAGCAATTGATATGCTCTTTTTGGACATACTCAAGGAGTCAACAAGGTTCTTGCATCTCCATAAGCAAATTGGCGCGTCTGCACGTCTCTGGGATGACACGAGGGATCTTGATAGGCTGTTTGAACACGGGTATACAGCATTGTTGCCTGAATTCCTCAATCCAGTATTCGTGATGATGTCCCTGAATCGCAAGATGATGCTCGCTTCTCGTGATGTGCGAGTTCGAAAACAAGGCAGGTACACCATGGGTTCTCTGCGCTATTTACATAGGCAAATAGCACGGGTCAACTCGGGTAGTTAGTGAATTGATTGGAGCTCAAAGCTATGTGGCACATAAACAGGAAAAGAGCCACTGCATCACTTCACTTTCGACTCCAACCCTTGGGAGTTCAAGAATTCACCACAGTCATATCTCAAGTACCTTTGGTCTAGTGGTTCAAGGCACCTCGCTGATACTGTACGAACTACTCCGACGAACCACGGACAGGAACCGGAACCGGTCTTGCCAATCGGGGTTGGGGGTTGCCGTTAGTTCTACAATTAAGGCACGGGGAGACGTGTGTTCGATTCTCACTCGCTACATTTGCTTTTTGCTTCTTCTTGTTTTGTGAGAAAAGTGTGCTCCGTGAGTCAGAGAGCTAGCAGGAACGAGGATGGTAGAATGCAAGATGTTTTAAACACTGGTAGCAAATCGCAAACACAACCATACAAAAACATGCAAAATGCAAAGACAGGCCAGAGAGATTGTGCCTGATCGCCGTCAGGTCTGCATTGACTAGCTGTTGGGCCAATGCCGCCACGCCAATGGATGTAATCGCTCTCATCATCCCAACCTGGAGTCAGATTTGCCTTCAAGGAAACAGATTCAATACCAAGTGCGTAATGAACTTGGTGAGAGCTGCCTAAGATGCTTGCAGGGCGGACTTAAGGTAAGTCGATATCATGTTGTTTGGCTCGGTGCACGTCTTAACAAGATTCAGTGCGACAAGATGAACCGCGATCCTGGGTGCGAGGATCCTTGCTCTGAATGCCGTCATTTTGGAGGCGATTCCTGTGAATGCACTCTCATGCTCACCGCCTCGATGAACGACCTGCTGCTCACCGTCTTGCTTGTCCACTGAGAGGATGATTGTTTGGTGCTCTCAAAGGACAGAAACTGCGCCCTGGATTAGATCTTGCATCTCGACAGACTTTCAAAGAATGGTTCAAGGGGAAGGGAGAGAGTTAGTCTTGCAATAACATTCGATATATCACAGTCATCATCGTAGCACTCGATGGATGGGAACAGAAGAGTTTGGAGCATGTGTATTGTGAATTGTTCGTGCATGTCTGGTTGCCATGAAGAAGTTGAGTTGTATGCGAGACAGGTGCAAAGCGTGAACGGGAGCGCTGATTTCTGACGGACTTGGCTCTGGCTCTCATCTTCATTGTGCTCACAAAAGGGGTATTGTCGTCGTTGGTGGATCAAGTAGTCTTTGACCCTGGCTCTGCCTTGACCTTGATATTGACTGGGTCGCCCTGGTGGAAGTCATGATCATAGTCCTTGCTCGAGTCAACGATAGAGGTGGTCGAGGTAGAGTCAGCCTCCTGCTTGACGGAAGTGCGGATGTTGCTAGCTCCCTGGGCGAAGATCGACTCGAACGAGCCAGTCTTCTCAACCTCCTTCTTGATGTTGACCGCAACACCAGTGACTCTGGGCTTAGCGACAGCCTTGAACATGGCCAATACCGATTGCTGACGAGGGTCACGAGGAGGGGGGCTCCAGTAGTAGTTGTTGCGGGCAAGGCGCTTCTTGTCGTCTGGGGTCAGGAGTTTGTTCTTGAGTACGCGCTGCTTGCGTTTCTGCTCAGCGGCGAGTAGTTCGGCAGCGGTGCGTGTCATGTTGGTCGTGGGATGTGTGCTGATGCTGGAGCTTGAGTTAAGGCATGGTCTACATGACGTGCTAGATGGGAGAAGAGAGATACCAGTTGAGTTCGGGAGAGTCACGAGCCTTGAGGAGTCGCGCGATAGCCAGAGAAGATGGTTGTGCGTATGGAGGAAGAGAAACGAGAATTGCAAAACTAAGAAACAATAACAGACATGACGCAAAGTTCGATTTCCCAGATGTCGTCGTTGTTGGGGTGAGATACAAGCGGGAGTGATACCGAGTCGAATTTCCCGCGAAAGATTCCAAGTGATGCCAAAATCATATGAGTTTAGGGAGACTGTGAGAGTTGAAGCCCAAGCTGATAGGATAAGGGCAGAACGACCTCTTCACATCAATTCTCTTGCTCAAGCGACCCGCATTGGTGCCCATGTCGAAATGCACGATGGCCCTCAGAAAGACCTCGTCGTCCAGAGAGAGCGACTTTCCAACACTTACCCCTATATCCAGCTCTAGTCACGGGAGCCATCGTACCCATAGTTCTGTAGTCGGCAGGATTGAGGACACAGGAAGGGATGCCAGACCAGCCACAAAATTGAGAAGAAAAATATAGATTGGGTATCTTACCTACAAACCAGCGCTTTCAGGCTGTCTGAAGATTTGATCAACATACTCACCCGCATCCCTCGTCAAGACGTCCACGTCCAGTCTGCCCAAAGTAGCATTAACAGCCTCTAAAACTTCTCTCTCCTCGAATAATTCATGCATGATTTCGCCTTCTTTCCGCCAATACTCGTTCAGTTTGCCTCTAAATCCAGATTCTCTCATGACAGCATTTCTGATGGCACTGAGGGCTTTGTATTTTGCCAAAGATGTTTCGAGTGACTTGGTCGAGGCTTCGAGTTGCAGTGCAGGAGTCGGAGGGAGGACAAAGGCGCGGTTGGTTGCAGAGGCCCAGATCAACAGACCGATCACAGCGTCTGTAATGCAAATAGCCAGGTGCGAAACCAAGTATCGTGTCCAGAAGAAGTTTTCAACATCAGAATAGGTGGTAGCGCGAGCATTACGCTGGTGCTCGTAAGTTGCGACCGAAATGACGTCTGCAACCATGACAGCGATTCCCGATAGAGCAGCAGCAGTTCTCCATCTGGCGGCTGAAGTACCACTGAGACGAGTAGACGTCGCGAGTCCGAGGAAGAGCAGGTGCATCAAATGTGTCTTCAGGAGCGAGGGAAATGCGCAGATCAGGTAGCTCATGCCCACGTCCTGAGCTTTGGGATCCGTGACCAAAGGACAGTTGCATAAGACATCCGGACCGAAACGTAGGTATTGTAGTCTTGCTTCTAATCCTCCTGTTGCAAAGATATGGCGTAACGTCTCATCTTGAGGAGTGCTGCTGGGCAGCCTGTTGAAGAGCACTGGCGTTGGTGTTTGAAGTCGCGAACCGGTCTTGCTGAAGATGTTGTTCGGCGTGAAGTAAGGGAGGGTGAAGATGAGCGAGACGGCAGCGCTGGCGAAGATGAGGTTCAGCGCACGCGCAGCCTCTGGCGATACGGGCACTCGCGTTGCATTTGTTGGTGCGCGGAGGCTACGGTAGAAGGCGATTATTCGAGGAAGGAGCATAGGCCCAAAGAAGAGAAGAGCCGATTGGATACTGTATAACAATTGTTAGCCATGTGATTGACATCCAAGAACTTCTATAACGTACGTGCTCCAGGACACCATGATTGCGGTTATGGTGGTGCGTTGGACGGCAGTCGCGATTTACACAGGGAAAGAGCTCAACAGTAGTGCTTGCTCAAAATCGCGAAGAGACGGTCATGAACGGCCTGATCGCTGCTGCTATTTCTACACAAGAAATTGTACAATGATGGTGAAGCGCAGGAGCTGCCACTTGACCTCCGAGCCTTCTCCACACAAGCTCATCGTCGCGCATTGTGCTCCTTCCCTCAATTCACCTCGATACTCCATTAGCCAAATATTGACTTGCGTTCGTTCAGATTTATCATTTAAAGAGTTTCGCTTGAGGCAGATCGACTGTCTCATACTCAGAGGTGATCGGGTGGGAAAGCTATCGCGACACGCGAGGTGAACCTTGTGTCGCGACTTATTCATTTGAGAACTCAACATGGAAGACGACACCAAGCGCTTGCATAGTTCTGTACAACGTATGCATCTTCCCAGAAATGGCAACGCCTAGTTGAGAGTCACTCGGCATTGAAAGGTGAGTCGCAGTTGCCGCTGTTTTTTTCTCGTAAGAGCACTGGCTCTGAGTTGTTTGTGTTGAGTTGTGATGATGCCGGATTCTGGCACGCGGCAATTGTCGAATCCGATGTCGATTGGGCGAGCAGACCGGATCTAAGATATTCATAGTCGCGAGTAAGTGGTGTTCATGCACGCACGAAACACCTTTATTGTTGTTGAAGCCGTTCTCTGGAGTGGCGTGCTTGAGATTCGTGAAAGACGCAGCCACGAGCGCGCTCGGAGAATCGAATCTCGAGAGGAATCGCACTAGAGCCGAGTGCTCACTCCAGTCGCAGACAGGTCACCAAAATAATTATCAAAAGGCAAGATGATCTTCATCATCAGCTACATGTCCACTGGGAGCCGGTGCTCCACTCCCCTCTCTGGAGACCTCATTCATACTGCCTTCAGGTCTTACAACCACTGCAATACTGAGGAGAAACACAAGGAGAACCTAGGAATTGATATCCGAACAAGATGCACCAACCGGGTGGACAGGAACACAGGTCGACAGCTTTTTAAAAGACAGAAACTCAAGACCAAAACACGTGCAAGAAACTGGACAATCGGACCAACATCAAGATCATCTTGCCTTTCGATAGGCTTGTTAGAGACCCTGGACCGACAGGGAAGCTCTGTCCAAAATTGGCTTCTGGCTAGGAAGCAGTATAGCCAGTTGCTTTATCTGAATATTCTTCTTCCCTGACATGGTATGTAACGTTCTAGACGTGGTAAACCTGAGCACCATCGGAGTCGCACCGAGTCAAGAGACGGGGAACATAGCGAGCAAGGACACGATTGAGATTCTGAGGCGAGCCTGATTAAGCTTCAATTCGACAGAGTCGCAAGCAGTCGATTGATTATATGTGGAAGCAGATCCTCAGTGTTTCTGCAGCTCCTAGCAGTCTCTTTCTTACCACCGCGACGAGAGCATGTACTCATGGAAGGTAGCATTGTCAATAGAGACTTCCTCACTCAGATTGATCCAAAGTACTTCCTTCCTGAATGAGAAAATGCCAAGCTTGCAGATGGGCGACGCGAGCGACCACCGGCGAATGTCCGTGCGGATCCCGGGTCCGCCATCTCTTTCTTCCTTACCCTGCACCCATGTAATTGTAAAAATGCACGATGATTTTCAGATCAGTGCCGCCTCCAGTGAGAGCGCAATAGAAAGTTGTGCACACTTTCGACAAATGCGCACATTCGCATGTTGATCATCAAGAGTGTGGTTTGAAAAGCCCAGACAAACATCTGCACAGATCCGGCAGACTTCTGATGCTTGCGACTCTACATCCCGTGCACGACTCTCTCCAAAGACAATATCTCTTCGTTTTCGCGGCCAATCAAGCCCATCTCAATATGACTGGAACCACATTAGACGATGATCTCCTACCATCAGGATCGGAAACAGTCGCAGACCTGTCAGAACTGCCATACGCAGTCACCGATCAACCAGAAGAATCACCAGAAACACAACCCTTCCGCTTCTTTGACCTGCCCCAGGAACTACGCTTCATGATCTACGAAGAACTGATGGACAACACAAAGAACGACCTGAAATATGTGCAACCCAGGGGGTTCGAAGTCGAATCGGTCTACATCGATGAATTGCATTATCCGAGCATGTTGCGGGTCTGTAAGATGATGAATCGAGAGTATTGGAGCTTGTGTCTGAGGGGAGCGAGTTTGTGGATTACTTATAGTCTTCCTGATCCTTTGAGTTCTGATGGAGAGGACAGCGAGGATGAAGGCGTGGGTGAACATACGGAGGCAGAGGCAAGCTCAGACAGAGATGACGAGTCGGGCGAAGATCCAGGCCATGACGCAGGCCTCAAACCAAGCGAAGACCTACAAGAAGAGGAAGACCCAGGAACAGGACCAGGACCAGGACCAGGACCAGACACAGCTATCAACACAGACGAAAGTTCAGACACGGACGAGTACTCGAACAAATTTGCAGACGACGACGATGAGATTCCACTGCTTTCAACATGGGTGAAAATCCCAAAGGAAGCTCTGGCAAAACTCGGAGATGTGGTTTTCAAATTCGAAGCAAGATGGAATCTCCCACTGATCAGTAAGTTTTGCGATATCGTCTTCTCACGTCTTGACTTTAGCCGAGCTGTTCAGGGAGAGCGATACGTGGCTCGCTCTCATCGACCATATGGTGCACTACGGAAATAAAAAGCAGCTATTGCTTTCTGGAAGCCTCGCTAACAACGAAACAGATCCATTCTCTGGCATTGCCCGATGCACACTCGAGATGCCTAGCCTGAAATCCTTGCTCTTATATTCAGAGATAGAAATGTGGATCATCGAGTCCGCCGCCGAGCAAGACGATAAGAACCTTGGCTTTCAATGGTTCGTCAACGGCCTATTCCACGAACAACATCTCCTCTTCGAAATCGAAAAGGAACATGATCGCAAAGTCGAAACAAGCGTAGGTGGCGGCCTGTACTCCCCTCTCTACGAGATGAACAAGAGATACCGATATCCCCGACGCAGGCATTTGGCTCAAGGTATCGCACCAGATGCCGGGCTGCCGGAGTGGGGGTATGCGATTTATAAGTTCGTGCCTCCGTGGAGTTGTCCGGATGACAATGCTTTCGGTTATCATGGCCAGCAGGTAATCTTCGAGCATGTGGAATATGCATTGCCTGTGCCTGAGCGTATTGACTTTTGGGAGAGCTGTAGTGAGGATGAATATGACTGGAACGACGGCTCGGATTGGGCTATAGGCAGAGCAAGCAGGGTCTGATTGGCGGAGGAATCCAATGAGAGCGGCCAAAGATTCTTGCATCTTTGCAACACATGGAAAGCTTGTTGTTGGAGATGGAGGTTGGGCGGTGCGGAGATTATGGCAGATGCCAGGGCAGTCCTGCAGGACAGCTCTCATACACAATCGCTGAACCACGTTCGGAAGCCGAAAAGCATCGTACATTACGGCAGCAACATCCAAATGGCCGGTGCAGCTGAACGACAGACATAACAGGCGGAGACGAGAAACGCACATGAGTCGAGACACCAAGCACAAGATGAGGATCGAACAAAAAGCAGGAGTTTCAACATAATCAAAGTAAACATCTCGAGAATTTCTCAGAAATACTCCTTTACGCCATGAGCACCACCACTACCAACATGAGGCGAATTACGCTTATACTCTGCCAACTCCTGCATTTCCTTCTCCCACAACGCATCAGCAGCAGCACGTTCCCTCCTTCCAGCACGTCTGGACTTGATACAGCAGAACACAAATGCAACAAGCGCAATAGCGAACACGGCTACCGAACCAGCGGCAATCGTGGCTTGTGCCCATTTAGGAAGTGCTTTGTAGTGTGCCTCTGCGCCATGGGGTTTGGCGAGACGTTGAGCGATTGTGCTGTTTCCTTCGGCGATCTTGATGGATTCGTAAGAGCCGGTTTGATCGCCGTAGGTGTAGGTGCTTCCGGTGCTGAAGTCGGCTACGTAGACGCGTTCCATGGTCATGGTGAAGGGAGTTTTGTGGTAGTCGACTACACCTCCTGCCCATTCGACTGTGCCGTTAGAGTTGGAGTCCGGATCACCTCCAGCCCATATGCCGATCTTGAGTTTCATGGGTGTTTGAGGGTAGTTTTCGCCGTTGAGAGCGTCTTCGTATTTGAGAGTGCGCAGCACTTTGTCGTCGACGAGCCATTCCAATTTCTCTTGTGTCCAGGTGATGGAGTAGTTGTGGAGTGTGCCGGTCACATCGTCGACGTCGTAGTAGATGGCGCGATCGTATGAGGTTGTGTTGCCCTTGCCGAAGTAGTTGGTCTCGACGCTTGTGTTGTTTCCACCCAGCCATTCCCAATCGATCTCGTCGAGGTCGTCGGATTCGAGGACGACTGAAGAGACGATACCGACGCCTGGTGCGGCCTTCATGATCACGCTGACCTGGCCGAAGAAGATGTAGAAGTTGGATTCGAGTGTAGGGCTGTCGCCTTTGCCGCCAATCTATCAAAGTCAGTATGGCTGTTATGCATGCCTGTTGCAACGGTGGTGATGCATACCGTGAACTGAGCACCGACGTCAGTGTAGTCGGGTGTACCACCAGTCGTGTTCCAGATCTTGGTGTCCGCGATAATAGAGTCGGTAAAGTTCCAGTCGTGCCATGTACCGAGAGCAGTGTTTGGTGTGCAAGTAGTGTTGAACATGGGATTACAGTCGGAGAAAGTCTGAGCTGAGACCTTGGAGACAGCGGTCGCGGCCAGCACGAATGCTGTTGTCTTCATGAAGCCTGCCATTGTATATGTTGTAGGGCTGAGATTGTGTTCGAGAAGTGTAGTATAGGTGAGACCTTGAAGTCGAGAGTACTATCTGTATGATCGAGTCGAATGAATGGACGCGTGCTTGTACTGCACGTCTAGTTGAATGAATGTACGCTGGGCAAATGGCCTCAAGCAAGGGAGTGTAGAGGAAGGAAAAGAGAAAGGTCACTTTCGGCACGCAGACTAGCAAAGAAGAGGGAGAAAAGAAAGAGAAAGTGGTGTGCTCAACCAACCTTCTTGAGACCTTCAATCTAAAGCTACTGTGCCACTCGACCCTTATCGACCAGTTGCGATTGCCGTGGACGGTCAAGGGCGTTTCAGCAGGCGGTCCCGGCGTATTCAGGGGTTGTTCCTTGCAGTACGGGAGTGTTGGAAAAGAGGTTAGTGTCATGCTCTCCGCATTCTTGAAGCTCGTACAAAATTTGGTTAGAGATCCCCCCAGAGTTTCATCGGCGCCTGTTTGCATGTCGCAAGTCAAAGTCCTTGAAGATGTAGTGTGACAGTTTGTGAGATCATAGCACTTCAGCCAAGATGATCAGGCCTTCATCAACGCAGGATGTCTTCCGGCGATAGACTCGACTTGCGATGGTCACCAGGGAATAATTATGCAGCGCTCGGAGCAGTGGGCATCTCTACCCGGCTCGTACAGCAGGGACCAAACCCAATTTAGACAGCTGCTTGGCGCGTCTCAGGAATTACGATCTGCTTCGAGCCTGTCTGACACGACTCACGATAACATTTTGATAATGCTCAAGAATCATGACATGGATGCTCGACCTTGAGCCCATGATTCAGCAATGATTTTTTCATCTCAATAATCCATGACAGAGTAAAAACCGATAAATACACACATTTGAACATTTCTAATCTCGGACTCTGATTCATCATGATTGAGCTTGGCCTTGCTCGGGTCTTCCGCCTTCTGGCACGCACGCCTTTGCCATGGCGGGCATTACATGTTGCTGGAACCAATGGAAAAGGATCAATATGCGCCTACATATCTGCCATGCTTACGGCGTACAATGCTTCGCAACTACGGACTGAATCTGGCAAACCACCTATTAAGCATGGACGCTTCACATCACCACATCTGATTGATCGCTGGGACTGCATCACCATCGACGAGAAGACTATCTCCGAAGTCATCTTCAGACAAGTCGAAGCAAAGGTCTTGGCTCGCAACATCTCGGAAAACATCCAAGCAACAGAGTTCGAGTTACTCACCGCGACTGCCTTCGAGATCTTCACCCTTGAGAATGTCGATATCGGTGTCATCGAAGTTGGTATGGGAGGCCGTCTTGATTCCACCAACATTCTAGGACAAACCTCAGAATTCGACGAGCTGGAATCAAACCAGCAAAACAGACCCAAGCCTCTAGTCACAGCCATATCAACCATCGCCCTGGACCACCAAGGCTTCCTCGGAAACACACTCCAAGAAATCGCCACACAGAAAGCTGGTATCATGAAGTCAGGAGTACCTGTAGTGCTAGCCATGAACAACGAAGCCGTAACCAACCACATTCTCAACCTCGCCTCCAAAGCCGGCGTAACACAAATCCTGCATTCGAAAGATACAGCAGGCTTCGACGTTACACGCGCGTCAAGCAAAACCAACGCAGCACATGCCCGCCAACAAAATGGTGCTATGGCATTCACAATCACCTGGTTGGCGCTGAAGCAATTAAATCGTCTGCCTGCTCCTCCTACCACGCAAGCCGCTTGTGGTTCTTCAACTCTGCGTAATGAAATACGCACTTCGTCGCTCTCTACTCTGGCTGCTACATTACGTGCAGTACCGGAGAAAGTCGTTTGGCCTGGTCGTTTGCAAGATATCAACTTGGCGCCTCTTACAAGCTATACACCTACCGCTCTGCTTGATGGCGCTCATAATGCAGAATCAGCGACTGTGCTAGCAAATACTGTACGGGCCCGTGCTGGATCTCGTCCTGTGGTCTGGGTCCTCGCTGCCTCGAAAGGAAAAGATCTGGCCGGCATGTTTGAACTGCTGCTGGCAGGAAGATCCGAAGATACGGTGGTGGCGACCGAATTCGGAGCCGTGGACGGCATGCCTTGGATCACAGCAACATCGGCCGAAGACGTCAAGGCTGCCGCTGCGGATAATCTGAGCCAAGACAATGTAGTGGTTGAGAAGGACAGCACAGCTGCTCTAAAGAAGGCATCGAGATTAGCAGAGGAGAAGGACGCTTTGCTAGTTATCGCAGGAAGTCTGTATCTAGTCGGCGATGTCTTACGGTTAGTACGCAGTGCAGGCGGGAAAATCGATTGATCTCCTACTCTTGCCTTCTTATTCACTTGAGCTGTAAAAGTGCAAAATCAGATCTACGAATTAGTCATCCTACTATTCTCATCCTTGTGTTACAACAGACGCCTGTATCCTCTAAGAAAGAAGAAAACACTCTTGCATTCCTACGAGTATGAATTTGCTTGAGATCACACACGAGAAAATCACAAAGCAGAAACATGGGGGCCACTTATCAAACGCATCATCCCGGCTTCCTGCTGAAGTCTCGATTCATTTATCAAAATGCAAGATGGTTTTCTAGATCTTTGAGATGTTCACAGAGAGGATAGTTGTTTACGTTTCTCGCTGGACGAATGCGAGGATCTGGGAAGTAGCTTGTATTTTGATGGTGTGTATAAGCAATGAGCAGACTGCTGGGATGGGGATTGGACGTGCGGGGGTGACGGTATAGAGCGACTTATGATATGTGAATGGATTCGTTCACATGCGTTGTGATGGTCAGACAGGTTTGAATAAAGAGAAGAGCATTTCATGTCATTGATCTTGTGACTGTTTGTTGTAGCTGCCTGAAGTAGTCTCTGTTGTGCAGCAAGTGTATAGAATCCCGTCTCCACAACTGCTCGATCTCTAAAATGTTCGGACCACCCTTCAAAAGAGTGGGTTGCGACATGCGGTTTCTTCTTCTACATTTCCCATTCAACGAACTTCTTGGTGACCTTCTTGAGTTCCTTCTCGATATCCTGCTTCTGAGGCAGTAAGCTGGCGCCGCCACCATCCTCATCGCCATTCTTCTTGGCTTCCTTCATCTTCAAGTCCTTGATGCAGAGACCGAGCATGGCGTGAACGGTGTAGACAGCGTCATTACCAGCATTGTGGGTGTTCCAAGAGTCCAGCTCGAGGGTAAACAAGACATGCGAAAGACCGCGTGTAGACTGTTCGCCAGTGATAGCACGCCACATGGCAGCGGTATCCTGGAAGTCGATGAGGTTGGAGAGGTTGCTGGGGTCATAGCCGAGCTTGCGGAGGTAAGCGACGTCTTGCTTGGTGTCGTGGCCGACGAAGACGATGTTGCGCTTCTCTTGGTGCTCTTCGGCGACATCACCAACATTCTTCGCGCTGTAGGGGTGTTTGAAGCAAGTGGCGATCATACGAGGGGCATCTGCGAGGTCGACGAACTCGCTCTCACCAAACTCAAATCTGTCTGGGCAGCCACGGACGAACTCGCTGTTGGTGTAGTGCTTGTATTCGTTGATGCGGAAGTGACGACCGCGGACGAACTTGTGCCAGTCCTTACCACCTTCGCCGTGATGAACATCCTTGAGATCGCGAGTGTCGAGTGTGGCAAAGCCAATTTCTGTAATGATGTTGTGGTTACGCTCCCACGACTCGCAGTCAACAGCGATGTAGATGATATCGAGGTCGGGGTTGGCTGACGAAGCAGGCAATAGCTCGAGAGAGGCTTGAGTACGTTCAACCTGGCGGTACATGTTATGTTGTTGGATGACACGTGCTTCCTGCTTAGCCTCCTTTGCGGCCTTGGCCTTGCCCTTGTTCTTGCCAGCATCCACGGCGGCCTCCATGTCACTTCTGAAGTAGGAGAGGTAGTCTGGCTCACTTTCGTCCGATCCGAGTCGACCGAACTGGGGAGCGAGATCACTGAGGCGCTCAAAGTCATCTTTGTTTGATGACTGACCGAGGAAGTGAGGTCTCAACAATCTGTGCTCGCTGTACTCGAAAGGGAATACAAGACTGCCCTCAGCGTTGTTGGGCATGCGAACGAGATAGCTTGGATAAGCGCCATCAATGTCCTTGAGCAGTTGCTTGAACTGTTCGAGAGGGATGAAGATTGTGGGTCTCTCAGCATGGTAGTAAGGTGACCACACATACCACCTAGTATGTGGTTAGAACCGTTGACTTGAAGCGGGTGCGTACATAGTGGATATGTGGAATAGTTGATGATGACTTACAGTTCCCAATCGCGTTCCCAGAACTTACCGCCTGCAAAGAACTGTTTTGACACAGTCTCACCTTGCGATTGCTTCATGTACTTGTATGGAAACTTTGAAACAGCGTTGATAGGCACAAATTGTTGGTTTGCAGGGGCCACATCGCAGAAGTTGTGCTTAGATGCGGTGGCATTGTTGGTGGTGGGTGTAGATGATTCGCCCAATAGCGCAGCAAACCGCTCTGCTCGGGTGGTCATTTTGAAGTGTAGACAGGTGTTGGGAGGAAAACGGATGGGGAAGGCACGCGTGGTTGAAATTGCGTGTCGTAGGAAGCTCGCGCGGTAATGAAGCGCTCAAGCTGGCTTGAACAAGAATTGAAGTGTAGCGATTTACAAGTGAAGGAAATTTACCAGGCCTTTGACGTGACACATGCGCTGTTGTTGTTGCAGGTTTGCAGGGTGGAAGAGGTCAAAGGTTCGGCGTCTCCACCAAGCTCAGGTGCAGCCAAACAAACAACATCGAGTCTCCCTCTTCGTGAAGGACATGCTATGTGTCCATAAAAAATGCACGATGTATTTTGAACCACCTGGATTGTCCAGGGAAAGCACACAACATCGTTGCTCTCGTTGGATACAGTCCTAATCATGGAAATTCACAGTGCATCTTGACAGGCATTCAAGTGGTATCATGGAAGGCAGAGAGCTTGGTTGGAAACTTTCGGCCCAAGCTCAACCACACTTGATAGTGCCTTTAGCAGCCATTGCAGAGACCTTACTAGAATCACGGAGTCCAATCCTGGTGATAATTTACTGGAGGGGAAAAGGCGCAGAAGATGTGAATGTCCGTGTTGCCTGGCCATGACGACCTTGTGACAACTAAAGCTGATGGGTGCATTGATGGGTATATACAGTAGTGGCTGAACGTAACAGAAATGAGAAAATTGCCCGGTGTAGAAAATGCAAGTTTTACTCGAAGAAGCCTCCTTCGCTGTCTTCGTCCTCGTCTTGTTCCCGCATGATCTGGTCCTCGTCGGCCTTCTTTGCGGGCTTTTGTGCCTTCTTGTCCTTCTCCTTCTTGTCTTTCTTGTCCTTCTTTGCTCTGGCATTCGATGCCTTCTGACCGATGGTATCGTCGTTGTTGAGTTGTGCGGGTGCTGACTTGAGTAGTTTGCCATTCCTCAGAGCGTCGAGTTTGCCCTCTTCCATGCACTTTTCGACCACCAACCACATGTCTGGGTCTCCTTGCTTTTCAACCTCAATCTCGTTGCCGTCGGCGTCCTTCTTTCCCTTCGTCGGCCATAGTGCTGAGTAGACCATGTCCAAGGGGTGGTACATGGCGTAGTTCAAGTCGACCTTCGCCTCGTGTATTTGCTCCTCAAGATCGGTCTCGCCCTCCTTGGCCCTTCTTTCCAACTTCTTCAGGCGACGCTCTGCTTTCCGTCGCTCAAAGAAGCGCACCATGTGGTATTTGCCAATCAAATCTTTCTTGCGCTGCTGGCTCTCGGCCTGAGCAAGCTCCCACTCGCATGACTTCAGTTCTCTTTCATGGTTGAGACGGACATCGGCGGGTAGATTCTCTTTGTGTTGTAGTAGACGGTTCAGACTGCGAATGCGCGACTTGATCGGGTTGACGGGGTTGGCCTTGGGCTCAAGTTTGCGGTGCGGATTCGGGTTGACCTTGCGTTTCTTCTCCTGGCCGGGAACTTGCTCTCGACGAGAGGGGTGGACTTCGCTGTGAGGGCGCTTTGTTGCCATGATTGTTCGTATATGTGGAGAGAATGTAGATTGACCGTGACGATGGAGATTATTTTTTCGGAAGATCGAGAAAGTCCCCTTGGACGGAAATGGCAAAGTCTAGCCGAATACTGGGGTAGACCGAGCCGCCCTTGGCGTTCACCACCACAGTTGACACCTTCGAGGCTTGAGACACTTCATGCAGAGCATATCAGTGTTGTGTCGAATCCTGGAGCAAGACCACAGTGACCCGGATAGGTCTTATTGACGGATATGAAACCTTGTACAAGCTGTTCTGGGCGTTCCCTGAGCCTACCGGCACATCCTGGTGTGGTCAACAACATATCGGAGGTGATATCCATGACTACTGAAGAATTATGCCTTAGTAACCTGATCTGTTCATCTCGAAAGTGCTGGGTAAGCTATGGGATCTGCGTAGAAAGCAGCCATGCGCAGAAAGATCCGGAGAGACATGTATATGTCTCAAGCGGTTCACATCCATTGAAAGAATCTATCTCCAGAACAATGTGGTTCGGTAAATGCTTAGAAGCAGTAGAATGTTCTACCTCGATCTATGACAATGTGAGACCCAAACAACACGTCCGATGGATTTCCTGCTAGCACACAACACGACACAAATTTGGCTTCTCATCTTTTGATCTTCTACTCAGCCTCTCCAACCACGAGCCTCATGATGAACCAGGCAAGGAGTTAGTTGTCGAAACCATTTTTATCATCAGTCATCTAACCTCAAACCAGACAGCAAGTTCGTAGAGAGCTTCGATGACGATACCTCAGTCTCGTCTCTATCGTCGGAGCCACTCTCACCCAGCACGCCTACTCCCAAGCCGACTTCACAGACCACGTTATCTCCGGAGCCAATTGTGAGCCTGTTCTCTACTCTGAGTCTGGAACAGACAACTTCTCGCTGTTCAGGACCGCAATGCAAAGATCTGCGCTGTACAACATCGCATGCTCAAGACGAAGAGCCACCCGAAGCAACAATTGAAACCGCGTTCCAGAATCTTTTCGCCAGACTCAAGGATCACCAGGAACACATAAGTGTAGAGAAGCCCAATAAAGGTAAGCTAGCATGTTTAGAGGCACAAACTTTGATCAGAGCCGCCTCGGATGATAGCTTCTGTACCCTTGAGTCTTCAGAGCTTAGTAAGAGCGCAGCTAACCATGGTGCAGATGCTAGCCAACGCGAATTAAACACTGTAATTGAGAGCTCATCGGTCGAGACTTCCAATACTGCCTCGAACAATATTCAAGAGGAGCAGTACGGAGAGGCAAAGTCTGAGCACTTCAAGGACCTTGATGACTCGCTGGAGTTTTTCTCTCGCGACAACAAGCGTAACTTGGAGGTCAAATTCGAAAGGCTTGTGCAAGATCTCGAACACTTCAATGTCCAGCGCTTCGAGATCTATCGGAAGTTCCAAGTCTGCCTCGCATACCATGAGCAGATGAACGAGTCACCCAAAACCTGCCTAAAATGCTTGCAACACCTTCAAGACATCGAGAAAAATTACCGCGAAGCTCGATCGAGAGTTTCTTCTCCAGGCTTAGCACTTTCACCGTTCATCTTGGCCCCTGACCTTGATCTAGACGCCGTGCTCGAGCGCGTGCCCGACTACGCAGAAGATTTCGTGGACAACTACAGATCCGAAAGACTTCTCGTCTTAGAGAGACTGCGGCTGCTCCATCGTATGCAGAAATCGCTGTTGGAAGATTTTGGAAAAGCCAAAAGCTGGCAAGACCTTTGGAATGATACGTCTGCGACCGAACAGCCACAAGGTTATGGAAGAGAGCAGGAGAATGGCAAGGGTCATGAGGAGTCAAAGGACTATTCAGAGCAGAGTGAGGCCAAGGAAGAGTCAGCCAATGTTCCGACAGCGAAGGTCTATCAGGATGCCAGGATCGAGGATGCGGAGTCGCACAAGGCTCACGAGAAGAGCAGAAAGAGCAGACCGAAAAAGAAGCGGGAGAAGAAGACCATCACCAGCGTATGAAAGGGGTCGAACTCGCCGCCTGGCCAAGTTTTGTCAGTCATGTCTCCTAAGCATCGGCTGTCAACACATTCACTATAGAAATGCATAATACGATGGCCCGAGAGAGAGACCCTCTTTTGAGCTCTCACTGGACAGTCTCTATCCTCGAAACCTCTGTGAATTTGACGGCCAGGTTTCTGGTCACACCTGTTGCCGGAACTACATGTGCTGAACCACTTCCCAAGAACCCGAGAGTAATGACTGCCATGCTGGGGAATAGCGGAAGTCGACTTTGCCCAGAACTCGAAACAATCATGCATGCATAACAAGGCAACGAACAGGCGCGTGACCTGCGATGATGAATACTTTGGGAGCATCACCCGAGCATCCGGTCTAAAGAGTCATGATTGATGTCGCGTAGATATCATAACTGCAAACATGTTGATCAATCGCAACAGAGTTTGGATCTTGCAAATATTAGGTAGCGATTAGCTGTCGAAAATGGGAGATCTTGTCCCAAGGCCGAAGAGACTCCTTGGAAGCCTATCAAACAAACCAACTCAGAAGAGCGTAGGATTCTCAGCCCTTTCATAGACGGTAGAATGCCGTTCCACCTGCTGTCAACATACAAGGTGGTTTTCAAGGAGATGGCAAAGTCGGTTGAGGATTCTCAGCTGTCAATTTCCTGAGGAACTTGGTCAACACGCGTCCGTCAGACAGAGCGACAATCGATGTTATACCACGATCGAGCCGGAGGCTGACAACGGCGTCGTTATAGTTTTGGGCACGGGGTTGCGCAAAAACCCCTTTGGTTTACGCTGTCTAAAACGAGTCAAACTGCCGAACACCGTTGGGCGCTTCAAAGCTGGAAAGAATTGGTAATTTGTGTACGCTAACAGACAGGCGTGTTTACTGAAATCTTCTTTTTCGACACGACAAATGTATAAGGACGGAGTTTTGATTGATTCGCCTCAGAAAGAGTGTCGTGAGGGAGCTGAGACGGGGATTTTACTGAGATGGTTGCGCCTGGCCCGAAGTCGAGAAGCAGTTGGTGGAGGGCCAGACAGGGTCGAACTTCCGTCAAGCCACAAAAATGGCAGGCGGGACCGAATGACGAGCTGTCGGAGTTTTGGCAATCACCGTCAATCAATGCATCAACATGGTTCCCGTAACCTTCGCGACTCGCATGGAGTCGTGTTGAGATGATTCGAACGGGACAGAGTTCACCATCTCACAGCGAATTTTTGATACAACAAGATGGAAGCGACTTTCTCGAATATCGAGGCTCAATTTGACAAGCGAAATAGAAGGTGATCTCCCCGTGCCCGCGACATGGAAGGAGCAGCAAGCTGTCGGGACTAATGGAAGTGGCGCGCCAGAGTTTAAGCCATGCGGAAGTGTTGTTAGCCCTTGGCTCCTAATTGGAGCCTTGCCAGTCGCAATCGACCTCAAAAGTCGAGCGCAAGAGATAGAGGAAAGAATCATGGAAAAGCGGAGAGGAATAGCTACTCGGCAAGGCCATGAAGGCAAGATAAGGGTGTATTCTTTGTTCTTGTTGTCGCAATTGTCTTGCAGCAAGTCAGAGGGACCCCTGCAGACCATCCATTTTAGAGCGGGCGCACAGACCCTGATCTATTCCATCCACGAACACGGCGGAGACGTGTGAACCTGACAGAGAGCGGTGGGCGGTTTGAGCTCTCTCTTGTCTCGCTCGCTTTCACTGTGAAGCCTTTGCCTCTGTCGCTCCTCCACTCACGCTCGTGCAAGACGACTCGAACTACACCCATCACCGCCAAAGCATTGCCATTGCAGCGTCGATCGACAGACTGCAGCCGTGTTTTTCTGACTACTGTATCCGGCACGCATCCATCGTGCATCCTTGTTTGACAGACGTTTGGGTTGCAAATACGTCGCGGCCTTCTTCTGCGCCAGTAAGACAGCACAGTCAGCACTCCCCCGACTCTCGACACGACACGACAGGACAGCGTCGACGCTCCTTTTCTTTCATCGCATCGCCAGCCCTCAGTCTTGGATACTGCTGGCCAATAGACGACTTCCCGGCTACCCACCTAGCGTCATCTCGACCTGGTGCTACTACACCACCCTCGTGACACGCTCGAACAAGTCACGCCCCTCCTCGACGACGTTTGTTCCTACTCGATCTTCTCCCCGCCTGTGTATGCTCGACTAAATCACCTCACCGTCTACCCTTCTGGCCGCCGCGCCGTCGCTGCCACCCACGACTCGACCTGATCCAGCACAACCGTCGCCATGGATCACAATGCCTTTATGATGAACGGTGGAGGCATGCAGATGCAGCAAAGACCACAACCGCAGAACGACCAAATCGGTCAGGATCTCCTTGCTAGGATCGTACAGGAGCTGAGAAAGAATACCATACAAACTGGATGGCAGTCCGCTTTCGATCCTGTTCACCGTGCTCACATGGTTATCAGCCTGTGAGTCTCAACAACATGTTCTGAACATGTGCGACATGTGACTGACATGATATACAGAGTGAGAGCACTGCGCATGCTGAACAATTCCAACGACTTGATGAGCGCTGTTCAAGTAGCTATGCGCTTTGAGGGTCAAATTCTTGCTAGTAGTCCCTCTGAGGTATGTTTCCACGTGGCCGCCATCACTTTCACGCTCACCTTCACTTTCACCCCCGCTTCCGCTTCCTCTTTTTCTATCACCTTTAGACACTAACACATAACTTAGGAACAATGGATGGCTGGCATCAAGCAAAAACTGCAGGAAATCAGTAACGCCGCCCAACAAGCGAAAATGAAGGCACAGCAGCAACAACAGCAGCAGGCCATGGGTATGCAAATGCAAGCCAGCCGCTCACATCAAGGTGAAATGGCCCCGCAGATGTCTATGGCGCCTCAGATGATGGGCCAGATGAACATGCAACCGCACATGCAACAGCCGCAACAACAAACGCCTCAACAGCAGCCTCAGCAGCAGCAACAGCAACAGCAACAACAGCAGCAGCAGCAAGTGCCTCAGAACCCACCAAGCCAGGCCTTCACTCAAGAAGAGCAGAAACAGATCATGGCGCACGCCCGCAGTATGATGAGCCAGGTGTCGGACGAACAACGGAACGTAATGCGCCAACGTCTAATGGCCAGTTTGACACCTCAGCAAAGAGAAATGTACCAGCGTCAAGGCCAAGATCCACTTCCTCGCCACTTTCATACTCTTGCGACCAAGAAGTTCGCCCTGGAAAAGGCCAAGAGAGCACAACAGGCAGGCGTCCCAATGGATTTCTCGGCTTTTGCTGGTCAACAGGCTGACGCCATGAAGATGGCCGATCAAGGCCAACTCGTAGTACCGGCCAGCAACAACAACATGGGAATGGATCCTGCCGCCGCAAACATGGCCAATATGGGCCAGATGAACATGCAAAACAACCAGCAGCAAATTCAGAACATGATGGCCCAGCGACAGCAACAAACTCAGGTTCAACTTCGCAACAACCAGATGCAACAACAAGCTCAAGCCCAAGCCCAGGCTCGTAACGCTGCCCAACAGCAAGCACAACAGCAAATGCTCAGAGGTCAGCCTGGCGGCCTCAACGCCACTCAAGCGCCGCAACAAAGTCCTGCTATGTCCATGCTCAACCGCCCCATGGCCCCCCCTGGGCAGCCTTCTCAAACACCTCCTCAATCCCGTCCCCAACCGACTCCCCAGCCAAACCAGCAGATGAATCCCCAGATGATGGCCCAATTCAGTCAACAGATTGCGAACAACCCCAATTTGTTCCCCGCTCCCAAACCTGATCTACAACTTCCGCCAGGACTAGTTATCCCACCGCATGTCAGAGCCAAGATTGAAGGCTTGCCGGCCGAACAACAACGTGATATCCTCAACAAGCTACGTCTCCAACAACAGCAGCAACAAGCCCACCAAGCACAACAAATGATGATGAACGGCTTAACACCCGGGGGTCCCATGGCTCAGCAGGGAATGGCGAACGGCGCCATGGGTATGCCTCCGCAACCCCCCCTCAATCCTCAACAACAAATGGCCATGGGAATGGGTGGCGCTCCCAATAACCAACAGCTGCAGCAGAGGTTGCTCATGCAGCGGCAGCGTGAATGGGACGCAAGACCGTTCCCTCCGAAGGTGCTGAACGAAATCTGTTCGGTGCCACCGACCGTCAAGACCTGGGGTCAGTTGAAAGAGTTCGTGCAACACAATCAACAAAATCTGCCCCCGGATATTCAGACCAAGGTAAATCGGCTACAGGCTATTGTAGTTCAAAGGCAGCAGCAGGCTGCGGCCAACGGAGCGAACGGACAACCTGGCAATCAGATGCCCGGTCAACCCCTGGCAGGTCCCGGCCAAGCAATGACTGGCAACCAAGCTCCTCCTGCTCAAATGGTGCCTCAGCCGTCCCAGATGGGTCTGAACCCGGGAGTGCCGAACTTGAACGCTCTTCCGCAAACCCTTTCCAATATGAGCAACCTGCCGATCCCTCAAGTCACTGAGCAAGACATCCAGACATTCAAAGCAAAGTTTCCCACAGCTCAGACCTGGTCGCAAGAACAAGTTCGACAGACTATCATCAAGATCAAGCACTCGCAAATGGCCAAGACCCCCAATGCTCAACAGGCCATGAACGCAATGCGACAAGCACAGATGCAGCAACAGTCAGCCACACCAGGCATACCGCCACAGAACCCTATGGCTCCTACGGTGCCTCAGATGGGCGCTCAATCCACACCCATGCAAAATCAGCGATCCCAACAGCAATTTGCGAACATGCAACAGCAGATAAACCAAAAAGCACATAAGCGCCCGGGTGCCAGTGACGATGTTGTCGAAATCCCCAACCCGAATCAGTCGCCTCAAAGGCCTACAGCACCCAACGGACAGCCGCCCAGGGGCCAAAAGCCGGCCATGCAACTCGACCCCGAGCAGCTCAAGAACATGCATCCTGACAAGATCAAGAACATGCCTGCGGAGCAGCGCGCTGCCATGCAACAGTCATTCATCCAGTTGCAACAGAAGATACAGATGGAAGCCTTGAAGAGAGCTCAATCCTCGACGAACCAGCCTCAAAAGGCGCAGGATGGACAACAGCAAGGTCAACAAGCACAACAAGCTCCGCCAGTGTCGCAGTCTCAGCAGCAACCTCAGCCACAGGCGACCCAGCAGGCTGCGCAGGCACAACAAGTTAAGGTTCAGCAACAAAGAGCTAGACTAGCAGCTTTCATACAGGAGACAGAGGCAACTTACCGCAAGGGTCCACCTCAGGATGTTACCGAGGGTAGCTTGAACGAGTCTGTTCAGAAGCTTCAAGGTTGTCGAGACATGATCGTCAAACTCGACAAGATGCTTCCTACTGCTATGACATTTGTCAACGACAGAATCGTGCGCAGTATCTGCCTTGAGAGAGCAAAGCTTCTTGGCGAAATGAGCATGGATGGTAACATTAACCACTATATCTCACTAACAGTACAGCAAATCGGTGAAGCGGAATCGAGAATACGTGCGTTTATTATGCAATGTCTGCAGCACATACAGAAGATGAAGGCGACTTCTTCGCCAGAGCATGCACAGCAAGCCGTGGACCAGCAAACGAAGCCACCGGCTGCGCCACTGGCAGCTACAGCAGCCATGGCCCGAACCGGTTCGAAGAGTGGTGATAGGTCTAAACCTCCTCCAGCGCCTACCTCGGCCGTCCCTCCTCCATTCCCTGTCAGTCATCAATCCCCTCACGGTGTTCCCGTCTATGACGGTAGTATTCAAGGACTTACACCGGACAAGCTCCAACTTCCTGCAAACAAGCGCAGAAAGACCGGCCAGCCCGGCAGTTCTGCTTCTACCCCCGCGAATGCAGGCACGACCCCTGGCAGTATTCCAAGCCCGAACATCAAGATGCAAAGTCCGGATGAGAAGAGGCGTCAGGTGCAACCCAAGGTTGAGCCACCGAGAGGACCGGAAAAGAAGTTCAAGTGCGCCGACGAGTACTGTGAATTCCACATTACTGGTTTCGAGAAGGAGGAAGAGCTTCAAGCGCACACCGCAGAAGTACACAAGCAGATCGAAAACCCTCTCAACTTCTTCCTTGAGAATGCGGCTGCCGCCTTTGAAGTCGACATTGAAGGCAACGAAAAGGCACTGAAGAGCGACAACAAGTCTTTGCCTACTATGGCTAAGCCATCAGCGCTGGGACCGAGCACGATTAAGAAGGAGGCACTCAAGGTTGAGGGTCAGACTCCTGGCAAGGTCCTCAAAGCAGGTACACCTTCTCCTTTCATCAAGCCTGGTACACCACCAACCATGGCTCGTACGCCGCAAGGTTTGAAGCGATCTGCTCAAGATCCTGAGCTAGCTTCTACCTCACCCAAGAAGAAGACTATGCTTGACACTATGATGGACAAGGGCGGTATGACAATGCCAGTCACTCAAGAGGATAACCGCAAGCAATCTTCAACATCTCCTGTCCTTTGGAACAGCAACGATGCTGATGACAGCTTCATGAGATCGGTGCGCGAGACTCTGGACGGCCTCGATGAGGTTGGCCATTACTCAGACATGGACTGGACCATAGACCCATCACCCGACATGACACCCTCAAGCTCCAACTCCGGAACTTCGGCCGCTACCTCGAACTTCACCGACATTAGCGAGCATGACCGTGTCAAGATCATGTTCGAGAGCGACCCCTTCGGCCTTGGTTCAGGCATTCAGTTCGATCTGGGTGACGATCTCGGCATGGGTATTATGGGTATCCAGTCTACATTTGACAACAAGAAGGAAGGTCAGGATAAGGGTACACCGGCACCTGACGTCAGTTGGGACGCGATGTTTGGACCCAACGCTGGTTTGGACAAGGACGACACAAACTGGGACAAAGACCCCATGGGTAACAGCATCTTCGAAGGCGTTACCTTCTTCGACATTTAGGACATTGCGAATGGGGAGGAGTTCCATCGAGGAAGACACAACATTGATGCATTTTCAAGCGCGGAGTTTTTTGATATTCTACCCAAGGCTGCTCTAGGGAAATTGCCAGGCAGGGGTCATCTGTCATTTATTGCTTTCACGTCTTCACATTGAACTGCTTTCAGCTTTTTTTTTTTGCCGCGAGGCCTTTTGTTGCTTGTTACATAGTTTCAACCATGGCGTTTCTGATATGACACTCACTTCATTTTCTTATGGCGGTGGTCAGGTATATACCCAAATGATGAGTGCTTTTCTTGCAGTATTGTCCTTGATCGTGAAGCGCAGGAGCATATGAACCACACTTGTAGCTCACTCTCGGTTGACACACTTCCGTTGACGCCATTGTGCCTTCCAACAACCATGCGATAGCCTGTGTAGAGCAATGAAACATCAAGTCGATTCAGGCTGACTGACCGAGCAATGTCAAACTCGTCTTGTCTTTTGACAGTTGATTCTTGTGACTAAAATTGGCGGCTGGGAGTTGGAGTCCAGTCCAGGTAGTGTACTCGCAGGTGGCGACATTACCAAGGATGTCCAGTAGAGAGGGTCCCTTTACTCGGAAGGACAACCCCACGCGAAGTCAAGTGGCGGATAAGAACGATAAGCACCCTGATCGGCAACAGCGGGGGAACGATAGGCCAGCGGTTTCTGCAAACAAAGAGGAAAGCGATGGCCGAGCCTGAGACCCAAAAGGCGAGCCACGACCGACCACTGTAGGCATATCTAAAAGGTAGGCGCGACCTTGCTCGCAACTCCCCACGTTTCTTGACTTCCATCCCTTGCCCTTCAATTCTTCACGAGCAGTCATTAAACAGTTATCTTCTCTATACCGCATCACAAACACACACTCAATCGCAACCATGGCACCTACCGCTGTCTCTAACCCTGAGCCCCCAACCACCATGGCCATCAAACCCACCAATCCAACCAACCCCGGCCTCGAAGTCGAGAAGAAAGAAAAGACCCCCTTGGAAGCAATCAGCCAAGGCGTCTGCCTCCCCGGCATCCCCAAATACATCTCCTTCGACGCCCACCGCCGCGACATGCTCCAACACATGGCCGGCGCCTTCCGCGTCTTCGCCCGCAAAGGCTACACCGAAGGCATGAGCGGCCACATCTCCGTCCGCGACCCCGAAAATCCCCACACTTTCTGGACAAACCCTCTGGGCAAGCATTTCGGCCTGCTCAAAGCTTCGGATATGATTCTGGTGGATTACGAAGGCGTGGCTATCGGGGGTAACATGTCGAGGCCGGCTAATGCGGCGGGGTTTTTGATCCACAGTGCGGTGCATAAGGCTAGGCCTGATGTTATTGCTGCGTGTCATACGCATTCACCGTATGGAAAGGCGTGGAGTACGTTTGCTAGACCGTTGGAGATGTTGAATCAGGATGTGTGTTATTTCTACGGCGAGGCTCAGGCCGTGTACAAGGAATTTGGCGGTATTGTGTTTAATGAGGAGGAAGGACTCAAGCTTGCCAACGCTTTGGGACCCAAGGGCAAAGGTATGATTTTGAGAAATCATGGTTTGTTGACTGTGGGTACTACGGTTGATGAGGCTGCGTATCTTTATACGTTGATGGAGAGGAGTTGCGAGGTGCAATTGTTGGCCGAGGCTGCGTGTGCGAGTGGTATTCAGAAGGTCATTGTGCCTGATGAGTCTGCTGCATACACGTACAAGATGGCCAGCGATCCTGATGCTCTTTACGAAGAGTTCCAGCCGGACCTCGAGTACGAGGATGCCATGACCAATGGCGACTTCAGAAATTGATAGCATTACAATGGCGTTCTTGCTTGATAGGTATGTAGTCTTTTCCACGAATCATGGTTCTTTTCCCGACATCTATGTCCTTCCAGAGTCATTTCCCTGTTTAAGGTGCGAACCTTCTCCAGTTTCGTTCACGTTATCGAGTAGCATAGATTGTTTGGAAAAGCGGTATGTATTTTGACAGTTGTGAGCAAGGTGTGAGTCTAATCCTGGCTTAATTCCTGCATAACACGATCGTCTACAACGCATTCCTCGTCGTTGTCAAAGTGCCGCCTGGTAACATAAGCGAGCAACAAGCTGACTCTGTAGTTCATGACCGAGTGACGTCGAGGCAAGGTTTCTGTGCATACGGACATACAAGCCCTCATCAGAATCGACGTCTCTTCGACTTTGAAGCCAGGGCCTCGAGCTTACGCTTGCGCTCCAGCTTCTGACGGATGAGTGCCTTTTTCTCTGGAGTCGAAACAGGGCTAGGCTCCATCTGCACTCCTTCTGAGAGCTCCTCATCGACGGCATCGATACAGCCATCCTCATCCTCGAGTTCTCTCTTTCTCTTTTCCGGCTTCTTTGCTTGCGAAGTTAGCGTCTTGAGTTGACGCTGGCGAGCCCACTTCTTCTGGGTCTTGAAGAGCAACTTGAACGGACTTCCTGGCGAAAGAGTCTGGGTATTGACTGAGCGGATGGACGAGTGTGCTTCCTTGTTGATACCGGCATCTGTCTTCTTCTGAGCAGGAGTGGTGATCTCGTTGTCGACGACGGGAGTGGTCTGCTCCTTGACGGGACCAAGCTGGCAGAGAACCATGTCGCGGATGAGCTCTGCTTGTCCAGTGGAATCCAAACTCGGAAAGTTGACATCGAGGACCTTCCAGGCGACCAAGAATGCGCGCAGCAATCTGTACTCGAGAAGGACTTTGCCTTGACGAAGGACTTGTGCCATGTCGTAGATTTCGTAGGCGGCGAAGTCGGTCTTTCTGAGGTCGCGCCAGAGAATCTGCGCATGTTAGTATGTGTTCGAGAGCCTGTCTCGATGGTGGAGCCCTTGCCTTGATCTCTGAGACGGCTTGGGTAGCATGCTCCTGAGTGAATTCTTCGTCGATGGTAATAAGTCTGACAAGAGCAGTATCAGAGATTGTGGTCGTCGAAGCAGGATATTTATTGTCCTGATCCTCAACCGAATTGTTGTTATTAGGTTGTGCCATTGTCGATGACTGAGTTGTGTCAGCTAATTGGTCGATGTTTGTTGAAAAGGTGACAGTTGTCGAACTCACAATGCGCCGATGAAAATAGAAAGAGCGAATCTGTCGTATGAAGCAGGAAGGTGCCAGAAAATAAATTCAGAATCAGAACAAACGAGGAAGGAAGTGTTTGACAGATTCGGAAGTCGAGGGTGACTCTGGAAACGCGCTTTCCTCCTCGTGCACCGAAATCCAATTTGGTGCAGGATATTGATCTCTCATTAGTCCACTTCAGATTGAGGAGTGAGGTTTTCTACAAGGTCTCTCAACGTACTTGCCCCTGAGTTATCAGCGATCAGCATCTCCATCGCACCCCCAAACCGTCCGGTCTCTGAAGCACGAGATGTGACCGAGAGTTCGGACAAGGCAAAGCAGGAGTAGCAAGCTATCCTTAAGCAAGCTCATACGCAGCATGGAAAGAGGCTATCAGGCAAGAACATGCTCAGTCCCAATACTGCTGCCTTCGAGGGTGTTAAGAATCATCTTCTAGACAACTTCCCGTTAGACACCTTCTCGATTGCACCATGTATTGTGCCTTGCAAAGAACTGAATCTCTTGCCACTGATATGAGGAAACGGGTCAGAAGCCAGGGCTCGATCGAATACGACCCGTCATCTCATAGAGCAAGCACAGCACGATATCAAGCAATCTAGATGCAAAATGGTATTCACATGTCACGTTGCTTTTAGTGAGAGCGTCAAGTCCAATTTCTCAAACGACCATTCCATTGGACGGATATCATTTTGCGAAAACATGTTGCATTTTGACGGATGGATTGAGTGTATACTTAGTCTACATGAGAGCGTCAAGCAAAGGGAAGGTCGAACAGCCTCCCCTTGACATAGCGAAGGATATTGTCGTGTTCGCCTCTCTTGTAGCAGAGCACAACAAAGAGGTTCCTTTGTGCCCATTCATATTTCAGGCATGTCACTATTCTCTTCATCCTAACGCTGCTTCCAACAGTGTTAACGAGGAATTCACGACATGTTCGTCGCAGATGGTGGTTTATCCTGCATCCTACCTTCTGTATAGTTTCTAGTCAAACAAAGGCAAAATCGTTCTATCACTTCGGCTTCCACAACGTGTGATGATACACCGGCCTTGAGACGCACAGCTCACGCGTATTACTCGGACTCTCGAAAAGCAACTTCGATATTCGGACTTGCTTGCTCTGCAGGACAACGAGATCTCATTCTTCTGCAGAGAGCATGGTGACCGTTAAGACGTGGCAGACGCGTGTTGATGTCATGTAAAAAGGACTGCAATCAAATCCAGAAAACAAGCTTGGGGACTCTGTTTGACGGGTGATGCAAAAGTGCATCCTGTCCAGCGCAAGGCGCCCAGAGAATAGATGGGTCTAATCATGGAGAGAAGCGACCAATCTTGGTAAGCTGATGAGAGTGTTCCTCGCTGGAGACGTTGATTGGTTGCGTTTGTGGGCCCAGAGGCACAAAGGTGTGTTATCGTGATAGTTGGACCCTGGAATATCAGCATTTCGAGAGCAGAGAAAATGTTGAGCAGTCACCTAAAGTACGAGTGTCTTCATGTGAAAATCGAGCAAGGAACAGATGAAAGAAGCGAACTGGAGCTGTATCCGAGAGTCGTGTGCTTGTATCAATATTACTTGCTGGAGACGATTTGATGAGATGCAACTGTCTGATGATGTCCAAGGATAGTCGACGTCAGATACATAGAAGACCCCATGGTTGAATGGAAAATGTTCGGTCTATTGAACAACCCCAGTCTGCCAGCATTGGACTCAGGTATGGGGAAGCGCTGATAAACCGTCCTGCATGGTGGTTCAGAGGATTGTCAACGGTAGATGTACGTAGCTCGATGTACGATAAGAGTGACACTTGAGGGGTTGCTTCTTGTTGAAAGGATCAATGGCCAATACGAAACCCTTCTGTCCCACATGAAGATATCTCGCAATGATTGTTGGGCAGGTTGCATGATCAGTCATTGGTGTCTTGTGCGTTGAATTCTTGTTGCATGACACAAGATCTTGGGATGGAACGTGGATAGCAGCGGCGGGTGGAACAAGGCAGCTTGATAGCAACGGCGGTCATTGGCTCGCAACCTCTACCGCTTTGGGAAGAAACTTAGTTTCTTGGGTCTCGGGAGTAACCGCGAGGACCCTCGATATCCGGGAACAGGTGGATCAAGAAACACAAGGCTGAATCGAATGCCAGAACAATGATGAGAGAAAGACGACATAGCAATCAGCGCGCACCTACACCAGACGCGCAAGAGGGGTAGGTCAAGAGACAAACGTCAAGCGCGTGCGAATGTGGTCATCAACGGGCATCTGCTGGGATAGAAAGCATGAGGTGACACGCCTTTGCTCAACTGACGCTAGCCTCCGCACGAGATGCAATGCTTGGCAGGTCAGCACCACAAAATTTAACCAGATCTCAAACACAGAGTTGACAATTAAGATTGAGGCTTGACGCGGAGACAAGGCAGACAAGGAGAGAATCGAGTGAAGGGAACAGAAGTTCAACCCCTGATCGGCTGGGATGTCAAGTCGAGAAAGAAGCAAATAGAGATGAGCAGCGTCTGGAGGCTTCTACTCGAGTTGTCTTTACGTGTTTGCAACGATGGACCTCGGGATTAGCGCCGGGCTTCGGGCACAGGCTTCTGGAAGTGGTGAATAGATCGGCAAGGAAGGCCGGATGTTTCGCGTGCCATCCATAAAGTCAAAAGTCCTGGTGGCAAAAATGGCCAGCTGGCGGTGGAATGTGACTTTTCAAGGGTCCTGTGTGGGAATTGAATCAATTGTTGCTGCTGTTGTGAGGACGAGACAATGGTCGGAATAGCGAAGGAATCATTCAGTTGAGCAAGCAGGTTCATGCAGGTACAGCAGGGGTTGTGTTCATGTACAGCTATCCCACGGGAGTGGCAAGGTGATGCAATCCAGCGTATGAATTGGTTGGGGGACAGCCCAACAGTCGACGATGGACGGTGAATTCTGGCCAGAGGCGCGTCTGAATCCCCCACATTATTCGCCTCGTCTATCAGGCCATGGCACATTTGACCCGAGCTCGCGCTGGTTCAAAAACTTGAGCTGGCCAGCCACTGTTTCCTCCCTCTCCCTCAGCGCCCTCCACTTTCACCAATCTAACCCCTCGACACTCGTTTGTTCGAAGGAGGCTCTCGCATTCTCTGCACTTGCTGCTATCGCTCTCGTGCAACATGCCTTCTCACCAGCCCGCCGCCGGCATGATGGCTGTCGACCCTGCCTATGTGTCGCAGCCTTCGCCCATGGCCTCCAAGGACGAGCCTAACCGCAACAAGTCCTACGACCCCAAGAAGTGAGTGCAGACTGCATCTCCACTGCAATTGACTCGATACTAACCATCTGCAGGCCTCACATCACCGACACTCCCTTGACCAAGGCCAATTGGTACAAGCACGTCAACTGGCTCAATGTCTTCCTCATCGGTGGCATTCCCCTCATGGGTCTGATCCAGGCGTGGTGGACTCCCCTCCGTCTTTACACCGCCATCTGGGCCATTGCCTACTACTTCGCAACCGGTCTCGGCATCACTGCTGGCTACCATCGTCTGTGGGCCCACACCTCGTACCAGGCTACTCTCCCCCTCAAGATCTTCCTCGCCGCTGTTGGTGGCGGCGCCGTCGAGGGCTCCATCAGATGGTGGGCCCGTGACCACCGCGCTCACCACCGCTACACCGACACTGAGAAGGACCCTTACTCAGTCCGCAAGGGTCTTCTCTACTCTCATCTCGGTTGGATGATCATGAAGCAGAACCCCAAGAGAATTGGCCGTACCGACATCTCCGACCTCAACGACGACCCCGTTGTCGTCTGGCAGCACAAGAACTACCTCAAGGTCGTTTTCGGCATGGGTTTGATCTTCCCCACCCTCGTTGCCGGTCTCGGCTGGGGTGACTGGCTCGGTGGTTTCATCTACGCCGGTATCCTCCGTATCTTCTTCGTCCAGCAGGCCACCTTCTGTGTCAACTCCCTTGCCCACTGGCTCGGTGACCAGCCTTTCGACGACCGCAACTCTCCCCGTGATCACGTCATCACCGCCATCGTCACTCTCGGTGAGGGCTACCACAACTTCCACCACGAGTTCCCCTCCGATTACCGTAACGCCATCGAGTGGCACCAGTACGACCCTACCAAGTGGTCCATCTGGACCTGGAAGCAGCTCGGCCTCGCCTACGACCTCAAGCAGTTCCGTTCCAACGAGATCGAGAAGGGTCGCGTTCAGCAGCTCCAGAAGAAGATTGACCGCAAGCGTGCTGAGCTCGACTGGGGAACTCCTCTTGAGTCTCTCCCCGTTATGGAGTGGGACGACTACGTTGAGCAGTGCAAGAACGGTCGCCAGCTCATCTCTGTTGCTGGCATCGTTCACGACCTTGGCAACTTCGTGCAAGACCACCCTGGTGGTAAGGCTATGATCCGCTCTGGTATCGGCAAGGATGCCACCGCCATGTTCAACGGCGGTGTCTACTTCCACTCCAACGCTGCCCACAACTTGCTCTCCACCATGAGAGTCGGTGTCATCCGTGGTGGTATGGAGGTCGAGATCTGGAAGAAGGCCCAGCAGGAGAACAAGGATGCCTTCATCGCCAAGGACTCGAACGGTCAACGTGTCGTTCGTGCTGGTCTGCAACCCACAAAGGTCTTTGAACCTTCTGCCACCGCTGGCGCCGCATGAAGAGATACCCCGTCGAGGCTCACTGCCAAAGACAACCTTGTTTAGTCGTTTTTTCTTTCCTTCTCGCCTTTCAGCGATCATCATTGTATATTGGTAGCAATTGCGTCTCACCCTCCCCTCGTCTCACAAAGGCGATTTGGCTTCTGGTTTGGGGTCATCACGATCGCTCTAGACGCGTCTTGTTGCACACTTAGATATGACTCTAACTAGCGAACACCTACAACACCCTATCATGGGTTGTCCGTCCAAGACGGACGAATAATGTCATTTATGCCTCAATTTACTCCATCTTGCCTTTCCATCTTGTGATCCAATCTCCCAACCAATCCTGCGTGTAGAGTATTCTGCATCTCATCCTGCAGCCTCTCAAAGGCCAGCCTGTACAATCTGAGAAACTACCTGCATCTTGATGGCTATCTCAACGCACGATGAGGCTCACGAGAGCACCGACCTCGATCTCAAGCAAGGCTTGATGACGAAAGCAGTATCGACGACCATCATGAGGTCCTCGACACAACTGTTCTGTCCACTTGCTTCCCCTGCCGCTTGCGTGACTCATCACAACGCACTCTGCTTGCTGTCAAACAACAAACACGTCGAAATGACAGATGCTGACCACGTGCCTGGCTGCCTGATCTTGCAACACCACACCAACAGATCTTCCCCAGCGCCATCTCCACAACCTTATCGAGTGAGCTTGTTGTGCTATTTTCCCTTTTTCTTCCTTTTTTCCTCTTTTTACTTCTTTTTGCGTTGCGTGCACTTTTCCTCCAAACCACCAATTTTCTTCTTTTTTCGCACAACACTCTTCTCATGTTGTTTTCGATATTTCCAGCGTACGGAAGAATTAGGAATGCCCATTCAACATGCAATTTCCAACTTTCTCACCGCCAAAAAGAAAAGTCCACGTGAGTGGGTGTCTCTAATTTCATCTTGCTGGTCGAAACACCGGTGTGGAGGTTCTGGTGTTTAGCCTCGGTACCACTCTTTTTTTTTTTGGCTGCGATGGCTTTGGGACGACAACTCATTGTTGTCAATTGTTCTTGAGCAGAACCTTTTCTGCTTGTGAAGTTATCTTGTCTGTGCCTGGTCGTCTCGTTGAAGGGTGATGAGGAGCGATAGGTTGTCTTGTGGATTGATGATTGTTGATGCAACTCTGCCTTATCACTCCTCGAGCTTCTTTCTAGCCATTGATGAGTTCTCGATGGGTGGTTGATAGTTGCTCCGGTCAGACTTTAGATCAAATTCCTATGCTCGGTCATTCCTGCTACTCTGCTGTTGATTCGGTCGCTCCTTCTCTATGCGTAAGAATCTACAGCATGTTGCAATTTCATGCCTGCAACTTACCGGGTCAGTAACATAAGCGCAAATCAGAGATTAACGATCGTCGGACAACTTCTACAGCATTTTGGTGTGATGGGCAGCACGCAGATACAACTAAACTGCAAAGATATGACTCAGTTTGTTCATGGAGAGGCTTTGGGTCAGAAGCTCTCAACTGGACATCCCAACCAAAGCAATGAAAGATCTTGCATTTCTATGGGTTCAAATCATGGCAATCGTACCGCGAAGAGCAAGTGATTGAGTACATTGGAGCGAACCTCAACACCCCAGCATAGCAGCAATCTTGTGGCATCTCAGTTGGACGGAGAAGATCTATCGGCGCCTGTCAAGATGCAAAGATTTATCCAACAGTTTGTGTATCCACTAAGATAACCTATACTACAGGTTCTCAATGGACATCTCGACGAAAGCAAAAAGTATGCTGCACTTCGACAGGGACGCAGCAAGGTATCGGTGCCATTGAGAGCAAGTAATTGGATCAACTACGAGGACAAAAAAAGAAAGACATGTTCAGCTTGGACAACTCCAGTGCGACTTGTCGAGAGTCACTCTCGGGGGTTCGCTTTTCCTAGGCTTTCGAGCTCTCTGGCCTTCCTATAAAAGACCCTCCTTTCTACCATCACCACATTTCCAAGCTCTCATAGTTTCTTCCTTCCATCTTTCGCCACATTCAAGATGGATTTCTCTGTATCTTGTCTCCAATACCTTTGATCTTTGATGCTCTCGATCTACGGTGTTCTTAGAAGTCTCTTCTCATCAACCCATACTGTAAGATCTTATACCCGGTCAGCGTATATATCCATTCACACATGTACTCACTAGATATCGCCACAAAGACAATCCAGACCATCAAAACTTCTCAATCCCAAGCATGTTCCATGCTGTTTCTACAAAGACAAAAGGTGTAAAAAAGAATAATGAAACCCGGTCGGGCGAGAGAGTTGAACGCTGGTTACGAGGTTGGCGAGCAAAACTCATACAAGTCCTCCAACCCTCGGACCGAATCACACGAAGCCTTTTTATTCATACATGCAGTTGTTGAGGGTAGGGTGGTATATATACGCTGAAGTTCTCACGTAAAAGTCTGGTATGGTCGGCTTCTGCATCGCACAAGTCTTCTTTACAGCCGCTCGCCGTCTCCACAAGTAAATCAGTCTCAGCTACGCCAACTACAATCATGAAACTGAGGGGTTGAGAGAGCCATTTGGACTTTGCGTCTCAGACTCTATCGAAGGCTTGAGCTGTATGTCCGTGGACGCCAGATTCGTCAGAGACGAGGACGCCATATGCACTGTCAAGAGAGGCATCGATAGACGCCAGGGGGAACTATCATAGATACTTTGAATGACATACCCGAGATTCACAGAGAGGTGACCAAGGTCTTCGTAGAGTTGATCAAAGATCTTTCGATCGAGAACAAAATGGCCCAGTATCTACAATGATTACTGGTTTACCATCGGCAGCTTGAAGGAGACCTTTCAAGCCAAGCTCAACTTCACCGAAGATGTTTCTGATAGCCTCACTGTTTTTGAGGAAATTTTTGACATGAGAGAGCCAAATGAGAGTGATAAGTAGGACAAGAGGAAGTGACAAGAGCACCCATCCCGGCTAATAATTGAAGGCGGGAAGGTTTCTTTTTGGAAGTGAGTTGCGCAAAGCGTGTGAAGGGTTAAGAGAATAATGGTCTCGGTGCGATCTTCTATGCCTCTGTGTTTTCTTCGGACAGGTGGCTAGATGGACTTTTCTAGCAGTGAACGGAGTCAGAGATGAGTCTAAGAGAATGCACGAATGTTGTTAGGATTCGGCGGAGTGTTAGTGAGGAACGACATACTTCTGAACTCTTCTAATCTACTCTTCGACATGGCTTGATAGCTGAATCTTTAGAAGCATATGATCTGGAGGTTACAGCATCATGCAAAAAAGAATCATGTATTCATGATCTTCAATGCCAAAATCCTTACTTTCAGAATGCACATCTATCCCACATGAAAGAACAAAAAGAAGAATAAGCACCATGGGCAGGGATCGAACCTGCGACCTCCTGGTTCATCGGGACCACGCTTGTAATGAAAGAATGCGCACGTGCCCGAACGTAACCAGATATGCTACCACTACACCACCACGGCTTTGTTATAAAGAGGCAAGAATATTATAGAATATAAAGGTTGGTGGGCGTAAAGAATGACGCGGGTGTTTGTATGGAAGTTGAGTTTGATTGAGGGAGTTTTGAGTAGGCGGATGACCCGGCGTCTGGAGACCAATGTCTAAGGCAACGTGTGATGGAACATGCCTTCCTCATGTTACTTGCCATCTTTGCCTTGCTCCTTCTCGACATCCTCGATAATCTCCCTTAGGCTTTTAGCACTCTGCTGCACCTCCTTCTTCTCACCATCGTTGAGCTTCATGGGAATTTGTCTGACAATACCCTTTCTGCCTAAAACCACCGGCATGGAGATACAGACATCCATGTCTTTCTGGTAGTGACTGATGGGTCTGATGTTGCATTGGTCGAAGAGGATAGACTTGCAGATTGAGGCTGCTACACCACCGATGCCGAAAGCTGTGGCTCCCTTGGACTCCATGATGGCAGCAGCCTTCTTCTTGGTGTCTTCTGCGATAGCTTCTTTGTCGATAGAGGTGTCCGGGAGAGCTAGCTCGAGAGGTACGCCGCCGACTGAGGCATGAGACCATGCAACCTGAACCTTGATTAGCAAGTGGAATGGACATATTTATGAACTTGGACTTACCATCTGCGAGTCACCGTGCTCGCCCAGCACATAGGCGTCAATAGAGCTAGCTGCAACACCACATTTCTCTGCGAGAATACCACGGAGACGTGCGCTGTCGAGGAAAGTACCACTGCCAAAGACTTGGTTCTTGGGAAGTCCAGAGAACTTCTGTGCAAAGTAGGTCAAGATATCCACAGGATTTGAGACCAACAGAATGATGGTGTCGTCGCGGAAAGGCTTCATGTCCTCAATCGCTGAACCCAGGATCTTGAGGTTGCGACCGACGAGGTCGGTACGGCTCTCACCTGTGACAAAGTCAGTATACAGCTCAATGGCCACAGGATCCTATCGATGACTTACCCTTCTTCTGTGCTGCTCCTGCAGTGATGACGACGATATCACATTGTCCGGCCTCCTTGTGTGTACCAGCGCGTACCTGGGTGGAAGTGTTGCCGTGGAAAGTGGCATCAGAAAGATCCTGTACCTGGGCATCACGAACATCTTCCTTGGGATCGACAAGTAGGATCTCTCCCGCGACAGGGTTCAGGATCAGCGAGTAGGCGATTGTGGAACCGACTTCTCCAGATCCTAGAATGGCGATCCTCGAAGTCATTGACTTTTGAGACATTCTTCTGATCGACTGTGTGGTAATTGAAAGCTTGGGTCTGACGAGGGACTTCTGTTGAGTGCTTGAGAAACTGCTGCTTGAGGAGATGAAGTGGTGAGTGGAAGTTACAAAGGTTGCTCTAGCGACGTGAGAAGTTCTCAGAGAAGATGTCAAAGTGGGGCGAAGGAGTCGACCGGATCGAGAAGCCAACATTTCAATTGTCGTGTTCAACGAAGCTCAGAGAAGGTGCTCTCCATAACGCGTCGAGAATGTTGGGTGGAACTTCGAAATGACGTCAAGAGTAGTCATCAAGGTGTTCCATACGGCGCTTGTTCTATACGGATTCTCAACTCTGCATAACTTCTCGACCTCAAACACAAGTATTGTGCTACAACGTAGTCCTTTTGACAGAGAGCGTTCGAAAATATCAGTGGATGGACGTTTTCATGTTGTGAATAGGTAAATGAGATTCGTGCTCTGCATGACCCCGGGATATCATCTCTTCGGGTGGGGTCAGTCCGTAGACAAGCAAATATTATATGATAGCTTTTAGACAAAGGAAATGCATCAAGTATAGACTCATTTCGGCACACCGATGCTGTTCCAGACTCCGCCCATTGAACCCGTCTCCTCGTCGCGACGAGTGCTACGAATGGCATAAGAAGTCTCAACTCGAACACCGTCTTCAACATCATACGGGTACTGTTGACTGTGGTTGCTTCTTGTAGGGACCATCTTTTCTGTTGAGGCATTACTTTCGATGTCGAAAGTGTCCGAGACAGGAGTTCGGCCTTCAAGCTCATACTCACCAACGGTGGCTGACTTGTCGATCTCACTACTGAGTTTCGTGCCCTTGTATGACTTGTTGGGGGCCGAGTGTAAGTTGTGCCCAGATCTGCCATATCCCGATCCCCTGCCGGAAGCGTTCGGGTCGTATGCACCTGGCAACCAGAATGCTCTGCTGAAGATCGGGCGTAGTATGGGTACGTTGATGGTGAAGATACCGATGAAGGTCTCGCGGACTCCCCAACCGTTGATGTTGGCGGCAGACGGTGCAGCGTCAAGAGACAGGACAACGCGGATGATGGCGGCGACAATGACGAACAATCCCGACGACAAAACGACTCCGATAGTGATCTTCTTCTTCAAGGGCATCTTCAGCTGCCAAAGCATGGGGATCGGGACCATAAGAATAGCGGCGTCGGTCAGGATGTTGGGGATGGCGACAGCAAGGAAGTTTTGCGGTCTGAAAGCACACTTCCATGGAGGCGCAGGTGTGACCTGCCAGTTCATGTGGGTACTGCTATATCGTCAGACATGTTACTCGGCTATGAATATAAGGAGCACTTACGGGAAGCAGCCGAAGATGAGCACAAACCAGACAATGACATAGCTGACACCAGTGAACCAGAAGAGATACTTGATCATCTTGTTGTGGAAAGAGCCAAGTGTCAGACGCTTGTAGAAGAATAGCATGGTGAACTTCATGCACCAAATCAATGCAGGGTAACTACACCAAGCAGCGTATTCGAGTTTGGAGCCATATGTTACGCGGTCGATGTCCGCTTGCGTTGCGGTTTGGAGCCATTTCTCACTGACTTCTGAGCTTTCGCCAGTGTAGTGTACCAGATGGACAAGAACAGCATCGGAAGTGTTGAAGATCAAGACACCGAAGCAGAACAAGTCATCCCAGTAAAGGCCTTTGATGCCGACGGTGCGCAGACGGACTGCATAACGGCCCAAGATGATGAATGTAGCAATTGCATACAGAGCCTAGAGCACTATTAGTCCTGCATGTACATTCGAGCGTCATCTGGAGATGCTCACCCAGACTTCCTTCAAGATGGCATCGAGAGCCATGATGGTCTACCCCAAGCAGGGCACAATGTAGGGCTTCGATAGGTGTGGTATTGAGTTCGATGGACACCAAGAGACCAGTACTACCCCAGAAATATGTAGAGAGAAGTGTAGCGAGAAAGAGGATGAATCTAAGATGCAAGGGTAAAGATAGCGATGGGAGAGGGCTTGAGCCGTAGTTAAAGTGAAAAGTATGACGCTGACCAACGGTGTGTGTGGTAGTCTCAGATGTGCAGTTAAGCACTAACATTAGCCGCAAGTCAATAGGTCGACGGTGGAGTTGACTTTAGACTTGAAACGGTTGCATGTTGCCCGTTTGGAAAGGCGAGATCTGTCAGCTCACAGCTTCCAGAAGGAATTGTAGACGGACATCTGTCACTACTGACTCGCTGTGTGTAAAAGCCATCTCGGTGGTGCCGTGAGAGTGTAAACTCATCCACGTGGGCATGATAAGGAGATTCATGCAAGTCCTAAATGTCCAAATTCGATGGGAGCATCGCATATAGACTTCAGCCCTGCACGTGGAACAGTTGCGAACGTACAATCGTTTGCACAGATCTCAACTACCGAGAACCTGGAACTCGGCGGCCTTGATGATTTGATTGGACAAAAAGATGGTAGAATTTCCTTTCTGTGGGACGAGATCGGAACGAGGCGAGGTGGGTACACGATTAGGCGTGGGTGGAAGGCGGCATCTCTCACTCCGGTGGACGATTTGGGTTTGAAAAGGCGATCTCGAAAAAGCAGGGCGAAACCGAGGGTCCGGCCTCGACCGCTGTAGGTGAACGTTGCCGGGCAAGCGGTAAGAAGGCTCTAGACGAGTACTTGTAGATCTACACCTAATATTTCGCGCACTACAGGGTGTGTCTGCAGCCGTTAGATAGCGTCGATCTCCTGTAGCGCTTACGCATGCTAATGCCGCCACATACGGCTCGTTTAAACTAATAGTAGTCGTCGCCGTCGTACGTAAGTTAGTCGTCGTCGCGAAGGCTTTAGATGTAAGATATACAACGTATTAATATTTCAGATAAATCTACTAATACAAGAGATGTTTAAGGAGTGATAGGAGGTTTAAATAAGCGACTAGACATAAGGAAACGATAAATAAGAGGTTTACTAAGGGATGTAGCTACTATTATTCTCGACGACGGCGCGAACACGACGAGGTATAGATGCGACCGTTTTCTAGAGGATATCGAGTTCTAGATAGTCCTATTCTTCGAGGATAGCTTATATAAGCTCCTAGCGGCTATAAGGACAAGGGACGCGACGGTAGATACGATCCTTAAGGATAGAGAAGAGGTTTTTAATAAGGTTAAGATCTAGTAAGTTTACGGGCTACTCTTGCATAAGTAGTACCTCTTAAATAGCGAACAGTTCTTAAGTAGCGCGAGCTCTATAGGCAGGAGCTCCATCTTGTTAAACAATAGGGTAACGGTAAGGTAAATCTAGACTTATCTAGAAGTAGTAGATGTAAGGGAAGAGGTGCTCTCTAAATGAAGCAGCGGTTACTGTCCCCTAGTCCTTATTCTAGATCATAAGGGGACTCTTCTCTCTAAGGCTAGTAAAAGCACAGTATATCATAACATGATCTTCCCTACTAAAGATAGGAATAAGATAATTAGCATTAAATCTTTCGCTAGGACGACAAGTAACCTATACCGGCTAGTGGCTACCCCTGTTAAACGCCGATTCATTAGTCTAAATGACATTATTCTATTGTTCCTCGGACTAATCGAGTCTTACTTTACACTAGGCTAAACGGCGGGCCTTTTAACGAGGTGTAATAAAGGGCTTCTTTTTAGCGATACGGCGGTAGTAGCTAGTAGATACGAGGAGGCGACGTATAGTAGCAGTAGAACAGGCGAGTTTAAGAGCTTCTTTAATTTCTACGTAGGTAGCGCGGCGGCCCTCGACGGAGAAAGTAACGAAGTAGATAATGTAGTTTTTAATAGGAGTACCGTATAAGGTTATACGAGCGCGAGCCTCTTATGTACGGTTTCGAATAGGGGTTATAGCTTCGTGTGCGATATTCTAGATAGTTATATAAGGCTCCTCGAGGCGAGTAGCTACTTAAGAAAGAGACTATCTAAGGAAGGAGTAAAGAAGTTTAACGGCGTAGCGCGTAAAGGTAGGAATAAGACCTCTCTTCGTAGCACGACAAACTAGCTCGTTAATAACTACGATATTAAGAGGAGGAGAAGGTGTACGAGGAATTAAGGAAGAAGGAAGGGTAGTATCCGTAGACATAGTAGTATAAGAAGGATTAGAAGGAACAGAAGAAGCGAAGGAATTAGTGTTTAAATTAGTTATAGATGAACTACGATACTAGCTAGCGGAATCGTCCTATATAGGAGTAATAGGAGGAGGAAGTAGTTAAAGCGGTACGCGGAAGGGCATCGTAAATTAAGGAAGGTATTAAGGTTAAGAAGATGAAGAAACGAGGTCCATTAGACGTAGTTTTATAGCTAGGAACTGCGTACGCGCCTATAGCCATCGTACGATGCGTACAGGAAGACCAACCTCTTAAAATGTAATCAAAATACGACGAGGTATAGATGTGATGAGAGGTCATTTTTTCGTGGGCGTAGAGGAGGTTAGAACGCGCGATTTGGGAGGGAAACTGACCATTTGGCCTGAAACGCGCCCGGAGCGACGTGCATGTGATATCTGCACGTATCTGCAAGCCACCGGCGCTATCCAACGGCTGTGAAAACACCCTGTACTGTGTACCGACAGGCAGGTTAGACACCGTACATCATCCATTGCTCCGCAAGCCCTATACCATGACTCTCGACTTTACCGCAAAGCAGATTCGAGATGCAAGTAACGCTAGCATGTTGCGTATGTTGCTACAAAATAAAATTGAGTCGACCCGTCCACGCAAGCGATCCCTGGGTTCGCGACGGCCAAGGAGCTAGAAGCAACGGCAGAAGGTTGAATCGATTGGAGAAATGATGGGCGTATATCAAAGCCAGACTGACATCAAAAGAAAGCTGTGTAACCGAGAGCGAGATGCTGGCTGGTGTTGGTGGCAGACAGCTCGGCACTTGCACGACAGTGTCTCATGAAGCTATATCAACTATGATATGACCCAACGGTGTTCAAATCGAAGACGCTGGCACGACCAGTGAGACAAACATGGACTGGAAGTTGTGTCTATCTGCAGGGCTTTTTGCGAAAGCGCCGGTGGATCGGAGTTGCCCTAACGGAAAAAGATTGAGCGGCATTCAATAGAGGTCATGTCGTGACAAAATGAGTATGTCCATGACTCCTTAAGCTCAAGTTGGTCGATGAGGCTGTGGCAATACGATGAGAAGCTTCCTATTCCGTGGAATGTTGACTCGAGAGAGTTGGAAAAGGAGAGCGAGACATTTCCGTCCGAGGTGATGCCTCTCTGGTCTGGTTATACAGAAGGCTTGGCGGGATTATGGCGGGGAAGTGGAGATCCAAATTGGCAATCGCAGAGCTGGCAGGGCTGACTTTGATGCCGTGCTCACTTGGAGCTGCATCATACTGCCGTCGTCCGTCAGCACCACTCAAATCACAATTATGGCAGCGCCTCATCGCCCCCGCGTATTCCTGGAGATCAGTATCGGAAACGAACCGGCCGGCCGCTTGACCATCGAGCTCTTTGCTGATCAGGCTCCCAAGGCATGCGAAAAGTAGGGGCTCTCTCAAGTTGTCTGAGGTATGCTAGTACTGACTTGAGCAACAGCTTCCGCGCTCTCTGTGCTGGTTCACACTCAAATCTCAACTATGCGCTCAGTCCCTTCCACCGCGTGATTGATGACTTCATGGTCCAAGGTGGAGACATCACACGCGGTGATGGTACAGGTGGTGATAGCATCTACGGTGGAGACTTCGAAGATGAGAATCTGGGTTGGCGCGAGATGGATGCTGCCGGTCTGGTGTGCATGGCCAACCGTGGAAAGGCCACCAACAGCAGTCAGTGAGCATACCCACATCTCTATGCTTGAATCCAGTAACCAATGCTTTCTAGGTTTTTCATAACTCTCGATTCATGCCCTCACCTCAACAACAAACATACCATCTTCGGACGCCTGGTCGGCGGAGAGGATACACTTGCTCGTATGTCCAAGGTCCAAGTCGACAAGGATGACAAGCCTCTGGAGCCTGTTCTAATCGCACGCTGCGGAGAACTCGAGCGCAAGAAGAAAGCACCCATTGCATCTCCCGAACCCGCCAGCAAAGACAGAGGTCGAAGGAACAGACGCGGAAGCTCTGCCTCTCCCTCTCGCTCCCCATCTCCACGACCTGAAAAGAGCCAGCGCGTACGAAGAAAGAGCGATCACATAATCGATGAGAATCTGCGCGGCAGAGTACGTGCAAGGTCTGATGATGAGGACGGAGAGTCTTCTGCAAAGGAACGTGCCATCGAGTCAGATTCGCAAAGTCCGGACAGCAGACACAAGCGAAAGCGCAGCCCTAGTCCATCGCGCGGATTTGAAAGGAAGAAGGCCAGCCGCGACACCAGCAGAAGCCCAGTAGATTCGCGCCGAAGGAGAAGAAGCTTGCCGAATCAATACTACGATCACGATGCACCGAACCGGTCCAACGACGGTGATCGTAGACGGCCCAGGGATAACGACCGGTATAGACCCAACGGCGGCAACGAAAACAGACAGTATAACAGAGATGGTGGAAGAAGAGGTGGAAGAAATTCATATCGTCCACCGCCGAGGCAAGAAGAAGGACGTCTAGGAGGAGATACGTACGGCAGTGCTGGCACAGGAGCAGGCGACGAGAACGCCGTCAAGTTCAAGGGCAGAGGCCACATGAAGTTCAGAGAGCCCGATAGACGTTGGTAACGATGTGACGATATGTCAAGGGGAGATTGCTGTTGTAGGTGGCCAAGGAGCAATGCTATGTTGCATGATACGAAACGTAATGACCAGCATAATCATCTTCGTCTGCTCACAGGCGTCCTTGCTCTCTTCCTGCAGCTCTTAGACCACCATCTCCATCCACAAGTACACACCAACCTTCTCCTCCTCTGCCTCCATCTCCACCTACTGCTGCGCCAGGGAACTCCTTCTTCGCATACTCGAGGATGTCATCGTTGAAGCTTCCAGGCTGTAACCAGACAGCTCTGACACCTGCCTCCTTTGCTTCCTGCAGCAACTTCTTTGTAACAGCAGGTGGAGTGATGACGCTCAATCCTGTCTCCTTGGGTTGTTGCAAAGCTGAGGGCGAAGGCACGGTATCGTAGTCCTTGGAGGAGACCGAAACGCTAGGACGCGAAGGGTTGAGTGGTGTAACCGGCAGAGAGCGCTGGAGATACCATGCGAAGACTGCAATGCGTCAGTGGGGTTGATGCATGGTGGGGTGCTCGGGAAGCCTACCTCTGTGGCCAAACTTGGAAGGATCACTGCTGGCGCCTGCGACGGCGAAGCGAGGGCTTGCAAGGAAGTTCTTTACTGCTGAGTTCATGTCTTGGTCGGTCATTGCTACAAGTTCGAGTTACGATGGAAGAAGGAAGCTAGAAAGAAGTGATGGGATGAATGAAGCAGTTGCGGAGTTTGGAGTTAAGATTGAACCGAGGTATGGAACCTTTGCCTTTCTTGTGTCAGAGCATCCGTTGAGCACGCAAGACAACCCAGGTATTAGGGAACACCCTGTCTTCATGGTTATCGTTTGTTCCAAGACTCGTCCTCTCTACAGACGCGAAGTCTAGGGAGAATTCGAGTGGATGGAAGTAATAAGATCTTTCTACGATCTGCTACAGCCTTGCCTTGCACGTTTCATAAGCTCATGGTCGAAACTCCCATGTCGAATCTGCAATTTAATGTTTTGAAGAACAACAAGCACTGTGGTTTGTCTCTTCACGAGGAATAACAGCGACGGGATTTCTTAGCTCTATGTTGTTTGAGGAAACTGATCAAGAAGAGGCATTTCGATACAGGGTGGTTGCTCTCACAGATGACAGAGACGACAGCAGGCCTAAAGAAAGGTAGGTAAATGGCAGTCAGTGGCCTAATCGGGCAGTGTGTTGATAAGAGTCCATGACAACGGGCCTAAAGCCCCTGGGCCGAGCGCAGATTTGACAAACACATCAAACCCTCCTTTCCTTTGGCGGGGGTCCTGAGAGACGCAGACATCTTCACGTATATCCCTCTATCGCAAAACTCAATCCTATCGCAGACTGAATCCGTCCAACCTCGAGAAAGAATACCAGCCGACAAACATAACTGCAATGGTGAGTTGATCTGTTTACTGCGGGCCCAGACCCTGCATGGAGACCCGAAAGTCAAGATGCGGCCAACCAAAACTCGCCAACCGCCCTGTTTTGAGTCCGTCGATAACTCCCGCTCTTGAATAACACACCACAACAACGGCCATCCCACTCTCCTCCACCACCTCTCACCCTGCAAAACAGCCCATACAAAGCGCATCATCGCATACAGATCAAGACTAAGACAATGGATCAGGCCAACACAACAAACTACAAGGAGGCTTTCGCTCTCTTCGACAAGCGCGGTAACGGCCGTGTTCAGATCGAGTCTCTGGGCGACCTCCTGCGCGCATGCGGCCAGAACCCCACCCTCGCTGAGATCAGTGACCTCGAGAAGAGCATTGGCGGAGACTGTGAGTCTACATGACACGAAAACGAGGAGGAAGGTAGAGGCTGACACAAGATTCGCAGTCGACTTCGACTCATTCTCAAAAGTCCTCAACCGCGCTGGTGGTTTCCGCGATCCTGGAGAGCCTGAGGAGTACTGCCGCGGTTTCCAAGTCTTTGACAAGGAGATGACTGGCTTCATCGGTGTCGGTCAGCTCAGATACAGTACGATCTGCTCAAACATCATAGATGCGCAAGACCAGACACTAACAAATACACAGTTCTGACCAACTTGGGCGAGAAGATGAGCGACGACGAGGTTGACGAGCTCCTCAAGGCCGTCGACACCAGCAGCGGCGAGATCAACTACGTTGGTATGTTCATTCCAGACTTTCCCTCACTCTGTGCCGCACGCACTAATACGTTCTCTCAGACCTTGTCAAGACCGTCCTCGCAAACTAAGCACCTTTCTCACCTCTATACCCACCCTTTTTCTTTTTCGAAACAAAACACAATCTTGGGCGCTCTGGCACGGGATATGAAGCATGGCAGGCGTTTTTTCTCCTTTACTCTGTTTAATTCTGGAACGAGAATGAATTACATCGCGATCACTTTTGGGAAACAATACCGAATTTTGTACAGCGGCAATTATACCTCTACGACTTTTCTCAAAACATGTCTATGGTTTCTACCGTCTCTGTTCCATAACGCTGCATATGCACGTCGGGTATGGCATTTCATGATGAGGGCTCGTTGGAGAACTTCTGGGCATCCTTCTGCATCTCCTCAGCCAGCCAGCGAGCCTCCTTCTCCATCTCCTCCATACTTCTAGGCTTTCTCTTGTCATCTTCGACCTTCGGGAACTTGCCCTTTCTCACGCCCTCCTCTTCTTTCTGATGCTTTCCCACATCTCCCTCCTCACCCTCCAATTGTTCGTAGATCTTGTCTCCACCACCTTGCGCATCCATGTCACCGTCTCTTCTGGGTATCAGGTGCGCGTGCACATGTGGCACGCTCTGTCCTGCTGCCTCGCCATCTTGTATCGCTATGTTGCAGGCCGATGCATTGTACACGCGCTTCAACGTCCGGGACGCCAATTGTACTGTGCTGAATAGATCTGTGACTTCTGGAGCGCTGAGTTGATCGATATGTTGGACACGGCGGAGAGGGCAGACGAGGATGTGACCAGGTAACAAGGGCTTGAGATTCACGAGGCAGAAGGAGAGGGGTGTTTTGTAGAAGACCTGGGTTGCTGTTAACGTCTCATGCCAATCCATGGAGGGGTAGCAGTGGTAACAACTAACCTGTGAGGTCACAGCGAATTGGCCAAAATGTATGGCCTTGCTCAATGATGGCGGTGGCATCTCTGCCTGAGTATCAGAGCTCATCTGTGGATTGCTTGTGTGCAGTGGCAGAAAGTTGTGTTTGGACGGTCTTGTGTGTTTGGAGATTCGCGATGGAAAGACGTCACTGCCACTTTCTCAAACACTCAACACGCTGCGGACTCTCCTCTCCGACAACGAATCCTTTGAGGAAAACACTAATGGCTTTTCAAATAGCGTCGCTCTAGCGGATATTGCTAAGGTAGATATATCTAAAGAAGGAGATGGAACTTGGGTACACTTTCCGTGCCCGCCAGCACTCCCACCACAACTCACGATAGGACCACTCATCTCTAAGTATTGATGTTGACGTACCATGACCTCCATAGCCTTGGTTGGAAGCTCTTTGAGATGTATTTGCCATTCGCCATGGCATTTGTCTCTACTCCTGACATCCTGACATTGATATCTGTATCTTTCCCAGTTTCGCCCGGTGATCAAAGCTCTTTTGCGGCGCGGTCTCTGCGGAGCCATGGCATCCTCGTTTGCTCTTTCCTTGTTCCTAAGAAACAAGCTCAGGCTATCCTTCCCCGGAGCTTTTGGCATATATCAGACTCATAGCCCCGTCTGTCATCTTCCTCTCCCAAACCACCATCCCATCATCAACAGCATAACATCTTCAACTCATCTCCACCACAAAATGCCTTCCAACAACTCCTCCACCTCGGGCTCTGGCTCCGGCTCCACTTCAAACTCCAGCACTGGTAGCGGCTCCTACGAAGTTACCTCAAGCGGCACCAACGATCAGGGAAACCACTACTGCTCCCGCGACTACGGCTCAGGTGCTTCCAACGACAACTCCTACCATTACTCCAACAGGTAAGTTCAGTCGCGTTTCATCCTTTGGGGTAAAGAGAGCGATACCAATGATGTGAGGGACAGTGATGGCTCGTATTATTACAGCAACCCCAATGGCTCGACCTACTACAACTCTGGTTCTGGCTACTCCAACTACACTCCTCAGGGCAAGTGAATGCCGATCTGCTAGAGCTTGATCAGGAGATTCCGATCCAGACGGCCGGGTACGGTCAGCAGGGATAAGAAGGTGATGATGCCATGAGTTTGACTTTCGAGACGAGAAGGATAGATGATGCAGACTTTGGAGAAATTCATTCAGTCGATTGACGAGCACGTTGTCCATGTTTTACAATCGTTGTGAATTGCAAACCGACAAATATGACAATTCACGAGAAGCCGTTCGCCTTGTGTATTGAAGTATGTTATGGCCGTTGCAAGCGCAATTTACACCTTCTTTGGTGGCTGCCGCCCTCTGTTTCGACCTCAAATTCTGGTAGCGACGAACCAAAAGTCTTACGGATTGATTGCCGACAAACGATACTGTTTACGGTCGGAGCGCTCCCCGCAGCCAACTCCAAACTTCAAGACATTTGACATGAAATGTTAACAACGCTCGCTGTACAACGGTTGTTCGACTGCGCAGAATGCTCGTGCCTGGGCCTCCTCTCAAACGGCAGTCACACAACTTTATGATCCACACGGCGTAACCTGATGACTTGTACTCCCATTATGGTAGACTGCTGTAGGTATCTTTCACGGCTGTTCATCAAGCCGCAAGGCATTTATCGAGCCGCGGTAGGGTTCAAACAGGTAAACCTTGACCTTACTCTTATCTCTGGTCCATTTCCCTCTCTCTTCCTTTTGTTCATTTGCTTGGATCATTTATCGACTATCTCATGCTTCGAACTACTTGACAGGAATAATGGTGTCGCCAGATGTCGCACAGTACAATCTCCATCCGTGGGCCATCATTGTGCTACCAATCCCTCTGGCTGTCTTGTCAACCATCGCAATCTCAATACGCATATGGATTCGATGCGTTCTTGCTAGGTCTTTCGGTCGTGATGATGTGTGTTTGATCATTGCTCATGTAAGAGGTGTTTACTACTGCTGTAAATGACGTTGCTGACACCTCTATAGATCTGCTTCCTCGCTGCTTGTGGAGTGTTCATCGCCATTGGAGTTACTGAGTACAATGAGGGTCTTGCTCCCATCGTGAAGCTTGCCATGGTATGGAGTTTTTTTTTGTCAGACTTATGTATACATTCCACTGACCACACGATCAGCTCAGCATCTTGGGCATTGCGTTGTATCTACTAAACCAATGTTTTTTCAAGCTCTCGATGGCCTTCTTCTTCCTTCGCATCCCGAACAGACGACTGCACCGCTGGATCATCATCATCAGTGTCACAATCTCTATCATCTTCAACCTCGCCCTCCTCGCCATATCAATTGGCCAATGCGGTAACATCGCAACCATCGACCTCAACCACCCCCAATGCCTCAGCTGGAAGATCCAAGGACCACTCAACTACTTCTGTGCAACTCTAAACGCCATCGTAGACTGGATCTTCGCCGCTCTAGCCATCTACGTCGTCCAAGGCCTCATGCTAGACAACAGAAGTAAATTCTCCGTCTACGGCATCATCCTTCTCGCCTCAGCAGGCAGCATCGTCAGCGTCGTCCGCATCCCCTACATCCCCGGCCTCCGCCTCGACAAATCCTACTACTCCCAAGAAAACGACGTGATCGCCTACACCTCCCTCATCGAATCCGCCATCGGCATAATCGTAGCCTCCATGTCAGTAATGCGACCTCTGATCACCAAACTCCGCGAACGAGCCAAGATCGCACTCTCCTCGGATTCCAGATCTAGATCTTCACAGAAAAAGTCACTGCAGAAACAGGCGCCGCAGAAGATTGATCTGCCGCCGAGTGGAGGGAGTGTCAAGTTATATCAGGCGTTGCCGGATCCTACGCCTACGCATGTTGAGACGGAGGTTATGAATATCGAGATGGACTACTTGAGTTCGAAGTCTAGAGATGCTGAGAAAGGGACTGGTGCTACGGTTATCCAAGAAGAGCGGTTCGGGACTTGAGAGCTGCTGAAAAGCTCCTCGTGATGTTTACTCAACAAAGCCTTGCTAGGGTCAGCAAAGCTCAAAGGCTGTCTGTCCGTTGTACCGGGGCAAACGTCCCCGTCATCGACCGCCCAAACCCCTTCAGTCAGCCGCAGTGATTCTCCTGACTGGCCCGCAATTCGTGGAAGGAGCAAGCGACCATACGAGGCGAAAGTAATTCACATCTCAAAGAAGAGGAAAGAACGACTCACTGAAAGAGGAAAGCACGACCGGCCAACAGAGGAAAGCACGAACCCGCCAAACGAGGAAGTAACGACCAAGCAACGCTCTACTCAAAAGGAAGGAACGACCACGCGATATCCAAGTCAAAAGGCACAACCGACCGCTCATCGCTTCTGCCCTCTTCCAGTCCTTGAACACCGCGTGGACAAAGTCGCCACAAAATGAATCATGGCACGACCGAGATTTATATTCCGGTGGAGGACAGTCCTTATCCGATCATCGCGAAGCGTCTTGGATCACTAGACGAGCGTGCCGGATTGTAGAAGATGGACGAGAGAAGCCACATGGCTTGGGACAGAGAGTGAAAGGATGGAATCGAGAAACAGAGCCAGATGTGGGCACATAAACACGATACTAATCATTGGCCTGTGTTGTCGTTTGGCTTGGTGGAAGAATAAGGCGGCTTGATTGGATGAGAGGCAGCTATAAGTGATGGGTTTGTCCATTAGTAGCTCTAGACTCATTTATGGCATTAATACATACATTCATTCTGCGAGTTTGACATGATATGCTATATCCCTTCCAGTAACTTGCTCAGTCTTTCGTACGTTCAGTTAATGCGAGGTTAGTTCTGCTCTATCGCCTTGTTTACTCTTTCCTTCCAGATCAACGGAATTGCTCCTACTCTTTCTGTGGGTTGTCGCGTTCCTTACTGTGTTCTGTCAGCTTGGTTATTCCTTCTCTCCTTTGGAAAATCGTCATAACAAAAAGAAGGTGCCAGTGAGCAAAGCCGAAACAAGCACTTAACATGGAAAGTACGATCAGGATAGTGATAATCTGATAACACTAAACTATGCCATGGTAAAGAGATCAAAGTTTGCTCGCATTCAATTTCATTCATTAGTATAGCGACATGAGAGAACGTGGCTTGTAAGGAAACATCAACGAGAGTATTCCTGAATACCCCATCTGCCACCCCTAAAGCACAACAGCATAAAGAAACCCATCATGACTGCCCTCACCAATGGTCTGGATAACAGTAGCACTGACCCTCTCATCCTTGCCAGCATTCTCAATAACTCTTCTCGCACCCATAACATGCTCTTGAGTATTCCAGATCTCATCCTCACTGGCGATAGCTCCACCTTGAACGACATTGTCAACCATGATCACAGCGCCTTTTCTGCATCCCTTGATTGCAGCATCGAAGTAGTTCCAATTGTTGCCTTTGTCAGCGTCAATGTAGACCAAGTCGAATGTCTCAAGTTTGCCAGCGTCGATGTCGGAGAGCACGGTGGGCAGAGTTTCGATAGCAGGGCCGACGTGGACTGTAATATGTTCAGTCAGACCAGCAGTAGCGATGTTGTCTCTAGCCACCTCAGCACGGTGAGGGTCAAACTCCAGCGTGGTGACTTTGAGACCAGGGTTTTCGGAAGCAAGCCAGATGCTACCGTAGCCGCCCAAAGTGCCGACTTCGAGACAGTGTTTAGCGTTGATAGCTTTGGCCTGGAGGCCGAGAAACTTTGCAAAGGCACGAGGGGAGTAGATTGGAGGTAGGCCTTGGGCTGCAGAGTTCTCAAGAGTACGGGAGAGAATAGAGCTATTATGGGCGGTGGAAGGATGAAGGTGGTTGAGAGTGTAGAGATCGGTCGCGACCGCTTTGGGATCAGGTGGTGGACGACGGGTGCTCTTGGGTGCGGTGGTGGGTTGCTGTTGGTCGGACATGTTTGTGCTTGGTGTATGTTGTTAGATGCGGAAGGAGCTAGATGAGTTGGATGAGAGTCCACAGCTCCTACCTTCCATGCTTTTATATCTGATGCATGATCATTCACATGAAAGTAGCACGTCAAAACATCTTACGACTTGCCATCTATTGTTGCTACAATCGATTCATGCCAGCAAATCAACGCGAAAATTAGGCAGCCTATCTCTGCGACTCGCCCGTGGTAGCCTGGGGAGGATTGCTGGAATCTCCTGTGTTAATGGAACACATATTGCAATCGTACGAGGATATTCATCTATCTATGTCCGTCCGTCTCGGCCGACGATGTCCGAGATGTTGAAATGCATCTTTAGTTATCTTGTTACTTTTTTGAATGAACCAACCTCCAGGAACGGAAATATTCCAATGCGCTGCAAGGCAAGAGCTGTACGAGATCATATCTGCTCTGGATACTCAAGATAAGTGGGATGCATGCTGAAGCGCATGCTGAGGTATCATACCTATTCGTGTGCGTCAGCTGCAATACGGACCCTTCTCGACGACGAATGGAGTTGCTCGACGCAGTCAATATTTCGTTGAAGCCTAAGCAAGAACGAACGAGTGGTTTCGTGGTCGTCGTCGTCTTCTGCGCTACGGTTGCATGAAGGCGCGAAAGATCCGCGCTGAGGTGACGTAGTCATGCACATGGATGTTCACAACTGCATAAAACAGGCCTGTGCGCCGCATCTCTGGACATTGCTATACTTGACCTACCACAAAGATACGCCATCGATACTTCATACCAGTAACCAATGTCTGAGGCCAGTGAGAGTAGTGATGACTATGGAATTGACGAGGGAATCTGGGAGCAAATCAAACAACACTATGAGGAACAAAAAGAACGACGAGCTACCTTCCATTTGAAGAGAAACACATACTTGCTCGACAATATGAAAAAGTATACAGACATGTCCGACGCTGAAGTTGACGAGTTTGGATATTTTATGGTAGCGGCAGACTACTTCAAACTGCCAGACCATCGAGGTGGTGCTATCGACCCAGGAACGCGTCACTACCGAATGAACGGCAAGGAGCATACTATCGGAGACGTACCCTTCAAACACATCTTGGAGCAGGTAGAGAAGAGAATCAAAGAAATGCCTGCAGACCGTCGGACAGAAACGTTCAAGCAAGTCATGGCCGATGTACCTGGTACTACGAAGAATCCGGACTGGGAGAGAGAAGCAATTAATCCCAACGCGGAACCTGCAACTGCTTTCTCGACTTCAAAAGCTGTATGGTACAATCCATCTCTGCAATATCTATGTTCTGACCAAATACTAGGCAAAAGATTCCATCAAGTGCAATCGACAGCTGCTCGATGATCTAGCAGTCGGATTAGGTATGGACGACCGGCAGAAGGGCATGATCGAAGCTCAAATCGTATACCATGATGCTATAGGTGATGACAAACGACCGGCCACAGTGTTTTTCGGCGGAGATACTGGAGGGAAGGTGATGGGAGGCCGACTAGCTCGTGACCACACTCTTGCTGACGTACCTAACCATTTCTGCCGCGATCAAATCATGGACTACATAAATCAAATGGCGGAGGAAGAGAAGAGGAATATTGCTCGCGCAGCCGTCTTCTCAGATCTGGATCCCGGAGAGAAAGTAGCATACTCTACAGCCATAGCTGAGAATGCTAAAGAGCTGGGCCGGAAACAGAAGGAAGAGGGGGATCGGCTTGACGAAATTATGGAAACCCACAAGCCGAAGCCGAAAACCATTTTGGAAGCACGGAATATCCTTGATCAGGAGAACCTGCTCCACAGCGTGCCAGACGATGATCTCGACCTAACCCAACGCGGTCACTATGGCGATCTTGACTACAGCATGAAACGCGTCGTCAAGTCAGGTGAAACCCGGATGTGAGAAACTGCCCTCAGAAGAAACATTAAGCTGGCCCACGACTGTTGACCTCGACTGTGATCAGCTACGCGCTTGCATCAAACGCTTCACACATGGCGGTATCTGGTCAATTGATCAATTTAGACTAGCGTTGGGCGGAGTAGACAGGCCTAATCTGACCAAATTCCTGGAAAAGAGAGGGGAGAGGCAGGGCATACAATCAAGGGCATTTCAATTGGGTTGGGAATTCTTTAAGAGGAGAGAAATGCTTGGATTGAACATTCTTGAGAGTTCGGAAGATGATGGCAAGCAGATTGAAGAAGAGGGGAAGAAGCGAAAGAACCCTGCAGCTGGTGACGACGAACCGACCTCTGGCAAGAAAGCAAAGCCAGTGGATCCAACAGCTGATGAGAGCGACCTAGAACCAAACTCAGTATAGTGTACCATGTAATTATTGTTCATCTTCTACGCCAAAGAATAGAGGTTGCAGGAAGGGGCGTCCGGCGCTTGCGCTGCTTCAAGCGCGCGCGTACTACCAAACTATCTTCTCGACGCAGACGGCCCCAAAGACGGTATCAGACAGATCTTTCTCTAGTCGAAAAGAGCAGTCGTGGTCCTCGAATTTTAGTTTTGGAACCTTCTTGCTTGATTTAGTTCTTGCTCTATGTTCCTTATTGTTGTACAAGAAACCAGTCAGAATAGTCGGGACGAGTACTACCAAACATGTATCGATCAACGAAAGTTCTTCTCCAGCTGCTACGCATTACTTTTCTCTCTTCGGCTGGCATAGCGTATGAGTTGGATTTCGGAGTTGGTTTCGCTCTGGAGCTAGATTATGGGTAAATGCTACAACCATCAAGGACACACCAGACTGCTGACGTATTGACGAGTACTGCGAGCATCCAATTCGCAAATGGCTCAGCTCAGGATATTGTGAAGATTGAAGGGGGCATATCGTATAAGGAAATGATGCGCTGGCTCTCAAACACGAACGATGTACCCATCTCACCACAGCAAGTTACAGACCAAGCGGGCTTATCGTCTATATAAGATGCCAAGTTCCTGGTCACAACGACTCGTTCATGCGGAGTCATTTCAGAATGCGATCAATTTGGTGTCTTCAATGTGGCCAACACAACCACCTCCTTTGACTCCTCAAGCTCAAGCTCTCCTCTGGATGCTTAATGCCCTGGAAGCAGCAACAGAAGCCTACATCGAACAACCCATCCAATACATCATCATCACAAACCCACTACCTCTCGAATCATCACCAATATACCACTCCACCATCCACTTAGCCAGCTCGACTCTAGGTCTCAGACTAGGCAGCACACACTTCCTAAACGCACAAGCTGCAGCCGAAGCATACGAAACAAAAGGCACCTGCGACCTCTTACCAGACTCTTACGACGACTATGCCTCTGATCACCTATTTGTAGTCATAAACTACAACCGTGCTGCAGCGCTGCTTTTTCTGCTTTCCTCATAATCGAAGATTGTGATATCTACGAAGAGCTTAGGACTGTTCACGATACTACACTTGGCAGTGGCAGTGACATCCCCCGAGCAGAAAGGCATGATGCGATTAAGGCCGCTCTAGGAGATATCGTCAAGCCACCGTATGTTCATGGTACATCTACTTACAAGGCGATCAGGGACATTGTTCTACTCGGAGAATCAACGAACAATGAGGTCTTGCATGCCGTGCTTGAGGAAGTCTTGAGTCGGCCGTTTATCAACCTCAATATCGGAGCGAGCAAGGAGAGATTGAAGATGGTTAACCCTCTGTTTGCCGCTTCAAGAGGTGCAGCGAAAGCATGTCTGAATTGTAAGTTTGCTAAGAACCATAATGGCATGTATGGATCGACGTAGTATGAGTGTGTTGAAGATGGAATCTATCGATGAGAATGAATTCAGATCAGCTGGATTTGGGATCATGTCTTGTGCACTGTTGAATTTTTTTGATACAGAATTTTGTTTGTTTGAAGAGGGGCGGTCGTGAGACCTAGACGATCTTTGAAGTCTACATGTTGCGAAAAAAAATGAGCCTTGCCGCATTTTTCTAAAGAGGCATCCGTCGTACCATTCGTGTTTGCTTTGCAAAGAGAAAGCCTCGACTCCATGAAAATGCGTTGGAACAGCAAACCATCCAGCAATGAAACAAAGGAAAAGGGAAGAGCAGGAACCGATACTCGTGAAACTTGATGTCAGCCGCGTCTTACCTTTTGATTGCGCCCTGAGCAAAAGCAAACGAGATCAAGTCTCCATCACCCATCCGTCTATCTAGTTTATTTTGATTTTGTTAGGACTCCGTTGTCCTTCTATGCACCGACACCGTAAAAACCGTAAGAGAAGCGTAAGGAATGCGTGGACTGGGTTGTAAAGACAGGCTGCTGTCCCTACACCCGAACTTTTTGTGCATGAAATGAGAAAAATCGTCGACTGCGTTGTTGCGTCGAGTTGAGAAGTTGCCTGACCGTTGTCGCGTCGTGCAAACTTCATCGAGAAATAGAAAAAATTGTTCCAGGATCATAGGGTTTCACAATCCAGTGAAACATGCTTGTTTCGAAGGTGTCGTGGCCTCATCGTATCGTGTCCGTTCGAACACCTGCTATCGGGCTGTCTGCTTCGCCCATCGGCTTGAAGAGAAGCTTCATGTCCAGAGTAAGATCTCCAACGCCATAAGTGTCATCAATGTCGCCGACGGAACCAGTGTCTAGGCCGCCTTGAGTATTTTCGTTCGAAACAAAGCCTTTGATCTTCTTCAGAAGACCCATGATTTGCAGGAAGCGAAGATCTGGCGGTGCCGTCCATTCGGAAGCCTTTGTCGAGCGCAGTAGCGATTGACCAAGGTAGTAAAAGTGGATGCCGTCACGAGAGAAACCGAATCGTCGGTAGCCAATGCCGTTTTGAGGATATTGAAGAGCGATATCGATGTCCCACATAGTCTTCCACTTACTCATGGCAAGCTGAATGGACTTAAGGACGGGTTGGATTTGCGCGTTCTGGGCTTGAGGGTTGTCACCGGGTGTGCCAACGTTGCTGCTACCGTCTGAGGCGATCCAGTCGTTCTGCCCGAGCGGAGTGCCGGGACCACTCGCTGTGGCACCATGTCCAAACTGGCCTGTGATGTTCTGCAAGAAACTCGCGCGCTGGAATTTGCAGATCTGAACAAGGAGGGCATGGATGAGAATGAACTTGGAGTAAATGTTGGTAGAGCGTGATGAGAAAGTGTAGTTGGGCTCCATCAAGCCTCGCATAGCGCTTCTCATGTCTGGCTGACGAGGACGTTGACTGCCACAGACGTTGAAGGCTTGCTTAGCAGTGCCATTCAAACCTAGCGCGTCGCGACACTCTCGTTCAGTCCTAGCTTCCCAGGCAGCGTCGTCGCAGGGTAGCGGCAGGCGGAACTCGAACGGATCGAACTTGGGCTCGTTGTTGAAGTACATGACGAGAGCTGCGTCGAGCAGGAAAAGGGTGAATGCAACTCTGTTACGCCTCTCTTGCGCGATCCAGGAGGACCAGGTCCAAGTAAGAAGAGCTTCCTGCGATATGGGGCCTGGCTGGTGGAGTACGCTGTATGCCGCTTGGCCGGAACCTGTGGGAGATATGACAATTCGTCGGGCGATTTCGACAACACTGTCAAAGTTCTTCCTAGCATTTGCGCGCTGGCTTGGGGTCCCATGCCAGCAAAACAATACCTTGAGCATGTACAAAGCTTGAAGCTCTTCAATATCGGACTCGAGCGAGCCTAGAGGCTGGTTTCCTTCTTGGATAACACCCATTATTACGTTGTGGACTCTTGAAGCGTTCTTGACGGCATCTTTGACAAGCTCCATCATTCTTCGGACTTGATACAGGTCGCGTTTTTCGGAGTAGACGGCTCCGATACAGATGATGGTGAGGACAAGGCCATCGTTGGCTTTAAGGATTTCGAAAGTAGGCATGTGGATGATCGGCCAGTGACCCTGGAAGCTGGTGAATTTCTCGATGAAGTGCTTGATGTTTTCAACAGTCAAGCACTTTCTCATCTCGTCGCAAGCGTCATCGCTTGAGGATGTTCTGTTTGAAAGTACGTACGTCAGCAATGCATTGGCCTTGGCCTGCAATGGATCGCTTTGCACGAGATCCATGTTCCAGTTTGGGAAACCAGACAGGTGGTGCGCACCTGAATCTTCGCCGAAGCCCGACGGATGTGAGTAGAGTCCTCCAAAGAACTGCTGCTCGTTGCTGTGCTCGTTTGACGAGTTGTAGCTGTGATTGTCCATGCCGCCCTCGGTCTTGACAGGCATCTGCGGCTGGCTTGCATGAGACTGTGTCATGAAGCCATCGTGAGCGTGCTGAGGCGCGAACATGGACCAGTCGACGCCGTTGGGTTGGCGGTTTTCGGCAATCGGAGGGGGCTGGTGAGTGTAGCCGCTTGGTGCCTGCTCTTCAGTCTTGACGTTCGGAGGGTAGAACTGGCTGCCGTTGCCCATCTGGAAGCCGTAGCTGGGGGGCATAGGGTTCGAGGCAGAGTGGGGACGCATGCCACCGTACGCGGGGACGCCATTGGGGTAACCTACAGAAGTGGTTAAGTATTGGGCACAATGCGGCTTGCCATGTTTATACATACCTGTGAGGCTACCTCTGCCATCACTAGTCATACCGACCGGGTGGATCAGGCTGTTAGCACGGGACGAGCGGTTGGAAATTGAAGCCACGCTCGAAGCGTACGAAGAGCCCTCGCCATTGACGGTAGGGCTGTTGGTGACACCGCTTAAAATCGTTCCATTAGTATAAGGAGCGCCTGCGGCTTCTGCGAGACCAGCGAGAGCGACCGGTTCGGTGCTGCTGATAGACATGCGGTTGGAGCCGTTCGTGTTTCTGCGCTGATGAGCGAGGTGATTAGCTCCTGTAGGATTGCCGCGACGAATCGAACACTTCTGGAAATGGCGCTTGAGAATATCACTGCGCGAAAACGTGTCTTTGCACAGGTGGCACATGTACGGACGGTCTCCGGTGTCTGTCTATAGTCAGCTCCTCTTGTCCTTCAGCTTGGACACGTCCAAATACTCACGGCGCAAAAGATGTCTCTTCAAGTGTTTGGCATGCAGGTATGTCTTATTGCAGTGTGGGCAGGGGAACTTTCCGTCTGCATCTTTTGCTGGAATCATTGATTTGGTCGAGGCAGCAGCAGTTGTTCCGGGTGCAGGAGCAGCAGCACGGCCGGGCGCACTAGGCAGGATACCACGTCTTCCCTGCGATCCCACAACATGGGTAGGTTCCGACTCGTGATTCTGCATGTATGGCTGCGCACCTACAAGTCCCGATGCGCCAAAGCTGGGCAGTGTTGACACGTTGTTGTAAGAAGCCTGAGGTTGAAGTGGGCGCAAGTCAGGCAGTCTGGCTTGAGCCGGAGTCTGTGCAGCACTCGTGGCAGTGGATGCAGGAGGCACGGTGGATTGCGACGTCGAGTAGGGAATGTAGGTGGACGAAGGAGGAAGCATTGAACCAGTGGTCGCCGGCGACGATTGGTGCTGCTGTTGCTGCTGCGAGAAAGCGTGGAGACCGTTGGCACCCATTGAGGAGGTGGTGGGTGTGTGCACGGTAGTGGGGGTTTGGGGGTGACTGCCAGAGCCGTTGTACAGAGAGGGCAGCTGACCAAAGTTGGCAGCTTGGGTATGCAGGGGAGGCAGTGTCTGGTTGTGGTTGTGGGTGTCGCGCGAAGGTTCCTGCTGCGATTGGGCTTGCTGCTGCTGTTGGTGCTGTTGGTGCTGGTGTTGAGCCTGCTGCTGTTGGTGCTGGGGATGCTGCGGGTGCTGCTGCTGCTGTTGCGGGTGGTGGGCCGAATAGCTCGAGTAGGGCGCAAAGCTGGTGGGCTGAGGCATGTAGGTGGTGGAGGGGTATTGGTTCTCCATGTTGAGGGACTCAATGATGTCGTGTTTTGGGGAAATAATGGGGCCTCTCACCGCGAGAGCATTTGGCGGGCACGAGGGACGCGGATGTGGAGTGGAGCAGGTCAGTTGCGAAGGGAAGCGGCCAGACGACAACTGTAGAGTAGGCAGGCGCGCTTAGTTGTTAGATCCCAAGCCAGACCGAGCTTCTAACGCGGTAGGAGCAAGGCAATCAAAAGTCGAGTGGAGGGAGAGGGCAGCTCGAGGGCAATGCGTTACTCCAATGCTGCGGTGCGTCGAGGAACCAACGGCCGGCCGAAAAATCTGTTCAACGCCGAAAAGTCCGTTTTGTGCAAAGATGTTCTGCCAAGCGTGTCGCAAAGGTGAAAAGCTTGCAGTTTCCCAAGTACAGAAGCCTGCAGCAAAGCCAACCTCAGGGTTGTTCAAGGGTTATCTCTGGCAGTGTAAGAACGCGCCCTGACGCGATATAGATGCTTGTGTCGCTCACAGTTGATGATGATGATAGCAGTGCACGGGCTGGCTGATGGATTAGATCCGTGTGGACCAGGAACCCGAGCGGATGGAGTGTGGATCGGAAATCTGTCAAGCACACGAGGGGTCTTGGTGTGGGACTCTGCTTGTTTCTCAAAGTACAAGATGAGAAAGCGGGTCGCTCGTCGACTTCCAGCTGCTCTAGAGTGGACGAAAAGAAAGAAACAAAGTCCTCTGTCTGTGATGACAAACAACTCAGATTCGCACCATGCGCGGTTACGCTCACGTACTTCGACTGGGAACCTTTCACTAATCGAGTGATGAGCTCGAGGAAGTCTCAACGCCCAGAAGCACGGCTTCCGGAACAACGCCATAACGATTTACAATACCTAGTCGGCTACGAACCACGTCATTCGACAAGCCCTCTTACTCTATCGCGCTTTCCCTAAACGGTGCCTCAAGTCTTTACACCTCTGCTTTGACTTCGGGCTTTCCGCTCTTTGCTCCCATCGCTTTTCTATCTTTGATCTGCTCAAGAGTCTCGAGCACATTGTACCAGAAACAGAAGTCGACTTTCAACTTTGTTTCTCAGCTTGCAAAACCTCTGATGGCCCGAGTCCTTTCGCTTTATGCAGGTGCAGATTCGTTGCCACAGATCAGAAGCCCTCTTGCTACCATTCTCGTGGCTGCGCTTGCAGGAGGTGACTTGAGCCGCTCTTGGCTCGGATAAAGCGACCGCGCGATTTTCTTGCGACAACGTCCGAAGCAGTTCGGCACGAGCAACTGATCTATCCGACCGCTTCCGCCTACACAAGTCGGCTTGGTCCGAAACTACGATACAGGACGTCGCTTTGTCGGACACTTGACGATAACATAGTCCGTCGCAATCGCTTTCCTACCCGTGATTTGGAGAGTCATGGCTGGTCTGCTCGTGAATGATTTCTCTCTAGAGAGAGCCAATGACCAGTCAAAATCCAGCCCTGAGCAAGACCAAGCGATCCGTTCAACTCTGTCGGTCAGGATGAACCTAAAAGGATGACCTGCATTGGTGCTTAAGCGAAAAGCAGGTGCGCCGAACAACAACCATGCTCTTTTGACTCGTGGTTACAACACGGTCCTTTACATTTTCAACTGCCTGACCAAACACTTTCGGAATCAGGTCTGCGCCAGCGGCAGAGATGACAGAATTGAAGAATGACCAATAAAGGCGCGAGGACAAGTTTGTGGCTTCCATGTCGATCAACGCAGCGACGAGCCCTTGATATCCTCCCTTGACTCGTAAAGAGCCCACTGGTTTGCACAACGGAATCCGCTATGCCGCGCCGGCGGCCGTCGTCCTTGCGCCAGAACAAGCATAATCAGCTAGCCTGCTTCTTAAGTACGCCATATCCGTGGCTCGAGATATTCCCGAGGTGTTTTTCCAGCCGTCTCTCCTAGGACTTCCCTCCATGGCGATAGAGGCCAAGAGAAATCGCTAAGTAACAAATCAGGGAAACCGATTCCTCCTTTAGTGCCAGTATTGCATTCCCTCCGCTGTATGGCCGGCGCTTGATGCCCAAGCTTGCCGCCACGGGGTTGCAGTACGGGGAGAGCGCGCTGCCGACTTGACCTCCCGAGGGATCTCTTTGTCGACTCGCGTTTAGCCGGACAGCGCCGCACGTGAAGAAGCAACATCACGGCCATCCCTCAGGTCTGAGCGCTGTCGGTCTACCTGCTTGCTCTTCAAATCAAGTGACAACTGTTTACTGCGCCTACGAACCCACGAGACGTGGTGAGAGTACGTATGATCGTATCCGAATCCTGTGCACTTTCAATACAACGTTGCATCTGTTTACTAATATCAACTCTGCGTCGAGAAGCACGACATCCAATTGGCTTGTCGCATTCTTGGTTTCGCTATTGCCAGAATGTAAGCCGGGAAAAGTCGGGATGCCGTTTTGTGTGCTTGCCCTGTTCGGTGAGGATGGTGGCATGTCGTTCAGGTGAGCTTAGGAGCTGTCGCCGCCTGCACAACGAAACCATCTCATATCGACCGCAACACGCAAAGCAAATTCAGATGCTCGAGATCGACGACTGAAGAAACGTCGGCGGTCTCAAAATCTAGAGCAATTGCCGGTTACGAGCCCAATGTAGTATTTTCGACGACAAAGGCGGAACTGGGACCTGAAACTCGAGATTATTTGCTCTCACGACACAGGCATGCTGAAGCATTGATCACAACCATCACGAGAAGATCGCATTCGTCTCCCGAGACGAAGTTCTCAGGAGGCTGGGTAAGCATTGCACAGGTCAAGCATTCAGCCACTTCCTGACTTACGGCCGTGTATCACGTCAACAATTCATTCGGTTTCTATGTTGTTCTCTCTTTCGATATTCAGGTTCAATATTGTTGAGCCATTCTAAAGGTCATACGGATCGGGGCGGGAGAGGAAGGACGGATGCATTCCGTAGGATAATATTCTTGGCAACAGGCCTGGGGTATGGCGCATCTGGGTCAACGTCTTGGACCATTTCGACCCTGATGCTGGAGCGCAGCGGGCTGAGGAGCACAGCTGAACCTGTTGAGAAGCATCGACAGCCACATGGCGTTGACAGCGCAAATACGCTGTAGATTGACGATTTTGGCATAGCCAAAGGCTTCGGAGGTGCTTGTACAGTACTGTAGTCGGTCACACTCATGCAGGAGAAGGTTTGAACAGGCGTTCGTTTCGTGACAGCATACGACACCCATTGGGTTCGACTGATCTGATAGTGAGAGGTCGATTTCGACTTTATGCCGTCCTCGACCATTCTGGCAAATGCATGCTATGAAGAAGCAGCTTGCACATCAAGTCCGGCTTCTCTTGATTGTAGAGCAACATGCATAATGGAAGACGTCAGAGAGGGCTGGTGATAATAGCGACATACGCTTCCAGATTCCTTTTGTTAAGGAAAGGAGATGCCGTGCTACTCCCAGCCTTTCCTTATCTAGCGGAGCTTCAACACTTCCAATCCAGAGCAGGTCGGCAAAAGAAGGCACTGCAATGACACGGACGACACGACACAGCAAACGTCATGTCTTGATATGCAAGGCTTCCTGGTCAAAGGAAGCAGAACGTACCGATGCACAGGAGCTTCGAATCCCACACCAGATGCTCGCAGACGGGACCGTAAACAGTGATAATCAGCAGTGCTAGCCAAAGTATAAAACCAATTCGAGTACTTCTAACCGCGTCACCTTCGTAAGATCCCAGCCACCTGAAGTGAACACCTTGCAGGGGATTTGAAGTTGATTATTGATCGTTCAAGAGGTGTTTCTCTGCTTGGAAAACAAGGTGGAAGCTTACGGGATCCAACGCCAGAGGTCGCAACCAGACAGGGTTAAGAGTATTAAGCATCAATCTCCAAGCCGATTGGACAGAGGCAATAGGGACGAGTACCTACAACGAGGTGGGTCGGATCTGCGACGTTGTTGGAGCAGCACGTGTCGAGGTGTATCCACAGGCAGGGTCACCGGGCTTGCATCAAAGTTGGAAAGGAGGATCAAAGTAGGAGCCGAGACATGCCACCGCAAGGTCTGTGGCCTTGCCCAAACACAACTCGGATCTCAAATTACTGGAAGGCTTCCCTTGGTGACCAATTGGACCTGTTTCTCTCGACAGGAGCGAAAGACAGCAGCATCCACCATCCTTAAGAAGTGAACAAGGGAAGACTCCCAAAGAGGGGCGGGTAGATCCGCAGAGCCGCATCAGACGGAGGCAAGGGCTTGGGTGGTCAGCAAAGCTCCGCAATTGAAAATGTTCAGGTGAAGCTCCACTGTTGATGTTTCTGCCACGAGCAACTTTTCGATCTTCCTTCCGAGCAATCTCATCAATCCAGAAGCCATCAATCGCACCCGTCTTCAGCCTCTCACGTCAATACATGTCAGCAGCCAAAAGAGTCAAGATGTCAGGCCCTCTTATTGGAACCCACAGCGGCCACTTCCACGCCGACGAGGCCCTCGCCGTCTACCTGTTGCGCCTCCTCCCCGAGTACTCCAACAGCACTCTCGTCCGTACCCGCGACCCCGAAAAGCTCGCTCCCTGCCACACCGTCGTCGATGTCGGTGGTGTCTACGATGATGCGGCCAAGCGCTACGATCACCACCAGCGCGAGTTCACCACCACCTTCCCCGAGCACAGCACCAAGCTCTCGTCTGCTGGTCTTGTTTACATGCACTACGGCAAGGATATCATCTGCGCCTGCACTGGTCTCTCCAAGGACTCTGCCGATGCCGAGCTCCTCTACCAGAAGCTCTACGACAACTTCGTCGAGGCTTTTGACGCCAACGACAACGGTGTCGCTCCCTACGACCCCAATGCTCTCCGCAAGGCCGGCATTGAGAAGAAGTTCTCCGACGGTGGCTTCAGCATCGCCTCGGTTGTCAACCGCCTGAACTACTCGCACCCCTCGCCCGTCGCTGTAGCCAAGCACTCTCTCTCCACCGAGGGCGTCAGCACCGAAGGCGGTGTCTCTGTCCCTTTGACCTCCGACGGCGTTACCAAGTCTCCTGCCGAAGCACAAGCTGAAGAGGACGAGCGTTTCCTCAAGGCCTCCCAGTTCTGCGGCGACCAGTTCATCTCCGAGCTGATGGACAAGTTCCACTCGTGGTTGCCCGCCCGCGCTGTCGTCAAGCAAGCCTTTGGCGACCGCTTCAAGTACGACGACAAGGGCCGTATCATGGTTGTCCCCCACCGCCCTGAGGGCTGCCCCTGGGCCGACCACCTCTACGCTCTCGAGAAGGAGACTTCCACCGAGGGTTCCGTTCTTTACGTCCTGTTCGCCGAGAACGGCGAGGCAGACAGCAAGTGGCGTATCCGCTCCGTCAGCCGCGAGTCCGGCAGCTTCGAGAACCGCAAGGACATGCCCGATGCCTGGAAGGGTGTCAGAGACGAGGAGTTGAGCAAGGTCTCCGGTGTCCCCGGCGGTGTCTTCGTCCACGCCTCCGGCTTCATCGGTGGCAACAAGACCTTCGAGGGTGTCCTCGAAATGGCCAAGAAGTCCGCCGACGCATAAATGGGAATGCCATGATGATAAAAACAAGGAAAAGGTTAACCATTGGGGGGCGTTTTATTTTGGTTCGATCAGAATATATACAAAAGGGAAAGGCTCTTTTTTTTCTCATTCCGATACCCGGGATTTCTTACATAGATGTACAATTGATCCTTCGTGGCAGACCGCCGCGTCTTTTTTCATTCGATTTGATGCTTTCCGTACTCACTCTTGCCAGTCTACTTTGCCAAACTGCGATCTCTTGAGTACTCGACACATCCCAATCCCCACCTTATGAACAAAACCCACCATCGATACGCTGACTGCGAGGCGGGAGAACGAGGAGAATAGTCTTGCTGATGCATACGTCGACAGCAGTGTCGTTTTCGATTGTGCCTGTGATTTGAGAGACGTAAATGGACATCTCTCGCCCTAGCTACACACACACCATCACCCCTATCAAAAGGCAAGAAGTTTCTTATATCCTGCTGTTTTGTCCAATGAGAGCCCTGCTTTCTAATTTCGAGAATCAGAGCTCTCACGGGACGAAACAGCGATATCTGAAAAACATCTTGCATTTTTACAGGTACATAAGAGGGAGAGCCATATAGAGCTAGAATATCGCAATTTGAACAGATCGATTGCACAATACGAATCAAAAATAACATAATCGTGGGTATCTCATCTCATAAACCTCATTGACAGAAAAAAGCAAGTTTCACCCACCCATTCGATCCCACCTCTTCAAGAACTGTACATTCAAGCCTTCCCTCTGGTACGTCTCGTAGTCATCCTAGGCTTGACGACTTCTTCTTCACTCTCTTGCTCATCTTCGTCATCCATTTCCTCGCCGCCGCCATCGTCCTCGGTGTGTGAGAAATAAGGACTCTTGACCTCTTTCTTGACAGCTCTGTTCTTACGAGGTGATATCACAACGCGTGGTGAAGAATTGCGTCTCTTGACGGGTGCGGGTGCAGAGTCCTCGGATGCGTCTGTGAGGTCGGATAATTCTGAGCTTTGCTCGGCTTCGTCCTCATCGTCTTCGGCCTCGTCTTCGGACTCCACTATGGTGGCTTTGCTCTTCCTGGCAGGACGTTTGGGTGTAGGCTTTGCTTTCGGTGCTGGCTTCGCCTTTGGTGCTGCTTTCGGCTTTGCTTTCGGTGCTGGCTTCGCCTTTGGTGCTGCTTTCGGCTTTGCTTTTGGTTTAACTGCAGCAGAGGTTGAGGTACGTGGTTTGCGACGTTGGGTAGGCAGTTCTTCAGCTTCAATCTCTTCGTCGCTGTCTTCCTCATCCTTAATGGGTTCTGCGTCTGAAGATTGAGCTTGACGATGCGCGGCTGCTAGAGACATGGGTGCGAAGTGTGAACTGGTAACAGGCTTCTTCTCTTCCTCTGCGTCTTCTTCGTCAAATAGGAAGCCACCACCACCCATTTCGACGTCCAAATCTTCTGCTTTCGTGTCCTCCTCTTCCTCATCTTCAGCCATGAAGCCGCCACCACCGGGATTAAGGTCTGTGTCTTCTTCCTTGTGCTCTTCAGGTTTCGCGTCTTCCGCTTCGTCTTCAGAGACCAAGAAGCCACCACCCATTGTCATCTCATCTCTAGGTGTCTTCTTCTTCTGCTTGTCTCGGTTGACGAAGGGATTGATCTCGTCAACCTCATTGGGCCGGTCGGCATAATCAGTTCTGATACGCTCGACGATACGCAGACCCATGAGGAACTTGCGCCACAGATGCAGGTTAGCAGCCTGCCTCTTGACATCTTCTTTGCGTTTGCGTTCTGCTTCCTCAATCTCCCAGGCATCGATGACAGCGTCCTCGTGCTCAACAGCCACAACAACACCAGTGATGACAGGAACTGCACGTTGCTTGCCGAACTCGAAACCGGTACAAGCTTCGGCATAGTCGATGTTTAGCTTTCTGCAAATTCTTGCAGTGCTGCGGAGAGGGATATGGACAGCACCCTTTGGTACCATTGATGGTACGTATACGTCGATGTTGTTGTACGCGTTCTTGGGGATAACACCGTTCTCGATAGGTGGTGGAATGATCCATTCAGTCTGGTCAATACCATAAAGACCTTGCTTGAGCTTCTCACCAGTTTCGCGTTCGGCTTCCTCCATCTCACGCTTGCGCATGAGAGTGACTGCACGGACAGGAACCATCTTGAGAGGTTGTTCACCAACCTTGATTTGACGGCCCTCTTTATGCCATGACTCGACGGTTTTGCAGTTCACGACATCAGCTCTCTTGTAGACAGGTTCTGACTTCTCCTTGTCGCCTTTGCCTGAGGTGAATGTTCGTACCGGCTCAGAATCGGGGAGGATTGCTTCTTCACGACGTAGATGGCGTTCGAGCACAAACTCGGCACTTTGCTTATACCACTGCAATGACTCGGTTGCGACTTTCGCTTTTTCGGTCGCTGGCTTGAACGGCTTCAGGTCCGTAGACTCTTCAACATCGTCTGCTGCAGTACGCTTGTTCTGTGGACGAACGAAGGGTGACAAGATGCGCTTGAAGAAGTCATAGTCTTCAGTCTTGATCACCTTGCCGCGCTTGTTCAGAACAGGGATCTTCTCGACAGGCATACGGAAGCCTTTGGTACGGCCGGGCAGTTGGTGCTTCTTCAAATAGCGGATGGTGACATCCTTGGCTGTAGCGTCTGGGTTGTGAGCGACAACATAGCAGATGACCTGTTTGGCCTGGTCTGCACGCTTTCCCCTAGGCTCAAATGTGGATAACAGTTCCTGATTACTGGCAACAGTAGACAAGACAATAGAGTCGACGGGGATGTAGTTGTTCGAAACAGGGGAGAGGACTTCTGTCCAGTAGTGAGGAAATGCCAGGTCGCGATCGTACTTCTTGACATTCTTTGGTGGTGGTGCAGGTGTGATGTCGATGACTGATGCATCATCATCGTCGTCGTCTGACGGGACATCCGAGAGTGAGCTAGACTCATCTTTGACCACAGCGTCTTGGGATTTGCGAACAGATTTACGAGCAGGCTTCTCAGCTTTGATCGGCTTCTTCGCTTTTGCCTCGGACTTCTGTTTTGGCGATTCAGCAGGACCCTCATCATCAGAGATCTCGACAGGGTTCTTCGAAGTAGATAGGACTGGCTTCTTAGGCTCGCCGTCTTCGACCTTGGTCCATCCAAAGCCAGTAGGCTGTAGACTGGCCACCATTCTAGACTCGATGCCAATAGCACGAATCAGAGCGGTGAAGAGCTGAGCACCAACATCCCGCGAACCTCGACATTGCTTTGCACACTTGCGAAACTCTTCAACGTTCTCAATACGCTCACCGTGGCGTTCGAAGTTGGATTTGTCTTTTGCCCAAGCCTTGATCTCGTAGGTGATGTGTCGTTGAGGCATATATCCTTGTTTGCGTATACCAGGAGCAGTTACGACGAAGCGTTTCCTCCAATAGGCGGTCAAGACCTTCAGTAGTCTGAGTAGAGGATCTCCACTGCTGAGGTTCGGTACACCAGGCTCGAGTCTATCGGCGTCTTGTCCCCAGTCTCTGGCCTTGTTGTTTCCTTTGCTCTTTCCCTTCTGCTTCTTCTTAGGTGGCGGCTGCTTCATGCCCATGTTGATTTTCCAACGATCGATCTCATCCTTGACACCTTGACTGAGGCTGTCGAGTAGGATCTTGTGCAATTCGGTGTCGTTGAGCCATGAGTTGCGCACGGCATTGTGGAAGAGGAGTGTCTGGACGTGGATGCAATGTGCTCGGATGCGGGCCTGGCGTTCTCGTTTGGAGGGACCCTTCTTCGACTTTGCCTGTTGCTCAGCAGCAGCGACGGCTTGCAGACTACCATCTTCATTGATAGAGATGTTGACATCTTGGATAGCACTGTCGTCGTTGACCTTGTCTTCTTGAGCAGGAATAGCATTCTCCCAGTCCATGTCATCATCTTCATCCTGCTCTTTCGGTGCTTCCTTCATGGGCACATCTTCGAAGTCGTCGTCGTCTTCGGAAGAGGAGGCGTCATCGTTGTCGCGGTCGCTGTCGCCTTTGCCGACACTTGCAAAGAAGTTCTTGGCCTCTTCGGCAGTCGCTTTGGTCGTAAGAGTATCGATTGCATCGAAGACGCTGCTCTTCGCCTTTGTTGGCTTCTTGTCGACAGGAGCTTTCTTGCCACGGGCCGTCTCTCTTCGTTTCGCAGGAGGCGCTTCTGGTGAAGGCGTGCGCCTTTTGCGCGGCACATGCGGAGGCATCTATCGCATCAATTGTATGGGAGAAGAACGAAGGTGGAATTCGAAGATGGCAAGAGCATTCGAAGACAAATCAATAATACTTCCACTTTGGTGCTGGTACCTGCAGCTCATTGACGTCACCCGACACGTTCGCAACACGAAGAACGCGATCAGATTTGTCTCGCAAAAAGAAATAATCCATACATTGAACTTGACGACATTATTAACATGGCTGGGAATGACTTTACTCATGCCGATGCCATAGCAGACTGTGTTCTCACTGCATTCGATGCGCTCCCGGCACATCGCAAACCACGATTGCCGTCCTCAGGCCTGAAGGCTGGTCGTAGAGAATGGGTTCCACTCGCAGGAATAGTCCTTGAGAGCAGTCAAGGCATTTTGACATGTGCAGCATTGGCTACTGGTATGAAATGTCTGCCTCGTGATAAGATCAAAGGCCTGCACGGCAATGTTGTACACGACAGCCACGCCGAAATCCTGGCACTTCGAAGCTTCAATCGCTTCCTTCTTGATCAGTCTGCTTTGCTGTGTGCGGATCCTGCTGCTGACAATATCCTTCGAACGTCAACTACACAATATCCTTTCACCATCAAACCCGATGTCAACATCCACATGTACTGTAGCGAGGCTCCTTGTGGAGATGCCAGTATGGAACTCACCATGGCTCAGCAGGACGACCAGTCTCCCTGGACATCAACTTCTGAGGCTGACCCCGATGAACTCTTCGGAAGAGGCTACTTTGGCACGCTGGGTGTAGTACGGCGGAAGCCCGCTCGTCCAGATGCTCCTCCCACCTTATCAAAGTCATGCTCTGACAAGCTCGCCCTCAAGCAGTACACGTCCGTCTTGTCTGCCGTCAGCTCTCTGTTGATAGATCCAGAGAACGCATACATCCAAACTCTCGTCATGCCGCAGAGTCAAATGGTTCCCGAAGCATGCGATCGAGCCTTCGGTCGTACCGGACGTCTATCAGCATTGCAAAACACATCATCTGGTCCTTTTGCTTTTCGCCCTTTCGCGGTCCATCCGACCACACGCGAGTTCACCTTCAGCCGTCGCATTGCAGATGTATCAACCACGTCGATCGTACCTTCAAACATCTCTTCTCTGACCTATGGTCCCAAGCAAGAAACTCTCATCAACGGCACTTTACAAGGCAGAAAGCAAGGCGACCCAAGAGGAGCTTCTGCAGTCACTAGACGCTCAATGTGGTCTCTGGCTATGAAAGTCGCTACCCTACTAGCACAGCCTGCTTTAGTCGCTGCTCTGACTACAAAGTCCTACGCAGACGTCAAAGCGAGCAACACACTGGCCGACCGAGAAGCAGCCAAACAGATTGCTAGAGACCAAGCGCTGAAAGGCTGGAAGAGGAACACTGGCGACGACGAGTGGTCATTGGTTGAATAGCATTCCAGGTGCCACACTGGGCATCAACTATACTGTCCAAATGCAAGAACTTGTCAAGCTTGACATCATTGTTCGAGGAGAATTATACTCGTTGGAGCTTTCTCCGGACAATTCAGACAAGCACGATTTTACTGAGCAATTTTACAGCGCACCGAGCAGGGTGATCGGTTGAAAGGAACACAGCGCAAATTGCCACAGTCGTCCATTGCTCCACGTACATGTCTCCCACTCAACATCGAGCAGGCTCCAGTACACGCCGCATACTGTCAGCAACCACTCTACACATCATACGTAGGCCTACGAAGCAAGAGTTAATAACGTGTACGTTTATCGACCGGGTGTCGGCGTACATGGTTAAAGAACGAGTTTGGAGCACAGGGAGGCAGCGTCGTTTGTGTTTACTCAGAGCCCGACAGTGCTTTGTCTAGGTGGTACGAATAGCGCGTGAGAGAAGGATGGTTGGAGGGCGGATAAGGAATTTATAGATAGGCGGAAGCATCCGAAAAAGTTATGAAGTTCTTTCTGCGGATGAGTGAAAAGAGAAGGAGGTGGAGGATCTTGAGCTCAGGCTGTAGTGATGCTACAGCTGTAGAACGGGACAAGGATTTAAATATTTCAATTACGTGGCTCTCTCATAATGAAAAGAGCACTGCTTCCCATCGTTGCTCAGTACTGGCCATCGAGAGTAAAAGTACCAGTCTTGGTAATCAAATACTCATTGACCGCCACATCCTTACCAGACTCCTTACCATATCCACTCTCCTTGATACCTCCAAACGGACTCTCTGCAGCAGACGAATTACCTACACCCTCAAAGTCAGCAAAAATCACCTTCCTGTATGTTGGAGGTAAGCACTTACCAGTATTAATTCCAATCATACCCGCCTCAAGATTCTCAAACAATCTCCACGTCCTATCAACATTCTTCGTAAAGTAATAACTAGCCAACCCCATACTAGTATCATTAGCCCTCTTGACCACCTCCTCCTCATCCTCAAACGGAAACAGCGCAAGCACTGGCGCAAAAGTCTCTTCATCCGCAATCAACATATTCCTATTCGCATCCCCAATAATCGCCGGTTCGAAGAAGTAACCCTCGCTGTTGGTTGCTCGTTTACCACTTCCGAGCAGCAATTTTCCTCCATGAGAGAGGGCGTCTGCGACTTGGGATTCTGCCTTGTCGAGACCGCGGTCGGTGGTCACGGGGCCGAGGGTGGTTTTTGAATCGCTGCCGTGGCCCATGGTGAGGGATTTTGTCTTGTCGAGCATGATGGTGGCGAATTTGTCGTAGATTGATTTTTGGACGTAGACGCGGTTGGCGGTGATGCAGGCTTGACCTGCGTGGCGCCATTTGAGTGCCATGAGTGCTGCGAGATATACTGTCAGTTATTCCTGACATGTATGAGTAGAGAAAGTTTGGTGGATGATATACCATTGGAAGCTTGTTCGAGGTCGGCATCTTCGAAGACTAAGAAGGGACAATTTCCTCCGAGCTCCAAGGTTACTTTCTTCAAGCCGTCGGCACAGATCTTAGCAATGAGCTTGCCTACACGCGTACTGCCTGTGAAAGTAACCTTCTTGACAAGCTCATGTCTGCACAAGGCTTCGGACAAGGAAGGCGTGTTGTCAAGGCTTGTAGTCAAGACATTGAACACTCCAGGAGGAAAGCCAGCTTGCAGAGCCAAGTAACCCAGAGTCAAGACAGAAAGTGGTGTCTCGGGTGATGGTTTGACGATCATGGTACATCCTGCTGCCAGAGCTGCTCCTGCTTTACGCAAGATCATGGCAATGGGGAAATTCCACGGTACGAGTGCTACAGCTACACCGATGGGCTGCTTGATTGTGAAAACACGACGACCTGGTGCTGCAGGTGTAGAAACTGTGCCTTGAATTCTTTCGGCCTCTCCAGCGAACCACCTGTGTATAGTCAGCTATCGAGTTCTCTGAATTGTCTGACGGAGTCACACTCACCAGGTAAAACCCAGAGCATAGTCGAGCTCAGCCTGACTCTCGGCGATCGGCTTGCCAGTCTCATAGGTCACAATCTTTGCAATATCATCTCGGTGCTCTCGAATGAGTCCATCCCACTTCAACATCCATTGAGCTCTAGTACGAGGGTTGACCTTGCGGTAGGACTCAAAGGCTGTATGAGCTGCCTTGACAGCCTTCTCTACATCTTCGGGTCCATTGTCTGGTGCTGTGGCCCATGTTCTACCAGTACCGGGATCTGTCCTCAAGTATCAGCATCAACAATTCTTGGTCGAGGGTATCACCCTGGTAGCTGGGACACCATACCAACAACGTCGAAGCGCTTCTTCGATTGCGCTTCAAGCCACTCTCCATTGATCAGAGAGTTGTCGCGGAATATATCCTTGTTGTTCAACTACCCAATCTATTAGTATACCACCACCATCGGGTGAATTGCTTGCAAATCGGTACCTTGAAAGGTAGCTCCGACGCCATGACGATTGAGCTATATCCGTTACTTTTGCTATCTCTTAACAACTTTCAATGCTTTTTATCCTCGTTCCTGTTTCCCCCAAGCTCGCTAGTCAGAGATAAGAGTCAGTTTCGCGTGATAGTAGAGAGGCAGGAAATAAATAAAGGAGCGATGATGGTGCGTAGACAACAGCTCTACGAGATCTCGCATGAGGGGTCGCTTTCCCTTGTACCGCGGGTTTGAAGCTCTCCTCAAGGCGGGGTTGAGCTTCCAATCCCACCATACGATTGGGGAAAGGAAGCTGTCAAAAAGCATCTTGTTCCTTTTTGCTGTTTTACAATCGCTGCTGCATGGAGCTGCGTGTCTGATGCATGCATCTCAGATGCCTTTTCCGATTCTTTCTCAACGGTCCTGCAAAAGTAAAGTTGAGAAAGTGCATTGCCATGGCATGATCGGCGGAGGAAGAGCTTGCTTTGCAGAGAAGTAGTGCATGTATTCCATGAGCCGTCCTTCCACCCGGATGGTGTTTACAGCATGTCACTTTTGACAAAATCTTGTAACTTTGCCTGTTACTGTTTTTGTCGAAGCAGGTGTAAAAGATACACTGTTTTGTTATTATGAGATCGGCTTGGAGGTGTCACAACAAACAGCGGGTGATGGGTGGAAAGTCAATTGGACGACGGCGAACACTATATAAGCACCGTGTCTTCCTGCTGTTAATCGCACGCGTTTGGTGCTGATGTCCACTTACTTGTCTTTGCACATAAGCAAAAAATGCTCTGCCAGATCGACTTGCCGGAGACGACCACGAGCCTAATGCCTATCCCGCCATCCTTTTCGTACTCATGAACCTCCAACTTCCGGTAGCGATGGTTCGAGTCCACACCTGGCCATCGATGGAACGATACCACATATTAAAGCATTCATCAACCGGATTCGTGCTTCGTGTTGTCAATGTAGTAACGGCTCGATGGCATCAAGACAGGCCTGTCTGCTAAGAAGCCTGAGGACTTGTCGCATGAAACAGAAGCTGTTGTTGTGTTCGACAAAGGAAGAAAATCGTGGATGAAAGGATACGCTTTACAGTCGGATACAGATGCGTGAATGTCCATGTGAGTATGAGTAGTGTTGCTGTCAGCGCGTCTAGTCGCCCATGGTACGTATCTGAATAGACACTCATCGGTAGCTTTTGGGCGATGCCGAAGAGCCGCAGTACGCTGTTGATGTCCTATCTCACTTCTGTTGACACCGGTGACCAGGCGTAGCCTTATACAGGTACTGTGATGTAGAGTTGAACACAGACGCAGAACCATAGTGTGATTTGTACGTAGACACGCAAGGACTGATATCAGCGGCAGTGGAGAAATTCAGCAATACTTCCTCAAGAAGCTCAGATACTACCAGATGGATGTGGTAGTGTTGTTCTCGAGGTTCCGGTCCAGCCGACATTAAGATCACAGATACTTCCTCGCTCGCGCAGCTCAGCCATTATTGACGTTGGCATCGTACAGATTTCGCTGCGCATGTCGTGGATATCTCGGTGCGTGCGGAAAAAGCGGATGAGAGAATTGGACGACACATGCCTTTGAGCTCGTGATGACAATCGCCATCGTTATCAAAGGGTGTTTACATTTGTGTTGACAGTAAACACCACAGCGATAATAAGCCAACGACTAGTCAGACCACCTACTGTGCATTCATCTCCCAGGGCAAGATCGCGACATGCAACAGGGACAAATTTACCAGGAACGGAGTTTCACGTCTCTTCACCAAACATTTTGAGCCTGAAAAGAGCGGGTGATTTCTCGGTCAGTTTCGGCAGCTCAGATACGCATTGCGAGACGCTGCGAGGAGCCGGCCAAATTCCGAGTTTCGAACAGGCAAGAAGGAAGAGGAAGAGGACCGAAAGGATGCGTCGGCCTGAGCGATTATATTCATCATCGGTGGCAAGCCAATAGTTTCAATTTTTCCATGTCCTTGGTATGGCCGAAAGTTCGGACTCGTCGGTTGTTGTTCTCGCTGTCAGCTAGTGCGTACCCTCCAATTGTCGCAGTTCTTGCGAAAAGCAAGACAGCATTCAACGACACGCCTTTAATCCCGGTGTTGGACCGGCGGACCATCGCTTGACGCGGCTAATCACTCAATAGTCTGCTCTTTAAGAATAGTTAAGTTTTCGTTAAAGTGATATAAGTGGGTGATGGAAGCCAAGCGAAAGCAATTGCGTTCGATTTCTGTTGATTCCAATTTGGTGGCTGGCGATGCGTGCCGATGATCAAATAGAGGGCTCTGAAAAAAGTCGCATCCTTCTGACCACCTATCATCGGACAAGAACGGACAAAGCCGCCGATTCGCAAAGACGTTTGTTTAACGAGCGATTGTTTTGTACGGGGATAACTCCAGGTTATGGGTGGGCCTGTTTCCCGAAGTATTGGTGCTCTCCTTTGGGGCTCCAGTATGACGCAGTTTCATCCTGCCTTCGCTTCGTATCAACCATTGCTTGTGTCCGATCGTTGGTGGGCTAAAAGCGCCATCGGGAGGGATGATTGATGGACGTGAGCGCCTCATGCAGGTACAGAAAGTCATCAATCAATAGTCATCTATCAACACGAGAATGATCAGTAGTGTCATGCAGCTGTGTTATATATGGCAGCAGGTCAATAGCAGCATTGGAGCACAAGTCTAGTCAGGTACCAGAGAAGCCCATGGTGCTCGTCAGGGTTGTGGTTGTAACAGATAAGATCAAGATCATCAAAATAGTGCATTGTCAACCTTGAGACGAGATTGTGATTGCGCTCTGTGGAGGAGCATGGCCAACACGGAGAGGAGATTATGATTGCGCTTCGCGGAGTAGTATTAATGTCCCCAGGCATCATTAGACAGGAGATGCCGAAGTGCGTGACAGGTGCACGTTTGAGCATGAGCATAACCATAATGAACGACAGCAGTGCGTCAGAAGATCACCACGGGGAGCGGGGTATAATTTGATGCAAGACATGTAGCAAGGAGGTGGATGGTCATGAGTCTGTAGGGGTGAGATGGGCGAGCGACTGTTATATGTGTCTCCGCCTAAGGAGGTTCTGGAAGAGGATAATCGACTTCTCCTGAACATCAAACCTCCTTGCCCATGGGGACACCAACGTCCTTGTCTTGTTATGTTTTGAGTCTTTGAGTAAACAAAAACACTGTTGCTCTGCTCGCGTGTCCTTTGACTGATATGAGGAGATCGTGCACTGTAGGCGTCTGCCCTTGGCAGCTGTTAATCTTATTTCAACCAAAGACGGTGAGCGAGTCCTGGCACCAACCCCAGGAACAAGAGTATGGAGAAACGAGGAACTATTCAATAGGTAACGGTCAATATAGACGTCATTTGATGAGTCTACCAGAGAAGCGGTAAACAAACACGAGACTCAAGAATTAGTCCAGGAGGTTTCGATGCGATTCAGGTGTTCGATGATCTTCTTTTCGCTAGATGAATTACTTGATGAATGGACTCCACTTTAGATCCCCGGAGAAGTACCCACCTGTCAGTCCAGATCTCACAGGAGAGGCATCAGGGGCACAGGTCATGAGTCTGCAAACGTCGGGCTATACCATTGTGATACTGGAGACTATTTTGATTGTGCCTCCTAACAAACGGGCGTGGAGTAGAGAGTTCCATGTTGATCTGATTGTTTTGAATACCCGTCACAGGTTCGAATAGGCATAACCTGAACGTTGATGATACGCAGGTGCCATGCCGATAGTCTGTGCAGACGTTGGAAATTGCGACTCTGCTGCTTCAATTGACTCTCTATCAAACGACGGTCTTTGGAAGGGCTACAAGACGGTGAGCTGGCAGAGAACACGATACACAGGTCAAGCAATTGGTAAAATGTTCGTTGCAACGTCTGACTCGACGTCGATAGCAGTAAGCTTCGATTAAAGTCTGGAGGAGGTGAAGTCGGGATTTCCTACTGCTCGCACATGATTGGTCGGGCATGTGCATTCGGCCCGTTAGAATCTCCAATTGAGAAACCGAAGAAGGGTTTGGTGGGAGAGAGAGAGCCCTTCCCGACTAGCAGGCGAAGTTTGCACGAGACCCGGCATTCTTGTCGTTCTCGACGATGCCGAAAGCCGACAGGTGGCAGGAAAGAGTATGCGCCCATGTGCGACATTTTTTGCTAGTTTCTTGAGACACGAACGGAGAATATCCGCGGCCAAGGGTGCACTCTACAATGACGAAAAGGCTTTGGCCGGGCATCGACGGGGAGCGATGGATAATACGGAAGGACTTGATAGAGAGCTGTCTTGCACGTATCGGAACGTCCGTCGGAAGTGTCTAGCAACGGGCAACGGAGAATGAGGCAAACGTAGAATGTTGTGAGGCTGGCCGCTGGTGAGCTCGAAGAAGCATCAAACTCGGCTGGGCCCTCAGCTACAGCACATGGCTGGCTTGCCATGGATATGAGAGTTTGAAGCTGTTCGCTGTCGAGAGATCTGTTTCAAAGACGTGCTAGCGCCAGAATAATGTTGGGGGCCCAGTCTCGCAAAGGCTGGAGAGAGAAGGGCACTTGCAGGACGAGCCGGTTGCCATGACAGCCCTGCTTCCAGTCCGGGTTTGGTTGCGAAAGCCAATTTCCGTACTGCGGGAGCAGCCGATGATAGGGCCCGACACTTTGAAGACGACGCTGAATGTATGGAAGATGTTCTAGCTTACCACTTGCGAGATAGAATTGTCAGAGAGCGGTCAAAAGCGAGATGGAGAATGTTTGATGCGAACGACAGAAACGTGGCCAGCATAAGGCGAGCCAGGTCTGCAATTACCTCCTTTGCGCAATCGGGGTCGAAAGATAGATAATATGAGCAACGATTTGATGGCCGTTCGATAAACGGGCAGATGACCGGCAATGGTGTATTATATACCCCAAAGAAGGAGGAAAGAACCATAGACAGTAAATTGAGGGACAAACCGTCGACGAACTGCTTTTTTGGTGGGGACGTCATGATGGTCGGCGAGCAGGGGGAAGCAACTTTGTTTTACTAGGAGTCGCATGCAAGATGGCTAGTCACGGCAGAGAAGCAGCGAATCAAAATGATAGACAGATAGAAGAGGTTGGGCGAGGGCGGCAGAATTATGTCACGGAACATGCAGAGAAGTCGATAGGCGACTGCGATGGGCGTCGTGATGCGATGGACTAGGTAGGCTGTCGTGTGCTTGGATTGTGTGGTCTTGAGCGCAGGTTCGAGGCAGGAAGTTGCAAATTGAACAATTTGACAGGCCCAGCGGCGCACGTTGCCCAAAGGAGGACTGGTCAACGGTATTGTCTGGTCAGTAGAGCGGTTTCGCATAAGGCGGGCCAGTCGCACAACTAACGAGGGTCCGGTTAGCACGGCTGGGTGGGATTACGTCGGTGCGCCATCGATCGGCCTGGGATTGGGGTGGAGCTTGTTGGAGCGAGCGCGCTTGGTCTTGGAGGCCGGTGTTGATGTGAGGGCCAAAAATGCCTCACCAAAGCACGCAGGCCAACGCTTCACTGAAGGCAATTTGGCGACCGACTCACTGAGGCACGCCGGCCAGCCAACCCAGCGAATTGCAGTCCACGCTCGCGCACAGACGTCAGCGGCAGATTCGGCCACGGCCAAAATACAATCGAACGCTGGTCAGCCTTCCTTCAAAAGAGCCCATCCATCCCCATCTCAGATTCTTTCTTCCGTTCACGCAGGTGCTCACCCAGTCGACCGACCCCCACTCCTTCACCCATCGACCGCGGTCTGCCAGTGCAGCATCAGCAACATGTCGGAAACCAACCCCCCTCGTGTGTCCTTCAGCGACAAGGACCTCGAGAACGGCGCCCCCAACAACGACCGCGCCGCCTCTCGCAAGTGGTCGACCGCTCCCGGTGCCATTGAGGACCTCGACGAGTACACTGCTCTCCAAAAGTACATCTCCACTTACCGCGACCCCAAGGAAAAGGCTGCCGAGGAGGCTGCCGCCGGTGGCAGCGGCGCCGACGGCAAGCCCAAGAAGGGCTGGCAGTTCTGGAAGAAGAGCTCCGGCGCTTCTACCGACGATGCCACCGTCGTCCCTGAGGAGTGGCTTGAGTCCGACATCAGACAAGGTGTCTCCAACCATGACGTCGAGTCCCGCCGTAAGCGCTACGGCTTCAACGAAATCTCCTCCGACAAGGAGAACTTGTTTATTAAATTCTTGTCATTCTTTACTGGCCCTATTCTTTATGGTACGTTCTCACTTCTCACCTTGGCTTTTGCTTTTGCGTGCCGATCTGGCTTGGGGGCTTGCACTAGCTCTGCCCCGATGCCACCTCCCCCGCAAATTCCGCAAGCCAAATTCACAAAAATCAAAACACAAGGCTAACCAATCGCGTGCAGTTATGGAACTTGCTGTCCTTCTCGCAGCAGGTCTGCGTGATTGGATCGATTTCGGTGTCATCATCGGTATTCTTACGCTCAACGCCATCGTCGGTTGGTACCAGGAGAAGCAGGCTGCCGATGTCGTCGCCTCTCTCAAGGGTGATATCGCCATGAGAACCACTGTCGTCCGCAACGGTCAAGAGCAGGAAATCCTCGCTCGTGAGCTCGTCCCCGGTGATATCGTTATCATCGAGGAGGGTTCTACCGTCCCCGGTGACGCCCGTCTTATCTGCGACTACGAGTCCCCCGAGGACTTCGCCAAGTACAAGGAACTCCGCGAGCAACACGCCTTGAACCCCGAGGAGGACCCCTCCGGCTCTGAGGAGGGTGAGGGTGAGGAGACCGGCATTGCCCACCAAGGTCACCCCATCGTCGCTACCGACCAGTCTGCCATTACCGGTGAATCTCTCGCTGTTGACAAGTACATGGGCGACGTCGTCTACTACACCACTGGTTGTAAGCGCGGAAAGGCCTACGGTGTCATTGTCTGCACTGCCAAGCACTCTTTCGTCGGTCGCACTGCTACTCTCGTCGCTGGCGCCAAGGACCAAGGTCATTTCAAGGCCATCATGGACTCCATTGGTACCGCTCTTCTCGTCCTCGTCATGTTCTTCATCCTGATGGCCTGGATTGGTGGTTTCTTCCGCAACCTTAACATCGCTACCCCTGAATGGTCTGAGAACTCCCTTCTCAAATACGCTCTGATTCTCCTGATCGTCGGTGTCCCCGTCGGTCTTCCTGTCGTTACCACCACCACTCTCGCTGTCGGTGCCGCCTACCTTGCTGAGCAACAGGCCATCGTCCAGAAGCTCACCGCCATTGAGTCCCTCGCTGGTGTTGATGTTCTCTGCTCTGACAAGACCGGTACTCTCACTGCTAACCAGCTTTCCATCCGTGAGCCTTTCGTCGCCGAGGGCCAGGACGTCAACTGGATGATGGCTGTCGCCGCTCTCGCTTCTTCCCACAACATCAAGTCGCTCGACCCCATCGACAAGGTTACCATCCTCACCCTCAAGCGCTACCCCAAAGCCCGTGAGATCCTCAAGGACGAGTGGAAGACCGAGAAATTCACCCCCTTCGACCCCGTCTCCAAGCGTATTACTGCTATCTGCACTCTCCGTGGTGACACCTACACTTGCGCCAAGGGTGCCCCCAAGGCTGTTCTTAACCTGACCGACTGCGACAAGGAGACCGCCGACCTCTTCAGAGACAAGGCTACTGAGTTCGCCCGCCGTGGTTTCCGCTCTCTCGGTGTTGCCTACAAGAAGAACGACGAGCCCTGGATCCTTCTCGGTATGCTTTCCATGTTCGACCCTCCTCGTGAGGACACTGCCCAGACCATCATTGAAGCCCAGCAACTCGGTGTTCCCGTCAAGATGCTTACCGGTGACGCTATCGCTATTGCCAAGGAGACTTGCAAGATGCTTGCTCTTGGTACCAAGGTTTACAACTCTACCAAGCTCATCCACGGTGGTCTCTCCGGTGCTGCCCAGCACGATCTCGTTGAGAAGGCCGATGGCTTCGCTGAGGTCTTCCCCGAGCACAAGTACCAGGTCGTCGAAATGCTCCAACAGCGTGGTCACTTGACTGCCATGACTGGTGACGGTGTCAACGACGCTCCTTCGCTCAAGAAGTCTGACTGTGGTATCGCTGTCGAGGGTTCCACTGAGGCTGCTCAGGCTGCCGCCGATATCGTCTTCCTTGCTCCCGGTCTTTCCACCATCGTTTTCGCCATCAAGACTGCCCGCCAAATTTTCCAGCGTATGAAGGCTTACATCCAGTACCGTATCGCCCTCTGCTTGCACTTGGAGCTTTACCTCACTTTCTCCATGATCATCATCAACGAGACTGTCCGTACCGACCTCATCGTCTTCATTGCCCTCTTCGCCGATTTGGCCACCGTTGCCATCGCCTACGACAACGCTCACTCTGAGCAGCGTCCCGTCGAGTGGCAGCTTCCCAAGATCTGGATCATCTCCGTCATCCTCGGTGTCCTTCTCGCTACCGGTACCTGGATCATTCGTGGTACTCTCTTCCTCCGTGAGGGTGGTGTCGTCCAGCGCTTCGGTTCCGTCCAGGAGATCCTCTTCCTCGAGATTGCCCTTACTGAGAACTGGCTCATTTTCGTCACCCGTGGTGGCAAGACCTTCCCCAACTGGCAGCTCATTCTCGCCATTCTCGGTGTTGACGCCCTCGCCACCATCTTCTGTATCTTTGGTTGGTTGTCTGGTGACCCGCACAACACCTCTCCCCCTTCCTCCTTCTTCCCCAACGAGCGTCTCGATGGCTGGACCGACATTGTCACCGTCGTTGTCGTCTGGGCTTACTCCATTGGTGTCACCATCATCATCGCCATTGTCTACTTCCTCCTTAACCAGATCCCCTGGCTCAACAACCTCGGTCGCAAGAACCGCAACATGCACGACACCAAGATGGAGAACATCATCGCTGCTCTCTCCAAGATTGCCCTCGTTCACGAGAAGGATGATGCCACTGGTGGTGACCGCTGGCTCCTTGCCGCTAAGACCGAGGATGATGATGAGGATTAGATCATGCTTTGATGCTCATTTCGCCGGAGTTCTCTATTAATTTTTCTTTTCTTCTTCTACATAAAGTGTTTATACCACACACACTGCCCTTAGACGCAGAATAATACCCAAACCAAAATCATTCCAAAAAACTACATTTATTCCACAGTGCCTTGTGACTTTTCTGCAATTGTTTCGACAATTTTGTTTGAAGCTGTTTTCCTTGGGTCAAATTTCAGAAACGATGGTCAGCAACGTCTGGCGTCCCACTTGGTCCAATTGCGATCAGCAAAACGTGACGAGTTTCCTTTCATCCTCCATCGATGGACATCGTATCGAACATCCATCGGGAAAAATGAAACACTCGAGAAAATTTTTCACGTCCCTTTATCGGCGACGGCGTGTCGGCGTTTCGCATCGTACTTGCCCAGTGCTCGACGAGCCGACAAAAGTTGTCTCTCCCCGAGGTCTTTGTTACGTGAAGAATTGACTTGTCCCGCAATTGATAAAAAGTGTGGATGGGCCCCGTGGAGAGAAGCTAGAACGACATGGCCCCGTGGAGTTATTTGCGGGCTGCTCGCGGCCTTACTTCGTAGTCTCATCCTCCCGCTGGTCAGCAACATCGACGACACTCAACACGAACCACCAAGAGGCACCCGAAACATGACACGATGGGTTTCTTTTTCCAAACGAGCGATGAGCATTTAGACAGCACCAAGGGCTTTGCAAAAGATCGGCCAGACCGAACGTTTGCGATACACATGTATCTTTCGTATGTTCCATCGAAACCGCTCTTCTCGCAAGTCTCAGTGCCAATGGGCCAACTCTAAGTTGTTTAACCAGATTAAGCAGCATTCAAAGTCAAATGCATGATTGAAGTTTAACCACCGGCAGCCGCGACATGCACAAACCTCGACACAAGCAGTAGCAGATAAATCCCCGGACCGACTCTTTCTCGTCCCAAGAAAATATTCCAAGTCACTCTCATATGCTTGTCGTTCTTGTTCACTCAAGTCGACTTGTCACCCTGCCTTGGCTTCTATGCTGGTTTGAGACGAGGTATTTTCTGACGTGTCTTGGTATTCTGGCTTGACCACCCCGATGCCGAGAGATCGATTTTTTTTACGGACGAAGAGGCGCTTTCGGCAGACTACTGCAAAGAATGGTCAACACGGGCCGACGCCCAGGCAAACTCTGGGAGCCCCAACCACCACACACCTTCAGCTTGATTTGACTTTTCCCACCCCGGGCATAACGATTTATGGTTCCTGTCACACCTCACAAATACTCTCTTGGCTTTGTCTGCAGCGCTGTTGTTTCCGTATGCGATGCGATGCCAATATATCGCCTAGAGACTTGTAACCCGCATCCCCAACCTCTCTGTCTCCGCAATTGCCCGTAACATCCTCCCTGCGTCTGGTGTGCGAAACAAGCGATGAGACGTGCATGGTCTCCAACCTCCTCCATACGATCTACGGATGTGTTGGGGATGCGGAGAGGTTGGTATGGCGGAGGTCTTGGCTGTAACTGACAAGAGTCTTGGAAGGGTTACTCAAACCTCACATCGTCTGTGATGCGTCTCACCGCAAGATGACTGAACGATATGCTTGAGTTTGATCTTCGTGCTCCGGAGTCCTTGCTTGACTTTTCTTGTCGTTGTGTTCATCACTGTCTCCTGCATCACGCTCCAATCTCGAGTGTCTATCACAATGCAAGAGGTTGACTTGGCAGACGGCTGCTCATCAAGGATGGCGCTTGCCAAACCGGAGTAGAGGCGAGAAGGGTTTGACTTGAACACTTGCGTCGCAGCATAATACTTGGAGTCGTCTGTTCGGTAATGTGGTTGAAATACTATGTTTCCATATACGGCTGATGACACGCGAGCATACCACGAGCTCTCGACGAATGATTCTCTACCGTGATACTCCCATGTCCGCCACCTGGAAGAGGTCAACATCATCTTTAGAGCTTAAGGACACTTTACTGGTCAAAGAAGGAGGATAGCGATGAGCTCAAGCAAACTTGAAGTTCCTGCCATCGGACGTCGAAGCTAGTCTGTATACGGAAGTACTGCATTGGAAAAATCACCACCGTGACCACCGAGTCTGGATCGCCACGCTGTGACAACTCGTTCAATTCATACATACATCAGCTCGGCCATTGAAAAGTCGCAGTGATACACAAACACCTGAGAGCCCACCTCTTGTCGACCGCTGAAGTTGTATCGGATCATGGAAGCATCACCATATGTGGCTACAGATACCAGCACAGCAGGCTGCGATACCCTCATTTGATACAAGCATACGATCGGAGTCCGTCACCAACTCGTAGCCGGCGAAGCTCAAAGGAAGAGCAGAATGTCCTGTGAAAAACATGGACGAAGGCCGTTGAGTTCGTGTAAGTTCAATTTATCTGGATCTACTTTGCGCTTGCTTGATGATGGGGCGAGCGATATTGTGATGAAGCAAATGGCACGGGTAGTCTGGAAACATGGAGTCCAAAGTTCTGGTTTTGGATCACTTGAAAACATTGAAATGAGCAGGAAAAGGTTTGCACCAGTGATTTGGCCTCCGTGTCCCTTATACGCGGCTACTCAACAAGCATAGTTATTCAAACCTCCGAACTTGTTCATTGGAATTGATGATCTCAAAGTAGTAGGTCCACCTTGAGGTTGTTACGACGAGCTTCTCCGCACCTTCCTCCACTTTGGACCCATCAACAGCTATCTTGACTTTTGTCAACAATCAATCAATCATGCCACTTACCAACAGCCTTGTGAACTGCCCAGTCGTTGGGATTCAAAAGCTCGATGTTTCTGCTTTGTACTTTCTACTTTCTATCTCCCCTTCTCTTGCACACTTGCTGCAGCAGAGATGAAGCTCTATCAGTTGTTCCTTCCATGGCTGGTAGCCCTTGGTGCTGTCGCAGCACAATTGCAAGTCTCAAAGAAACCCGATGCCTCGGCTTCTCCCCAACAGTCGAGCATCGGATACCAATACAGCACCCTTCTTACAAGCATGATTCGCCAGCCCGATCTGGGCCTCCCTAATACCGCTACCGACACCGCTACCGACGACCAGAACGAGCTTGACGCCGCAGACTCCGACTCTGACGACAGCGATTCTGAACATGCTGCTGATGGCCAAGCCGATATGCTCGATGCCGACTACGACTCTGATGACACCGATTCCGAACTCGTTGCTTCCGCCAGTAGCGACAAAGGCCACCCTAAGAAGCACGATCCCGACGACGACGAAGATGGCGACGACAAGAAGGAAAGGAAAGAAGAGAAGAAAGAGGAAAAGCAGGAGAGAAAAGAAGCGAAGAAGAACGCGACCAGAGTGAAGTGGTACAAGCAACCTAACTGCAAACGTCCTAGTCGCAGATCGCATAAGCGGATGCCTCTGGGTGAATGTAGGAAAATGCACAAGGTAGCGGCTTACAAGTTCAAGGGGTCGAAGAAAAAGCACGGCAAGAAGGATAAGGACGACGACGACGACGATGCTGATGTCGAGTACGGTACCAATTGTACGATGAAATTCTACAACGACAAGAAATGTCAGAGTCAAGTGTTTATTCACAGTGGTCCTGTAGATACTGCCGCTGGCTGCATCAACATTGGACGTACTGATAACGATAATCCCGATGGGAAGAAAGAAAAGAAGGAAAAGAAACGCAAGATTTGGTCTGCAATGCTCACTTGTGGAGACGAGGACGACGACGACAACTCGAGCAACTCAGTTGGTTCTAGCCTGTCAAGGACTGCTGCTGGTGTATCCAAAACTACCGGCCTCGCGTCAACAAAGGCTTCAGGCACCAAGAAGGGATCAAAGACCTCATCCGGAGTCTACCCTACGGAGTCTGACAAAAACGACGACGAGGATTCTGATGATGAAGGTGAGGAGCCAGGTACTGAAGTAAAGGAGCCGACTACCACAAAGGCTGGCACCAAGAAGTCATCAAAGACAACCCTCACGGCCGAACCCACCGAAACGCACAAGAATGACGACGAGAGCGACAAGGAGCCAGGTACTGAAGACAAGGATTCAGACTCTGGATGGAAGGAGCTGGAACCCGAAGACAAGAAGCCCGACGACGACACCGCGAACTAAAATCTGACATCGACGATTCCAGCGGCCGACTGCGATTCGCACACCCACCTAATGTTTATTCTTCGAACTGCCGGCTCATCGACATTCACCATCGATTATCAACATTCGTTCAACACTACATCAGACTCTGACCTTCAACACTCATTCAACATCCAAGACAAGCCGTTCATGTCTAGAAAAGAAATTACATCACTGAACCTTTAGAGAAGGGCAGGGAACTTAGCTCGAGTACCAAATCTCTATAGCTGAATCACATCATGTAGATACGTATAATTAACAAAATAACTGGAACATTGAACATCCATTCCTATTCCACTCTTTTGCTCGAGTACGTTGTCGTTGCCTTGGATGCAGATGGGCCGCAGATCTCGGCTTTCGCAGCCGACTGTCGCTTTCGAGGAACGGGTTCATGAATCGACGAGCACTCTCGAGTACTGGAAGGAGCCTTTTTATAGCTGTGACAATACCTGTGAGGCAATGGAAGCATTGTGTGGAACATGGCTATCATTATTGCTTATTATCTATTACCTCCAACTCAACTACAAAAACCTCATACTACCCGCATGAGACGTCGAAGTCGCCAACACACCAGCAGAAATACCATGTCCCTGAGGAAAATTTTCGACTGCATCCTCCCATTCAGTATCATCGGTGTTTGCCTTGTTCTTGTCTCCGGTTTCCTCGACTTTAGCCATCGAGCTGCTGATTCTATTCCCTGCCTCTACTTGCACAAGACTCTTGCGTCCACGCATTTGTCTCGCGCCGCTGAAGCTATCATTACTGACCAACTTGCTCAATTGATCTTCATCTCTGTTCTCCTTGTCCTCGTCGAATTTACTCTTGAGTCTTTGCTTGCGGCCCTTGATACCAGAAGCACTGACACCGCTAAGTTTGACTCGCAATGGCGATGGCGAGCGAGAGGCAAGATTTCCAGAGCTGTTGCGATTGAGTCGGTCTGCCCATTTGCGACGTGCGGCTTCGCGGCTGTCGCTGGCGGTGCGGAGGATACTGCTTGGAGGTGGCGTTGGTGAGGCTTCTCCTGGCCGTACCCATGTGCGTTGACGGCGTGGTAGTTCCATTTCTACTGCGTATTCGGCGTATTGGGCTGCTGCTCGGGCGTCTGAGTTGTCGCGGGACAGTGAACTGCTGGTGTCTGTTGTTGTCCAGTTATCTGCTGTGTTTGCTGGAGGTAAGGTAGGGCTGTTGTTGTTGGTAGCACGGACTGGTGATGGTGTGATGGCTCGTGGAAGGCCGGGTGGGAAGACATGTGGACCAGAGACTAAGCGGCGTGGATTGCGAGCTGGTGGCTCGAGAAGTGATGAGGAGGTAGTTTGTCGGCGTACGCTTGGGCTACCTTTAATTGAGCCGAGATTGTTGTACAGACCCATATTTGAGGACCGCCGTGATGAGGCGAACAAAACTGGACTCATCACGCCGCTGCTCGCTCTATTGCGGATGAAAGATTGACGTTTCTCAGCAAGAGGTCTGCGATCGACGACACTTTCGGACCGACTGACTAGACGAATGCTCCGACGTTTCTCTGCTTCCGTCAGAGAGCGCGGATTCTCTGTGTCTGTAAGAAGTACCGCAGGCATTATGCTCGAATTCCTGTTCGAATTGGAATCTGGGTAGTCCGATGGCTTGGTTGAAAGTATGCTAGTGCCATGCGTGTTGAAAGATCCTCGGCTGCTTCGGTCTCTTGTGATGGAGAAGGTGCTACTCAACCGGCTCTTTCTGTTTGAACGATGTATCACTGTGCCCCGCGTTGTGATGCCCAAACCTGGATGCCAGCTCTTGATCAATCTCGATGCACGTTTGCTAGGAGATAGTCTTCCAAACTCGGACAGTCGTTGGCGTGAAGCTCGGCTGTTTTGTCTTGCCAATTCTGTTGCTGCTGAATAGCTGTGATGTGGCGTGTGTGTAGTCCCCGAGTCTCTGCCCCAGACAGGAATATTGGAGTCTGCTTGTATGGCTGCTTCTCCATCACCAAGAGAGCTAACGACAGACAATTTACTCTGGCGTGCATCTCTGCCTCCAAGGAAATGTCTCGGCTTCACCGGTGGTTGCATCGGCATAGGTAGGTCGACCTCAAGTTGGGGTGGCTCATCCGGAGAGTGCTTGACGGGTGACCCGATGAACTTCTCCTCATCGTGGTTGTGTTCTACCATCATCGGCTCCTGGTCGCCATATGGCACGATCGGTCTAATGTCGCCCTTTTCTATCTTTTTACGAGGTTGTTTTTGCTTTCTCCTACGGCGACAACACAACATCGCAATGGCAAAGAACAGAGCCAGAACAGCCAAGCATCCAATCACGATACCCACTATAATCCCAGCAGTCATGCTTCTGTCTTTTGATGGAGCCGCTGAGGATGTGACGGAGGGTAACGAAGTTGAGGTCGGGATTGGTGTCGTGCTTGTAGTTGCTTGACTCGTGGATGGACTACCAACAATTGCAGCCGCCTTCAGGTTTATGAAGAAGGTCTGTGTTTCAGAGCCAGAAGCGGATGAAGCAATCAATGTCATTGTGTTTGCGGAAGCCTTGGCCGTGGCTGGTGGGGTGCCTTCAAGCTGGCGTTTGCTCGCATCATAAGCTAGCCATGACGACGCGTTCCCAACATCAAGCTCGATGTTCAAATCACTTTGACTGAACAGAGAAGGTGCGAGTGTGTAGCTGAACGGTTTGCCAGCGGTCGCTGTCAAGTTGCCAATCTTGTGGTCAAACAGCGAAGCATTCGCTGAGCGAAGAAAAATATTCTTGACCGCCGTATCACCATATGTGTCTGTCACAGTGATGGATATCGTTTGCGACGTGAAGTCTTGCGGAGGTGTTCCTTTCAATTCGAGGGAGCTGTTCTGAAAGGTGAGCCACTCTGGCGCTTTTGCTACCGCACGTTGAATTTGGCTGTCAGACACCTGTCCACCATTTATTTGCAGTTGTCTTCGAAAAGGTCCCAAGGTGACCGACTCTTCCGGCGTAACGGTGATGTTCTCTGTCTGAGTGTCGAATGCTAGCTGGTTACTGCTGATAAGCAGGCTGAAAGTAGTTGTTGCTCCTGCAAAGCCAGCCACGTCAGAAGCAATAAAGTCGACACCGTAAGTCTGCGAGCCGGTGACCAGGACGGGAGTCATGCCCCAAAATGTCAGAGAACTGCTATCAAACTTTAACCAGGACGGTAATGGTGTTCGGTCGGCCATTGTCGCATAGTAGGATTTGATCGTTCCTGGGTCGCCAAAGAGATCATCCGGGAATGTGATGGCAAAGGCAGTTGAAGGTTGCAGTAGTAATGTCGTTGGACCCGACAGTGGTCCTGACCTCGCGAGGTCCGATGAGATGTTGCCTGCCAGAGTAGGGGCACGATTGCTAGCCACTACTAAAGTACAGTCCATGTTGGCCGATCCATCGTTCCCCGTCGCAACGATTTTGAAAACGTTTGGTCCAGTATTTCCTTGACCAGGCGTGCCATACAATGTCCGAGTCGTGCTTTCCAGACTCAACCAGGCCGGCGCACTCAACAGGCTGTAGACCAGAGTGCTGCCATCGCCAGAGACGAAGGTAGTGGGAGCGAGTTGGAAAGCGTAGGCTTCATTTGCTCGTGCAACAGATGGAACCTGTGAGTTGAAAGGAAATGCGACTTGTGGTAACGCCGATGCCAGCGTGTTGAAGAGTACCGAGAAGAGTAGGCCGCGCATTATCCCGTATGTCGCTCGAGGCGGTGACAATCTGCACCTCTTTGCGGACAGTATGAAGTTTGTCGTAAGTCAGGTCCTGTTGTGCAGAAAGGCGATATTGTGACTGCACGGGCGAGGGCCAACTCACACTCATTCATCAACCACCTGTACAGCCACTCAACACGCTCTTAACGCGCGAAGACGTGTATAGCGATTTGACATATCCTTGCGTACCGGGCGGAGGAATGGCACTTTGAAGAATGAACGAGGGTGGGCTGGAATCTGTGTGCTGGGAAGCAAGGGATAGTGTTGAGTGATACCACGCCTAAAACTTGATCAGAAGACAAGAGTCCGATCGCCCATTCGTACAAGAATCTATGGTGAGTTTGGTCGGCAGTTTGGATTACCGTGAATACCATGTCGACCAAAGACTGGTACTATCTTGTCTGGCAAGAGGCATTTGACGCCCAGATAAATGGGGATGATAGATACCACGCGACCACACTCAAGGCCATTGTCTTCGTATCGATACCGACACGAGACACATGCCTACCTGATTGAGGAATGTACTCCTCCTCGTATAGTGGTATACCAAGTACTTACCATGTACTTGGAGAATACAAGTCGAAGGTAGTACCAGATCATTGTGGACGATGCTTGTAGAGATCGTGTCAGATCTTGCATACATACAGGCCATCATTGCAATTTTCTTGTGACGCTTCAAAAGAGAGATTCTTGACTCAAGTCTCAAGTGCCGGATTGATGTTCAGATTTGTGGATGGGTGAAAAGGAAGGTCGTAGTGAGGGAAAGAACGCGTCCCGAGGCTGATCTCAAAGAAAAGGGTCTAGAAGCCAACAGCCACAGCAGCTCTAGCCTAATCCTTCCACTTACTATCTACCACATACAACCCTCACCGACGGCAAACCCATTCTCTTTTGAACACATAATCATCCAGAAACACAAAATCGCCAATCATGTCATTATCAGACGACGAAAGAAATGGCGTGTTCGGAATTGGAGAAGAACTCGTCCCAGTGCGTGAGCTAAAGCAAGCTGGCGTCATGGAGCTGGACTTTGATGGATTGCTAAGCACACCCCTGAGATTGGAAGAAGATCTCAAGAAGGGCTGTGGAGGCATGCTATGGCCTGCTGGGATGGTGATGGGAAAGTACTTGATGAGACAAGATCGGAATACGTTCAAGGACAAGTCGATGTTTGTGAATGCCAAGAAATATGGTACAGGGATCATGGTATACTGACTGAATTGTGTAGAGTCGAACTCGGCGCTGGAGGCGGTCTTGTTGGGTAAGTGATGTTAAATTTTGATACTTCTGGTCAGTTTGACTAATCTTGATGTGAACAGTCTTGCTGTTGCCCTAAAGTTCCAACCAGATCAACCTCTACAAATCACCGATCAAATACCCATGTTCGCCTTGATGGAACGAAATATCGCACTCAACGACTTGCAGGACCGAGTCAAGCCATCAATATACGACTGGGGTGAGGCGGTTCCGGAAGGTATACCTCAACATCCAGACATCATTCTTGCGGCAGAATGTGTCTACTTCGAACCCGCGTTTCCTCTTCTACAACAAACCATGAAGGATCTCATTGGCCCGAACACAGTCTGCTACTTTTGTTTCAAGAAGAGGAGAAGAGCAGACATGAATTTTGTCAAAGTCATGAAGAAGATGTTTGTGGTTGAGCCCATCGAGGATGATCCTGATAAACCGAAATGGTCAAGGGAGAATCTACATTTGTGAGTCTACCCATCAACATATACCAAAAGTCCGCTAACCTGTCTCAAAGCTTCAAGGTCACTCTCAAGAAGAAGAAGAAGGTATGAGCACAGAGCCACTCAAAAATGATTCAAGGAAGTTTCTTGGACATAGAGCCGTACAAGAAGCCGCAACCTACAGAAAGAAGCATAGGGGGCCGGAGGCAAGAGAGAGGCAATCACCTACGGACAGAAGTCCTCATGATCCCGAAAGAACCCCAACGATAGCATTCATCAAGCGGCAACAGATCGTTGAGAGCCATGCTGGCCAAGAAAGGACAGAAGTACACATCGATGTGAAAAAAGGAAGACCAGCTTGATCAAGAAAGACCAAACGACAAAGCACACATGGGAAAGTATAAAGCAAATCAAGAGTACAGTATCCATATCAACGCACTCGCTCGCTATCATCCTCATACATCATCGAAATCATAAGATCCATAAGACCAAACATCATCAACACGTACAGCCAGTCACCTCATACACAACACACCCATAATCCCATACCAACCACCCTTACAACCCACGACCTTACGCATCCCCTAACCCTCAATCTCACTCCTCTCCCCCTCATCATCCTCCCTCCCCACCCTCCCCCCTCCTCTAACAAAAATCTTCTTCCTCCTTCTCTTCAATTCTGCCAATTTCAAATTCCTCCTCCTCCCACACCTAACACACCTACACCCAAAACTCCTATCACAATTCCTCCTACCACCCACCCTCGGCAATCTCAAAAACTTCCTATCCTGTTTCCCCACCACCTCACCCGCATCCACATATTCAACTGCCGTAAGTGTTATTGCAGGTGCGAGAGGCAAGGCGGAATTGAGAATGATATCCGGGTCCGGGGATGTGGGTGTGAGGGTCGAGAGTGGGAGAGCAGGAGAAGGCGGAGTAAATATCGCTGTCGAAGGTTTGGAAGTCCGTAAACAGGAATGCAAGAATTGGAGCAGGTTTGTGCGGTAGATTGTTGGGTTTATTATGAAGTAATTGTCGTGGTGTGAGATGTGTGGGTGTATTATATCGAGTGGCATAATCTGTTTATTCGAGATGTTCTTTGTTTTTTGTTTTGTTTCGTTTGGGATTTTGAAGGTTTGTTTCGTGTAAAATGTTTGGCAGGATGCAAGAGGTGTACAAGGGTCGCCTTATGTTGTAAATGTGGGTGGCCTTGTTCGTTGTGGACGTCGTGGAATGCCAGCGGTTGCGTAGTATGGAGCAACCGAAGCTTGCTGCGACAATGGTGAATGTGGTGGTGTTATACTTCCGGGTACCGTTGTTGTGTTGCAAGGATCTGGAATTATGACGAAGATTCGAGCTGCTCGTCAAAGATAATACATGAGAATTGATTGATGGACGATGTTTGAGGAAGCAGAAAATTAAAATGTTGTCAAGGCAGAAGCGGTGTGGGTGGAAGATTTGAAAACAACACTCACCGAGCTTTCAAAGACAAGTGGAATTCTACGTCGACGTCAGAGGTAGTCTGAAAATGTGCAATTGATACTAAAAATGGGGTATAGAAAGGACAAAGATATAACAAGAAACAAGAGAAGTCGTGAAGTCGTGACTTCTCGGCCGTCGAAGAATATCAAACTCCCGACGCCATCGCTCGATAGACAACCACCCAATCATTAATCTAATAGACGTTCTCAAAAAAGACAGCAAGTGCTCCTGCGAGATGTCCGACAGAAGGGAAGAAGAAGGAAACATTACATCAACCCTCCTAGAACCAGTCTACCGAGTCCGCCTATTTCAGAACGGACCTCGCGGCGAGTGGTGTCGCCCAGCTCTTGAACGGCATTCTGCACCAAGACCTTGCGCAAAATCTTGTCTGCTTTGCCAAAGGCTTCACCCACACCGGGGCCTACAGACTCTGTGTTCGGCAGGAGTTGGACAACTCCAGAGTATGTGTCAATCAGGATATCCGCTAATGTTGCAAAGGCGGTGTGGAAATCCGGATCAAAAGGCAAGGAAGGTGTTTGCAGATAGGTAAACTCCGGCAGGTTGCCAGAAGATACGGGAGGCAGAGGCAGGGAATCCAGTTGGGCGCTTTCAACAGATTCGGAAAGACTCTCAATGGCAGCACTGCTAGATCTGCGACCTTTGACACCACGCATGCCGCTCTTGAACATGGCGCCCATGCGACCACGGGCACCTACTGAACCATCGGGGTTGTTGAGTTGTTGATAAGTATCGTACTCTGCGAGAAGAGCAGCGAGAGAACGCAGGTAGTCGAGTGGATTGTCCGAGTTCATATCGAGAAGAGGAGGTATGGAGGTACCGAGGAGGAGGTAATTCGAAGCACGGCGACCAAGCTTAGAGTAGTGCATGGACGGAAGTTGGTTGAGGTTGGAGGGTGTGTAAAGGAGGGTATTGAAGTAGTAGAGGTGACCTTCATGTCTGGATTGTGTCAGCGCATTGGACTTGGAGGGGAGAGTAATTGCGACGCACACTTTGCGAAGATACTCCAGAGTAGCTATGCGCTTGCGGCATGTGTCATGTATGTGGTTCAAGAGAGCGGCAGGAACGAAGCTGGTTTGAGGAGCTTGGGTTGTATTTGACGGGACCAGATTAAGGGAACTACCATTGGTGGCATATGATGTCAACGAAGGACGGTCTGTCTCTGAGCGCTTGAGACCATGGCTGAAAGGAGTGGCCAGCATGGAGAAGGGAGTCTTGGGAACAGGCTCAGCAAGACTGTGTTGGCGATCGCGCGAGAAGCTATCCGACGACTTTTGTGGACTCAATGTGGTGTTGAAGGGCGGTTTGATCGTGTGAGTGGCATTGGCACTAATGGAACGACTTTGACGATGCAGGCGGATGGGAGAGCGGGATGGAACGGCTATGGACGAGCCTCGGGCCTTGTGGTGGTGTATCGACGACTGCGACTCGTGGGAGCGAAGGGACGCGCTGCGACGAATGTCTCCCTCGGCGATTGAAGAAGGGAGCGATATGACGGACGAATCTCTGCGCGCTGTCGGAGATAGTTCTTCGCTGACTGGCGGCGAGATGGGCGTGATGGAAGTGCTTTCCTTGCGTGACGACTTCTTGCTTGAAAACAGCGACGGCTTCCTTCCAAAGATGGAAGCACTGGGAGCTGGCGACGGGTCGGGCATCTCTCTCTTTGTCCCTGGACCCCTTGACGTTTAGACTCTTTAGCCCTGCTAAGTTCCAACGGACAATTACTCAGGGGTGGACCCTGTATGCAGTACGCATCAAGCAGATCGAGAGATGTACTCGACAGGAGGCCGGCCGTGCTGCGCTGCGACTACTGAATGACTACAAAATCAGCCTTCTACGACATGGAACCAGAGTAATCTTCTATCTTGGCGTGTCAAATCTCCCACGCGAGCAAGGAATCTAGATGTAGGCAAAAGACGTGGTAGAAAGGACCTGGTTTGGTGAAACGATCGTTTCCGCAGAGCCCCTGGTTCCAAGACGGAATCCTCGCCGTCATCCGAGCGCCAGAACTCCCCCACCTTCAATCTAATCTGCGCCTGCCCCACCACGTGCTTGTTGATGTTGACGGGAAGGTGCAGCTCACTCGCTCGACTCTCGACTCTCGATTCTGTCTTCTTGTACAACCCGACAAGTGATAACATATCCGTAGCCATGTCTTCCACCGAGGTACACGATGACAACTCATTGCCCAACGCGCCTACGTAAACCTCAGAGACGCTGACCGTCTCGCAGAGCATTCCAGCTCCTGGTAAGTGGCCCGTCGACCCTCAAGAAGACATCCCAATCAGCGACGATCGTGTCTGGGTGGATGGCTGCTTCGACTTTGCCCATCATGGTCATGCTGGCGCCATGCTCCAAGCACGTCGTCTGGGAACCGAGCTTCTTGTTGGTGTTCACTCCGATGAGGCCATTCTCGAAAACAAAGGCCCTACAGTCATGACTCTGGATGAACGGTAAATACTCGACATTTCCTGCACTCCGTATTGTTGTGTACTGGGCTGTGTCTGTGCGAAGCTGAACTGTCTCGTCTAGCTGTGCTGCTGTCGACGCATGTCGTTGGGCCACAATGTCCATTCCTCACGCCCCTTATGTGACTTCCCTACCCTGGATCTCTCACTACGGCGCCAAATATGTCGTTCACGGAGACGACATTACTTCAGATGCCAATGGCTACGACTGCTACAGATTCGTCAAGGAGGCCGGCCGTTTCAAGGTCGTCAAGCGCACACCTGGTATAAGCACGACCGATCTTGTTGGCCGTATGTTGCTGTGCACAAAATCACACTTCATCAAGGACCTTGATGCTTTGCTGGAGGGCCAAGAAGGCCCAGGCGGAGAAGCGGAGAGAAAGAGCACAGGAGAAGATATGAAGGAGAGAATCAGAGAGTACGCGACCGACGAGTCTGGAAACAACCCCTTGGTCGAGGTCTGGAGTTGGCGCTCAGCACACTCTAACCAACAACACTTCCACCAAAACGGCTCTTTCCTCAAGAAGGTCAACGGAACGTCACCACTGCCTGATCAGAAGGTCATTTACGTCGATGGAGGCTTCGACCTTTTCTCGACTGGTCACATCGAGTTCCTAAAACAGGTCGTCGAGACTGAAGAGAAGCAAGCCAAGCAAACCGGATGGGACAAGGAATACAGTCCCATCTATGTTGTCGCAGGTGTTCACAGTGATGAAGACATCAACGATTACAAGGGCATCAACTACCCCATCATGAACATTTTCGAGCGGGGTCTATGTGTCCTGCAATGCAAGGTTAGTATCGTCTCAACCCACATATCTGCACCCAATACTTATACAACCCACAGTATATCTCGTCTCTCATCTTCATGGCACCCACAGTTCCCAGCAAAGCCTTCCTGGAATCATTACCCTACTCAGTCCAAGCAGTCTACCACGGCCCCACAGTCTCAGCACCTCCTGGTGAAGACTTCTACACCGACGCAAAGGAAATGGGTATTTTCCGCGAGATCTCCTCACACCCATACTCGCAAGTCAACGCAGACTCCATCGTCAACCGCATTCTTAAGAGCAGAGAGTTGTACGAGGAACGTCAACGCGTCAAGGGCGTCAAGGGTATTGGAGAAGAGGCTGTGCGCAGAAGAGAGGCGATGGAAAGGGAGAAAGCAGAGAAAGACAAGGCCGTACGCACATAAGAGGTGACGTCGGAATCACAGTAATAAAAGTCTTCTTCCCCAAACCTTGATCTTTGTACAACAGGCTCTCGGTGGCCAAGGTTCATCTTTTCCAAAAGCCTGTTGCATTTCTACAAGGTGTCGATGGAACACTCTTCCCAGCAAGTCGACACATAGACGAGAAGCATTGACAGACTTCAACATATACTAATCAGTCTCATGTCGGAGAACGGAGGACAAGCAAAGAGGCAGACGGGTCAGGGACGCTATTGCTTTCTTCGGGTACATGGATGCCTAGCGGGAGTATGAGAGAAAGAGAAGGCAGAAGTTCACGGTGTAGTCCTTTATGGTGATTGATGCAAAGTGTTCTTTGCGTTTGGAGGAGAAGTAGGTTTGCAGGGGGATGCTTGTACTTATAGCTAATGCAAGAAGATTCGCTAGATTGGGGAACAGGGTTGCTCACATTAAAATGCTTTTACTTCCAGTTATACTAGCAAGCTTATCTAGCTTCGATGGGAAAGTTCATTGGCGTGGTTCGTAGTGAAAGAAGAAGAATGTTCAAGATTCCTGCATGATGGAGGTCTCACTCTGTTCGAAAATCAAGCGTAACGGATAGCAAAAAGTTTAGCATTTTTTGAAGAAGAGAAAACATCATCTAAGTAAGCTTCTGCTTGATGAAGAAGTTTCTAAGGTGAGAAAGCTGCCATGCGCAGGTGACACCCAAGATTGCCAACTGAACAAGAGTCCAGCGAACAACACGGGCATTGGTGTGCTCAGACATGTTTCTGAATTCGGCCTCACGCTCTCTCTGGAAGACCTGCTCCTTTCTGATATCGCTGAGTCTGGCGTTCAGGTCCTTGACTTTCGAGACTATGTCGTTGAGCTTGTGCTTGTCGTCGCTCTCGATGCGGGAGGTTTCGCCAATGGCCATGTCGACTTCGAGCTTGATGTTTCCGGCCGAGGAGCCGCCTGCGAGCCAGCCTTGGGCAGAGGGGACGTTGGTGGGGGTGAAGCAGATGCGGTGGTCGCCAGAGTCGGCAGCGGAGAAGGTGAAGCGGCCCTTTGAGTTGCCGCGCTGGGAGACGATGCGGTGGTCATTGTCGAAGATTTCGTCGACGCTGATGTAGAGGCCCATGTCGGGGTTGGCTTCGTATTTACGGCTTTGCTCGTTCCATTGTGTGGCGGTGTAGTGGCCTGTGATTATTCTGTTAGGACTGTATTCTGGGAGCAGAAATCATAGACAGGACAATGAACTCACCGACTACCAGGGTGTCCTTAGGGAGCTCCTCAAAGAAGCACTTTTGGGAGGGGCCGTCGATGTAGAAGTAGAGGGCCTGGGTCGGCAGCATCAGAGCCGCAAAGGCAAGCACCGAGAACAGCATCGAGTGCATCGTGAGGGTCGTTATTCGTGAATGACAAGATGTGATAGATAAAAGGACAACAGTGCAACATGCCCCTAAACATGAAGGCCAGCTCCAGCGGTCGTTCGCCAAGAAGTGTGGAGCGCTCGCCGCAACGCAGAAGCACCAACTGCGACATCTTCACGCGACGACGACATTTCGATTCTCATCAATCAATTCCACCTTCACAGCCACGGATTAGTTCAACATGTCGGCACAGGATATGCGCGACATGCTGGGTCTGACGGGCGATGTCGCTCGTCCGCCGCCTTTGAAGAAGCATAAGACGGTCGAGAAGCGTTCACGTCAGTCACATTTCTGCCCAACTCAATGCGCCGCATGCTAATTGAATGTAGTGGAAAAGGGAATTGCCCGTGAGGTCTCGGCCTTGATGGGCGAACGCGCTCCCCCGATTGCCATGATCCAGGTCCAACCCAAATACAAGCAACGTCCTAGAAGATCTCAAAAAGTCGCTCCCTGGGAATGGCAACCCTTCAACAACTCAGCAAGAGGGGACGGTCTTGTTCTACACCACTGGCAGCGCAAAATCACTCCCAGACCTCGCCCTCAATCTGAACAACAGCCCCAAACAGAGTCGGAAGCCGATGGAGAGAAACAACCCGAGCCTGAACAGCAAGAGAAGGAATATCAGTACGCCAGATACAACGTCCAGATCGAGACTCCCACATACGATCAGTCCTTGTACGATACCCAGCTACAAGACTCGAGTTGGACAAAGGCAGAGACGGATTACTTGCTGGAAACTGTGAAGGAATACGGTCAAAAATGGGCCGTCATCTGGGATCGCTACGAGTACCAGCCTGAGCCTGCAGAGAAAGGTGCAGAAGCACCGGAACCGACATCTCGCTCGATGGAAGATCTCAAGGCTCGCTACTACTCCGTCAGCGCAAAGGTTCTAGTCGCCGAAACGCCCATCTCATCCATGACCGGCCAGCAGTACAACTTGTACTCCACCTTGACTGGTTTCGACCCCGTAAAGGAAACTTCGCGCAAGAAGCTTGTCTCGGGCCATCTTTGCCGTTCGCAACTCGAGGTCGACGAGGAGAATGTCTTGCTAGCCGAACTGCAACGCATCATGATCAGCCAGCAACAACTGGAGAATGAACGCAAGGAGATCCGCGATAGACTCGAGTATCCCTCAACAAGCAACACCACAGGAGCGCAATACAGCACATCGCAGCAATTGGGTTCCCTCTTCCAGCAACTCCTCCAAGCCGACCGCATGAAGAAGGACCGCAGACTCAAGGCCCTAAACGACACCCCCGGCAGCGGTCCTAACACATCCGCACAGATCCAATCTGCCGCAGGTGCAACCTCTGGTCACCGCGACAGCATCAGCAGTGCCACCGGTGCCCGCAAGGCAGGCGGTCGCGACTCCATCGCTGGTGGCTCAGGCACAGGCATAGACCCCACCGCCCGCGCCCTC
>JGI24891J29808_1000032_pt1 | contig 191321 bp, 189 predicted proteins | sample FreactcultuFSWF8_FD_29808 | JGI IMG/M metagenome (IMG submission 29808) | reverse complement strand
CCGGGAGCAGCAGTAGCAGCCGTGTCAGCGTCTACTTGGACGCCACCCATGATGTAGTGACAAGTTGGTCCGATCTCCATTGCCTCACGTGTGATGTCAACNCCAGCCAGTTCCATGAACTGGTGGTACATCGAAGGTAGGCGACGACGAATGAATTCAGCTGGGCGACGACTTGCGATGTCGAGGAATACTCCACCGTGTGGTCCTCCGCGTCCGGCCTTAACTTCAGTGTTAATAGCGCGAGCCACTTCGTCACGTGGAAGAAGTTCTGGTGGGCGGCGTCCAGCGTTGTGGTCTTCGTACCACCTGTCGCCTTCTTCTTCAGTTTCAGCGGTTTCAGCGCGGAACATTGGAGCTACGTAGTTGAACATGAAGCGCTCGCCGAGTGAGTTGCGAAGCACTCCACCGTCACCACGAACTCCTTCAGTTACGAGGATGCCTCGAACACTGAGCGGCCAGACCATTCCGGTTGGAACTGGATGCATTCCATGTCGATCAACTTGGCGCCAGCCCATAGAGCCATGGCGTGTCCGTCTCCGGTGCCCTCCCATGAGTTCGACGTGAACTTCCAAGACTTTCCAGCTCCTCCAGTTGCGAGGATGACAGCCTTCGCGGCGAAGGTTACAAACTCACCAGATGCGCGGTGATAAGCAACACAACCAGCCACACGGCCAGCATCGTCGTGCACGAGCTTCAAGACCTTTACCTCCATGAACACGTCAGTGCCCATAGAAACAACCTTCTGTTGCAGTGTGCGGATGAGCTCTAGACCAGTGCGGTCACCAGTGTGTGCAAGTCGTGCGTAGCGGTGACCACCGAAGTCACGCTGCAAGATCTTTCCGTCTTTGGTGCGGTCAAAGAGCGCGCCCCATTGTTCGAGTTCTAGTACGCGCTCTGGAGCTTCCTTGGCGTGAAGTTCTGCCATGCGGTAGTTGTTGAGGTACTTTCCTCCGCGCATGGTGTCACGAAAGTGCACCATCCAGTTGTCTTCTTCGTACACGTTTCCCATGGCTGCAGCCATGCCACCTTCGGCCATAACGGTGTGGGCTTTTCCAAGTAGTGACTTCGTGATGATGCCAACTTTTAGTCCGCGCTGCTTGGCTTCAATTGCGGCGCGTAGTCCAGCGCCACCGGCACCGATGATGAGGACGTCGTAGTCGTGGTGTTCGTAGTTACTCACAAATAATCCTTAGAAGAGACGCAAGTCGGTAATGGCGCCAGATGCAACGAGTCGCACGAAGACGTCAGTAAGAGCAACGAAGATAAGTGATGCCCACGCAAACTTCATGTGGTTTTCGTTAAGAGGGGTAATGAACTTCCACAGACGGTGACGAACCGGGTGGTTTGAGAATGTCTTAAGTGATCCACCACAGAGGTGACGACACGCGTGACAGCTCAGTGAGTAGAGCCAGAGCAGCGTTGCGTTCACGGTGAGGACAATTGTTCCGAGTGTTACCCCGAAACCAATACCTGGCTGGTGGAACGCACGGATTGCGTCGTAGGTGAGTAGGCAGTTGAACACGATACCGAAGTAGAAGAAGTAACGGTGAGCGTTCTGCATAAGAAGTGGGAAGCGCGTTTCCCCGGTGTACTTAGCGTGACCATCTGAAACAGCACAGGCTGGTGGTGACCACCAGAACGCACGGTAGTAACTACGTCGGTAGTAGTAACAGGTGAGTCGAAATCCAAGTGGGAAAATAAGAATCAAGAACGCAGGAGAAAGCGACCACCCACTAAGTGCAAAGCCAATCTTTGATCCTGCGACGCAACTTGATGCGAGACATGGTGAGAAGAACGGACTAATGAGGTCTCGGTGCATCATTGCGCCCACGTAGTAGTTGTGAGGATTAAATGCAGACCACGTTGAGTACACCACGAATGCGGTGAGAATCGAAACGGTAACGACTGGCTGTAGCCACCAGCGATCTTGTCGAAGTGTCTTAACAGCGGGTCCTCCACGGACTCCGCCGAGAACTACATCTGTTGAACTTTCAATAACTGCCACCACTACTCCTTGGGGGACGGTGTTGCTTTCGTTCCATACTAGGCAATTTGGATGAGACTCAAATCAGCAACCATTCAATAATCGCTTAGGTTCTACTAACTTTTGAAATGAAAAATGCCCCCGAGTTTCCCCGGGGGCATTGGTCTAAAAAATTAGTGTTTCCCGCCTCGACGACCCTCACCAGAGCCGCCCAAAAGGGCCCACCCAGCGAGGAAGAGGCCTGGCAACAAGAGCCAGATACCGAACACCAGCGAGAGCACAGTGAAGAATGCGCCCATGCCTAGAACGAATGGCCAGATAGAGCTTCCTGGGAATGTTCCAACAAATCCAGCGCCCTCTTCTTGGGTCGCGTTGGGATTGTCTTCTGGGCGCTCTTTCATGCGACGACTCCACCAGAAGTAGTAACTACCCGGCAAGAAGCAAAGCAACATTCCAGCGAACATCATTACCCCACCAGCGTTTTCGATACTCCAGCGCCAGTAGACAGCACACATGATGCCAAAGAACGTGCCAAGTGAAAGAAGGATCTTTGCTTCTACCTTCATTAGGCGTTAGTTCCGTCGTGGGTGTGACCATGCACGATTGATGTGTGCTCTGGGTGGTTGTAATCCCACGTAGGACGCTCAGAGCGAATCTTTGGCAGACGATAGAAGTTGTGGTGCGGTGGAGGAGAGGTGGTGAACCACTCGAGTGTTTGTGCGTCCCATGGGTTGTCACCAGCTGGGTACTTCTTCCAGCTGTACATCACGTTCACTACAAAGAGAATTGTTGACACACCAATAAGCACTGCACCAACTGAGCTCAACTGGTTGAGGAACTGCCACTGGGTGTCGTGTGGGTAGACCGCCATGCGACGTGGCATTCCTCGAAGACCGAGGAGATACTGGGGGAAGGTCAGCACTTGCGTTCCAATAAAGAGGAACCAGAACTGCGCCTTACCGATTGCCTCGTTCAGCAAGTAACCAGTCATCTTTGGGCCCCAGTAGTAGAGGCCTCCCATGGCACCAAGTACGAGCGCCATAACTACTGAGTGGAAGTGAGCAACGACGAAGTAGGTGTCGTGAGTAAAGAAGTCAAGTGGTGGACTTGCGAGGTAGATACCAGTGATTCCACCAATCAAGAATGTAATAACGAAACCAATTGACATGAGCATTGCAGCAGAAAACCAAACTTCACCTCGCCACATTGAACCAATCCAGTTGAACATCTTGATACCCGTAGGCACCGCGATCATGAGACTCATGGCGGAGAAGAATGGCAGCAGTACAACACCTGTTGTGAACATGTGGTGGGCCCACACACCAAGTGACAATGCAGCGATCGAAAGTGTTGCAAAGATCATCCCCTTGTAGCCAAACATTGGCTTCTTAGAGAACACCGGAATAATTTCTGAAACCATTCCGAAGAACGGCAACGCCAAGATGTACACCTCGGGGTGACCCCAGAACCAGAAAATATGTTGCCAAAGAACTGGGACACCACCTCCTGCAACCGAGAAGATGTGCGTTCCAAAGTGACGGTCGGCGTACAACATGATGAGCCCTGCAGTAAGCACTGGGAACGCCAGCAGAATCAAGATTCCAGTTACGAGCATGTTCCACGTGAAGATTGGCATACGGAACATCGTCATTCCAGGAGCACGCAGATAGAAAATTGTGGCCGTGAGGTTTACTCCGGTGAATATTGCGGAGAATCCAGTAAGTAGTAGTCCGCCAATCCAGAGGTCGGCTCCGGCACCCGGTGCGTTAATGGAGTTCGAGAGTGGTGCGTAGGCAACCCATCCGAAGTTTGCTGCTCCACCTGAAGTGAAGAAACCAGAGAGCATGGTGATGCAACCAGTGAGGTAGAGCCAGTAGGACAGTGCATTAAGACGAGGGAACGCCATGTCTGGTGCACCAATTTGAATTGGTACAACGAAGTTTGCGAGCGCACCGAATGCAAACGGACCAGCGAACAAGTAGATCATTACTGAACCGTGCATGGTGAAGAGCTGGTTGTACTGCGCAAGTGAAACGAGTGTTCCGTTTGGTGATGCGAGCTGAGCACGAATGATTTCGGCGAATAGCCCACCAATCACCAGCATGACAACTGCGGTGATTGTGTATGACATTCCAATGACCTTGTGGTCAGTGGTGGTTAACCACTTAATGATTCCACTAGGACCATGGTGTTCTTCGTGACCATGATCTTCAGAATGCGCGTGTGACTCAGTGGGGTTCAGTACATCAGTCATTAATGTGCTCCTTTGCTGTACGTCGGTTTGGACTTCACGTGCGTTGATGTTTGCTGTGTTGATGCGTTATTTGCTGCCTTGTACGCAGCAATTCCTGCTGGGGTATTAAAACTGTTGAGCCATGTCTGGTAAGCAGCCGGTGTCACAACCTTTACCTTGAAGAACATGAGTGAGTGATAGAGGCCACACAGTTGCGTGCACTGTCCGAAGAATGTTCCGGTCTTTGAAGCATTAAAGGTGAACTGGTTTAGAACACCAGGCTGCGCAAAACGTGAGAAGTTGAAGTCGTGAACGTAGAAGCCGTGAATAACGTCTGATGAACGAAGGTTGATGTGAACGTTTTCGCCAGCTGGAATAACCATTTCAGGTGACTGTGTAGTTTGACCGTAGACCAGCGCGTACGAACCTGGGTACGTGAACTTCCAGCCCCACTGGAATGCGAGCACGTTTACGTTCACCGAAGTCTTAGGGTTTGATACTTCTTTGTTCTCGACTACGAGTGTTGCTGCAAAGAGTCCAACAATGACGAGAATAGGAATAATGGTGTACATCACTTCGGCTGGTAAGTGGTACTGCACTTGGCGAGGGATTGCGCTATCTGATTTACGTCGGTAACGAAAAGCGGCCCAAAGAATAAGTGCGAAGGTGAACCCACCAATGATGACTGCAGCGACGGAGAACCATTGCCAGAGGTGAAAGACCGATCTTGAAGTTGATGTGTCGCCAGCGACGGCACCAAACTTAGGAAGGGTGCATCCCGAAAGGACGAGAGCAGCGATGGGGAGTGCAGCAATTAAACGCAGGCGACGTGTACGACGCTTGCGAATCGGTGCACCCTGTGGGGGCAGGGCAGTAGATTCCACGGCTAAACCTTAGTCACTATTTCGAATGATTCGTCAAAGGCCAAGGCTAAAAAGCGGTGGCTATTTGCTGAACTACTGACCGGCCTCTGGAGCCTTTGGCTCAGTTGCGTCAGTTGTCTGGGCGGGTGCGTCAGTTTTAGCTGACTTGAGACCCTTTTCAAATTCGTTCTTAGCTTGGCCAAGATTGCGAGCGAGTTTTGGAATTGCTGATCCACCAAATACAAGTACTGCAACTACAACTATTACGACCACAAGATCTGGTCCAAAAACGTTACCTAAGAACACTGTTTTCTCCTTTGTCGTGTCTACACCCACAGTAGTACGGGTTGCTAAAGAGCACCTAGCGCCCTGAAATTAAGCATTAATTGACATTTGAGTAAAATAAGACATGGCCAAGTTCCCCCGTGACACGTTTCGAGACTCACTGTCTGTTTCGCTCACAGTCGGGGCCTACGGCGTGGCTTTTGGTGCAGCAAGCATTGCGGCCCACTTCTCAATTCTCCAAACGTGCCTGTTTTCCCTGCTGACCTTCACGGGTGCGAGCCAGTTCGCCGCCGTTGGCGTGGTGGGAGCTGGGGGCGCAGCGCTAAGCGCCATTGCAGCAGCGACACTGCTGAGCACCAGAAATGCACTCTATGGAATGCAAATGTCACCACTTCTTAAGGTGCGAGGTCTGAAAAAGATCGCAGCAGCGCACGTCACCATTGATGAGTCAACTGGCGTTGCACTCGCGCAGACTCCTCGTGGCACCGACGCAATGCGAACAGGGTTCTGGTTAACGGGACTTGGCGTCTTTATTTTCTGGAACATATTCACGTTGCTCGGTGCACTTGGAGCCAAGGCACTCGGTAACCCTGCGTCATGGGGACTCGACGCTGCAGTACCAGCTGCATACCTCGGGCTCTTGTGGCCACGACTGCAAACAAATTTCTTGCGCGTAGTTGCAATTGCATCAATGATCTTTGCGCTACTGGTTACCCCGTGGCTTGCAGCGGGGATGCCAATCATCATGTCGGTACTCGTAGCTACATCGTTTGGTTGGCGTGAATCATGAGTCAGTCAATGATGTGGACGGTGTTGCTTGGAACAAGCGTCTTCTGCTTCGCAATTAAATTGCTCGGTCACTACATTCCAGAAGTATGGCTGTCTCACCCGAGACTGCAGCGCATTAATGCGCTAGTTCCAATTTCTTTACTCAGTGCATTAATCGTGGCCCAGGGCGTGGTTGTAAAAACGCACATTGTTATTGATCACCGTCTAGCTGGAATAGCGGTGGCACTGGCTGCGTTGTTCGCCAAGATGCCGTTTCCCGTCGTGGTTGTGAGTGCGGCGGTTACTTCAGCGGTCATATTCCATTTGCACTAAAACTCAGACGTCATTTGTGACAAACTGCGAATGTAAACGTTTGGAGAAAAATTATGTCTAAAGAACTTTGGCAAGAATCAGCAACATCACTCGCAAAGAAAATTAAGAGTGGCGAGACAACATCTCGTGACGTTATTGAATCGCATCTTGGTCGAATTGATGAGATAAATACATCAGTTAACGCAATTGTAGAAATTCACCCTGACGAAGTTCGCCGCAATGCAGATGCTGCAGACGCTGCGCAGAAGAGTGGTGCACCACTTGGGCCACTTCATGGTGTTCCTTTTAGCGTAAAGGTCAACCTCGACTTAGCGGGACACGCAACAACCAACGGATCAGTCGCACTCAAGGACAACATCGTTACTGGTAACGCCCCAGTTGTTGAACGCATGCTGCAAGCTGGTGGCGTGGCGCTTGGTCACACCAACATGCCTGACCTAGGGCTACGCATCAATACCCAGTCGGCACTTCATGGTGACACGCACAACCCGTGGCGACACGGCGTCACTGCAGCCGGATCATCAGGTGGCGAAGCGGCTGCGATTTCATCTGGCATGAGTCCAATTGGTCTAGGTAATGACATTGGTGGATCACTTAGAAACCCCGCCTACGCGTGCGGCATTGCTTCAATCAAGCCTTCCAGAGGACGAGTTCCTGGTGGTAACCCATCTGACCCATATCCAATGAATCTCAATGCGCAGATCATGTTGGTTGACGGTGTTCTTGCTCGAACCATTGATGACGTTCGCACCGGACTCGAAGCAGTGATGGGTGCACACCCGAGCGATCCAATTTCACTCTCCGCACCGCTTAAGGGGGCGCCAGTTGCTAAGCGAGTGGCCTTGGTGCCAGAACCAATTGGTGGCTCTACTCACCCAGACATTGCAGAAGGTGTTCGCATTGCGGGTCGTGCACTAAGTGCTGCTGGATACGAAGTGGAAGAAATTGAAATTCCAATGTTGTTTGATGCGTACTTCAACTGGGCGCAGCTCATGATGCAGAACTCAGAGCAGAACTATGAAATGTACAAAGGAGCAATTGGAGAGGGTGGAATGAAGTTCTTAGACCTCACGGGTGCTGATTTCCCACCAATGTCAACTTCTGACCTTCACCAGATGCACAACAGCCGTCACACAATTGCAAAAACGTGGCGCATGTTCATGTCGCAGTATCCACTCATTGTTGGACCAACCTGGACGCAGCCACCGTTCGAGCTGAACTTTGACACCAAAGACACAGAGTCTGCAATGCAGGTTATTGAGATGTACCGCTTTGTGTTGCCAGCAAACTTGCTCGGGCTACCTGCTGCCTGCGTCGCAACGGGCATTGCGAACGGCCTGCCAACTGGCGTGCAAGTAATGGGTGACATGTTCCGTGAGGATGTATGTCTTGACGCTGCTGAAGTGATTGAGAGCGCAGTAGGAGTATTAACTCCTATTGATCCTCGTAACTAGTAGTTACTTACCCTGCCAGTTTGGTGCGCGCTTTTCAGCGAAGGCAATGGCACCTTCCATAGCGTCAGAACTCTGCATGATGATGCCAAAGGCATCATTGTTGATTGGCCAACCATCATCGTCTGACACTTCAACCGCACGCTTCATTACGTCCTTGGAAACACGAACCGCAAGTGGCGCAGAAGTGGCAATGCGCTCAGCGAGTGCGAGTGCTTCGTCGAGTACTTGTGCTCCAGGAACAACTCTGTTCACGAGACCAAGTGCGTACGCACGAGTTGCGTCAATTGGGTCACCAGTGAGTGCCATTTCTAACGCAATCGCCATTGGCACGCGCTTTGGAAGGCGGATAAGTCCACCAGCACCAGCCACGAGTCCACGCTTGGCTTCAGGGATTCCGAACATTGCGTGGTCAGCTGCAATCACCATGTCGCACGCAATCATCATTTCAAATCCACCTGCGAGTGCTGATCCATTAACGGCAGCGATAAGTGGCTTAGGGAACTTGCGGTTAGTAATGCCACCAAATCCTTTGTCGGTGCTCGGGAACTCACCAGTTGCGAATGCCTTTAGGTCCATGCCCGCAGAGAATGCCTTGTCACCAGCTCCAGTGATAACAACAACCCATACGTCATTGTCGGTTTCGCACTCGTCGAGTGCGGTCGAAAGTGCAATTGCTGCTGCACGGTTCATTGCGTTACGTGCTTCAGGTCGGTTGATTGTTAGTAGTTCAACGTGACCGCGTCGTTCGCGAAGTACTTCATCTGCCATGGGGACTCCTTTTACATAGCCCAGGTGGGCGCTGGGTGAAACGATAGTTGAGTACAGACAACGGTGGCGTGCGAAACTATGAATAATGAGCAATCGCCCACGAATACTGGCCACCCTTGATGGCTACAGCGTCGAAGGTGGGTTCGACCGACCTTACGAGCCAGCAACGTGTTATTCACCAACAATTGCACTCGGGCGTCACGCTGGGCCTGGTGACGCTGACGGATTGTGGCACGACTACGAAAAAGTTCTCGACCTAGTTCCGGGTCTCGGTATTGATGGAGTTCGCATTACTACTGAATGGGCACGCATTGAACCTCGCAGGAACGAAGTCTCTAGCGAAGCACTTGATCGCTACAAAGCGGTGTGTGCGTACGCCAAGTCACTTGGTCTTCACGTCAGCGTCGCACTCGTTGACGGGGTGTGGCCAGCGTGGGCGGGGATGGAAGCATGGCTGCTTCCATGGGTCGCTCCCTACTGCATAGAAAATGCGCTGCGAGTTGTTAGCCACCTCGGCGACAACATTGATGGCGTTGTTTGCTTTAGTGAGCCAGAAGCAATCGTGACTAGAGGATTCATAGAAGCTTCGTCACCACCGTGGCGCAGCGGCGCATCAAAAAATGCAGCACTCGCCATTGAACAGATTGATGACATCACCGCCGCAATTTCTGAGAGCTCAGTCGCTGCAAAAAAAATAGTCAGCGCAAGTTGCTTGGTTGAACTTGAACAAGTGCAGTCAGTTCTTTCGAGTGATGTTACGTATCAAGAGATCTATGTCCGTTCACTAGTTAGAGGTCGCGGCCCGACTGCATCGAGGCAAGGACTGTTATCGAAGCACAATGGAGCGTGGGGTGTGAGCGCGTCGAAAGAACTTCTAGAATCCTTCAGCTGATTCGCGACGCTTCTTTAATAAGTGAGCAGTTATAAACGCTGCAACGACCAGAATCAGAACAATGATGCCAATCCAACTTGCCTGCTTCTCAATTTTTGTGAGTGCGTTTCCGGCGTAGTACCCGAGCAGCGTGAAACCAATTCCCCAGACCAGACCACCGAGTGCGTTCGCAATCAGAAAACGCTGGTAGTGCATCTTGCTCATTCCAGCAAGCCCCGGCATGACGGCACGAAGGAACGCGGTGAAGCGACCGAGAAAGACGTATGTTGGTCCGCGACGTTGCAACGTTTCGAGTGCACGCTCAAGCGATGCACGCTTGCTTCTAATAAGCGGCAGTGTGAACATCTTGTGCCCAAATCTGCTGCCGATTGCGTAGCCAACTGAGTCACCAACAATTGCTGCAATCACGACAAGCACACACAGCATCACAATATTGACGCGGCCTTGGCTCGCCACGAATCCCGCAACGATTACTGACGTCTCGCCAGGGATAACAAAGCCAACAAAGAGTGCGGCTTCTCCAAAGACGAGGAATGCAACAAGTACATAGACAAGTCCTGGAGCTAGATGCTGAATCTTGTCAAGAACGAAGGAAATGATGCTGGCATTGATCATTCATCTATTCTGCCTTATAAAAATTGCATAAAGGTTGAGGTTGTTTAAGGAAATTGACAGATTCTCTGTGCCAAAATGGCACCATGTCTAAATCAGCGCCACGTCACGCCACAAAGAGTTCACCTTTTAATGCTCCTGCAAACGCCAGGCTTCTTTCCGAGTGGGCACTACTACCACTTCGTGTGTTCCTTGGAGCCACGTTCCTCTACGCCGGATTCCAGAAACTAGCGAATCCAAACTTCTTCATCAACGCAAGCCCTATTTCAATTCACTCACAACTAACTGGTGCTGCACGCTTTAGCCCTATTCACGCACTGCTTAGTCACATGGTTGGACTGGCCAATCCAATTGGATTGACCATTGCGTATGCAGAGCTCGCCGTTGGTCTTGGAATTCTGATTGGCTTGTTCAGCCGTATCGCTGCGATTGGAGGAGCGCTGCTTTCGTTCAGCTTGTTCCTCGCGGTGAGCTTTCACACATCGCCGTACTTCACTAATGCAGACATTGTGTTCTTCTTTGCGTGGCTTCCATTTATCTTCGCCGGAAGTCCACCACAGCTTTCTGTTGACGCGTGGCTAGCAACGTTTGCAAAAAAAGGAATAAAAATTGGGCCAAGTGGGGTTGCAACCCCAGTTCAGATTGATGCACTCTCTCGTCGAAAGATGATGGTGAGCAGCGCCGCCGCAGCAACTGCTGCACTTGGAACACTGATTGCTGGTGGCACGGTTGCTGCGACTGGAAAACTGATTGGTAACGCCAAGTCTCCAACTACAAATGGCTTTGGAAGTACAACAACTACAACAGGTGCGAGTACGACTCCAACAACGCTAACGCCCACCACCACTACAACTGTTGGATCGAAGTATTCAGGCACCAAGCTCGGTGCAGCGTCACAAGTCGCTGTTGGAAAGCCCGCAACATTCACGGTCCCAAGCACTGGTGACCCCGCAATTGTCTTTAACCAAGGTGGCGGAAAGTTTGTTGCGTATGACACCGTCTGCCCACACGCTGGTTGCACGGTTGGTTACTACTCAGGTAACACCATGCAGTGTCCATGCCACGGATCACAATTCACCATTAGTGGTGGCAATGTCCTCAATGGTCCAGCACCTCACGGCCTTTCGAAACTTAACGTAGTTCTAGAGGCTGACGGCAACCTGTATCTCCAGTAGCGAAGTTCGGGGTTTTGCCCTATTGTCATGCCCATGAATACTTCAGAACTCTCCACAAGCACCGACTCACCAATTCAGAGCGCAGGGGCTGCTTTTTACTTTGCACCAACTACAGCTGCCTACGCAGAAACGATTGGTGTTAACGCGTTCAACTTCTACGGCCTCGGTCGTGGTGGCGTACTTGGCAATGTTGACTCCAAGAAGGTGTACGAGGAGTTTTACTTCTTTAGCCAAGGATCAATTGATTTTCTCTACGGCTCTGGTCTCGACAAAGCAGAAGCAGCAGCAACTGCAAAGCACTACGTTCAGGCGGCCTACGCGTTTGCTGACGCCACCTTTGGTGCAATTGCTACAGATGTTCTCGCAAAGTTCGCGAGTGCGGCACAAAAGGTAAACAAGAATGTTGCTGCAGGTCAGTATTCAATTTATGACGGTTACATGCAGTACGAAACACCAAGCAACCCAGTGCACGCTGCGTACTTAGGCGTAATTCAGATGCGTGAACTTCGCGGTGGTGTTCACACCGTAGAAGTGAAGAACGCTGGACTTAGTCCAATTGATGCGTGCTACATCCAAGACGCAGGCGTATTCAAACTTCACGGCTACACCGATGAAGACATCCCAGTAGTAACTGACGAGCTCAAGGCATTGAAGAAGAAGGCTGACGAAAATACTCAAGCCAAGTTCGCTTCATACCTAGAAGTTCTTAGTGATGAAGAAAAGCAAAATTTCCTTGATGGCGCAAACGCAATGTTTGCAGCGCTCTCAAATCCACAAGCGATTTAGTTGTAGTCAAGTCCTTCTATTTCTAGAAGGAAACGCTTAACTTTTTCACCACCAGAGCCGTATCCACCTATGTGGTTACTCGCTACAACTCGGTGACAGGGAACTATCACTGGCCAAGGATTCGCGTTATTGGCGTTGCCAACCGCGCGCATAGCGCGTGGCCGTTTGACTGCTCGTGCGACGTCACCGTAGGTCCAGACTTGTCCGTAGGGGATAGTGCACAGTGCGTCCCATACGTCTTGTTGAAATGAGGTCACGTCGTAGTCCTCGAGCGCAACAGAGAACTTCTTTCTAGTGCCTGAAAAGTACTCACTCATTTGTTGAACACAAGTAGCCACGGCCTTAGGGGTTCTGCCACTCGACGTTGACTTTGCATCTTGTAGGTCAATTCGACTCACGAATTCATTGTTGCCTTCAATAACCCAGTATCCAACGGGGGTCTTGATGCTTGAGCGAAACATTTCCACGCCACAGTTCTACACGGTGTACCGTCACCTCTATGGAAACTCTCATTGCAAAGAATGGCGACGTAGATCTATTTGTTCGAGTTGAGGGTGAAGGCCCGACGCTCATTATGTTGCACGGTTGGCCCGACACCGGGTCTATGTGGCGAGAGCTGAACCCACTGCTGGTTGCAGCTGGGTACCGCGTTGTTACCCCCGACCTTCGTGGTTGCGGACAGAGCTCTAAGCCCGGCGAAGTCGAGAAGTACCGACTCAATGAACTCGTTGCTGACGTTGCGTGTATTGCTGACGCAGTTGGTGCAGAAACGTTCACGGTCATTGGACACGACTGGGGCGCGGCACTGGCGTGGGCGGTGGCGTTGTTCTTGCCCGACCGTGTTGAAAAGAACGTTGTCTTGGCTGTTGGTCACCCAGTTGCATTTAGAAAAGGTGGCATTAAGCAGCAGCAAAAGAGCTGGTACATGCTTGTCTTTATCAACGACGACCTCGGAACACAGTTCTTGCGTCACAATAACTACGAGGCAATGACCGAATTCCTCGGTCACCCATGGCCTGAAGAGACTATTGCCGAGCTCGAGCGTGATGGTCAGATCGTCAGCCACTTCAACTGGTACAAAGCAAACATCACCGCTGACGGCTTCATGCGTGAACCACTCGTACTCCCTCCAATCCAGGCCCCAAGCCTTGGCATGTGGTCGGCTAATGACTGGGCGCTGCTCGAAGAGCAAATGGAAACTTCAGGGGAGTTCTGTGCCAATGGCTTTACCTACGTGCGCCTGAGTGAGTCTGGGCACTGGAGTGCTGTGACCGCCCCAAATGAAGTTGCTGGCCACATTCTTGAATTCCTAGCCAAATAGCCACGCCGGTGCCTGATTTAGGCTCCAACCTGATAGAACTACATAATGAAAATTGCGCTATTCAAAGAGTCACGGGCCGGGGAGACGCGCGTTGCGTTAACACCCGACGCTGTAAAAACTCTCGTCACCGATGGGTGGGAAGTTTTGGTCCAGCGAGGTGCTGGTGCCAAGGCCCACTTCACTGATGAGGCCTACCAAGCAGTCGGAGCATCGATTAGCGATGCGCCGTCAGGTGACGTCAATCTTCGAGTAAATCCACCAACCGCCAGCGAAGCCTCAGCGCTACCCGACGGGTCAACACACCTTTCATTCCTTTCGCCTCTTCTAGCAATAGACATCGTGAAGATTCTGAACGACAAGAAAGTGACCACGCTTTCGTTTGACCTACTGCCACGAATTTCTCGTGCGCAGTACATGGACGCACTTTCCTCACAGGCAACAGTCTCTGGGTACCGTGCCGCACTCGCTGGTGCATCACACTTTGACCGCTTCTTGCCACTGCTCACTACTGCTGCTGGAACAATTCGTCCGGCAAAAGTTTTGGTTATGGGTGTTGGTGTTGCAGGGCTTCAGGCCATTGCTACTTCAAAGCGTCTCGGTGCCAAAGTGCGCGCCTACGACGTTCGCTCTGCTGCAAAAGAAGAAGCAGAGTCTGCCGGTGCTGTATTCGTGAAGCTCACCGTGACTGCAGACGCAGCTGGTGGCTACGCACGTGAACTCACCGATGACGAGCGAAGCGAACAACAAAAGCAGTTACTCAGTGAAGTTGCGAACTCTGACATTGTTATTACAACAGCAGCAGTCCCAGGTCGCAAGGCTCCAATTCTGCTGACCCAAGCAATGGTCGAAGCAATGGCCGAGGGATCACTCGTTATTGACATGGCCGCAGACGGTGGCGGTAACTGTGAACTCACTAAGGCCGGAGAGACTGTTGTTCACAATGGTGTCAGCGTTGTTGGACTTACTAACCCACCCGCCGAAATGGGTGCGTCAGCAAGTTTCATGTTTGCTAACAATGTCTTGAAGCTCCTCGCACTCTTTGGTGCGAAGGGTCAACTAAACCCTGACTGGAATGACCCCGTAGTAATAGGTGTCACTGTTTCACGTAGTGGGCAGGTCAACCACGCTCCAACCGCACAAGCCCTGGGCGTTGCTCACGTAGCAATCGTCCCCGAAGAAGTAAAGGAAAATGCCTAATGGGTAACGTTCTTCTCCAATATGCAACAGTCCTCGTACTGGCGATCTTCGTCGGTATTGAAGTTGTTGCCAAGATTCCAGCAATCTTGCACACGCCACTTATGAGTGGATCAAACGCCATTCACGGAGTAATCCTCGTTGGTTCAATGCTCATCCTCGGAAACGCAGCGACCAACCTCGAAGAAGTACTTGGTTTCCTTGCGGTGATTCTTGGAACACTCAACGTGGTTGGCGGATTTGTTGTTACTGACCGCATGCTTGAAATGTTTAAGCCTAAGAAGGCTGTTGTAAAAGAAAAGACTGAAGAGGTTGCCAAGTGAGTCGCGCAACCCTTATTGATCTTCTTTACCTCTTTTCAGCCACAACATTCTTGTTGGCGCTAAAGGGACTCGGTTCACCAAAGCGTGCACGCGTTGGTAACTTCACTGCAGCGTTCGGAATGCTTGTTGCTGTTGTTGCCACATTCTTTAAGCAGACTGATGGACACAACCTTCGCCACATTCCACTGATGATCCTTGGTATGGCCATTGGATTCATCATTGCTGTTCCGGCTGCACGTTTTGTGAAGATGACCGCAATGCCTCAACTCGTTGCCATCTTCAACGGTGTGGGTGGTGGAGCTGCTGCTCTCGTGTCACTGACTGAGTTCATTCACATCAAGTCAACGCACCCAGCAACGTACGTAACGCTTGAAGTACTTCTCGGTGTGTTGATTGGTACGTTCTCGTTCTCGGGTTCAGCTATTGCCTACATCAAGCTCCAAGAGCTCATAACGGGCCGTCCAATTACCTACCCAGGTCAGCAAATCATCAACGCACTCTTTGGTGTCGCGTCACTTGTGCTCATCATCACGATTCTCGTGAACGGTTCTGAAGGACTGCTCTGGATTTTGCTCGTCTTGGCGTTCATTCTTGGCGCTGCGTTCGTGCTCCCAATTGGTGGCGCTGACGTTCCGGTACTGATTTCACTGCTCAACTCATTCACTGGTCTTGCTGTTGCGGCATCTGGTTTCACACTGGGATCAAACCTGTTGATTGTGGCTGGAACACTCGTTGGTGCGTCTGGAATCTTCCTCACGAGGTTGATGTCTAAGGCCATGGGTCGTTCACTCAGCAACGTTCTCTTCTCGGCCTTCGGTTCCGTTGTCACGGCTTCAGGTGGCGAGGGTGGAGCTGACGCACGACCAGTTCGCTCAGGAACTCCTGAAGACATTGGAGTGCTCCTTGGCATTGCGTCAAGTGTTGTAATCATTCCTGGATACGGCCTTGCCGTGGCGCAGGGTCAGCACGTACTTCGCGAACTTGGTGAACTCCTTGAAGCTAAGGGCATTGAAGTTTCCTACGCCATTCACCCAGTGGCTGGACGTATGCCTGGGCACATGAACGTACTTCTCGCAGAAGCAAACGTTCCCTACGAACAGTTAAAGGAAATGGACGAAGCGAATTCGGAGCTAACAACTGCAGACGTGGCACTCGTTGTTGGTGCCAACGACACCGTCAACCCAGCTGCATCCGACGACAAGACCTCGCCAATTTATGGAATGCCGATTATTCACGCCGACTTGGCTGAGAATGTGGTGTTCTTGAAGCGTTCAATGCGTCCAGGATTTGCGGGAATCGAAAACGAACTTCTCTACAACCCTAAGACCACACTTGTGTTCGGTGACGCTAAAGACACCCTCACCAAAATGGTTGCAGCAGTTAAGGCTAACTAGTCAAGGGTGCTGCAAACAGCCCAAGGTTGTTTGCAGCACTACTTAGCCTGTTGTCGTAGGTTGCAAAAATACATTCATCGTCACCCACAGTTTCAGCTGAAGCTAAATGCACTGCATCGTAACAACGAAGCGATAGTAATTCTGAAAGCTCTGATGCACGATGAAGAAGTGAGTGTGTTACCTGCACTTCCATAATTTTTTCGTAGAGCACTTCGAATAATTCTTTAGAGGACTCAAACTGATTTTTGTTAAGTCTCTTCGAGCGAAATGCTGCAGCTAACGCCGCTCTTGTTTCGACGTAGACAAGAACTGAAGAAATTGGTTCGTCAGTTGCGTTCCACAAAATAAGTGAGTGCTCAGAGGTTGCTTCGTCAATCAAGAGCGGCACGATTGCGGAAGTATCAAAATAGGTAATCAACGTCGTTGCTCGGAAATGAATTCACTTACAGTTGCACCGTCTTTAAGTTTGATTGGTTTTGGAATAAATTTTCCAGTTGATCGTGGAGGGCGAACCAAGCCTTGAGCAATCATCTCGTCGAGTTTGCGCACTTTCTTCACCGGAGTGACCATGGCGACTACCTTGCCTCGGTCGGTGATTGAGATCTCGTCGCCTTGCTGGACCTTTTCGAGGTATTCCTTCAGGTTTTGTCGAAACTCCGCTATTCCTACGTTCATATCTAAAATGTACACTACAAAGTCTTCAGAATGTACAGATTCTTTAATTAGTTGTTTTCCCATGCCACCCAACTGTCGTTGGGAATCGAGAATTTTATAAATTTAGGAAGAAAGCAGATTTAGCGTTGAGATGATCTCTTGGCTGAGCGTGTGCACGGACGTTGAATTCGAGTGCACCTGTGTTGGATTCGACGCACCCGCAATTACTGAGCTCACCTGTGGGTGGCTAAGCAACCATGAGAATGCGAGATCGAGAATTGAAATCTCTGCTTCGTCGGCGTAGTTAAGAAGTGCACCAGCCTTGGCTTCAATTGCTTGATTGAGCCAGTGCGCACTTCGCTCAGGGTTCGAATCCTTCATTGCCTTGAGCCGAGTTCCTTCAGGGAGCGGGGTGCCGGGGCGAATCTTTCCAGTGAGCCAGCCGTTAGCGAGTGGGTAGAAGGGCAAGAAGCCAATGCCGAGTTCTTCGCAAGCATCAAGGACTCCATCGCGCTCAGGAGCACGCTCTAGAAGTGAGTACTGATTTTGCACTGAAACAAATGAAGGACCATTGCCTGCGGCAATTTTTGCTTCACGAAGTTGGTCACCGGTGAAGTTCGAGCATCCAATTTCTCTGACCTTGCCCTGAGCCACAAGTTCCTGCATGGCACCAATGGTGTCGGCGATTGGCACGGTGGGGTCAGGGTAGTGGAGTTGGTAAAGATCAATGTAGTCAGTGCCGAGTCGCTTTAGAGAATCTTCACAGGCGCTTCGAACGTAATCAGGTTTCGCACCGAAGCGTTGTTCATCAATAGGCATTCCGAACTTTGACGCAATGATCACGTCAGCTCGCCGACTTCCGAGGGCTTGTCCGAGAAGAACTTCAGACTTAGTCCCGCCATAGATGTCGGCGGTGTCAAAGAAGTTGATGCCATTTTCAATTGCGCTGTCGACCACGGCCTTAGTGCCATCAAAGTCGAGTCGCATCCCGAAGTTATTACATCCAATACCTACTTCTGAAACCTGCAGAGATCCGATTGAGCGCTTTTTCATGGCCATCCTTTGTTGTCTGTCAGTACTGTACACAGGTCCAGCACTGAGGTGTTGCGCAACTACGATAGATAGTGAACCTGGAGGGTAATTATGAAAATCAACGTGAATTTTGACCAATGCAGTTCTAACGCTGTTTGCATGAACATTGCCCCAGAAGTCTTTGAAGTCCGCGATGACGGTTATCTCTACATTCTCAATGAAAACCCAGGTCCAGAACTTTTCGATTCTTTACGTGCCGCAGTGAGTGGTTGTCCTAACGGTGCAATCTCACTAGAGGAGTAGTTAATGCCTGGACCTCGTGTCCGCTTCGCCCCGTCACCAACGGGTTTCTTTCACGTGGGCTCAGCTCGCTCTGCGCTCTTTAACTGGTTCGTTGCTCGCCAGTCTCCTGACGGCTACTTCATTCTGCGTATTGAAGACACCGACGCCGACCGCAACCGTGAAGAGTGGGTGGACGGCATAGTTTCTGCCATGCAGTGGCTGGGTCTTAACCTCGACCAGGGCCCAAACCGCCAGAGCGACAATGCGCCAGCGCACGCTGATGCGGTTGCGAGGTTGCTAGCTGGGGGATATCTCTACTACTGCGACTGCACCGGAGACGATGTTCAAGCGCGAAAGGGTGACAATAAGACCCCTGGGTATGACGGACACTGTCGCAACCGAGGACTTAGCAAATCTGAAAAAACAGGTATTCGTTTTAAAACTCCACAAAGTGGATCAACCATTGTTCACGACCTCATTCGTGGTGACGTTGAATTCCAGAACACGGTGATTGATGACTTCATTGTCGCAAAGTCCTCTGGCGTGGTGCTCTATGCACTGGCGAACGTGACCGATGACCGCAACGATGAAATTACTCACGTGATCCGCGGTGAAGAGCACCTTCCTAATGCTCCGAAGCAAATGATGCTCTGGTCAGCACTCAATGAAGTAACTGGCGACAACGTTGCGCTTCCGGTCTATGCGCACTTGCCCTTACTTGTAAATGAACAGCGAAAGAAACTTTCTAAGCGCAAAGACCCAGTAGCAACCGAGTCATATCGTGATCAGGGCTACCTGCCAGACGCCTTTGTCAATTACTTAGCGCTGCTTGGTTGGAGTCCTGATGGCGATGAAGAGATAATTCCCCTAGAGCGAATGATTAAAGAGTTCCGACTCGAAGATGTCTCTCACTCGCCAGCATTCTTTGACGTTAAGAAACTGAGCCATATAAATGGTGAATACATCAGAAAGCTCAGCCCAGAGCAGTTCATTGAAATCTCAGCTCCATGGGTTCGCCCTTGGGACAGCGCGTGGCAGCCAACTGACCGTGAAGTGCCTTGGACCAAAGAAGACTTCAACACAGAGTTGTTCGCCAAGGTGGCTCCACTGGTGCAAGAGCGCATTGTGTTGCTTGGCGAAATTCCTGCAATGGTCGACTTCTTTTTCCACGACCAGCCAGTTATGGATGATGCAGCATTCAACAAAGCCATTAAGAATGACATTGTTGCTCAACAAATGATTAAGGCTGCAATTACTCGCTTCGCAGACGTCACCTGGGAAGCTGCCACGCTGCACGAAGAAGTCGCAGCACTTGGTGAAGGACTCGGACTTGTACTTAGAAAAGCGCAGGCACCCATTCGCTGCGCCGTGACGGGCTCACTTGTAGGTCCGCCGCTTTTTGAATCATTAGAGCTACTTGGTAGAGACAACACAATTGCTCGTCTTAAAAAAGCGCTGGAGCTGGCGACTTGATCTTCGGGCCGTTCAAACTCATCCTGCGCATTATCAGCATGATTGTTAGCGCAATTTTTCTGTATTTCATTTTTACGTTCTTTCAAATTTGGATGACTGGTCACCATCACTCAGCAGAAAATGCTCAAGCCATCATGGTGTTTGGAACAACTGAAAACAATGGCACACCCTCTCCGGAACTTACTGCTCGATTAACACAAGCACTCGTTCTCTGGAATGAACAACGTGCTCCTTGGATAGTTGTAACGGGTGGGAACATTCCTGGTGATGTCTATACCGAGTCAGGGGTTTCTAAAACGTGGCTGGAACATCACGGGGTTCCTGCGTCTCACATTCTCCAGGGATTCGGTAACGACACCTGGCAAAACGTATCAACAGCGCTATCTGCATTAAAAGCGCACAACATCCAGTCCATACTCACGGTGACTGATCCATTCCACGAATATCGCGCAATGGCGATTGCTTCATCGCAGGGTCTTATGCCACAGCCATCTCCTGTATCTAATTCACCAACGGTTCATGACTCGCTCTGGAAGTTTTATCTTAAAGAGACGCTCAGCGTTGGCGTAGCTCGAATTCTCGGCTACCACTTGCTGAGTGAATGGACCTCAGTCGCTAGTAGCGTCCACTTGCCGTCTGGCGGGTAATCAGCAAACTCAGGTAAGATTGTCAGACCCTTCGGGGGTGGTGTAATTGGCAACACAAGTGGTTCTGGTCCACTTATTCAGGGTTCGAGTCCTTGCCCCCGAGCGAAGTAGTTGAGAGATCCACCTCTCAACTACCTCATGGTCCCATCGTCTAGTGGCCTAGGACTCCAGCTTCTCAAGCTGGCTACGCGGGTTCGAATCCCGCTGGGACTGCGAGTAAAAGAAGTGCAACTGATTTGCTTCAACGTTTTGCAGGAAAGACTCTTCGCTTTTTAAGAGAGTGAATGTTCACCTATAATGAATCGACTGAGAATTCAACCTCTCAGTAGCAACAAGGTCCCATCGTCTAGTGGCCTAGGACTCCAGCTTTTCAAGCTGGCTACGCGGGTTCGAATCCCGCTGGGACTGCGATTGAATTGAAATATCTTGCAAACACGCGAGATATTTCAATTGTTACTCCTCTAATCGAGCCACATCAGCAAGGTCTTGAACTCGACTTGCAGCCTTCTTATTGGTAATTAGGTCTTCTCGACCAATGAATGGAACGTCAACACCATTGACTCCTACTTCAATTCGACGTTTCCAAGCTTCTTCGAATTCGACACCATCAATTCCAGTTAGTAGGTCAATTCGGTGTGGTGGAAAACCAAGCTGCACAACAAGGTTTGTCGACTGAAAATCTTTGGCTGTGATGTCGAGAGAACTGAAACCAAATTCAGTAAGCGCTTTTATGATTCGCTCTGCATTTTCATGATTAATCCAAACCCAGGTATCTAGGTCACCGGTATAACGGGGAAGTCCGTGTGCGGCCATGGCGTAGCCGCCGACAATTAGAAAACGAACGTCGTTATCGAGAAATAACTGTACAAACTCGCTGAAGTCTTGATCCAGTTCCATTTGGTTCTCCAATCATTTGTCGACGGAGTACTTCAACTGCTGCAACTCGTTCAGTGGGCGTCTTTGTGAGCCAGTACTGAATGTCGCTTGGAGGCGACTTCAGTGGATGCTTGTTTACAACGCGCTCAATCATCTTTATATTTTACCCCACTCCAGTGACAATTGCTATGTCAAATGTTCATTCGGGCATGTCTGCCGGCAGGGAATTTTGCCAATGGGTTCGAATCCCGTTAGGGCTTTGAAGTACTATCTGAGCTAGTGCTGGGAGCATGCCCAGCTAATTAGCGAGGACCATGAAGTTTCTTATTCGACGAAAGTCTCTCAAAAACTCTGCGATTATTGCTGTAGCCTTCGTACCACTTTTATGCGCCACAGCGGTAAGTGCTCTGAGTGTTACCAACACTATTTCGGTCGGAAGTGCTCCTTATGGAATCACTTCTGACGGAACTCACGTTTGGGTAGCGAACAACGGTAACAATTCGGTCTCTGAAATAGATGCATCAACAGGTATCGTTATCAGCACTATTTCGGTTGGAAGCCTTCCCTGTGGAATCACTTCTGACGGAACTCACGTTTGGGTAGCGAACAACGGTAACAATACGGTCTCTGAAATAGATGCATCAACACATTCCGTTATCAGCACTATTTCTGTCGGAAGTCATCCCTATGGAATCACTTCAGATGGAACCCACGTATGGGTAACGAACAACGAAAGTAATTCGGTCTCTGAAATAGATGCATCAACAGGTACCGTTCTTGCTTCAATTCAGGTTGGAAGCAACCCTCATGGAATCACTTCAGATGGAACCCACGTATGGGTAACGAATTCGGGTGACGATTCGGTCTCAGAAATAGATACATCAACTGGTTTGATTGTTGGTTCTCCAATTTCGGTCGGAAGTTTTCCCGAAGGAATCACTTTTGATGGAACTCGCGTATGGGTAGCGAACAACGAAAGTAATTCGGTCTCTGAAATAGATGCATCAACAGGTACCGTTCTTGCTTCAATTCATGTTGGAAGCAACCCTCATGGAATCACTTCAGATGGAACCCACGTATGGGTAACGAATTCGGGTGACAATTCGGTCTCAGAAATAGATACATCAACTGGTTTGATTGTTGTTTTTCACATTTCGGTCGGAAGCTATCCCATTGGAATCACTTCTGACGGAACTCGCGTATGGGTAGCGAACAACCAAAGTAATTCAGTCTCGGAGATTCCCTTCAATTTCTCAGTGACTTATGCAAGTGGCGGAGGAACTGGCTCAGTCCCTACGCAGTCATCACTGGCAGCAAGCTCGACATTTATAGTGGCTGCCAGCTCGCTCTCTTATCCCGGCTACGCCTTTTCAGGTTGGACCGATGGGGTCAACACCTATAGACCAGGGGCCACCTACACAATTGGCTCAACAAACGTGACACTCACCGCAGTATGGAATGTCTATGTCTTACCAATTGTCTATTCCAAGCCAACAGCACCATCCAGTGTCACAGCTTCACTAAGCAATGGCACAGCAACTGTTTCATTCACCCCAGGAAGCTCTGGCTACCTCCCGACCTTCAACCAGATTGACATGTACATAAATGGTCAGCTTGCAGGGAACGTGTGCAACACTGGAGCAACATCGTGTCTAATTGTAAACCTCGGCCCAGACGCCACCTTTACCTTTACCGTTACGGCAGTGAACTCGATGGGCAGTGCTACGTCAGCAGTTTCTAATGCTGTGAGTTACGCCTCACCAACAACGGTGCCTCCAACTACAACCACCACAACGACAACAGTGCCCCCTGCAAAACGCACAATCACCTGTGTAAAGGGCAAGGTCACCAAGAAGGTAACTGCAGTTAGTCCGGTGTGTCCTGCTGGATATAAGAAGAAATAGTTCCAATACAGTCTTGTAGTACTAAAACCGCCTGAGTCGTAATGATTCAGGCGGTTTTTACTACCTCACCTAGCCACATCCTGAGCTGGTCCATTTCCATTAGCCAGCTAACAAGTTGGTTCCAACTTAAAACGCTTGGGGCTGCTTTTCTTTACCTGAAATCAAATTGTAAATTGCTGTGAAACAGCTTTTGCAAGCAGTGGCGATGCAACTTTCCAGTCGATGCCATAGATCTTCTTAAATGCAGCTTCAAAGCTCATCCCATTTGAAACCTCGACAATCAGCTGCGATGTGCCCTAAGTGGCTTTATTAAGCCACTTAGCTCTTAGCGAGTAACTCAAATGCAGCTTGGTACACGTCCCAAATCTCGTCATCATCAACAGGCTGGCCCTCGAGGGCATCAACGAGACTGAAGCCAATGCGAGTTGAAAGAACAATGAAAGAAAGACTCTCGGCTTTGATTGCTTCGCTCACAACACCCTGATGCTGTGCCGCACGAAAGAGCGAGGTGAGTGCGTCTTGCAGTTGGCGACCAATTTGGCGCATCTGACCCGATGTTTCATTGTCAAATGAAGTGGCACTGAGCGCTTGAATTCGAAGCATTCGCAGCCACTCTTTGTCCTCCTCTTCATCCTTTACGACTTCTCGAACGAATCGAAAGAATTCAGCTGGATCTTTCCACGGCTTTTCTGGAATTCGCATGCGAGCGAGTTCTTCATTGGCTCGTTTTTGGTATGCGTTGAGGAACGTTGAAGCGATGAGGTCTTCTCTGGAATTAAAGTACCGATAAATGTTAGGAATCGTTACCTGTAACTGCTCAGCAAGGTCCTTTAAGCGGAAATTAGCCACTCCTTCTTTCATAAGAATTAGAGCCGTTTCATCAAGAATTAGTTCCCTATTGAGTGATGTTCTGGTGGCGGCCATAGTGAGCAATCCCTTACTTAATTGAATTGAGGTAACCATAACAAGAATTGTGTATTAACGCAGTTATGACTTACATTAAGAATTTTAAGTTAAATTTGTAAGCCATATCCCTTCAAATCAATGGAATTGGAATGTGATGTGGATGACCTCACATACATAGACTTTCGCTATGAGCAAAGAATCCGGACTATCGAAAATCACTACAGATTCGTTAGTTCAAATTCTCGACACCGATTCAGACCTCTTTTTGCTGGATGTCCGCGAGCCCGATGAAGTTGCAGAGTGGCGTATCCCCGGGGTGAATAACATCCCACTTGGCGAGTTAGACCGTCGTATTTCTGAAGTTCCAACCGAGAAGCGCGTTGTTGTCATTTGTGCAAAAGGGGCCCGAGCACTTCAGGGGGCTCAAATTCTCTTAGACCACGGGGTTGGCTCTGAAGTACTTGAAGGTGGCATGGGGGCATGGGCTTCAACCTACGACCACGTCGAAAGTGACTTCGGTGGCGCAACAGTTGTGCAGTTAAGGCGCCGAGGTAAAGGATGCCTTTCCTACGTCATTGGTGCTGGCGGCAACGCAGTTGTCATTGACCCTTCATTAAGTAGTGAAGTGTATGAAGACGTGGCATCAAGCCATGGGTGGAAGATCACTCACGTGCTCGACACTCACCTTCACGCAGACCATATCTCAGGGGCGCGAAAGCTTGTTGAACGAACGGGTGCAAAGCTGATGTTGAGCCCTTCTGATCCTTTTGAGTTCGCCTTCACTCCACTTGTTGATGGTCTGCAAATTGAGATCACCGACGGTATTTCACTGGGTGTTTCAGCAGTGAGTGTGCCTGGTCACACTGAGGGATCAACCATGTACCAACTAGGTAACTCCGCGATCTTTACTGGGGACACATTGTTCTTAGAGAGCGTCGGGAGGCCAGACCTCGCGGATCAAGCTGAACCGTTTGCTCACAACCTCTATGAAAGTCTCCATACTCGTGTGCTGCCACTGAACGATGACATCATGGTGTTTCCAGCGCACTACGGCGACGGGGTAGAAGTTCACGCGGGTGAATTTGTTTCAAAGAAACTAGGGCTCCTTCGAAACACCCTGCCAGCACTCATGCTCAGTGAAACAGACTTTGTTGCGTGGGCGGTTGCCAACGTAAAAGACCGTCCGCCGAACTACCAGCACATTGTTCTTATTAACGCAGGACGCGAGATTCTCACTGATGATGCAGCGGAGATGGAACTTGGTCCAAATAGATGCGCGATTGCATCATAAAAATCAATAAAAGTCGTTCATTTCCCAAAATTCACTGATAAAAGCACATATTTGGTGTGAAAAACCTATTTTCGAGTGCTTTCTCGCCAAATAAACGCATAAATGACCAAAGTGCCTAAAAGCTCCGATCCAGGCCTACCTTCAACATAGATACTTTATTTATTTTGCCTATATATCCTGATAAAATTTATAAATTCAATTAAAACTATAATTTTAATTAATTATTAAATACTGAGGGATTAGTGAACCTACAAAGCAACCGAATGAGCAGATTCGTTAATCAAATTACGAAGTTTGTTGCAGGATGCTTACTAGTCACAAGTTCAGTTGCCCTTCTTGAGCTACCAGCAGGTGCAAGTTTGACGTGGGGAACTCTCACGTATTCTTCGATTACTTCTTCGTCGGTCGCGGTATCAACAACGTTAACTACCTCAAGCACAACGTCTCTCTCTGTTTTTAACTTTTGCTACAGCACAGGAACAATCACGGTTAATTCATCAACTGGTGTTTGTACCACAACAACAGCTGGCGCGACTGTGTCAAGCGTCACTGCGACAGCTCCGGTATCTCAAGTAGCCAAGAGCGCTTCAAATGTCGCAATGACTGGTTCGCTTACGGGTCTAGCTTCAGGAACAAAATATTATGTAACCGCTGTTGCTTATAGGAACAGTTCCACCACCACTTGGTACTCATCTAGTGGATCATCAAGCTTCACGACATCCGTTGGTTCGACAGTTGCAACTACTGCAGCAACAAATCTTGGGGCAACATCAGCAACACTAAATGCAAACATCAATCCATTCGGGGTTTCAACGGTCTACTCGTTTAACTACAGCACTTCAGCAACTGTTTCTGCTGGGGTACTTTCCGTTAGCCCCACAAACATCGCCGCAGGGACATATTCAAACTCTGGATCAACGGCAATAAATACAGTCGTTACTGGACTTACCGGTGGAACAACGTATTACTTTCAGATAAAAGCAATCCCTTCAGGTGGCTCTGCTACGTATGGTTCAGTGCTTTCGTTTACAACAACTGCATCGGGTGTTCTTCTTACTTCTTCTGCAGCAACAAACATCTCGGGAACGAGTGCGGTGCTAAATGGAACTGTCAATGCGAACAGTGCGACAGCAACATCAATAAATTTTTGCTACAGCACATCGAATGCTTTGGCATCGTGCTCTGGTGCCACGCTTGTCCCACTATCAACTACCTATAACGGAACTACAACAACGAAAATAAGTACGACAATCACTGGACTTACAGCAGCGACAACGTATTACTTTCAAATCAAAGGTGTTGGTGTGAATACCGCCTATAGCCCTGTTGTCTCATTTACAACGCTCATATCAACCCCTACCGCAGTTCAGATTTCTGGATCTGGTGCCACACTCGGAGCCACCGCAACTTCGAACGGCGCATCTTCAACCGTGGCATTTTGCTACAGCACCTCAACACTCACGAACTGTGCAAGCGCTAACCCAGTTGGTTACGCCGCAGCAAGTCAAAGCCCGTTAAGCGCTTCAGCATCGAATACTGCTGTTTCATCGGTAATTTCTACAGGGCTAAGTAACCAGACAACGTATTACTACCAAGCTTTCATTATTAGTGCGGTTGGCACAAGTTATTCAGCAGTTGCGAGTTTTAAAACTCTTGGTGCACCATTTGTTTGTAATACAAACTTCTACCAAGTGTCTGCAACCGCAGCGCAGCTCTACGTGTATTCACTTTCGGCGAACAAGTTCTCGACCCTTGGTGCAAATACAACTTCGGGTCTAAACGGCCTCGGATACAACGCGCAGAACAACTACATGTACGTAATGAAGGGGACAACCCTGTATGAGATTGACTCAACAGGAACGTTCACATCGATTGCAACTGTTACTGGGGCTCAAAGTACTGGCGCAGGATTTATTGGTTCATCTACCAAGTTCCTTGCAACAAATGGATCAGGAACGTTCTCGGTAACTGACGTTTCTGCAAACCCAATTGTTTCGGTGCCCTTTACAGTTACAACAACCGCAGGAAACTCATCATGGGGATCTGCGGACCTTGCAATCATTCAACAAGGTGATGGAAGTTACAAGGGCTATGGAATGAATGGCTCGACGCTGAACATTTTGAGCTTTGCAAGTTCTACTTCAACATCTGGCGTTGTAACGAGCAGGACTGTCACATCTGGAACAAGTGGACAGTCAATTCCTTCTGGTGCCTATGGTGCTTCGTATGCTGACCAAGCTGGAGACGTTTTCTTCTTCAATAACGGAAACTCACAGATGTGGGAAATCACTGCAGCGCAGCTCGCGCTCAACTCCACAACCGCGGTTGCGACACTTATAACTACTGCGAGTCCTCTTCTTGCTGGACCAAATGATGGTGCCTCATGCCCACTTTCGGTGAACCCATTCGATGCACCTGTAGCGGTAAATGACACCTACACACTCACAATCAATGGGGCGAACCCTCTGACGATTAACACTCTTGGTGCTGGAATTACTTCAAACGACCAGAGTGGTGCGGGCTTTGCTATCAAGACCGTTACCTATGAAGGCGGTAGCACTTCTTCAGCGGGAACAACTCTTTCTGGAACGTACGGAACTCTCAACGTTTCTGATTTCTCGAATGGGTATTTCACATTTACGCCTAATTCGCTCACTGCTCATACAGTCACGTTTACGTATTCGTTGATACAAACGGGTGTGACTCCTGCTCTGACTTCAGCGACAACAGGAACCGTAACTATTTATCTCGTTACGCCACAAACGGTTACCTGGGCTCCTACTACTTCACTAAGCGCCACGGCGTCTCCGTACTCTCTTCCTAATGGACAAACTGCGACTACAACAGGCAACGGAGCAATCACGTACTCAGTGCTACTAAGTGCGACTAACACAGCTGGCTGTATTGTCAACCCAACCACTGGTGCTCTTATCTACAGTTCAACAGGGGTATGCACCGTTAGTGCAGTGGCAGCATCAACTTCAACGAATGCACAGTCTGCGGCGGTCAACGTGCAGTTCACTGTGAACGCAGCGACGCCATCAATTACGTGGACACCAGTGCAGAGTTTGCTCACCACGCAGAGTCCGTACACTCCAGCAGCTGGCGCTATTTCCAGTAGTGGTGGCGCAATTTCATATGCCGTATCGGGAAGTGGGAATACTTCAGGATGTTCTATAAATGGTGCAACGGGTGTACTCACATTTACAGGTGCCGGTGCCTGCACAGTGGTTGTAACTTCGGCGTCAACTGCTACCTATGGTGCACTTAATTCAAACTTTTCGTTTACAGTTTCGCTGGCACCACAAACAATGACGTGGGCACCAACAACAAATGTTTTAACACTGCCATCTTCTTTTAGCTTCACAGCAGCCTCGTCAAGCGGAAACACTGGAATTACTTACACTGTTTTGGATGCTGGCGTGACTGGATGCACAATTGCAACAAGCACTTCTCCAACAATTAGCGGGATTACTTCTGCAGGGAACTGTCAAGTTAAAGCCACCGCCGCTGCAACATCGTCGTACTTAGCTGTTTCTCAAGTCCAGACCTTCGTTATTGGACTTTCAGCACAGGGTGTTGCATGGACTCCAGCTGTTACTGCACTAAGTGCAACGGCTTCTCCGTATTCACTGCCAGCAGGATCAACACCAACTGACCTTGGAAGCGTTCCAATTACTTTCTCAGTGACGAGCTTCACAGCAACAACTTGTACGGTCAACTCTTCAACTGGAGCAATCACGTTTACGGGAGCTGGAAACTGCGTTATTACTGCCAGTGCAGCACAAACTGCCATTTATGCAGCTGCGTCAACGTCAGTTACGTTCACAAGTACTTTGGCCACACAGGTAATTGCGTGGGCACCAACCACTGCGCTGCTGATGACTTCTTCTACGGCGACTCCTTCAGTTCTCGCATCAGTTACAACTCCCGCCTCAAACGGGGGAGCGATTACCTATGCGGTGACGAATGCCGGTACCACTGGTTGCACGGTAAATAGCTCAACTGGTGTAATTTCCTACACCGCAGTCGGGAGTTGCGTCGTTACAGCCACCGCAGCAGCGACGTCAACGTATGCAGCCGTTTCAATCGCGGTGACATTCACTATTTCACTTGCATCACAAACAATTACTTGGTCACCAACGACAACCTTCACGGTCACCCCTGCGTCGCCAACCTTTACCGCATCATCAGTAGCAACAACTTCAGGTAACGGTGCAATCACGTATGCAGTTTCACCTACGAGCAATACCGCTGTGTGTTCTATCGCAAACTCATCAACACCAGTTATTGCGTACACGAGTGCTGGGGCTTGCACAATTATCGCAAGTGCCGCCGCATCTTCGAGCTATTCGGCAGCTTCAACTAAGTCAGTAACCTTCACTCTTCAGGCCGCGGCACAGCTAATCACTTGGTCGCCGACCAACCTAAACCCGTTAACTTCGACTGCGAACTTCACTCCCTCGAGAGTTGCAACAACGAGCGGTGCAGGTGCAATTACGTATACAACAACTGCACAATCTGGAATTTGTTCTATTTCAAGTAGCTCTTCTGACGTACTTACAACTGGCGCGACTGCTGGATCTTGCCCAGTAACTGTTACCGCCGCCGCAACAACATTGTGGGCTCAAGCGACATACATTGTGACATTTACAACAACAGCTGCTGCGCTGACTGCGCAAACACTTACCTGGACTCCATCGAACGCAAGTTCAACGATTGTTTCAGGATCACTCTCGCTGACTCCTAATTCACCCCCAAGCTCAAACGCATCAGCCCCAACAATTACGTACACCGCAACGACTGGAACTGCAGGATGTACTTTAGCTAGCAACACGTCAGATATAATCACCTTTACCGGTGCTGGAACATGTGTGATCACGGCAACCTCAAAGCAGACTAATTATGCGACTGCGGTAGTAAGCGTTACGTTTACGTTCTCTAAATCAAGTCAAACAATTTCTTGGGCACCAACAACAAGTTTGCTAACAACAACTTCTGGCCAGGCATTCTCCGCAGCAACAGTTTCGTCACCTGCATCAGGTGGCGGAGCAATCACGTATGCGGTAACAACAGGCGCTAGTAATACGGCAAACTGCAGTTTGCCAAGTGCGTCATCAACACTGCTTAGCTTCACTGGTGCGGGGTCATGCACCGTTGTAGCAACAGCAGCAAGTAACACTGCCTATAACGCACAAACCTCATCGCAAACGTTCACTATCTCACTTGCAACACAGACTGTTACCTGGTCTCAGACTAATCAGGCACTACTAACTTCATCGAACACATACGTAGTTTCTGCGCTTGCTTCAACAACAGGTAACGGTGCAATCTCGTATGTAATAACGGCGTCTGGTTCAAGCTGCACATTCACCGCTGCGACACTCACACTTGGATATTCCGGTGTTGGATCATGCTCAGTGGTCGCAACTGCTGCAGCAACTGCGCTCTACAGCTCAGCTACCGCGACAGCTGTGGTGTTCTCAATTTCACTTCCAACCCAGGTAGTCACCTGGAGCCCTACAAATAAAGTTCAGGCTGGACCATCGCTTGTCTTCACTCCTTCTGCGGCCCCAACCTCTACTGGTAATGGAACATTTGTCTACAGCGTTTCTGGGGTGAATAACACTGCCGGATGTTCGTGGAACGTAGCGCAGGGAACTATTTCTTACACCGGATTCGGTCAATGCACCGTTTCAGCATCCGCCAATGCTTCAGCAACATGGGCAGCGACTACTTCACCCGCATCCGTGACTTTCACCTTGGATCCAGCGGTTCAGACAGTTAGCTGGAGCCCAAGTTTGAATCTAAACACCAGTCTTTCGCCATACACCGTGAGCGTTCTTGCAACGGCACTTGGTGGTGCAACGTTGTCGTATGCAGTAACGAGTTACTCAACTCCAAACTGCACGCTTACCTATGGCGGTAGTCCTGTAGCACTTGTTCTTACCTACAACGGCGTTGGAACCTGCGAAGTCACAGCGACAGCGAGCGCTATTGGAATTTATGGCACCGCGTCACTCACCAAGAGTTTTGCGGTAGCAGGCCCACCAGCAGCGACAACGTTCGCAGCATCTGGGCTAAGCGCAGTAGGTGCAATCCTTAATGGAACAGTGAACTCAGATGGTGTTGACACCGATGTTTCATTCTGTTACTCAACGTCACCAACGCTCAACAACTGTTCAGCTTCTGACGGTGCAACTGTTGTCACCTCAACTGCATCTCCAGCCGTTATTTACGGCTCAGATACGAACGATGGCTCAGTAAGTGTTGACCTCACTGGAAAGCTTGTAACTGCAACTACGTATTACTTCCAAGTTGTAGCCACAAACCCAACGTACGGAACAGCGTACGGAACAGTGCTGAGCTTCACAACACCTAGTGCGCCTGCAGCCGTGACTTCAAACGCCACGTCACTTACGGGAGTAGCTGGAGTTGTTGGTGCCACACTTAATGGAACAGTAAATGCCAATGGTGCGAACACAACTGTGGTGTTCTGCTACTCAACATCAGCCACATTGCTCAACTGTGCCACCACGGACAGTGCTGCGGTAACTACCACCACGCTGCAAAATGATGGTTCGTCGAACATTGGTCCAATGAGCTTCTCCCAGGTTCTAAGCGGACTCGCACTCGGAACTACGTATTACTTCAACATCAAGGCAACAAACGTTATTGGTACTCGCTTCGGTGCAACACTTAGCTTTACAACGCTTAATGTTCCAACAGTTGTCTCGATTGAACCAACTAACTTGACCTCAGCCGCAGCGGTACTACTTGGAACAGTACAAACAAACGGTTCTGCAGTGAGTGCAATTTCATTCTGTTGGGGTAGAAACGCAGATCTGTCGGGCTGTACGACAGTGAGTGGAACCCCAGGAACACTAAGTGCTTCTGCATCAGGGCCACAATCAGTTTCTGCTTCGGTCTCTGATCCAGTAACACCACCGGGATTAACGGGTAACTACTACTTCCAAGTAATTGCAACTAACGCTGTTGGAACGAGTCGGGGATCGATTGTTCTCTTCGACCCGAGTGCTGCAATCCTTGGAATTAGTGATGCAACTTCGGTCTCGTCAACTTCAGCAACGCTAAATGGAACTATCAATGCTGAGAACAACCCTGTTACGTCGCAGTTTTGTTATGCCACTTCGAACGTAATTGACCCCTCTACTGGTGCACTACTGAACTGCACTTCAACCTCGTCAGCGTTCTCGTCCGCAGGTAGTGACATCACCCTTCATAACGTGACACTCGGAGTTACTGGACTTAGTGCAAATACGACGTACTACGTGCAGTACGTCGCAAACTCAACTGTTTCGACACTTCATATCATGGTCTATTCATCAGTTATCTCATTTACGACCACTGGTCCACCAACCGCTACGACGCAACCAGCTATTTCAGTCAGCTCTACGGGCGCAACTATTAGAGGTACCACCAAAGCTGGTGGAATGACTACGAACGTGAGCTTCTGTTACGGAACAGCATCAGACCTCGCTGGTTGCACCGTAGTTACCGCCTCACCAGCAACTTCAACGGGTACAACTGCAACTGCAGCGAACGCTGTACTTACTGGTCTAACTCCTGGAACCACCTACTACTACGCAATTGTTGCGCAGAATGCGTACAACACGTCAACAACCATCACCGGGAGCACCCTTAACTTCAAGACGTTCGCAGCTCCAACAGTGGCAACCAGTTCTTCAGCAATCTCGGCTTCTGGTGTGACGCTTAATGGAACAGTGAACGCCAATGGCGACCCGACAACTGCCATTCTCTTTTGCTACGCGCCAAACGCTGACCTTGCGAACTGTGCTTCCAGCGCTACGGTGAACTCAATTGTCACTTCGCCATCTTCAACCACTGGCTACACATTGGCATCTGTGTCTTCACTCGTAACTGTTGCTTCAGGACTTATCCCTGGAACCACGTACTACTTCCAAATTCAGGCAGTCAATGGCACTGGTACTAGCTACGGATCTGTTCTGAGCTTCACTGTTCCGCTCCTTTCACAGATTGCACCAACAACTGGAAATGTTGTAACAACTTCAGAGAGTTCATACTCTGCACTGTTGCTCGCCTCTTCATCTAATGCAGTGACCTACAGCGAAAACGCCTCCGCTAACTCATCAAAGATTCTCGTTAGCTCTTCTGGTGTTGTGACAGTTGTTAATACCGGAATTGCTGCGGGCGTCTATACCGTCACTGGAACCATGGTGGACTCTGCAGGTGCAGCTGGTGTTTGGGGCTTCACCCTTACGGTGACTGCGTCAACAATTCTTCAGGCGGCGCCACTTTCAGCAGTAACGTCAGCCAACTCGTCTTCTCTCTCACTCCAGATCGCAACAACCGGAAGCGATGGGCACGGTGTGATGTTTAGCGAAACTTCATCTTCAGACTCCGCACGAGTGATTGTTAACTCCTCTGGACTCGTAAGCGTGGTCGCTGGTGGGCTAAGTATTGGAACGTACCAAGTGTCAGGAACCATGATCGACGGTTCTGGGGACACTGGAACATGGACCTTCACGTTGTACGTAACTAACGGGACTCTCGTTATTTCTCCAATAAATGGAACAACGCTGGCGAGTGCTTCAGCTGCCTACACCACGCAGTTCAGCGCGGTAGGTAGCAACGGTGGGGCGGTGACCTACAGCGTCGTAAGTTCAGGCAGCATTCGCGTTTCATCGAGTGGTGCTATTTCGACATCAGGCGCACTCGCAGTTGGAACATACAACGCAAGTGGCACTGCAACTGACTCATCAGGCAACACTGGAAGTTACAGCTTCACCCTGTATGTTCGAAACGGAACATTAAGTATCACACCTACCGTTGGAACAACTGGTGACGTCACTTCGTCAAGCTATACAGACCAGTTGATTGCAACTGGAACTGATGGCGGAAATGTGACGTTTACTGAGGCGGTTTCAGCGAACTCTGGCAACGTTATTGTCAGCTCCACGGGAGCCATCACCGTTATTCCTTCCGGTCTAACGGTTGGTGCATACAGCGTGAGTGGAACCGCGTACGACGTATCGGGCGATGCTTCGGCGTGGACCTACACCCTCTACATCACGAACGGAACACTTACTCAAATAGCGCCACTTTCTGCGTCTGTTCCAAATACTGGTTCAGCTGCCTACACCACGCAATTAAACGTTTCGGGATCTGACGGTGGCGCCGTTACCTACAGCGTCGTTAGCACAGGAGGAATTCGAGTCTCCTCGAGTGGTGTTGTTACAACATCTGGAGCATTAGCTGCTGGAACCTACAGCACAAGTGGAACTATGACCGACGTAAATGGTGACGCAGGAACGTACAGCTTTACCTTGACAGTTACTGCACTCGCAACAACTCCGCTCACCGGAACCGTGGCAGTTGCAAGTTCTAGTGCGTTCAGTCAGGTTTTGTCTACGACTGGTTCTGCAAACGCAATTACCTACGCACAAGATGTATCTGGACAGTCTTCGTATCTGTTATTTAACGCTTCCACCCACACCATTACAACGACTGGTGCGTTAGCGGTTGGAAGTTACGTTATTAGCGGAACTACATCTGATGGTCACGGTAACTCTGGTGCGTGGACATTCACCCTGAGCGTTACTGCGAGCACACTTACTACTTCGTCACCAAGTGGGTCGGTAACGGTTCCAAATTCAGGCGCGTACTCAACCACGCTCACGACCACTGGAAACTTCGGTGGATCAGTTGCCTATGTTCAAACAACAGGGTCTTCAAGCCTCACCATTTCAAGTGGGGGAACAGTTACAACAACGGGAGTTCTCTCGGTTGGAACATATACCGCAGCTGCTACAACTACTGACCCCAATGGTGACACCGGAAGCTTCACCTTTACCCTGACTGTTAGTGCCGGGTCACTTGCAACGTCAACAACCGCTGCGACCACTACAACGCCGAACTCTTCTGGCTTTACAACTTCAATGCTGACGACTGGTAACTCGGGTGGTGCCGTGAGTTACGTGAAGGCGAGTGGGTCTTCGAGCGTCAGCATTTCAACTGGAGGAACTGTCACCACGACTGGGACACTTACTCCTGGTGACTACGTGATTAACGTAACGACAAGTGACCCTAACGGCAACACCGGATCATTTACCTTCACACTGACCGTCCTTGGAGTTGTTTCATATGACGCCAATGGTGGAACAGTTGGCACTGCATCAGCGACATTCGCATCAGGTGCCAGCGTGACGCTTCCTACTCCTAGCTACACCGGAAAGACGTTTAACGGTTGGTACAACGCAGCAACTGGTGGAACTCGAATTGGTGGAGCAAGCTTTGTCTACTCACCATCGGCGTCTATTCAGTTGTTCGCTCAATGGACAGCTATTACCTACACCCTTACGTACGACGCAAATGGTGGAACTGTTAGCGGTGGCGCAACAGCAACCGTGAACTTCACTTACGGAGCGTCCGTCACATTCCCAACTCCTGCGTGGCCACTCCACACTTTTAACGGTTGGTACATAGCTGCAAGTAGCGGATCACCTCTCGGACTGGGTGGAACGCTCTATTCTCCAGCTGGCACGTCAACCGTCTATGCCCAGTGGAGTGAAGTTGGAAAACTCACCACCTCAACACTGAGTGCATCGATTGTTGACACTTCTTCAGCTAGTTACACCAAGCAGATGACTACTACTGGAACATCTACGACCATTACTTACACTCAGACTGGTGGCACGCCAAGCCTGGTTATTTCTTCTTCTGGTCTGGTAACAACGAGTGGTGTACTCGCTCCTGGAACATACACAGCAGCAGCAACTACAGCGGGAACCGATGCCAGCAGTGGAAACTTCGTATTCACCCTCACCGTTACTGGTGTTGTTAACTACGACCCAGGTAGCGGAGCACTTAGTGGAGCTAACTGGGCAGCATTTAATGGCGGAGGGTCAGTAACACTGCCAACACCAACGTATGCCAACCACACCTTTACTGGTTGGTTCGCAGCATCATCTGGCGGATCACCTCTAGCTCTCGGGGGAGCGTCGTATTCACCATCTGCAAGCATCACTCTCTATGCGCAGTGGGCCAACATTGTCTACGTTGTTACGTATCACCCTGGAAACGGTGCTGGAAACACAACGGCTAACTTCACCACCGGTGGGGCAGCGCTAACACTTCCAACACCAACGTGGTCAATGCACATCTTTAACGGGTGGTACACAGCATCAAGTGGTGGGTCATTTGTGGCACAAGGTGGGGACACCTATCAGCCGCCATCAGCCATTGACCTCTACGCTCAGTGGTCTTCAGTTGGATCATTAACTACAATAACTTCTGCGGCGTCTGTAACGGTTGCTCAGTCGTACCCGTACACGGTAAATCTCATCACTACTGGTGGAACTGGTGTAACGACCTACGTCTTGACGTCAGGTGCAACTTACTTCGACGTCTCTTCAAGTGGCGTTGCAACCACTAAGGCAACACTGCACACCGGAACCTACACATTTGGTGGAACAACGAGTGACCCGAGCGGGGCAGTTGGAACATTCTTCTTTACCCTGACCGTCACGAGCGTGAACCTAGTAACAACCCCAAGTGCCATAACAGTGACCTATTCACAGTGGGGAACGTACCAAGAAGTGCTACACACAACTGGTGGAGCTGGAACGTACACCTACGTGCAAGATACTGACGGTCAGGCTACTCAACTCAACTTCAATGCTGCAACGCACACCGTCACTACGAACGGTCCACCGTCAGCTCTTACCTACACCATCACCGGAACGGTAACGGATGGCTACGGGAACAGTGGATCATGGGTCTACGCCCTTACTGACCCAGCGGGAACACTTGTAACAACGTCAACGTCGGACACGGTAACGATTGCTAATTCACACCCGTACTCGTCGTCACTCACAACTACTGGTAACTACGGAAATGTGACGTATTCACTCAATGCTCCGGTAACTGGCATTTCGCTTTCAGCATCTGGTGTTGTGACAACTTCAACAACTCTGGCGCCTGCGACCTACACAATTAGTGGAACGACGGTTGACCAGAACGCTGACACTGGATCATTCACCTTCACCTTGGAAGTTGTGGCGGGAAGTCTTATTACAACGCCGCCCACTGACACCGTTCTTGACACCAACTCTGTTGAATACTCACACAGCCTCACGTCAACTGGCAACATGGGAACTGTTTCATACACCAAGACTGGCGGGTCATCGAGTCTTAACGTCACGAGTGGTGGTCAGGTAACAACAACTGGTGCCCTTAGTGCAGGAACGTACACAGTGAGTGGAACAACAACCGATCCTGCTGGTAACAACGGAACATTCAACTTTGTCCTTACTGTCACTGCATCACCACCGCCTCCAGCGCCACCTGCCCCAACACCACCAGTGACTCGCGTCACCACAGTCAAGCCTGGAACACCTCAGAATGTTGTCGCCACGCAAGTGAGTGGCATTGTCACTGTGTCGTGGACCGCTTCAGGCGCATCAGCGCAGTACTTCACCGTTAGCTCTGTAATAGACGGAAACGTCTGCATTGTTAGTGGCGCAACAGCTTGCACGCTGGCGAACCCACTCACTAAGGGTCAAAAGCGCAGCTACGCCGTAGTTGCAACTAACACCGCCGGAGACTCGGACCCTGGAATGTCAAACGAAGTGTCAGTGCCACTCGACGTTGCACCAACACCGACAACAACAATTCCTCCAGTGCCACCAGTAGTTGTGCCAAAGATCACCCTCACGTGCTTCTTTGCCTTTAACTCTTCTGCCCTAAGTGCACGTGCCAAAGCCGACATCACCGCCTACGCCAAGCAGATAATTGCCCGCCACATCACTTCGCTGACCCTCGCTGGCTACACCGACTTCATTGGTGGTAAGGCCTATAACCAGAAACTCAGTACAGCGCGAGCCAAGGCCGTCGGGGTATATTTACTTCTAAAACTAAGAAGTATGAGTCACGTAGGGGTTTCAGTTCGAATGATTGGTAAGGGAATTTCTAGAACCAGCCCAGAACGTGCACAAGACCGAAAAGTTACGGTTATCAACTAATGCCACCATTTCGCCAGCAACAGACCCGGTCCCAGCTGACCTACAAACTGCTGCTCGAAAGTGCCATGGAAGTGCTCCGCACTTCCAGCCCCGAAGGCCTACGAATTCCCGAAATTTGCAAGAAATGTGACACAAATTCAGCCTCTGCCTACTACCACTTCGGATCCAAAGAAGGCCTAGTAACCAAGGCCTATGTCGAGCTGTATAAGGAAAATCGCCTCCCAGACGTTGAGGGGTTTGAGCTCATGGCAAAGATTGCTACTTCGACAAAGCAAATAATCGACATCTTCGTAGACTCCATCACTAACCCTGTTTCCAGCCAAGAGCGCAAAAACAATAGAAACATCCGCTCTCGCATCTACGCAGCAGCCCTCATAAACCCAGATCTCGCTTCAGCACTGGCAGACCTCCAAGATGAGTATTTAGCCAGAAACACTAGGGCAATGGAGACTTTCCAGCGAAAGGGACTAGCTAGCCAGTCCCTTTCTGCTCACCAGTACGCAGTTCTCCTCGAAAGCCTCGTTGTCTCAAGGTCAATTAATGACACCCACACGAACCCAGAATCTGATGAATCCTGGGCCCAAATCGCTGTTGAAGTACTAAATCGCTTCCTAATTATTTAAAATCCCAGAAAATAAGGATTTATGTCAGCTTTAAGATGTTTTATTGTCATCTACGGTATAGTTTTTCCATGAAATCACTACGAAATCTCCTCATTCCAGTATCCGTTGCTATATCAGTTTTGGCCCCAACTCAAGCTTTTGGATCAACACCAAACCCCTTAGATAAAGGGAAAGTGGAGTTTGCCACCCAAAAAATGATTAGTTCATTTTATCCCAAGCAAATTGTTGCAGGGGTTCACACAGTTTGCGCTAAATATCAGAAATCACTTGTAAAGTTGGGGTATAGCTTCACTTGCGGCACCTATAGCAAGTCAGGCAAGCAAACCGTCATGACAACGGTGAAAATTACGGGTATTTACAAGTCAGAGTGGAACTTCAGCTACTCCATATCACCATTAGCAAAGTAAATTAGGTTAAATCCTTTTGCTCCGGCCATTTTCTATGGTTTTGCCTGAACCTAGAAGATACATATTATTAGTCATTATTTTTGTGAAGCGATTAGTCCTTCTCAAACTATTTGGAAAATCCCTAATTTTTAGTACTTTTCAAATTGCCTAAATTCAGGGAAATTTATAGATTCGAATTATGACAAAAAGGTTACATTTTAGGCCAATTGTTACGGAACTATCAGAAAAGGAATAATTTTTGATGATATTCCTTGAAATAACAAGGATGTCGGGTAACTCATTTTGTAACAAAAACAGTGCTGAAAATGCCTCAAAAGGCTTGAAATGATTGCGGTCAGATCAAATCTGCTGTTAATCTTGAAACAGTAATAAAAGGAACAGTTAGGTGCACGGTGACGTATGTCACGTCAATGTGGACGTAACTGCTCCTTGAATAGAGAAGTAAATAAAAGGTTGTCGATAGACAATCCATACAAAAAGGAATGAAAATGAATATTTTCAAGAAATTGCCACAAGCAATGGTCCGAGTTATAGCAACCGGTGCCTTACTTGTAGCCACAGCTCTCGGATCTGTAGCCGTTGGTAGCGGTGTCGCGGGTGCAACTGCACTTACGGATGCGACAGTATCTGTTAGTAGCACTACGGCGTACTCATCATCAACTTTGACTGTGACACTGCAGCCTGGAGTTGCATTGACGACTGGTGCTGTTATTACAGTTACCTACCCAACTCAGTTTCAGCTGCCTGCAGTACCGACAGTGACTCCAATTGTCGTAACAGGTGGGTTCACCACGGCGACCACATGTACAGCTACCGCAACAGCTACCGCTGGGACGCTTACCGTAACTACGGCTGGCTGCGCACTTGCAACAACCGCCACTGGAACATTCACTGTTCAGGGTGTGACTAATGGTGGTGCGGGAACCTACCCTGCCGCTTCATGGACCGTTGCAACCTCCGTCGGTGGCGCTAACGTTAACACAGTTATTTCTGCAAACGCCGTTACACTTACCGGTCAGCTCAACTTTGGAACAGCTACAGCTGCGGGAACTAACGCTGCACTAGTGCAAATTTACGGTGACAGTATTGCTGCAACATACACAGTGAGCACATACGATGTGACGACAAGCGAAGCTGTTGCAAATACCTGTTCATATTCACAAGTAAACCCACTTGCGCTGTCAGGAGCAACGTGTGTTGTTACTGGACTTACAAATGGACACCAATACGTGTTTAACGTAACTCCAAGTGGAAATCTAGACACAAACACTGCCTCAGATGCACTCACGTGGGCGCTAACCACATTTATTCCAAGTGGCACACTCACAGTTACTGCTTACAGTGCTGGGTATCCTTCAACAAGTACTACAGCAGATCAAGAGTGGATTAGTTTCTACGCTGATGGTGTTGCAACTTCATACACAGTTTCTGCGGTCGTAACTGCAACAGGAGGAGCTGCAGGGACTCCTTGCACAGTTGTTGGATCTCCTGCGGCCGGTACAGTAGTCGGATGTATGGTTACAGGTCTTGCGGATGCAACTGCTTATATCTTCACAGTTACGCCTACACTGCCTGACGCAGCGACGGCAGCAAAAACAGTAAATGCAACCACAACAACTGGTGCACTTAGTGCACTAGCGATTGCTGGAACTGCTGGAACTGCGACTGTTTATTTCGCAGCAGATGGTGCAGCAAATCTCTACACAGTTGTAGCCACTGACACAACAAACGCTGCCCATGTCGGAAACGCTAACTCGTGTTACGTCGGAACTTCAACAACTTCTGTTGCTATGGGTTTGCAGTCATGTGTTATCACTGGACTGACAAGTGGAGATGCTTTCACCTTCATAGTGACTCCAACTGGTCTTGGAACTACTTCAAAACACTCGGCAGCGTCAAATTCGATCACTGCTTCTAACAAGCTTGGAACACCAACTGTGGCAAATGGACCTACTTCGATTGCTGGAACTACTTCAGTTATTGTTACGTTCACTGCAGATGGAATTGCTTCTACCTACACGGTATTTACGAAGCTAGTTTCAACTGGTGTCACCGATGCAACTACATACCCATGTATCGTCGCTAATACAGCTGTTGCTCCTACAGGAGCACAGACCTGTACTGTTGCCGGTTTGCCAGCGGGAGTCAATTTCACATTTGCTGTGACACCATCTGGAAACCTTGATGCGGCTGCTCAGTCAAGTTACTCATCTGTAATCACTACAACAGCACCGTTTATCCCTACGTCACGCAATGCGCTTTACACTCCTGGTGTTGGTAATATTACAGTAGCTCTTACACCTGACGGGTACGCAACTAATTACTTGGTTAAGGCATACGCCTACAGCGCAGTAACAAGTTCGCTCTCGTCAACAGTTTCAGCTTCTTGTCTTATTGTTGTAGCAACAACAGTTACTGCTGACCAGACCTGTGTAATTCAGCCACTTGCTCCTGGACAGTACAAGATGACAGTGACACCAAGTGGTGGGACTGAAACAAATGGTACAAGTGCAATTTCAGTAGCATCTACAGTGACCGGTACTGCCCTGGGAGTACCTACGTTTGCACAGGCAGCTCCAACGGCTTACGGTGCTTCAGCAACGATTAGCTTCACCGCTGATGGTGTTGCCAGCACTTATGTTGTAACTGCTTCACAAGATGCTTCTACTACTGGTACTGGTTATGCTGGGTCCTACCCAAGTGGGGCTACATGCACCGTTGCTAATACGGCAGTTGCCCCTACTGGAGTTCAGTCTTGTGTAATTAAGGGACTTGCAGTAAGCGCCAATCCTGCTGCACCTAACAAGTACTGGTTTAAGGTGACACCATCTGGAAACCTTGACACAACCACTGGAAGCGTTAGCGCAACTGCATGGTCATCGTCAACATCGTTCGGTACCCCAAGCCTTTCATCGGCAGGATCAGGAACACTCAATGTGTCTTGGACCGCTGACGGCGTGGCAACTGCTTACACTGCTTACTATGGAACTGACCCAACATACGTTGGAGACACTACGTTTGGTTGTCAAGTTGCTCCAGCAACTGCACCAACTGGAGCTCAGTCATGTCAGATTAAGTTGCTTAACAACGGGACTACTTACTATGTGGTGGTCGTGCCAACTGGTAGCTATGCAACTGCTGGGTACTCGCTGCCTTACACGCTTGGTATAAATCCTCTTGCTGCTCCTATACTTTCGTGGGTTCAGTCAGTAAGTTCAGCAACTGGTTCTATCAACGGAACATTCACTGCTGATGGTGTTGGTGCACTGTACACAGTTACGCTGCTACGCGTAAGTCCATCAATTACCGGACAAACCTTTAGTTGCACAGTGGGAAATAGCATCACACCACTCACTGGTTCACAGTCATGCACTGTGACTGGACTAACTCTTGGAACTGGTTATGTTGGTTGGGTTAGTGCTTCTGGTAACGGAGACACTTCTGCACAGTCACCTACAAGTCAGGTACCAGTCTTCGCAACTGCGTACTCAGTACCTGGTGCACCAGCAGTAACTGCAACTGCTCTAACATCAACCACTGTTTCAGTGGCATTTAAAGCACCTGAAGTAACTGGTGGATCAGTAATTGGTGGTTACCTGATTTCAGGTACAAGCACTGATGGAACATCATCACTAGTTTGTGGTGCTGGAGCTCTTACTGCAGGAACTGTAGTTTGCACCGGCGCTAAGCCAGGAACGACGTACAAGATTTCTGTTTACGCAGGTGGACCATTCGGTAACTCTGCTGCTGGAACAGCTTCAGTAACAACTCCAGCTGCGACACTACTTACGGTTGGTGCATCATTCACGAAGGGAACTGCAACATTGACAGCTTCTGCTAAGTCAGCGCTGACAACACTTGCAAGTTCACTTCCCGATGGTGCAAGTATCACAATTCGTGGATGGGGCGCTACAAAGGCACTTGCTACAGCTCGTGCTAATGCAGTTGCTAGCTTCATCATGAGTTCTGGTGCAGCTGTTCACACAACCGTCATTGGAATTGTCTCTAAGGCTTCTGATGCCAAGGTTTACCAGACTGCATAAGAATTAATCAGTCTCAATAGAGACGCAGTTCAAAAAGAACCCCGGTTCTCCTGAAAGGGAGGGCCGGGGTTCTTTTATTTGCATCTACAAGTTATGTAATAGTTGCCTCTACGAGTTGGATGGAAACTGTATCTTTAGCGATTATTTATAGGCAGGCCTCGCTCACGTAGTTTCAGTGAATCTTGTGATCTGGCAAACGAGTGCGTGCTTTATTCCATGCAACAGCAAATGTCTATAGTGAAACTACTTAATTACTAAGAACCCACGTAGTTCCGTCAGGTCCGTCTTTGATTTCAATCCCTGCATTGCTTAAAATCTCTCGGAGAGTGTCAGCAAGTGCGAAGTTTTTTACATCTCGAGCTTGAAGTCGTGCGGCAAGGATTCCGTCAATAATTGAACTCGGATCGATAAAGTTTTTTCCACCAGTTTCGGCAAGTTTTACTAATGCTGCTAAGTGATTGTCAATGTTCCCGGTGCTATAAGAGATTGCTTCAGCGAGCTCTAGAGCACTCTGGGGTTCAACTGCGCTAATTGATAATGAGTCACTACTGACTACTGCATTTATTGCTGGCTCTCGGAGATCACTTAGGGGGGTGATTGTGCCACTGGCGAGTGTTTTAGAGGTTCCAGCGACCCTCCAGTAGGCATTCGCCCGGCCTGTGACCCTTAGGGCCCCAGCGCTCAGATCAATGATTACTGCAGTGTGCTCGTCGATTCCAAGAGTTGCAGTGCCCTCGGGAAGTTCACGTTCAAGAAGTTCTAGGCGTCTAAGTCCAATGTAACAACAACTTGTGTCGTAGTTTTCACCCTCACTGTTATCAAAGTGGGGGATAACAACACAGTTAAGTCCTGTTGCGCTGAGTAAGTTGAGGGCTTCGAGCCAGTAAGGGTCTTGGCCAGCTTTGTAGATCTCATAAATAGGTGCTGCGAATGCTCCCAGGCTGAGCGCCGCTGCTGAAGAGAAGATCACTGTCCCATCATTTTCAAGCACTGCACGAAGATCATCAACAATGCCAACTTGTTGCCACTGCTTTAGTGCGTAGCTTGGACTTCCGGGGCCAGCAAAGACGTAGTTAGCATCTCGAACTTGGCTTTTAAATAGTGCGCGTTCAACGCCACTAGCACCGGTGAACGAAGTGAGGCTGAGTGGCTTCATTGATAGTGACAAGGAAGTTGCGAAGTAATCAGTGATTTTCTTCGTCATCTCAGCAACATTTTCTTGGAAACCGTAACTGGAATCAATGTTTACCGCAACAGGGTCCTGGTAGCGACCGAGAAGTTCACGGTGTACGCGAGTCATCCCCGGCGCGGCTCTCCTGAGCCCAGAAGGGCAATTACACCTTTATTCACTGTCACAGCATACCGTGACTGCACACTTTATGATTTGCAAGATTTCTAAAGCATTTGTTGCACCCAAGCGCCGTAACCTCAAAGTGTCAACACGTAGGTGTGTTAAAAGACACTCATTTTCACTGATTTTCTGCAGTACATTCGAACTATGAGCAACATTGTTTTCCAAGTGCAGCAAAGGTCGAAGGGCAAAGTCTCAGGACCTATGACGCTGTGGGCTCTAATTGTTGCGGTTTCATTGTTCTGTATTCAGGCGCACACTGCAGATAACACCGTTTTCGTAGAGACTGCCTTGGTTGCGACCATGTTCTTAGGTGTATATCTCGGGTGGCAACGTCGTGGTGGGTCAGTGTTTATAGCCCCTTTGGTGAGCTGGGCATTTGCTTGGCCGCCACTGTGGATTGCAGCAATGATCCACGACGGCTTTGTTGTGGGTCTCTTTAAGGGATTATTCCTTATCACCTTCGGGTGGGTAGTAATTGGAGGCGCTGAGCTCGTGGTACTTATTGTTGTCTCAACAATTTTTCGAATGTTTCGAGGTCGATCTAATTCAGAAGCTGAAGTAGTGATCTTTGGTCCTCATGACCAGCCAGACAACTAACGGACTTCAACAATTGCCTTGAGGTTTTTTAAGTTCTTCTTCCAGATCAACGTAAGAATTTGCGCTGCGAAGAATGAACCAACTGGTCCAAGCGCCCACCAGGGAAAAGTGAGCTCTTCTCTCCAAGTGATTGTTGACTCGTCTCCATGACCTGTGATTGAGAAGATTCCACGACCTTTAATGAGACCAACGTGTTCAACGCCCATGGTCTTTTCTTCTTCCCAGTGGGTAATGGTCATGACGTCTTGTGTCTTTAGAGGACCGACCTTAGTCAGGCAGCGAAAACTGGTCCCGATGCCTTCGCTGGTCGCTGAGAGGAAGGTAATAGATACTGCGTCGTTCATCCAGTTGACGTGTCTATCTATATGACGCATTTCCTCCCAGAGGACCTGCGGCGAAACGCTTAAGTGGAGAGATATTTGAATAGTTGTCACGTAGGAGAGGTTATGGGGATGAGAGTCAACATAGACGCCCAGGGGTGAGCGTGCCATGTAAAAAGATCGATGCTATTGTGGGCTAATTGGGCAGTTCTGATGTTGAGATTCTGGGGGATTTGGTGTCAATTATTTGGTCTAAATCTGTGAGACGCATCACGATACTTCTTGCAGCGCTAGTTGTTTTCGCAGGACTACAAGTAATCCCTTCAGCGTTCGCAGCAACGTCTGTTGGAGTAACAGGAGCAACTCCAGTTCCTGGTGATCCGTTAACTGGAACAGGCCAAGTTACAAGAACATTACTGACATATTCAGATCTCACAACAACTCAGAACCCAACCGCACCAGTAGATAACAGCGCGTTTGCGATACCTGCGAATGCAGCAATGCCTGCTTCAACTTTTGAGGGTACATTGACTTTAAAAAATGTTGCAACAAGTGGTGGATTTCAGAACATCCCAACGAATGGTCCAAATGCATCCTTGTTTAATTGTGCAGTGAACTGTGGAGAACATCTTCCACCATTCACAATGAGTTTTGTTCAAAATGGGAGTTACTTAGTCCCAGTAAATCAAAACTTGGTTATAACTCATGACTTGCAAGGGTTACAAGATGATGCATTCAAGGATTCGATTGAATCATTCGGGTACAACTTTGGAACATGGAATCTTTTTGTTGAGCCAGGAAGATGCTGGAGTGAAACAACTGATACTGGGAGTGCAGGGACTTTTTCACGTTGCTCGGTCCCCTTCTCATTAGTCGCGTTTGATGACTGGGGCCATACAAGTTATGGCCTACTGACGTTCCTCTATAACGCCACAACAATTTCTAATGTGAGGTATCAAGTAGTAAATGAGACCGATGAAGACGCAAAATTTAATATGTGGGGTCAACTTTCAGCGACCTATACACCTACGAAAATCTCAAATGATTTAGCGATTGCGAATTTAGAAGCAACCACAGTCCAAAATCAGATGCCCATTAAGCCAATTTCGGCGTTAGCAACTGACTATCCATTAGCTGGCATTGACACCTCTGTGTTTACGCAAGGGGTGACGCCTTCAAGCGTCACTGTGTATGGGGTTGTTTACAAAGGAGTGAACTACGTTGGCGGTTGCAATACGAGGTTTGGAACGTATCCGTACTGCAATCTTATGAGGATGACCCCTAATTCCTCCACTAAATCGATTTTTCCGGGTTTAGCCCTCGCTCTGCTGGTGAAACTATATGGGCCTGGAGTCCTTTCAGCCAAGTTAAGTGACTATGTGCCACAGATGGCAATGTATCCCAATTGGGCGAACTCAACGGCAACGTTCAGAGATGCAGCGAACATGGCATCTGGAACATATGTTGGGTCTGCAAATGGCATGGCGACAGGTGACGAGTCAGCTGGAACTTGGAATGCCTTCTTAACGTACGCTGGGAAAGTTCAAGCTGCATTGAATGTTGGAACTACACATCCGGGAGAAGCTGGAAGCACGTGGTCTTACATGAATTCTGGGATGTTTTTGCTGACTCAGGCAGAAACCGGTTTTATTCAGTCAAAACTTGGTGCAAATACTGATTTATTTACAAAACTTGTTCAAGATGTGTACAACGCAATTGGTCTAGGTCCAGGCATTGATACGGCAAGAACTGACAATGTTGCAGCGCAAACGTCAAGTCCTATTACGGGTCGACCATTTGGAATGGGATCAGAATTTGTGACAATTGATGACATTGCGAAACTCGCGACTCTCTTTCAGAACAATGGTGTTGTAAACGGAGTGCAAGTTGTCGATCGCAGTTCCATGCTGTCTGCCATGCAACGCCTGACTTCTGACACAGGTGTTCCAATCGTTAACTATGAAAACTCATATCCACCAATCTGGACTGATGTTGCGAACGGTGGATCTAGGTATAGTCGGGCCGTCTGGTCTCAGAGTTTTAACAACGTTGTACCAAACTGCACTTCAAGCGTCACTTCATTCGAAGGCCATGGAGGAATTTCAACACAAATGTATTCGAATGGTGCAATCTATTACATGTTCAATGATTCACTACAATTCGTCACCAGATCTGCCTACATTGAGTTAAACAAACTAGCTCCAATGTGTGCCCCAACAACTACCTCAGTAGCAAGTTCCTACTCAACCATTGGACAAGGTCAGACAGTTACCTTCAGCGCGTACGTGAATGCACCGACTCGGTCTTGGTCGCCAACAGGCACAGTGCAGTTTTTCGATGGCGGACAGGCGATTAGTCCAAACATCTTGCTAAATAGTAACGGTGCGGCATCATTCGTAAGTTCAAATTTGTCGCTCGGCACGCACGAAATTAAGGCTGTCTACAGCCCTGACTTAGCGAGCGTAAATGGGATTACCTCGTCCCCGGCGATTACGAAATTAACTAGTTCTTGCACAACATCTGCAACAACATGTTCAGTAGAAAGTACATCTGGCATGAAGGTTGGGGACAACATCGCCATGGGTAAATTCAATGGAACAGCAGACATTCACATAGTTACTGCGCTCACGCCAACGACCATTACATGGGCAGGTGCGTTTCAGTCTGTTGTTCATGACAGTGGAGAGTCTGTCTGGATTCAGAACACTGCTGGAGGTGGATTTAACTCCAGCACGAGCTCAGGATTTACTCAGACAGTTCAAGCTGCAGCGGTAACTACAACCACCACAACTTCTACAACGACTACTACGACTACATTGCCTCCAACTACGACTACAACTATCAAGAAGGTTGTTTCTAAGACAATTACTTGTGTGAAGGGGAAGTTGTCTAAAAAGGTAACTGCAGTTAGCCCAGTGTGTCCGGCTGGTTATAAGAAAAAGTAGTTAGTTAACAGCCTTAGCGATTGCTCGCCAGTCTTCTAGCGGTGGAGTGATTACGTCGTTTCCGAGTACTTGGAGACAGATGTGATCAGCTCCAGCGCTTCGGTGTTCGTTGATGCTGTCGAGAATCTTTTGTTCGTCACCATGAACGACGAGTGCGTCACAAAGTCTCTCTGATCCACCTCTGACAAAGTCTTCTTCGCTGAATCCGAGTCGCAGCCAGTTGTTTCGGTAGTTAGGAAGTCCGGTGTACATCTCGAGATATTCGTGCGCACGCTTTAAGAACTCTTCACGAGACTGACCAAGTACCACAGCTTGTTCAACTCCTATGAACTGTGTCCCAACGGCAGCTCTAGCCATGGCCGTGTGTTCAGGAGTCACTAGGTAGGGGTGAACACCGTGTGCGAGTGTTTTCCCGAGCTCCAACATCTTTGGTCCAAGGGCAGCAATAACGCGGGCGAACTCTTGGCTGCCTTCAATGGCGAACATTGGAGCTTCGTTTAGTCCCTCTAGGAATGACTTCATCTGGCTAAGGGGAGAGACGTAGTCGTGCTTTCTGAGTTTTTGCACAATAGGTTCGTGACTGACGCCGAGTCCTAGGACGAAACGGTCATTAAATGCAGCGTTGAGTGACCTTGCAGCACTGGCGGCTGTTACTGCGTCACGAGCCCAAATGTTGGCAATGCCCGTAGCGACTGCAATCTTTGATGTTGCTTGAAGAAGAAAGTGTGAGCTGGTGAAGACTTCGCGGCTGTAGGCCTCGGGGATCCACATGGCTGCGTATCCGAGCTCTTCTAGTTCATGGGCAATCTCACCACTTCTTTGTGGAGGGAGACTCTCGTGGGTGACTGTCCAGATACCTACGGTGCCTTTTAGTTTTTCGAGTGAGGATGGAAGAGCCATAGATGAAATCTAGCGAAAAGCCGCTGAATCTTGCCGGTAGGGTCTATTCATGGCTTACTTCGTTGGCGCACTCAGCATCTGGTTAATCATCAGTGCCGCCACAGCGCTACGCCCGGGCAGGAAGGGCATCTTTGCCGCCATTGCATGGCCGGTTGGCTGGGCGGCGGGAGAACTTCCCTTCCAAGCAATAGGGCTCCAACTTGGGCTTCTAGGACTGCTCTGGTGGTGGAGTTGGCCCCACACTTTGTGGCTGAGTGATTTAGTGCGCATAACTGCAATCATTTCTATTACTGCGAATGCAGTGCTGCTTGGCACACTGTTTTATTCGCGTCGCATTGTGAGACGTGCAATGAGCTCTGCGCCTACGCCTCTTCAAATAGGAAAACCTCGCGACGACGCCTACGGCGCATGGTGGCGAACTGCGTTACAGATTCCATACCACGCACGTGACATTCAGATCACCAAGAACATCTCCTACGGCGAACACGAACGCAATGTGCTCGATGTGTGGCGAACAACTACAACACCTTCTAATGCACCAGTGATGCTCTACTTCCACGGAGGGTCCTGGGTCTTTGGTGATAAGAAGGAACAAGGTCGTCCAATGCTGCACGAGATGGTGAAGCATGGATGGGTAGTAGTGACTGCGAACTACCGGTTAGCTCCGGGCAGTCCAATGCCAGCACAGATTGAAGACGCGACTCGAGTACTTAGTTGGGTGAAGAAGAACATTGCTTCATATGGTGGCGATTCCAGCCGCGTTGTTGTTTCAGGAGGATCAGCTGGTGGTCACCTGGCTGCACTGCTGTGCTTAACAGCAAACGATGAAACCTGGAGACCTAAGGACGTGACGGGAGTAACGGACTGGTCAGTTCGTGGATGCATTCCTTACTACGGCGTCTTAGAGATGACTGGTGACGAGACACACTGGAATGGGCACGGTAAGGGTCTCATGCACTTGCTGGAGAACCGGGTTGTGAAGCAGAAGTACAAAGACAATGCTGCGCTCTATGAATCACTTTCACCAATGCACCGCGTCACCGCTGACTCGCCACCTTTCCTTGTTATTCAAGGTGGCAACGACACGCTGGTGGATGTAAATGTCGCGCGGGGATTTGTGAAGCACTTCGCAGATGTTGCTAGTGCACCTATTTATTACGTAGAGATGCCTTTTGCACAGCACACCTTTGATCTAACGGCGAGTCCTAGAACCTCAGCGGTGACTCGCGCAGTAGTGGCGTTTGCTACTTCAGTTGTTAGTTAGTGCCTCGAAAGCGGCTACTTAGTTGAGCCATGGCTTTTTTAGACATGCTTTCATTTGGGTAATAGTGATCGAAGACTTTTGTTGCTGCGCTTACTGACTTTATTTGACAAGCATCAAGCAATTGGTCGATGTCTGCTGCATCGCGCTGACCTCGTCCTGCGTAGAGTTTCATCGCTAGGAGTAATTCTGGACGGGCGAGTAGGACTTGGACTCCATGGTCAACAATATAAATATCCCAGTCGGATTCAGAATCATGGTGACTCGCGTACATTTTGACTGCATCATTGAGCCATGTAGTTGGCCAATTACGTTGCATTGCAACTTTGTCGGCCGCTTGTTGCACTAGATCGCTAGATGAGTGGAGTGAGTCAATGTCGGTAGTGAGCACTTCACGGTCAACTTGAAGCATCATTGCGGCACCACCGACAATCTGAAGTGTTACCTCAGTATTGGTGCTAACGAGTTCAGTGACAAGGCTTCGAAGTCCATCCTCAATCTCTGTTTTGGTGAATAGCACTAGACGCTGGCTAATTCAGAAAGCGCGAGTAGAACCCCGCGTTGTTTAAATGAAGTAGGAATCTCGTTTGGTTCTGCATAGGGTGTTGCGATCCACGGCTCTTTAAGAATTCGAGATGGTTCATTAACCCACGCAGGGATGGGGAGATCTTCTTTCGATAAGTAGTAATTAGCAATTGCTGCGATTCCAGCATCAAAGCGTGAATCTCCACAAGGAGCTGGTGGCGATACACAGAGTGCTACTTTGAGTGGCGCGTCAACTGAACTCAGGTCATCACTAAAACCGATTAGTGCCCTAAAGGTAACGTTGTAACTACTGCGAGGTGACTTCAGTTCTTGATAGATGTAGTCAGCCCAGTCACCAGCGCTATGTGACGTTGTTGGAAGAGTGAAGAGTCCGTATCCAGCAGCATTAAGTAGTTGACTAAGTGTTGATGCACGCGTGTCGTGAGCGGAACGCTCCATGTCAGCGATTGCTGGTTGTGTGATGCCTGCACGTGAAGCAAGACTGCGCTGGGTCAAGCTACTGGCTCGTCTTGCTTGGCGTATTAACTGTGCTGTGCTCATTTGGCCACCCTAATCTGATAGTAATTATACTATCAGAAGAATAACCAATTAAATACAGGATTTAGTTCTGATCGCCACCGCTTTTAGCTAGCCACAGGGCTCAGTGTCACAGTAATACTGAGTGTCGCTGCTTCATTTAATTCGAAGGCTTTAACACCACCAGCATTCTTAAGGTCAGGTTCACCGTTACGAATCGCATTTAGAAGTTCAGCTGGTCCATCAATCTTTAGAAGTTCTACTTCGATCTTCTGAGAGACCTTCTGTGTTGACTTCTCGCGTCGAACCGCTTCAAGTACTTCGCAGACCTGCTCATACACAGCACTGTCACGTGATGGCGTCACGTCTCCAAGTTCAGAGATAACTGGCCATGGAGCAACGTGGACTGATCCGTCATGCCACCAGCGCCAAACTTCTTCAGTTACGAAGGGAATAAATGGAGCCAGGAGTCGCTGCAGGACTGACAAGGTGACGCTGAGTGTTGCGCGAGCTGAATTAGTTCCAGCTTCAGTTGCATTTTCGCCTTCGCCATAAGCACGAGTCTTTACAAGTTCTACGTAGTTGTCACAGAAGGTCCAGAAGAATGCTTCAGTGCGCTCAAGAGCACGTGCGTAGTCGTAACTATTGAACGCGGCAGTTGCTTCATTGACGACATTTGCGAGCAGAGCAATAAAGTCACGGTCAATTGGTTCAGTGATTTCAGCCGGAGAAGGAATAGTTATTCCTTCTAAGCGACCGAGCACGAACTTCGAAGCGTTAAGAGTTTTGATTGCAAGTCTGCGACCAATCTTCATCTGCGCTTCGTCAATGGCGGTGTCGGTTCCAGGGCGACCTGATGCTGCCCAGTAGCGAAGAGCGTCGGCGCCGTGGGTCTCAATAAGTGGCATAGGGGTTACAACGTTTCCAACCGACTTAGACATCTTCTTTCGATCAGGGTCAAGCACCCATCCAGAGATCAGTGCGTTCTTAAAGGGAAGACTGTTTTCTTGGAAGTGACTGCGCACAACAGTTGAGAACAACCAGGTGCGAATGATTTCGTGCGCCTGTGGTCGCAGGTCCATAGGAAAGATCTTCTCGAACAACTCGGTGCCCCAGTGACCAGCAATCTGTGGAGTAAGAGAAGACGTTGCCCACGTGTCCATAACGTCAGGGTCGCCGACGAAACCGTTTGGCTGGTTGCGCTGGCTTTCAGTGAAACCATTTGGAACATCACTCGATGGGTCAATAGGAAGTTCTGAAAGCTCCGGGAGAATCGGAGCATCGAAGTTGATGGCGCCGTTTGCGTCTGTTGGATACCAAGCAGGGAATGGAACGCCGAAGAAACGCTGGCGAGAAATGTTCCAGTCGACGTTGAGTCCTTCAACCCATGACTTGTAGCGGTGCTTCATGAAGTCTGGGTGCCAGGAGAGTTCTTCGCCACGCTTCAGCAGCGCTTCGCGGTGCTTAAGTGTTGCAACGAACCACTGGCGAGAAGTAACGATCTCGAGAGGACGCTCACCCTTTTCATAGAACTTAACGGGATGCGTGATTGGCTTTAATTCACCAATGAGTGCACCTGACTGTGTGAGTCCTTCAACAATTGAGGCACGAACCTGGTTGACTGTCTTTCCTTCGAGTCCTGCATAGAAAGCATTCGCAGCAGCAGCGTCTTGAGACGGGAACTCAGGAGAACCAAACTCTGCAGGAAGGAAGCGCCCGTCTCTGCCAATAAGTGCACGGGTAGGAAGTGACAACTCACGCCACCAGGTGACGTCAGTGGTGTCACCAAATGTACAGATCATGGCAATTCCGGCACCCTTTTCTGGGTCTGCAAGTTCGTGCGCGAGGATTGGCACTTCAACGCCAAAGATCGGCGTAATGACGTTTGTTCCAAAGAGTGGCTTAAAGCGTGCGTCGTCGGGGTGAGCCACGAGTGCCACGCAGCTCGGAAGCATTTCAGGGCGAGTGGTTTCAATTTCAATTGAACCGCTTCCGTCAGCTTTCTTAAAAGCAACGCGGTGGTAGTTACCTGGACGTTCGCGGTCTTCGAGTTCGGCCTGTGAAACAGCAGTTCTAAAGTCCACGTCCCAGAGCGTTGGCGCAACACTTGAATACACTTCACCGCGCTGCAACATCTCGAGGAATCCGCGCTGCGAAATTGCCTGCGCGTGAGCAGAAATAGTTGAGTACTCGAGTGTCCAGTCAATTGACACACCGAGGTTGCGCCACAGATCCTTGAAGACAACTTCGTCGGCTTGGGTCAACTGGTGACAGAGCTCAACAAAGTTCTTTCTAGAAATTGAAATCTTCTGTTCAGGTGCTTTCTCCGGCGGAGAGAAGTTTGCGTCGTAGGGAAGTGAAGGATCGCAGCGAACGCCGAAGTAGTTCTCAACGCGTCGCTCGGTTGGAAGACCGTTGTCGTCCCATCCCATGGGATAGAAGACTTTCTTTCCAGTCATGCGCTGGTAGCGAGCTATGACGTCAGCGTGGGTGTAGCTAAATACGTGTCCAATGTGCAGTGATCCCGACACGGTCGGTGGCGGGGTGTCAATGGAATAGACGTTGTCGCGAGTAGCGCTTCGGTCAAAGGCGTAGGTCTGTTCAGCGTCCCAGTTCTGTAACCAGACGGCTTCGATTCCATCGATAGATGGTTTTTCGGGAGTGGCCTTCATGGAAGGCTTCAGGGCGTCTGACATGGTCAGCCAAGTTTAGGCGAGCCCAGAAAAATAATGAAAACCAAGGGCTTAAGCGACCGTTGTGTTGCTGTGAATCCAAATAATGATTTTGAAAGTGTTGTGTTAGAGTTAATTATGCTTTTACACAACAAATTAGGTACAGATCCTAAAGAATTGCAGGGCGTGCTGAAAAAGCTTGATGAAGTGATTGGCCAAGTCAGTAAAGGCAAGTCGTGGGCTGCACTTCCTCGCAGCGATGAATCCTGGCAGCAGTTGCTCTTCGAAGAGACTCATAATTCAACTGCAATCGAACAAAACACTTTGAGCCTTTACGAAGTCGGTGTGTTGCTAGAAGACGGAAAAGCTCTTGGTAACAAGAAGCTTGCTGAATATATGGAAGTGCGTGGTTACTCTGTTGCGGCAAACTGGGTCTACGACCAAAAGCCACTTAAGGCTTCGCACACTGCTGACGTAATCACACTCGGTGAACTGAGGAGTCTTCACCACATGGTGCTTTCACCCGTGTGGGACGTTGAGCCAGTAAAGGGTGCGAGCGAAGAAGAGTCTCCAGGAAACTTTCGTCGTCACCAGATCCGACCATTCTCTGGTGGCATGACGCCACCACCATGGGTGCAGGTCGACGCCGACATTCGTAGTTGGATTGATGAACTCAAAACACCTCGTGAAGGGGAGCATCCAATCATGCACGCCGCTCGCATGCACGCAAAATTTGAACAGATTCACCCCTTCATTGATGGCAACGGAAGGACGGGTCGAGCGCTGCTCAATTTGCATCTCATTCGAACTGGCTATCCACCTTGCGTTATTCGTGTTCGAGACCGAGATAAATACATTGACTCGCTCGCCAGTGCTTATAGGAATGACTTCGTGCCAATTGCAACACTCGTGGCGCGTGAAGTCACCAACAGCCTCTACCGTCTAGTTAATCCCAAAGTGCTCGACCCACTTGAAGTGCAGACACTTGAGAACTTTGAATCTGATGACTTCAAAGTGACTGCAATGCGCACCGCAATTCAGCGTGGTCGACTTCAGGCGTTTAAGGATGCCAGCGGTCAGTGGCAGACCAGTAGAGCGTGGATAGTTGACTATGAAAACGGCAAATATAGGCGTGAAAATTCACGTAGCCTTGAACTGTGATTCGTCTTTTTGACACCATCCACGGAGAAGTTAGGGAACTACAGCTTCGTGACGCCGGGAAGGTCTCAATGTATGTCTGTGGCCCTACGGTCTATGACCTCCCTCACCTTGGTCACGGCCGCTTCACTCTGGTCTGGGACGTGGCTCGGCGCTGGTTCAGTTTCCAGGGGCTTGACGTTACGTTCGTCTCCAATATCACTGACATTGACGACAACATTATTAACCGCGCTAATCGCGAAGGAACGACTGAAGAAGTTGTGGCGACAACGTACGAGAATCACTGGTGGGACGCAATGCGCTCCATTGGTGTTGCTCGACCTAACGAAGTGCCACACGCCACGCAGTACGTAGATGGCATGGTCACGTTGATCTCTGAGTTCTTAGAAAAAGACATTGCCTATACGTGCAGTGATGGAATTTATTTTGACGTTTCTAGGGTTCCTGATTACGGGCTACTCGCTGGACAACCACTCGACTCACTTCGCGCCGGTGCACGCATTGAAGCGAACGACGAAAAACGCTCACCACTCGACTTCGCACTTTGGAAGAACGCAAAACCAGGCGAGCCGTCGTGGCCAGCACCATTTGGTGATGGTCGACCTGGTTGGCACACTGAGTGTGTTGTCATGTCGCTCGGACTACTCGGTGAGGGATTTGATCTTCACTGTGGAGGATTTGATCTCAAGTTCCCTCACCACGAAAACGAACGTGCACAAGCTGTTGCGTCTGGACGTTCGTTTGCTAAGCACTGGTCGCACAACGGCTGGGTGATGGTGGGCGAAGAGAAGATGTCTAAGTCTCTCGGTAACTTCACGTCTCTGACTGATCTTCTAGAAAAGACTGACGCCCGTGCGTACCGGCTTCTTGTGCTTCGCTCGCACTACCGCTCACCAATTGAAGTGTCGCCAGCAACAATTGCTGACGCAGAACGAGGACTAGAGCGACTCGACAGCTTTGCTCGCAGATTTAACCTTCCCTACCTCGCTGGTGACGCGCTTGAAGTGAAGAGCAACTTCATCTTTGAAGGACTGTCGGCTGATTTGTTCAGCGAAGTCGCTGCACAACTCGATGACGATCTCAATACGCCACTCGCGGTTGCTGCGCTCTTTGATGCGCTTAGTGCTGCGAACTCGCTCGCGGACTCCGGTGATGAGTTCAGTGCTCTGGCACTAGCTAGTTCTGTCAATGCTCTCTTTGGATCAATGGGCCTCTCGTTACTGGCGAGTAGCGATGAGGTGGATGAAACCTCTAAAGCCCTTGTTACAGCCAGAGATACAGCCAGATCCGAGAAAAATTGGGCCGAAGCGGACCGTCTCCGTGACGAACTGGTCAGTCTCGGGTGGGTTGTTGAAGACAGCTCATCTGGCACCCAGATCCATAAATAGAAGAAATATTTATAGAACACCCATTTACCAAGTAGCCTTGTACACGAGGTTGCCGTTGTGGTTCCCTCCGGTGAGGCGAAAGCTGAGCTAAAAGAAACAAGGAGGCCCACAGTGGCTGTAGGAACCGTTAAGTGGTTCAATGACGAAAAGGGTTGGGGCTTTATCGCTTGCGATGGCCAGCCTGACGTTTTTGTTCACTACTCGGAGATTCAGGGCGAGGGTCGTAAGACTCTCGTAGAAGGTCAGCAAGTTGAGTTCGACATCGAACCCGGCGATCGCGGCCCTCTCGCCAAGCGCGTCATCCTGAACTAACCAACCGAATTAGTAGTACTGAACCGCCGCCTACGGGCGGCGGTTCTGCTTTTACCGAGACATTGCTAATGTACTTACTCACGAGTAATCCTGAGTAAGAAAGATAAGCCATGGCTGAATTTTCACTTGAACTAAACGAAGAGCAAAAGACCCTCCAGGAATGGTTGCACGGTTTTGCTGTAAACGAAATGCGCCCTATTGCATCTGAGTGGGACGAGCGCGAAGAGACTCCATGGGAGTTCATTAACCGCGCTGCTGAACTCGGCATCTACTCAATGGACTTCATCATGGACTGCTTCTCAGACCCGACTGGTCTAAAAATGATGATTGCCTTGGAAGAACTCTCTTGGGGTGACGCCGGACTTGGCATGTCACTACTTGGAACATCACTTGGTGTTGCTGCGCTCGCAGGAAACGGAACACCAGAGCAAGTAATGGAATGGCTTCCACAGTGCTACGGAACTCCTGGCGACGTGAAGCTAGCGGCCTTCGGAGTTTCTGAGCCTGATGCTGGATCAGACGTTTCGTCACTTCGCACTCGTGCAATCTATGACGAGAAGACTGACGAATGGGTACTTAACGGAACAAAGACATGGATCTCTAACGGTGGAATTGCGAATCTTCACGTAATCGTTGCTTCTGTAGAACCAGAGCTAAAGGGTCGCGGTCAGGCTTCATTTGTTGTGCCAGAGGGAACCAAAGGAATCCGTCAAGGACAGAAATTTAAGAAGATGGGTATTCGTGCATCACACACTGCTGAAGTTGTGCTCGAAGACTGTCGTATTCCTGGGCGCTGCCTCCTCGGTGGCAAAGAGAAGCTTGATGAGCGTCTCGCTCGTGCTCGTGAAGGAAAGTCTTCGAACACACAAGCAGCTATGGCAACTTTCGAAGCCACACGTCCAGCTGTGGGAGCGCAGGCTCTCGGAATTGCTCGCGCTGCATACGAATACGCACTTGACTACGCCAAGGAGCGTAAGCAGTTCGGTCGCGCAATCATTGAGAACCAGGCAATTGCTTTCAAGCTTGCTGACATGAAGACTCAGATTGACGCTTCACGTCTTCTTGTGTGGCGTGCCTCATGGATGGCCGCAACTCGCAAGCCATTCCTAAACGGAGAAGGCTCAATGTCTAAGTTGTTCGCTGGAGAAACTGCCGTGAAGGTAACTGAAGAAGCAATTCAGATCCTTGGTGGATACGGATACGTTCGTGACTACCCAGTAGAACGCTGGCACCGCGACTCGAAGATCTACACAATCTTTGAAGGAACTTCAGAAATTCAGCGCCTCGTTATTGCTCGCGCTATTTCTGGCATTCGTATCCAGTAGTTCAGACATTTTGAACTTTTCCAGGTAGTACCGCGACCGTTGGGTCGTATGAGAAAAACAACAACCCAAAGTAAACCTGTACGTATTGAAAATTTGATACCGAAGTGGTATCATTCAAACATGGCCTTTACATTGCGCACCGACAAAGAACTGGAGAAGGCGTTGACCCGACTGTCTAAAGAATTAGGTACATCACGTCAAGAAGTAGTTCGTCAAGCGGTTTTGACTATGGATGAACAATTAGAGCGCCGAAATCGATTCAATAATGCAGCACAACATGGCATGGAAAAGTGGGGCGAACTCTTTGATCGTCTTGCTACTACATGAGCGAGTTCTTTTATTTAAACGTTGAAGAAGCACTTGAACTAATCAGATTGCTTGGAGCTGGACCTGTTCGTGATGTTGGTCTACTTGATTCTGCTCTAGCGAGACCACAATCAAGTGCATTCGGAGAAGATGCGTATCCGACTCTTCGACTTAAAGCTGCTGCACTTATGCACTCGCTTGTAAAAAATGATTCTCTGATGGATGGGAACAAAAGACTTGCATTTTTGTCAACTCACACATTTTTTGAAATCAATGGCTACGAACTTGATATTTCGCTAGACGAAGGTTACGAGTTGGTGCTTGAGATTGCTGGTGGTGATGTGAATCTCGAAGAGATTGCATCACGTTTGCGAACTAAGAAGATTAATTAGTCCTGCTGTACTGCACGTAGTCCACCCCATGCGAGGGTGGCACTGCGTGATGCCAGGCGCTCTGCTTCATTAGCAGCAACAACTGGCCAGCCCTTGGCTTCTTGCTGCACGAGCCAGACAACGGCTGCGCCTTCAGCAATACCAAGCACGCCAGCTGCGAGCTGGCGACGGTGGTCGTCGCTGATTGAGAGATCAATGTAGGGAACCATGAAAGAGATGAGCCCAGTTTCTAGTTTGCGTAGTTCTCCGGCGGTTTCGCCGTCGTGGGCGTGAATGAAGAGAATGCGAAATGCGTCAGTGTCACTCACTACCATGTCGAAGTAAACGCGGAACGCAACTTCAATCTTGGCCCTAGGTGCTTCAACACTATTGACGGCCTTTGAAAGAGAGTGAATCATGCTCATTGCAATGTCTTCGACGATCTCTTTGTAGAGCTCGGTCTTTGACTGGAAGAACTGGTAAAGAATTGGCTTGGTGAAGCCAGCTTCTTTAGCAATGTCGTCCATTGTCGTTGACTGGAAGCCACGTTCGGCGAAGATTTTCTTAGCAACGCCGAGAAGTTGTTCTCGACGCTCTATGTGCTGCGGTCTTTCTTCGGTCATTGCCACGTATAAAGACTAGTGCGAACTAGGAAATCCCAATGCCGGTGAGAAACTTTGCGAGTCTTTTAGGTAGATCATTGAGGTTAAAATACTGACCAGTAACGTTGAGATTTCTTTCATAAAAATCTTCATCAGGGTTGCTGAGGAATTCTTTCAGTTCATTAACTTCATCGAGATCAAAGAATTCAAATCCATACGATTCAATTTCGTTAAGCACTGGATACGGGTAGACACTTAAGGGGCGACGGTGTGTCACCGATTCAAGTACCGGGTTACCGAACCCTTCCCACGTTGAAGGCATAGTAACTACATCACAAGCAGCGTAGGCGTCATGGATTGTTACGTCACTTGGAACGCCGCGGCGAACCTCAACGGTGCTCTTATCAAGCAGTGCTGCTAACTCTTCGTCGTAGCCATCTTCGCTGGGACCGAGTATCCAGAGCACAGCGTCGAGTGACGCGCAGAGTTGCAATGCTCCTTCAATGTTCTTTCTCGCGATTGCACGTGTTGGAAGCAGCACGAGCGTCTCGTTTGCGATGTTGATGGCGGCTCTTGTTTTATGGCGGTCGCCAAGTGGAGGGCTGCAGTCAAAACTGTTCATGATTGTCGTCGCTGTAATGCCACGACTCTGAAGTTCTCTTCTCGACAGGTCGTTGATGGTGACGTGGTGCCAGTCAGTTGCATCAAGTGGGCCGCTTAGATGTGCAAGATGTGAGCGCTGCCAAGGGAGGTCATGGTGATGAAAGAGCGCCTTCTTGGCTTTAAGCACTTCGTAGAGTGAGTCACGGGCTGCAATGTTGAGTGGCAGCGAGCAAAGGTTTTCGACAATCACTAGATCGGCGCCACTAAGTACTTCTCGAAGTTTGCCAAGTGATGGTGGAGCGTCAGCATGTATTGCGAGACCAGGAAGCATTACGTCGCAAGTTCCTTCTCCGGCGACCGTCGTAATGCTGTGGCCGAGTGAGGAGAGTGCGCCAATCCATTTCGCTGCTTCAATTGAAACGCCATCAGTGCCACCAAGGCGAAAGCTGACTACACAGATACGGGCCACAAACCAAGGTTATGCGCAGAAATAAGGACATTTCAGCGCCGGTAGTAGAGTTGTATGCGGAACTGAACACTCGGTTGCACCCATTTTTGGAGGATTCTCGGTGGCAAAGCGTGCGCTGATTACTGGCATTACCGGCCAAGACGGCTCCTACCTCGCTGAACTGCTCCTTGGTGAGGGTTACGAAGTTGCGGGGCTTATTCGCCGCACCTCAACTGTCAATATTGAGCGAATCAGCCACATCCAGGACAAGCTGACATTGATGTCGGGTGACCTTATGGATGAAGTGTCGCTTATTCACATCTTGCAAGACTTCAAGCCAACTGAGGTGTACAACCTTGCCGCACAAAGCTTCGTCCAAGCTTCTTGGGTACAACCTGTACTTACTGGTGAAACAACGGCCCTCGGTGTTACGCGCATGCTCGATGCGATTCGCATTGTCAATCCAGAGATTCGTTTTTACCAAGCAAGCTCTTCAGAAATGTTCGGACGCGTTCGTGAAGTGCCACAAAGTGAAGACACACCGTTTTATCCTCGTAGTCCTTACGGAGTAGCGAAAGTGTACGGTCACTGGATCACCGTTAACTACCGCGAGAGCTACAACTTGCACGCTTCATCGGGGATTCTCTTTAATCACGAATCGCCACGACGTGGTCTCGAGTTCGTCACTCGAAAAGTTACCAATGGTGCTGCACGAATTAAGGCTGGCCTCAGCAGTGAACTTCGCCTCGGGAATTTAGATGCAAAGCGTGACTGGGGCTACGCAGCTGATTACGTGAAGGCCATGTACGCAATGCTTCAGCGCGAGACACCAGAAGATTATGTAATTGCAACGGGCGAGACACACTCAGTGAAAGAGCTTGTAGAAGTTGCCTTTAACGCCGCTGGTCTTGACTGGCAGAAGCACGTGGTAATTGATCCGTCGTTTATTCGTCCCGCGGAAGTTGACCTTCTGGTTGGTGATCCTTCGAAGGCAAAGGCTGAACTCAACTGGCAGCCTGAAGTTGATTTCTACGGTCTTATTGAAATGATGGTTGCTGCAGACATGAAAGAACTGCAGCGTTAGTCGCACGTAATGACTAATGCAGTTACCCCCACCGTTGATCTGCGCAGTGCAGTTGTACTCTCTGGTGGCTTTCCACTCTTAAGTGGTGTTGATCTTCAACTTCTTCCAGGTTCACTGACGGTAATCACTGGGGTCAATGGTGCAGGAAAGACAAGTCTGCTGCGACTACTCGCAGGACTCGTTGCCCTTAGTGACGGAAACGGAACTGTTGCGGGTATTGATCTAAAAAATGGTGACCTTCGCGAACTAAGGCGACGTGTTGGATGGCTTGGTCACGAAGGATCTTTCTACGACGATCTCACTGTGCGTGAGAACTTGACGTTCGCAGCCAAAGCACTAGATCGTCCACTCATTGAAATTGAACGTGCACTACAGCGCGTGGGACTGAGTAATCGAATCGACACGACGAAGAAACTGAGCGCGGGACAGCGACGCAGACTCGCACTTAGCTGGTTGCTAATTCGCCGCCCTGAGATCTGGCTGCTTGATGAGCCCTACGCGTCACTTGATGATGAAGCTCGAACATTCTTTGACGCACTTATTGCTGACGTTGTTAGAAGTGGGGCCACAGTGGTGCTTAGTGCTCACGACAAACTACGAAGTGAAGCGCTACAACCACGCACGATTGTTTTAGGCGGCGGACGAATTGTGAGTGAGTCATGATTCGTACCGCCCTACTTGTCTGCGCAAAAGATCTTCGAATTGAAATGCGTAGTCGTGTGCTCTTATGGCAGGTGTTGCCATTTGGAGTTATGGCACTACTGCTCTGTGGAATTGCACTCGGTCCTGCGCGCGCGGGTAACTCTTCAGCGGGACCGGGTTTGTTCTACTTAGTGACATTGCTTGTTGCTCTACTCATGATTAATCGCAGTCAGTCTGTTGAGAAGACTCCCGGCACGAAGGCATCAGTTGCGACCTTGGGACTCGATCCGGCTGGCGTATTTCTTGGAAAGTCGCTGGCACTTGCTAGCGAACTCTGGGTAACGGGAGTCATCTTGCTCGCAGGCTCAGTCTTGGTCCTTCACACGAGCCTTCATGGGGCGATTTTGGCCTTGCCGAGTGTCATAGTGACGCTCGCAGCTCTAGCCGTGGCGGGGACTTTGTACGGTGCACTGACCTCGGGGGGTGACGGGGCGACCCTGCTCCCGGTCCTGGCTCTTCCAGCATTTGCTCCATTACTTATTGCCGGTGAACGCTCATTTAGTGCTGCGCTACACCACGGTGGAATCTGGCGATGGTGGCTAATTCTCAGTGTTGCGCTGGTTGTGTACTCAGCAATTGGAATTCTCCTTTACGGTGTTCTAGAGGAATCATGATGAAACAGCTCTCCCAGCGACTTTTCGGACCGCTCACACTCACTGCCATGGGTGTGAATCTTGTCCTCGGACTGTGGATAGTTCCACCTGACAAGGTGCAAGGCGAACTCGCTCGTCTTGTTTACATTCATCCATCTGTTGCGTGGGTCGCACTCTATGTTTCCTTCGGCACCGCAGCAATTTCGAGTGCTTTGTATTTATGGAAGCGCACACGTTCAGTTGTTATGGACAGGGTTGCGCACTGTGCAATGGAAGTCAGTGTTGTATTTATTGCGCTCACACTCATTACTGGATCCATCTGGGGTCGCCCCGCGTGGGGAGTGTGGTGGGTCTGGGACGCGCGCCTCACGTCAAGCGCAATTCTTGGCGTCTTGGCACTTGGGTACTTAGCGCTACGTCGTGCTAACGATGACCCACAGCTTCGTGCTCGTAGGAGTGCAGTCTTTGGCGTTCTAATCGCCATCAACGTTCCAATCATTCACTTCTCAGTGCAGTGGTGGAAGACACTGCACCAAGGCGCGACTGTCTTTACTTCGAACCGCACGCTGCTCATTCACGGTATTCAGGCGTGGACGTTGCTCATTAGTTTCATTGCCTTCACGATGTTGTTCTTCTGGATTCTTCGTTACCGCTACCGCCTCGAAGTACTGCGTGAAAACATTGCGGGTGCATCGCTCGAAGAAGCGCTCAGTGCTCGTAGACGTGAAGGAGCACAGTCATGAACTACGTCTACTGGGGATACGGATTCACGTACGTAGGGCTTGCTCTTTATGTTTTTTCAATTTGGTGGCGAGGACGACGTGTCGGACGCTGACGCAATAAATGAACTCAGTCCGGTCGCTCCACCCGTAACAAAAAAACGAAACCGCACGAGGTCTATTGGAGTACTAGTTGTTTTGCTTCTCGCAATCGTTGCACTGCTCAGCCAGGGCATTCTTCACTCACTTAATTACTTCGAAACTGTTGACCAAGTTCTCGCCAATCGTGCATCATTTGGAACTGAAATAATGCGTCTTGAGGGTGTTGTGAAGCCGGGAACAATTATTCGCACTTCCACGGGGGCGTCGTTTTATGTAACTGGGTCAAAGGGTGAAGTATTTGTAAAGTCTCACGGAACACCGCCGCAATTGTTTCAGGCAAACATTCCAGTTGTCGTCGTAGGTCACTTCACGACGAAGTCTTCAATGAACTTTGATGGCACACAAATAATGGTGAAGCACACCGCTTCATACATTGCGAAGAATCCAAGTCGTGTGAAGGCACCGAACGGAACAGTCAGATGATCTCCTGGGTTGGTCGTATTGCGCTCTACGTTGCGTTTTTTGCAGCTATTGGTGGAATCACTACTCAGGCAGTGGCGCTTAGGTCTAAAAAGCAAAGCCACTCACTCAAGTGGGCGTTACTGCTGCTGGTTGGAATCAGTGTCGCTGTTGGAGACATGCAGACTGCGCTTATTACTCACAATTTCTCCCTGGCCTACGTCGCAGAAAATAACGCCACATTCACGCCACTTATCTATTCGATTACTGGGATGTGGTCAGCGCTCGAAGGATCACTGCTGCTGTGGTCACTTATTCTCAGCACACTCACCGTTGGCGTTATCTACTACTACCGACGTGAATCAGATGACTCAGTTGTTTCGTGGGCCACGATGGTGTTATTCATTGTCGGGGCTTTCTTTCTGTTCATCATGGCCGGTCCCGCTGACCCGTTCCTGCGTAACGCAGCACACGTTTTGCAAGGAGCCGGACCAAATGCTCTATTGCAGGACAACCCCCTAGTGGCTATTCACCCGCCGCTGCTGTACTCGGGCTTTGTAGGTTTCACCGTTCCATTCGCTTTTGCTATTGCCATGCTTATTACTGGTCGCGTGCAAGATCGCTGGCCCCTCGAGCAACGTCGCTGGACGGTGCTGGCGTGGGGGCTACTCAGTGTTGGGATTGTGCTTGGCGCGTGGTGGAGTTACCAGGTACTTGGCTGGGGAGGATTCTGGGGCTGGGACCCAGTTGAGAACGCGGCGTTACTTCCGTGGCTTACTGCGACTGCCTACATTCACTCAGTCATTGTCCAAGACCGCCGAGGTCTCTTTCGGGTGTGGAATCTTTCTCTCGCAGTTGCAACATTCTCGCTAACGGTGCTCGGAACATTCTTTACGCGTTCTGGCGTACTGATAAGCGTGCACGCATTCTCATCAAGCACCCTCGGCCCACTGCTCATTGGTTTTTTCATTGTCTGTCTTGGTGTTGGACTCGGCCTTATTGCGTGGCGAGGAGACAGACTGCGTTCCCCAGTTGGCGTTGATCACCCTCTCTCGCGCGAAGGACTTTTCATTGCGAACAATGTTTTATTCGTGGGATTTGCGATTGTGGTGCTGCTCGGCACCATCTTCCCGTTGCTGTATCAAGCAATCAACGGTGGGCAAGTAACAGTAGGAACGCCGTACTTCGCGACCATTGCGGCTCCTATGAGCATTGTCTTGCTATTTCTCATGTCTCTTGCTCCACTCGTGAGCTGGCGCACAGTTGATAAGGCAGTTCTGTGGACTCGTATTCGTTTCAGCGCCTGGAGTGCAGTACTGGTTGTTGCACTACTGATTGCATTTAATGTACGAAAGCCCGCAGTATTACTCGCTTACTTCCTTGGCACTGCAGCTGCAGGTTCAGCACTTCGCATGATTCGCTCAATCATTGTCACAGCGACGCGACGCGCAAATACCTGGTCATTTCTTCGTGCTCCAACGCTCGGTGGCATGGTGGCTCACATTGGCATAGTCATTTTGGCACTCGGTATTGTTACATCCACCTCGTACACAACTCGTAGTGAAGTCACACTTAGTCCGGGACAGAGCACCATTGTGAGTGGAGAGTACGTTAAGTACTTCGGACTTCACACCCTTAAAGACTCGCTTCGAACTTCGACCCAGCTCATTGTGTTAATAGAGAACCACGAAGTAAAACCAGCGATTACTACGTTCAACGGGCGTTCTACCCAGGCCGTTGGAACACCCGCAATTGATTCAAGTTTGCTTCGAGACGTGTACGTCACATTTGACGCTGTTGGCGGTAACGGACAAACTTCGGGTGCTCAGGTGCAGAACAATCTTCCTGCCGGGTCAGTTGTTCTTGGCATCACCGTAGAGCCACTCATTGCGTGGCTCTGGATCGGTGGTCTCATAGTGGGGCTTGGAAGCATCCTTTCGTTCCTACGTCGCAGGCACAACGATGAGGTTTCGAGTTGAGACGCACAGTTGCCATTTCCAGCACAGCGCTACTAGTAGTTGTAGTTGCCTTCTCAGTGTTTCTGGGCACTCGTCACGCTGTTAACGATGCGACCAGTGTTAGGAGCCCACTACTTGGAAAAATGGCGCCGACATTTTCTGGTGAAGAATTAAAGACTGCTACACACGCTGGTCAGTTTTCACTTCTCAAATACCGTGGCGACATTGTTGTTATCAACTTCTGGTCTTCATGGTGCATCCCTTGCCAAGTGGAGTCACCAAACATTTCTACGTTTGCTTGGCAGCAAAGAAATAATCACGTTCAGGTGGTTGGTGTGGTCTTTAATGACGCAGTCAGTTCTGCTGCATCGTTCTCTTCTAAGTACGGTGACCTCTACCCATCAATAGTTGACCCCGGTGGTCTCATTGCCAATAACTACGGTGTCACGTCACCTCCAACGACATTTGTTCTAAACGCCAAGGGTCAGGTAGCAGCGACACTTATTGGCCCTGTTTCTACAAAGCAACTAAATGACGTTGTTAAGAGGATCCGCGGATGAAGATTCTGAAGTCATTTTGGACATGGCTAGCGGCGTGTGTAGTTGTTCTGGCCTTGTCTTTCGCAAGTGCTCCAAGTGCATCAACGAGTTCGTCACGAATTGCACACCTCGAGACACTTGTGAAGTGTCCTTCGTGTGAAGACCTGTCAGTTGCAATAAGTAACTCCACCTCTGCAATTGCAGTTCGTAATCAAATTTCTACTGACGTGCACAGGGGAAAGTCTGATAACCAAATTCTTACTTCATTAGAGAATACGTATGGAACGCAAATACTGCTCAGCCCCTCAACATCGGGCATTGGAGCTATTTTGTGGCTGGCACCACTCGGCGTTGTTCTCGTTGTAGTTGTAGTGGGGCTTCGTCTTAGGAAGAGAACTCAGTGAACCGTGAAGAGCAACAGCTTCGAGATGAGATAGCCCTGCGCGAAGCATCTCTTGGTGACGCGAAACGTGAATTTGAATCTGGTGAGCTTACGAAGGAACGCTACGAAGCAATTGTTTCTCGTGAAGAAACGGCAATCGTCCTAGCCAGTGACAAAATAGGCTCACTCGTAGCGCCTGCACCAAAAGTGCCTGTTCGAAGAATCAGAAAAAAGCGCTGGCTCGTTGTTGCCATAGCGGCCTTTTCGCTCGCGCTCGCCGGTATCTTGTGGTCAGCGCTCGCACCTCGCCAGCAAGGATCGTCAATCACTGGATCAGTGCAGCTTGGCCATAACGCCAAGATTCAACAATTACTCGGTGAAGCCGAAGCTGACGTTGCCAATGGTCAGTACGCAACAGCACTTGATGCCTACAGTCGAGTGCTCGCGATTGATGCAAAAAATGTTACTGCGCTTACGCAGTCAGGCTGGCTCGACTTCAGTGCGGGAACTGCTTCTAAGAATGCGGAGCTGGTTAACAAGGGTTCAAGACTCGTTTCTGATGCCTATGTGCTTGCCCCAAATAATCCAGCAACAGTTCTCTATTCAGCAATCATTGCTTCTTCACACGGTGAGTCAAAAATTTCTACGCAACTGTTCAAACAGTTTTTGGCTTTGAAGCCGTCAGCCGGTCAGTTGGCGGTTGCCACACCATTCTTAAAGCAACTTGGTATTACGCCCTAATTAGACGCTGAGCCCTAAAAAGCTGAGCGCGATACCAACAGCGCCGCAAATTAGTAGTCCGCTAACGACTCCCTTTCGAAGCAAGAACACCCAAACGAACATCAAGAGAAGTAGTGGTATCTGCCAGCCATGATGAAGTGCACGCGTGAGTGGCACTGAGGCACCAGCAATTACTCCGAGCACTGCAGTCCCTGCTCCAGCAAAGAAAGACGCAACATTCTTGTTTTTTCTGATTTTTTCGAATCGTGGTGCACCGATCAGCACAAAGATAAACGAAGGAGTGAATGCAATAAATGCGGCAAGCAACGCTCCCGTTAGCCCACGAGCACTGTAGCCAACAACGGCCACAGTCTGGACAACTGGCCCTGGAGTTATTTGTCCCAGAGCAACTGCATTAAGAAATTGTGCGTTAGTCATCCAGTGATATGTAGAGACAACGTCATGTTGCATGAGTGGAATAATCACAAAACCACCACCATATGAAAGTGCTCCTACTTTCAATGCGACCCAGCACACGGCGCCGAGCCCTGTAAGTGCTGCACCGTGTCCAAGTGCGAGTGGCCCAATCAGCCCCAGCCGTTGATCTGAAGCGCGAAGCATTACTTCAAAGAGTCCACACGCCAGTAGGACAAGTACAGCGAATGCAGGTAAGAAGTTGGTGCAAAGTACTCCGAGGATTGCATAAACGAACCAACGTGCCCGCTGTGTTGAGGTGAATCGCTGCCAGCTCCCGGGAACCAGCTGGTATGCAGCATTGAGTGCCACCACCGCAACTCCAGCACCAGCTCCACCAGCTGCACCGAGTACCCAGTTCATGGGGTGCTTGGCAAGAAACAGTGCTGCTAGAGCAATGATGAGAACTAGTCCTGGCGCAATAAAGCAGAGCCCACCGAGGAGCGTGCCTCGAATACCACGCAGTTTCCAAGCGCAAAACATTGCGAGCTGTGTTGATGCCGGACCCGGTAGCAAGTTTGTTGTTACGACGGCATCTTCGAATTCAGTCGATTCAATCCACTTATTCTTTTCGACGCATAGTTTCCTAAGTAGTGCAATGTGCGCAGGCGGTCCACCAAAGCCAGTTATACCGAGCTGGAGCCACTCTTTTGCAATGACACTTAGAGAAACCTGTTCAGTCGAGCTGCTCATATCGACTGATGAAGTTGTTTACGCCGTAACTCGACACGTGTCGTCACCGCGTGCGCGTGACGTAAGGGTTACTCGAGTTGACTTGGCACCAAGGCCTTCGAGCATTCCAGAAATAAGTCCACGGTCAACTGCACAGAGCACAGGGTGTTGTGTTGCTGCTGCGCCAAAAGGACAGTTGTCTGAAACAACAGACTGTGAGGATCCTTTTTCTTCGGTGTGAGCGTCAAAGCCGTGTGCGGTGAGAATACCTGCGATTGATTCCATGGCGTTTTTAACTGTACGAGTTGATTCAGTTGGCATAACTGAAGAACCGAGTGTGCGTCCATACTGAACACCTACGTCGTGCGCCATTTGTTCTGCGGCGTCAGGACCGAGTCGCTCAAGCGCCATTTCGAGAAGAGCAACAAGAAGTGCGTCACGGCGAACTGATCCGTCCATGACGAAGTTCTCGTCAACCACGCGGTATCCCTTAGAAGGTCTTCCAACGGTGGTCTTTCGAACATTGTCAAATGTGACGTATCCAGCTTCGCTAAGGCGTTCGAGGTGGTGGCGAACAACGTTGGCGTGAACGTCACAGTGAAGGGCCAGGTTGGCTGCAGTCGCGCCGGGATGATCACGTAGGTAGAGATAGATCTTTCGTCGAGTGTTGTCCCCGAATGAGTGCGTGAGACTCGTTACCGTGGCGGTGAAAAGTTCGTTATCTAGTGGCGAATTAGTCACGTTTAAAAGTCTAGGTGCGTAAGTGTGACCTACGACGGTAACCTCTGAGGACTACTAAAGGACCCCCTTGACGCTCAGCCCACAACTCCGCAGTGAAATCGGTGCACTTGTTGAACCGCAACTTGTTCGCACCCTCGAAGAACTCGGCTTTCTTGGCGCTATTGGTGAAGTAAACGGAGCAGTTCGTGTCGAGCTCGTGCTTCCTGTTACCCAGTGGCCGAACCTCGATGTTTTAGAAGAGCGGATCAGAAGCATTAGCCCAGGAGCGAGCATTGTTGTTCGTTCTATGAACGACGAAGAGCGATTTGGTCTTCGTAACTTTCTTCGAGGGGCCATGCAGGCGCCAGCGGGTCCGGGACTTCACGACCACGGTGCAGACGCTAAGCCAAAGTTCTTGGACAAACTTTCTCGTACTCGCGTGCTTGGGATCTCTTCTGGTAAAGGTGGGGTAGGAAAATCATCCGTTACCGTCAACCTGGCAATCGCTCTTTCGCAGGCCGGCTACCACGTGGGTGTTCTTGACGCTGACGTGTACGGTTTCTCACTTCCAAAGATGCTCGGGGCAACAAATGACCCAATCATTCTAGGTGACACTGTTATTCCAACATTGGTGCACGGTGTGCGCTGCGTTTCAATGGGGTACTTCGTTCCAGACGAACAGCCAGTTATTTGGCGTGGCCCAATGTTGCACAAGGCCATCGAGCAACTCGTCACCGAAGCATGGTGGGATGAGCCGGACTTTCTTCTCATTGACATGCCACCAGGAACTGGTGACGTTGCACTGACGCTTTCTGAAGTACTTCCGCGCATTGAGATGTACGTCGTCACAACACCACAAGCTGCAGCACAGCGTGTGGCACAGCGTTCTGCTTATGCCGCTCGCAAACTCAAGCTCGCCGTTCGTGGCGTCATTGAGAACATGAGTTACTTCATTGGTGATGATGGCAAGAAATACGAGATCTTTGGTTCTGGTGGTGGAAAGCAACTCGCCGACGAACTTGGTATTGCGCTACTTGGCCAGATCCCACTCGAGACGAAGCTACGAAACGGTGGCGACACTGGGCTTCCAGTGATGATCAGTGACCCAGATAGCGACGTTGCCAAGGCATTTACTGCTTTGGCGCAGACGGTAGCGAAGCAGGGTCCGGCCAGGGTCTATCGTCAAGAACTGAAACTTGTTTAAGTAACTAGGGGGAATCATGGAACTACAGGGAAAGACTGCAGTCATTACTGGAGGCGCAAGCGGCCTCGGACTCGCTACTGCCAAGCAGTTAGCCAAGGCGGGCGTAAACCTGGTGCTTGGTGACATTGAACAAGGACCACTCGATGAAGTTGTTGCAGAGTTCAAGGGCAACAGCGTGAACGTCATTGGTGTAAACATCGATGTTCGAAGTGCAGACGACGTAAATCGTCTTCGTGACGAAGCGGTTAAGGCCTTTGGCACCGCACACATTGTTTTTAACAATGCTGGTGTTGGTGGCGGACCACTTATTGGTACTGACAAGAAAATGTGGGACTGGGTCATGGACATTAACGTCGACGGCGTAGTGAACGGCATCAACGCATTCGTTCCAATGTTCCTCGATCAGAACGAAGGACACGTAATCAACACTGGATCACTCGCTGGACTCGGTGGCGTTCCAGGAATGGGTTCGTACTGCGCAAGTAAGTTTGCCGTTGTAGGTATGACTGAAGTGCTCTACCACGAACTTGCATTTACTGGAAAAGATGTTCACGCATCGCTTCTTTGCCCAGGATTCGTAAAGACACGTATTCACGAATCAGGTCGCAACCTTCCAAAGGAACTAGCTAGTTTCGCTGAGAACCCAATGGCTAAGGCCGTGCAGAACATTGCGGCTGATGCAGTGAACAGTGGCATTGACCCAAGCATTATTGGTGAGATGGTCGAAGACGCAATCATTAATAACAAGTTCTGGATCTTGCCTCACATGCGCTCGGCTATTCGCACAACCGAACAGCGACTCAGCTGGATGCAGGGTGGCGACACACCGGGCATTGACCTTATGAAGGCTGCTAAGTCCTAACGATCAATACCGCTTGGGAGTTTGCTCTCGGGCCAGTCAAGTAAAGCCACCGCACTGCGACAAGCAAAGCGGTCAGTCATTCCTGCAACATAAGAAACTGCTTCGTGAAGAATTTCAGTGTCACTGGCTTCACCCTTCTTTTCAGCAATGCTTGGAATAAGAAGTGGATTCTTTACATAGTTCTCTACAAGTGCGCGAAGCATTGAAACAACGGCTTGGGCCTGTTCACGCGACGGTCCACGAAGGTAGATGGTCTCGTAGTTAAAGGTTCTAAACGCGGCGAGTGCTTCAGCGGTTGGTCCGTCCATTCCAATGACGCCAGTTTCTCTAATTGTCTTAATCATCGCGTTAATGAAGCTGCCGAGTTGATTGTGTCGATTGTCGCCACAGCGCTCACGAACAATCTTCGGGAGCTCGTGCCTGGTAATGATTCCAGCCGACACAGCGTCTTCGAAGTCGTGACACACGTAGGCAATGCGGTCAGCCCAGCTAACGACTTCACCTTCGGGTGTCATGGGAGCGGGCCTCGACCACGAGTGATTTCTAATTCCGTCCAAGGTTTCAATACAGAGATTTAGTGGAAGCAGTGAAACATTGGCCCCCCACGTGGCGTGATCAAATCCACCTTCGACGTAAGGATCAAGCGCCTCTTCACTGGCGTGGCCACCGGGACCATGTCCACAGTCGTGTCCAATGGCAATTGCTTCAGCGAGTGCCACGTTGAGTCCAACGGCTCGAGCAACACCAGTCGCGACTTGTGCAACTTCGAGCGCGTGAGTGAGGCGAGTGCGCATGTGATCGTCGGGGAATACGAAGACTTGAGTTTTCCCCGCTAAACGTCGAAACGCTGCTGAGTGCAAGATGCGGTCGCGGTCTCGCTCAAAGGGAGTTCTAAATTCGTCGGGTTCTTCTGCGCGGACCCGGTTTCCTGCACCGTAGGCGCGGGTCGCTCCAGTAACGAGCAACGCGTCGAGACGTTCCTCACGCTCACTTCGAGTGGCGCCAATCCCAGAGCTGGTGTGATCAATGGTGGCACTTGAGTCCTGATGAGCAACGGTTACGTCGTCCCTCGAGCCCTCGTAGCCCTCCATGGTGGCAGCCCATCTCTTGTTGCGCTCACTGGCATTTTCAATACTCACGACCTCTATCTTGCCCCAGAGCCGTAACATGGTGAAAGTCGGCTATTTGCTTAGGAGCAGTAATGGATATTCGTATTGGCATTGTTCAGTCCATGAAGGAACTCGAACTCTCTCTTCCAGAAGAGATGAAGCAAAAAGACGTTATTAAAGAGGTCGAAGCCATCATTGGTACCGACAAGGTTTTGTGGCTCACAGACAAAAAGGGACGCCGCGTTGGTGTGCCTGCAGAACGAATTGCCTACGTAGAAATCGGTAGCGGCGCCACTGAGCGCGCCGTTGGTTTCGGCACGGCCTGATCTAGCGACACGTGCTCGACTATCACCTTCACCTCTGGCCACACTCAGAGTCATCGGTCTGGTACAAACTCGACCAGATTGCTGACTACTGCGAGCAGGCAGCTAGTGAAGGCGTTAATGAACTCGCACTAACTGAACACTCGAACCGATTTGTCGACGTGATGAACGTCGTTGGTCCGTTCTGGGAAAAATCTGGACATGAGCCAACGTCAAAAGAAATGGCGAAGTATTTCGACTGGCATTCACGTAACTCTCTCGAGCAGTACGTCGAGCTCGCGCAAAAAGCGAAAGACGAAGGGCTACCAGTAAAAATCGGTCTCGAAGTTGACTACTACCGTGGAAAAATGGACGAAGTAACAAGTCTCTTGTCGCAGTATCCCTTCGACGTGCTGATTGGTTCAGTGCACTGGATGGGGACGTGGGAGTTTGACGACATTGACAACCCCGTCAACATGCACGAATGGGACGTGCGAGACATCGACGCGTGCTGGCTTGAGTACTCACGAGCAATCGAAGAGTTGAGCGCTACAAAAGCAGTTGACGTACTCGCGCACATTGACCTCGTAAAGGTTGCTGGCTTCTACGCAGAGAATCCCGCGCCCTACTGGGACATGATGGCGAACGCTGCCGGCAAAGCCGACATCTCGGTGGAGCTTTCATCAGCTGGATGGTTTAAGCCAGTAGGCGAGCAGTACCCAGCAGAAGGACTACTTGACCGCCTCGTCGCTCAGGGCGTCACCTTTACAACCGCGAGCGATGCTCACCGTTTAGAAAAAGTGAGTGCACGAGCAGGTGACCTGGCAACGTTGCTTGAAGCTCGTGGCATTCACGAACTCGCAAGTTATGAAGGACGCAGTCGCACCATGGTTCCGCTCAGGTCTATGTAATGGCCACGCTCTTCGAACTCGCAGGGCTGCACACCACCCTTCCAGAGGCGACTGTTGATCATCTGCTTCGACTCACTGCTTCATGGTCGCTACTTTCTGACCTTTCGTTTTCTGACATGTTGCTCTTCACGAAAGTTATTGATCCAAAGTCCAGTGCTGACGAATATGTAGTTCTTGGTCAGATGCGACCAAACAACCGCTCAACACTTATTGGTGACGACCTCCTTGGGCGAAAGCGCGCAGCAGGCGACGTGCCGCTCGTCAAGCTCGCCTTTGAAAGTGGCACAAGAGTTGTTGGAGAAGTTTCGCTCGATGGCTTTGATGACCAGATCCCTGTCTGGTGCATCCCTGTTCGCCATGGCGGACAAGTTGTTGGAGTCTTACAACGCTTGCAGGGTCCACTTCGTGGACCTGCGTCGCTCTATGAACAGGCGTATCTTTCAATTTTCGAACGACTTTGCGACATGGTGGCAGACGGAGCATTCCCATTTAGAGAAGAAGACGTCGCGGGTGCTGGTATGCCACGTATTGGAGACGGAATCATCTTGGTTGACGGCGAAGGTCGCTTAGAGTTCGCAACACCTAATGCCACGAATGCGCTACACCGACTCGGTGTGTATGCATCAGTGGAAGGTCGCACCCTTCGTGAACTTGGCCTAAAGGCGAAAGCTCTTGAGCGCTCGCTCGAACACGCAATTCCTGCACTAGAAGAAATTGACCGTGGTCACGACATTGCAATTGTGTTGCACAGCATTCCACTGCTCGATCACGGGACCGTAACTGGCGTGATGACGCTGGTTCGAGATGTATCAGATCTTCGCCAACTTAACCGTGTGGTGCTTAATAAAGAAGCAGCGGTACGAGAAGTCCACCACCGTGTGAAAAACAACCTGCAGACTATTTCTTCACTTCTTCGCCTCCAGGCTCGTCGCACCGAAAGTGACGAGACAAGAGTTGCTCTTCACGAAGCAGAGCGTCGCGTTCGCTCAATCGCTGTGGTGCACGAAGTACTTTCACGTGAACCAGGCGAAGAAGTGGTCTTTGACGAAATTGTTCGCTCAATTGTTTTGCTGGTCGAAGACACCGCCCTCGCGTTCCACCCAGTCGAAATTGTCGTCAACGGTGAACTTGGAACTCTCCCCACTGACCTCGCAACACCACTCGCAGTGGCACTTGCAGAGTTACTCACCAATGCTGTGGAGCACGCGTTCACTGAATTTGGTCCTAATGAGGACGTTTCAGGCATTGTGACACTGCACCTATTTATTGACGGTGCGAACGCGGTTGCTGAAATTCGTGATAATGGTCGAGGACTCGGAGCCGATTTCACTTTGGATGTGCCAACGAGTCTGGGACTCTCAATTGTGCGTGACTTAGTGCGTGCACAATTACATGGTTCAATAGAGATGACGTCAGTTCCCCAAGATCAGGGTGGTGGAACGTTCGTTCGAGTTACGGTCCCTACGACCGAGCGAGATTAAGCCTGAGCTTGACGACGGCGAGCGGCGAGCCACTGCTTGCGAAGCTTGCGGCGCTCGTCTTCCGTAGTTCCACCCCAAACGCCAGATTCCTGGTTTGTTGCTAGAGCAAACTCAAGGCAGGCTTTTTGTGCATCACAGTTGTCACAAACGCGTTTTGCTGATTCGATCTGGTCAGTTGCCATTCCAGTAGTGCCCACAGGGAAGAAAAGCTCAGGTTCAGTGTCACGGCATGCAGCGTCACTGCGCCAGTCGGCGTCGTCCCAGGCGTGTGTGCGGTTCCAGATCAACGACATGAGTAATCCTTTGTTTTGCTTGAATTGCTTGGCTTTAATGCAAAGTGCTCAAGCGAAGGGATTTAAATTTTACTTTCCCCATGGCCTAAAAACAAGGGGTGATTTGATTTTATTCGAAAACACCCTCAGCGACCTGGCAAACTCTTTGAATGCCTGAGATTTTTGCCCACCGCGGCCTACACGTGACTGAGCGTGAAAACACTATTGGTGCATTCGAGGCGGCCGTGGTTCTAGGGGTAGACGGCGTTGAACTCGATGTTCGCCGGACCCGTGACGGTGTTTTAGTGGTGCATCATGACGGCCACATTGGCCACTTGGTCATTGTTGATTCGCTGGCGAGCGAGCTGCCAGGTTACGTTCCAACGCTGCAAGACGTTATGAAAGTCTGCGCCGGCGTCAAGGTAAACGTTGAAATAAAGAATATTTCATCTGAGCCGGGATACGACAAATCAGGCGACTTTGCTCGCAGTGTTCTCAACTGCCTCCACGAGAACAACTGGGAATCGAACGTCATTATTTCTAGCTTCGATAAAGCAACGTGTGCGGTGGTGCGTTCATTTGACTCAATGATGGAAGTCGCGTGGCTACTGTGGAAGGAAGACCTCGATGACGCCATTACCCAGGCCCACGTACTGGGATTTAACGCGGTTAATCCACATTTCACGAAAGTGAATGCTGAGGTGATGGCACAAGCGAATGAACTTGGAATAAAAGTGAATACTTGGACAGTGAATGAGCCATCTGACATCAGCGCCATGGCGCTACTCGGGGTAAACACGATAATTACTGATGATCCGAAAACTGCATTGTCCCTGACCAGGAAATAGACGATTGTTCGTTACTCGCCAGTAGGCACTAGATTATTTCCTATGAATATTGTCGTTTGCGTAAAACAGATTCCAGATCCTGCAGCGCCGCAATCCTTTGACGGATCGCACAACCTGAACCGTTCTGGAAAGTTAATTCTTGATGAGGCTGACACCTACGGTGTCGAAATGGCACTTCAGTTAGTTGATAAAGCTGGTAGCGGAGAAGTGACTGTTGTCTCAATGGGTTCGGCCGCCGATCTTGCTGGAGTGCGTAATGCACTCGCCATGGGAGCCGCTAAGGCAATCATGGTTAGCGACGACGCACTTCGTGGAACCGATGCACTCGGAACCGCCAAAGTCCTCGCTGAAGCAATCAAGCGTGTAAATCCCGACCTTGTACTTTGTGCCACTGAATCATCTGATGGTTACACCGGAACAACTCCAGTACAGGTTGCAGAACTTCTTGGTCTTCCATCAATCACATTTGCTAAGTCAGTAACAGTTGACGGATCAACAGTGAAGGTTGATCGCCAGACTGAAGCTGGATACGACGAAGTAACGTCACCGCTTCCATGTCTTCTAACCGTGACTGCTGGAGTTGTTGAGCCACGCTACGCATCGTTCAAGGGCATCATGGCTGCAAAGTCAAAGCCAGTTGAGATCCTCAGCATTGGCGACCTGGGACTTGGCGCAGTAACTGGTCCAGCCGGAGCTCGTCAGCAAATCATTTCAGTTGTTGCAGCAGAATCACGCGCAGCTGGTGAAAAGCACGTGGACGAAGGTAACGCGGCGCAGGAAATTATTACGTTCCTCGAATCAATCAAGGTCTTGTAGGAGAACATCATGGCTATTTCAAACATTTGGGTAGTAGTAGAGCCAGGTACAACAGGGCTCAGCACCACATCACTTGAGCTTCTAACGAATGCTCGCACCTACGGTGCAACAGTTTCTGCAATCACATGGGAAAACGGTGCATCATTTGCAGCGCAGGCTGGCGAATACGGTGCCTCGACATTGTTCGACGTTGGATCACTTGGTGGTGCGCTACCAGGAGTTCCAGTGGCATCAGCAATCGTGGCACTCGTTGCTAGCCAGGGCGCACCTGACGCAATTCTTATTCCAACGAGCTACGACGGTCGCGACATTGCTGGACGTCTTTCAGCTCGCCTTGACCGTCCCGTTCTCACGAACGTGACTGGTCTAAGTGATGATGGTGGACTCGTAACCGAGCACCCAGCATTCGGTGGAACACAAATTGTTAAGGCAAAGTTCACTGGTGAAACTCCTGGAATCATTGTTATTCGCGCTAAGTCATTCGCAGCTGAGTCTGCTGGTGGCGCTGCTGCAAACGTAGTGAGTGCTCCGGCTGGAGATACTGGTGCAACTGGTACAGCAAAGATCACAACGACACACGTTGAAGAGCGCACTGGCCCTCAGCTCGAAGAAGCAACAATTGTTGTCTCTGGTGGTCGTGGACTCGGTGAAGCTGCAAACTACGTTCTCATTTCAGACACTGCGAAGCTTCTCAACGGTGCTGCTGGTGCGAGCCGTGCAATTGTTGACGCCGGTTGGGTTCCTTACTCAGCTCAGGTTGGACAGACCGGTAAGACCGTTAAGCCAGCTGTGTACATTGCGTGTGGAATTTCAGGCGCAACTCAGCACATGGTTGGCATGAAGGGCTCTAAGAACATTGTTGCTATTAACAAGGACCCAGAAGCTCCAATCTTCCAGATGGCTGATTTTGGAATTGTTGGTGACGTTCTAAAGGTTCTTCCAGAACTCATCGCAGCACTAAAAGCACGCGGTTAAGTTACTTTTCATTGAATCCCCTGCCTTATGGCCGGGGATTTTTTACGTAATGACGTATTTTCATCACTTAATTCTTTAGGCTTGGTAACACTTATGAGCGATTCACTCCTGCACACGACTTCACGACGTTGGTGGGTGCTTGTAGTTATGAGCATCACTCAGTTAATGGTTGCACTCGATGCAACTGTTATAAACATTGCACTTCCTAGGGCTCAAGAAACCCTTCACTTCTCTTCTGCAAACCGCCAGTGGCTCATTACGGCCTATGCACTGGCCTTCGGGTCTCTATTGCTGCTTGGTGGGCGTCTCAGTGATCTCTGGGGGCGAAAAAAAGTCCTCTTCCTAGGTCTCATTGGGTTCGCTATTGCGTCTGCTGTTGGTGGGGCGGCAAATAGTTTTAGCGTTCTCGTAACAGCGCGTGCCGTGCAGGGAGTGTTCGGTGCGCTGCTTGCCCCAGCGGCGCTTGCTTCTGTTACGTCAACTTTCACAAATTCTAAAGAGCGAGCAAAAGCATTCGCCATATTTGGAGCAATTGGTGGTTCAGGTGCGGCGATTGGACTGCTACTTGGTGGCGCGCTCACTGAGTGGGAGTCGTGGCGCTGGTGTCTTTTTATCAATCTGTTCTTTGCGGCAATCGCCATCATTGGTGTGGCGCTCTTTGTTGAGAGCACACAGAGAGAAAAGAACGCACGGCTGGATTACCTCGGCACGCTGCTTGGAAGCGCGGGGCTATTTTTCGTGGTCTACGGACTCGGTCACGCGGTTACAACCAGTTGGAGCAATAAAGCAACGTGGGGCAGCCTCGTTATAGGGCTCATTCTTCTTGTCATCTTTACGCTTTGGCAGGAGAAAGCAAAGAATCCACTGCTACCACTTCGAATACTTTCGAGCAGGACTCGTGGAGGATCGCTGGTGGCGTTATTTATTACCAGCGTTGGAATATTTGGTGTGTTCTTGTTCCTTTCCTATTACCTTGAGGGAACGCTTAACTATTCACCACTTCGAACGGGCTTTGCTTTCCTCCCAATGGTGATTGCAATTCTTGTGTCCTCAGCTCTCGCGAGTGCACGACTACTGCCAATGGTTGGCCCTCGTCCTCTGGTACCGAGTGGAATGTTGCTTTCAATGCTCGGAATGATCCTCTTCACGAGACTCACTTCGCAACCTGATTACGTTGGTCACGTACTCCCAGGACTTGTCGTTGCAGGGCTCGGACTTGGAATGATTTTCGCTCCAGCCACCGCAAGTGCAACTGCAGGAATCAAAGAAGACGACGCTGGTGCATCGTCTGCATTTGTAAATACTGTTCAGCAGATTGGTGGCTCAGTCGGAACTGCGCTGTTAAATACAATTGCGGTTTCGGTGACCCTTCGCGCATTGGCAAACGCAAAGGCATCTGGCGCATTGGTTCACGCCACGCTGCACGGGTACACCGTTGCGTTCTGGTGGGGCGCTGGATTCTTCGGCGTCGGAGCTTTGCTAACGCTTCTAATTCTTGATTCAGGAGTTCCTGAATTTGAAGGCGAGTTTGTTCCGCTGCACTAAATAAGTGGCCACGGATAAGGCGGCCAGTCGCTATCTTCATCAGGTAGCGGGTACGAAGCGAAGTTAACGAGGTCTTGGGCACGAACTTGCGCGAAGGCGAGCTCACTCGCTGAAAGATACAGCCCTAGTTCTCCAGTTTTACCATTGGCGAATTCATTCACAGCATCGAGCACTGGCTGAGGGATTGGTTCTCCGGCGTAGTCCCAAAGAACTGTCCGAAGTTTGTCTTCTTCGTGGAAGGTGAGCCCGTTATCAATTGCCCAACACCTCTCACCGTCATAGATAACGTGACCAGCTTTGCGGTCTGCATTGTTAGCAACGACGTCAAGTGCACAGAGTCTGTGAAAGTAATCATTGAACTGCGGCATTTCTCGAAGAGTGAAGTAGTGGTCTTCTAAGTTGTCATTAACCCAGTACTGCAGTGATCCAATGCCAAAGGGGAGATCCTCGCGGGCAATAGTCATTGGTACTGTGTCAAAGCCAAGTAGTTGGTCAAGTTCATATGTTGCAACTTCTCGTCGCCACAGACCATCAGGAAAGTCCCACAAGGGACGCTCTCCGGCTTCAGCTTTGTAACAAGCTTGTGCGGTGACACCGTCAAGAGTGATTGTTACTAGCAGCGCCTGATTTGATGATCCCGAAACGCGTCCTTCAACTTCAACGTCTCCCTTAGCTAGAAGCGTTCGTTGTTGTTCTGCGTCCATAACTACCTAATTGGTGGGCGGTGACCGTTAGTTCGAGGACAGTCGTGGCCCTTTGGGTCTAGCGGTCCCTCACAGAGCGGGCAAGGGGGGCGTCCTTGTTCAACGAGGAGCCTGATGGCGATCGCGAGTCCTCCAGCCCATTCTTTTGAAAGCGTGAGCTCGAGGTCATCTTCGTCGTCCATGGATTCAAACGTGACTTCGATGTACTGCTCATCTTCATCAACAGCAATAGAGATGTCACCAACTGCGAAGTCAACTTCGTATTCCGGCTCAAGGGTGAAGTCATCTGGGAGGTGACCTGGTCCACGGGCGAAGTCGTTAAGTACTTGTCCAAGCCATTCAGCGAGAGCAGCTAGTTGCATTTTCTCACATTTAATAATTACAAGCCTGCGCCCTTGGCGAGCTTGCAAGAGAAAGAGTCGGTTACCAACTTCACCGCGTACTCCAACCATTACCTTGTCTGGTGCATCAAAGACGTAGTTCATGAAGGAGCGAGGTCCTTAAGTGACCCGGTGTTGTTGACGGTGAGCACGATTGGAGTTGTTTCACTGAAAGTAATTGCGCTCACTGAACACGTAGAAATAACAGTTCGCTGGAAAAGATCAAGTGGGACACCCTGCGCGTAGGTGACAGCTGCCTTAATAGGGTCAGCGTGACTTACGACAACAATTGTCTTACCGCGGTGCTTCTTTGCGAGACGCTCAAGTGTTGTCCACATGCGTAGCTGCATCTCGGTGAATGATTCACCATCAGGGAAACGGAATGTACTTGGAGCGTTCTGCACTGCGCGCCATTCTTTTTTTACGCGAAGGACTGCGAGCTTCTTTCCGGTCCATGTTCCAAAGTCACACTCAAGAAGTCCACGTTCAATGATGGGGCGAATCTTTAGGGCCTTTGCAATCGGGGCGGCAGTTTCTCGGGCACGCTCTAGTGGTGAGACGTAGATGGCAGCTGGTTTGTGACCGAGCTCGCTAATACGAGTAGCAACGGCTTCAGCTTGGCCCTTTCCAGTTTCTGAAAGGTGAAGTCCGGGGGCACGTCCCGGGAGCACAGTTCCGGTGGTTGCAGTGTTGCCGTGTCGAACCAAAAGAATGGTGGTGAATGAACTGGCCATAGAACGACTTTAATCAGTTGTTAGTTAGAAGTAACCGGGATGCGGCGTGGGCCAGGGTTCGCTTCAACTGGCCAACGCTTCCTTGAAAGTTGGGCGAGCTTGTGCAGCAGCGCAACCGCTCCCGGGTCATCGTCACCAGGGCGAGTTTCAATAAGTCCCTTTTCCTTCAATGCGTTCATTAGCTCTCGTCCCTTGTCAGTTCTGACAATGACGAGCGTCCAGTCACCGAAGGCACCAATGCCACCAGTTGAGATGTCGGCGTGTTCTGCAGCAAAGTCAGGACAGTGTGTGCAACCTTCGCGGGTGAAAGCGTGTGCTTCTTTCAGTGGAACTTCATGAAACTCACCATCGTTGGTCCAGATCTGAAAGACACCCTTAATGTTCATCTTCTTGATGTCGGCGCGCTTGATGTTGTACTTCGCTTCAAAGAGTTCTTCAAAGATAGCGTCGTCAAATGTCTTCGAGCAGAGAAGACCAATCGTGAAACCTAGGCGACGAGCAATTTTTCCGGCTTTACGTGACTGCATTGCACCAGGAGCTGAAGCCATACATCCCATTCCAACGAGTGCAATTCGTTCAGCGCCACCTTCGACGGCTTTTGGATAGGCGAGGAGGTTTGCTGAATAGGTGTAGCGAGATTTTGCGGTGTCGAGAACATCTTGACGAGTGGTAGCAACACGCGGTTCTGCACGCCACGTTGTGCCGTCGCCTTCGAGTCCACTTACGAGCGCAGCGTCAATGATGTCGTTTTCGAGTGCGTAGATGAGCAGTGTCGAAACAACGCCACCGTCTTGTCCGTTGTCGAGAATTGACTCATCGGTTGACTTGGCGAGAAGAACATCGCCAATGCCGTAGACCTCGTCGTCGGTACGTTCACGAGCAAACTTGTGGGTGTCAATTTCACTTTCCCAGTTTCTAAAACGTGGGCAAGCTCGGGTGCAAAGGGTGCAACCAGTTTCACCGTGCGTGCAGTTGTCGCGCCCACCATCAATGTCGAGGTGCCAAGGTTTGTAGACACCGTTGGCTGTCTCGTAGTCAAGAACATCGTGAGGGCACGCCACCACGCACGCGGCACAACCGGTGCAGAGACCCGAAGTGACGACTTCGCTGAATAGTTCTTTCCACTGGGGCTTTTCAATTGCCATGCAAATACCCTACTAAGACACATAGGTATGTCTTGCAGGTACGCTCAGCGCGTGCCAGAAATACTCGAAGTTGAGTCGTACCGTGAACTCGCAGACCGCGTGGTCGGCGCCACGGTCGTGCGCGGATGGGCTGATACCTACTCAGCAAAGAAGCTTTCTTCAGTGCAGCAGTGGGCACGTGTCGTTAAAGGCCTCACGATCACTGGCACCTCGCGCCGGGGAAAGTTGATGCTGATTGAAACGTCAGGGCCAGCACTCGGTATGCGCTTCGGGATGACTGGTGTGTTGCTGATTGATGGTGACGCTGGAATTGATGGCCTCTTCTATGGTCCTCACCGGTTCAAGGCTGAATGGATTCGTGGAGGTATGGAATTTGATGATGGCAGAAAGTTGTTGTTACACGATCCTCGAAGACTTGGTCGCTTTGAAATTGATCCCGACCTCAGTGACCTCGGCCCTGATGCACTCACGCTTACGAAGAAACAATTTGATCAAATAGTGACAATCAATAGAGGCGAGGGGCCAGCTCTCAAAGCTCGTCTCCTTGATCAGTCGGTGGTTGCAGGTGTTGGCAACTTGCTCGGTGACGAGATTTTGTTTCGTGCGGGAATTGATCCGCGTACGCCGTCTGGCACATTGAGTGCTGACGAAAAGAGCCGTCTCTTTAAAGCATTTACCCAGACCATGAGAACGCTAAAGAAGCGCGGTGGCTCTCACCTGGGTGACCACATGGATGGACGTCATCCAGGGGGCATGTGTCCAAAAGATGGTGGCGCAATGCGCATTGACACTATTGGTGGGCGCACCACATACTGGTGCTCAAAGCACCAGCGTTAAGCGCCGTTTAGAAGTCCTTCAAGATGCGCTGGCTCGTAAGGGCCAATGATGAGTTGCTCTAGAACGCCAATGCCAGTTCCACGTGCTGATGTTGCTTTCACAATGTGCTGAATGTGAATGTTTGGATGGTCTAGTGGGTTGAGCGTAGAGAGCTCTAGTACTTCGCCGTCAACAACTGGCCCGCCGTGCCATCTTCCGTGTGCGTACTGTGGGTGCGAATACCCAGCTCCGCGCATTTGGAAACGAAATAGTGGAGTGAGTTCAATTGTTTCGTTTCCGAAGAACAACGTCGCACTCTGCATCCAGCGCGTCTTTGGTGACATGACAATGTCCATGCTCGCGGTTTCGTGAGTAACTGCGCTGTTGTCAGTTGGTAGTTGAGCAGCCGACCTGCTGATAGGTGTGCCAACGCTGTCGTCAAAGGTCATGAAGTGCACGCCACGGTCTGAAAAGTTAAGTGGTGACCACAAGAAGCAGAGCTGCGGTACACGAGTTGACGGAGCTCCAGGCAGTGGTTCACCAACTGGTCGAACACCCCATGAACGGTCCTTTGTTCCATAGACCGTTGCAGGCAGTTCAATTCGTCCTTCAGGAGTTTCAATCCACCCAGACCATGTTCCTAGTTGTGTTGCTCTGGTGACGTCCATAAAGATGCGTGGACCGTCGTGCATGGTTTGGCGAGGTTCTTCGTAAACAGAAGTGCGAGTTGTGTAGGTGAGGTCGCAGCTGAGTCCCTGCTCTGGTGCATTCACACGAATGCGGTTAACGCGCATTGGCTCGATGATCTCAATCGAGATTGGACCCACGGCTGTTGGCCTTCCAACAAGTGCGTCACTAGCGAACACGCTGTACTGCTTGTCGCCAAGAACAACGGAGAACGCACCGTCAATTACGCCTCTATTTGGATAGAGACCAAGGGCAACTGCGAAATAGAAGTCTTCGGTGTAGCCGTTGAACCAGAATCGGTCATAGGCGTTTGGGTGTCCGTCCATAACGTGGCTAAGAGGTTGTGCAGTTTGGTGAATAGGGAAGTCATCTTCAGGAAGGAGCATGTTTTTCCAATTCGTCTAGGGCGTTCCACTTTGTTGCTGCATTAATACCACGCTCGATCATTGTCATGAACATCCGGTCCCCACGCTCAGTCTGTTCCACAAGTACTGCGGCACAGACCAACATCACCACAGGCTGCAGTGTGTAGCGAGAGAATTCTTTTCTAGCGATGTCTAGGGGAAGCGAACCACCTAGGCGTGAGAGTTCTGTGAGGTAATAGTTAATTAATTCGTCTTCGTAGGCGTCGCGGTCTTTTGCGGTGAGGCTGGTGGTTAAGAAGTAGGCAACATCAACCATTGGACTTCCTACACTCACGGTCTGCCAGTCAACAACGCAGAGTGGAACTGTGCCACCCTTAGCGTCAAAGAGAAGATTGTCAGTTCGAAAGTCACCGTGAGTCACGCACGGGGCATACGGCTTGTAGCCACGGAACGCACCGAGACTTAAAGAAAGCCTCTTCACGAATGCAATGAGACCCGGGTCAACAGAGTCCGCGTATCGCTCAATGAACTGTGTGAACAGTGCAGGAAGAATAGCTTCCATGAGTGGTGCAAGTGATTCACTCACTCCGCCAAGCCAGTCGGCTTGGTGCAGTTCGGTGTCGTTCATTGTTGGAGCGTGAAGGCCAGCGAGTTCTTTAAGCCCCGTCATGGCCATCTCTTTGGTGATGCCTTCAAACTGGTCAGCAACATTTGCTGGCGCCATGTCCTCTAGAAGAATGAGGAAATTGTCTTCGTCGTCACGTTCGACGTAAAAACACTCAGGCGTTCTCGTTTCCAGCGTTGGGGCTAGATACTTGTAGAAGGATGTTTCGCGTAGATAGAGCTGCTGCATTTTTGCAGTTGCTCTACTTGTTTCATCTTGTGAAGGGGCCTTGGCGACAAATGAGAATGTTCCTTCATTTGACGAAAGTGAGAAGCGAACGCACAAAGCAACTTGCCCGTTGCCAACACGTTGCGTTTCGATTTTTGATTCGAGTGAACTTTCAAAATGAGAACTGAGCCAGTCCACGTTTATTTGTTCGATGCTTGGAATGGATTCCATAACGCCCCCTAGAACAGTTTGCCCTAAAACTGCTTTCTAAGAAGTTGCCAAGAATGGCTACATTTCGCGTGGCGGTAGACCAGAATTGAGGAATGTCCTCTTTCGTTCAAAGTTATGGGTACTGGGCACTTCTGCTTCTCGCAATCGTCGAATCCATGTGCCTTCCAATCCCATCTGAAGTCACCTTCGGTTTTGCGGGCGCACTCTGCACAGCTGCAGTGACGGGCCATGCTCAGTTCTCAATGTGGGCAGTGATTGTTGTTGGAACGGTTGGTTCAGTAATTGGATCAGTCATCGCGTACGAAGTTGGTCGCACCGCTGGTCGCTCAATTGTTGATCGCTGGGGCAAATGGATTTTGTTGACGCACAAAGACCTAGACGCCATGGAGCGTTGGTTTGAAAAGTTTGGCCCCATTTCAGTTCTGATTGGGCGATTGGTTCCTGTAGTTCGAACTGTTATTTCTGTGCCAGCTGGAATTGCTGAAATGAAGCGTGGGCGTTTTGTCGCACTCACCGCAGTTGGTGCAGCAGCCTGGGTGTCGCTACTCGCTGCGCTTGGTTACGCCGCTGGTGCTAACTGGGAGCGCGTCAGTAAAAACTTTCACATGGCACAAACACCGATGATTATTCTCATCGTGTTGCTAATGGCACTTGGATTTTGGCACCGAATTAAAACTGTTCGCCGCCACAACTCTTCGAACTAGTTCGAAAGTGATCCAAGCACGCGTGCAGCGTGTCCATCAGTCTTGACTCCATACATTGCTTGTTCAACTTTTCCAGTTGGACCAATGACGAATGTTGAGCGAATGATGCCTATTGTCTTCTTGCCATACATCATCTTTTCGCCGTAGGCGCCGAACTTCTCCATCACCTTTTTGTCAGGATCACTTAAAAGATCAAAACTGAGTCCATACTTCTTTCGAAACGCAACATGAGACGCAGCGTCATCGGGCGATACACCTAGAACAGTGACTTTTATTTTCTTGAATCCACTCAGTTCGTCATTGAACTGACACGCTTCTCTCGTACAACCCGGTGTGTCGTCTTCGGGGTAAAAGTAGAGAACGTAACGCTGACCGAGTAGATCTTTGGAAGATACCTTCTTTCCACTCTGGTTAGTAAGGGTGAATGCTGGTGCTTTTGCACCAATCTCAAGTCTTGCCATCATGCTCCTAGAAGTTTTCGATTAAAACAAAGAACCGTCACGTAGACTAGGACACGAAGCTCTAGAAGTGAGCTTGGGCCCACACTTTCGAACGACGGTTCCGGGTCCGACCGAGAAAAGACCGTAGTTCCGTGAGCAGTGAATCCCCGGAGCTTGTGACGTCGTCACAAGACTCGTATGACACCAATAAAACCTTCGCTGAATTAGGCGTAGATCCCAAGCTCTGTGAAACGCTGAGCGCCCAAGGCATCACTGTTGCCTTTCCTATTCAGGCCATGACTATTCATGACGCCCTGGCGGGACGCGACGTTTGTGGAAAGGCGAAGACCGGTTCTGGAAAGACACTGGGATTCGGACTTCCAATGCTCCAGCGTGTTGCTCGCAGTGAAAGAGAAATTATTCCTGAAGGTGGACCAGCCAGGCCGCGTGGACTCGTGCTCCTTCCAACTCGTGAGCTTGCAGTGCAGGTGCACGAAGTTCTAGAACCACTTGGTCAGGCGCTTGGCCTTCACGTCAACGCTGTCTACGGTGGCGCGGACATTGAAAAGCAAGTGAAGTCGCTGAAGAAGGGTTGCGACATCATTATTGCGACTCCAGGTCGACTCATTGACCTCGGTGATCGAGGAGAGCTCAACGTAGAAAATCTTGACGTACTTGTTCTTGACGAAGCTGACCGCATGGCCGACATGGGTTTCATGCCTCAAGTCGAATGGGTTCTTCGTCGAATTGCTGAACACCCTCACCAGACGCTGTTGTTCTCAGCAACACTCGACGGCGCAATTGACCGCCTCGTAAAGCGTTACCTCACTGATCCAGTTTTTCACGAAGTCGCCAGTGACTCACAAACTGTTTCAAACATGGTGCACCACTTCCTCAACGTTCACCAAATGGACCGCGTGAAGGTTGTCGCAAACATCTGTAAGTCAATGGATAAGACAATCATCTTCTGTCGAACTAAGCGCGGCGCTGACCGTCTCGTTGAGCAACTACAAAAAGAAAACGTTGACGCTGCAGCGATTCACGGAGACTTGAAACAAAGTCAGCGTGAAAAGGCACTGGCGGACTTCACTGCAGACAAGCTCTCGGTACTTGTAGCGACTGACGTTGCTGCTCGAGGAATTCACATTGACGGCGTTGACTGCGTTATTCACTTTGACCCACCAGAAGATCACAAGGCGTACTTGCACCGTTCTGGTCGTACAGCTCGTGCTGGATCCACTGGCGTTGTTGTTTCGATGCTGCTCTACAACCAGATCATTGAAGCTGAAGTAATCATGCGACGTATTGCGCTTAAGCGCCCAGTTGTGGAAGTGTTCTCAAACGATAAACGACTTAAAGATCTCGCTAACTGGGATCCGACTTCAGAGGAATAACAATGGCCAAGAAGAAATCTGCAACACCTGTTTACAAATTTGATGACAGCATTAAAAAAGCTCTTGTCATTGTTGCGCACCCTGATGACATCGACTTTGGTGTTGGTGGAACAGTTGCGTACCTGACGAAACACGGAGTGGAAGTTGCCTACTGTCTCGTAACTTCTGGTGACGCTGGTGGAGATGCTTCAACGCACACCAAGGCTGAGCGCGCTGCATACCGCGAAGCCGAACAAACTGCTGCTGCAAAAGTGGTTGGAGTGACTGATCTCACGTTCCTCGGCTACGCGGATGGTGAAGTTGAAGTGACGCTGCAACTTAGAAAAGACATCTCGAGAGCAATTCGTGTTCACCAGCCAGACCTTGTTATCACCCAGAACCCAGAACGCAACTGGGACCGCATGTTCGCAAGTCACCCTGACCACATGGCAGCAGGTGAAGCAACCGTTCGCGCAATCTACCCAGATGCTCGTAACCCACACTTCAAGCCAGAGCTTCTAGATGAAGGTCACCAACCTCACGCAGTGAAGCAACTCTGGTTCTCATCACCAACACCAACCATGGTTGTTGACATCACCAAGACGATTGACAAAAAGATCGAAGCGCTGAAGTGTCACGAAAGCCAAGTTGGCGGTAATGAAAACCTAGACACGATGATTCGTGAATGGGCAGCCACCACCGCGAAAGCTAACGGGATGAAGAAGAAGCGCTTTGCTGAAGCGTTCCGCGTTGTTACAACTGGCTAGTTAGCAGCGAGCTGGCGAAGGACGAAGTTAAGAACTCCACCGTGGCGGTAGTAGTCAGCTTCGGTTGGCGTATCAATACGTAGACGCACTTCAAACTTCAACTCTTCACCATTTGCACGCTTCGCTGTTACCTGAACAGTTGGGACAGTCTCACCACGGTTAAGTGGGTCGAGTCCCGAAATTGCAAATACTTCAGTGCCATCAAGTTTGTATGTCTCAGCAGTTTCGCCGGCCTTGAACTGAAGTGGAAGGATTCCCATTCCAACAAGGTTTGAACGGTGAATACGCTCGAAGCTCTCAACGAGCACAGCCTTCACACCGAGGAGTTTGGTTCCCTTAGCGGCCCAGTCACGACTTGATCCACTTCCGTATTCCTTGCCACCAATGATCATGAGGGGAGTGCCCTCTGCTTGGTAACGCATAGCAGCGTCGTAGATGAACATTTCTTCGTTCTCTGGGAACTTGATGGTGATGCCACCTTCGGTGCCAGGAGCGATTTGGTTACGAAGACGAATGTTCGCAAATGTTCCGCGCATCATTACTTCGTGGTTTCCACGTCGTGTTCCGTAACTATTGAAGTCTTGAGCCTTTACGCCACCGTCAGTTAGGTAGAGACCGGCTGGGACGTTGGCACGAATGTTTCCTGCAGGAGAGATGTGGTCAGTTGTTACTGAGTCACCGAGCTTTGCGAGAACGCGAATACCAGTGAAGTCTGTAACAACACCTGGCTGCATTGAAAGTCCGTCAAAGAATGGTGAGAGCTTCACGTAGGTTGATGCGTCGTCCCATGCGTAGGTCACTGCGTTCGTTGATGGAACACCCTTCCAGCGTTCGTCACCACTGAAGGCACTGGCGTAACGCTCTTCGAACATCTTTGGAGTTAGCGATGCACGAACTGCGCCAGCAACTTCTGCGTCAGTTGGCCAGACGTCCTTTAGAAATACTGGTTGACCGTTTGATCCGGTGCCGAGTGGTTCTGTATTTAGGTCAATGTCAACTGTTCCAGCGAGTGAGTAGGCAACTACGAGTGGAGGAGATGCAAGGAAGTTCTGCTTCACGTCTGGGTGAATTCGACCTTCGAAGTTGCGGTTTCCAGACAGCACTGAAACAACTGAGAGGTCGTGTTCGTTAACTGCGTCAGAAACACCGTCAAGAAGTGGACCAGTGTTTCCAATGCAGGTGGTGCAGCCGTATCCAGCGAGGTAGAAGCCGAGCTTGTCGAGAGGTTCAACGAGGTCAGCCTTTTCGAGGTAGTCCATAACCACGCGACTACCAGGTGCGAGTGAAGTCTTTACCCACGGCTTAGCGCTAAGGCCAAGTTCTACGGCCTTCTTTGCAACTAGACCAGCAGCAACAAGTACTGAAGGGTTTGAAGTATTGGTGCAAGAAGTGATTGCAGCAACTGTCACTGCACCGTCGCTGATGCTTTGGGCGTAGTCCTTGCCCGCAACAGTCTTCACGTCACGACCAAGTGCAGTCTTGAATGCTCCTCGCACACCAGAAAGCGACACGCGGTCTTGTGGGCGCTTTGGACCAGCGAGTGATGGCTCAACAGTTGAAAGATCGAGCTCTACGTATTCTGAGTACACCGGCTCTTGTGCTCCAGCTTCGTGCCAGATGCCCTGCGCCTTGGCGTACGCCTCAACGAGTTCGAGTTGTGCTTTTGGTCGTCCAGTGAATGCGAGGTAGTCAATAGTGATCTGGTCAATCGGGAAGATTGCACATGTTGCTCCGTATTCAGGAGCCATGTTTCCAATTGTTGCGCGAGTTTCAAGTGACAGTGCTGTAACACCAGGACCGAAGGCTTCAACAAACTTTCCAACAACGCCTTGCTTGCGAAGTAGTTCAGTAATAGTGAGCACTACGTCTGTTGCAGTAACACCTTCTTTTGGTGAGCCGTTAAGGCGAAGTCCAACTACTGGTGGAATCAACATTGAGGTCGGCTGTCCGAGCATTCCTGCTTCTGCTTCAATTCCTCCAACACCCCATCCAAGAACTCCGAGCCCATTCACCATGGTGGTGTGTGAGTCAGTTCCTACAACGGTGTCGAGGTAGGCAACGCCGTCATTTTCAAAAACAACGCGTGCAAGGTGTTCGAGGTTTACTTGGTGACAGATTCCCATTCCTGGTGGCACCACGCGGAACTGCTTGAACGAACTCTGTGCCCACTTAAGGAAGGTGTAGCGCTCTACGTTGCGGTCGTATTCAATTGCAACGTTCTGCTCGTAGCTTTCTGGTGTTCCAGTGCGCTCAAGAATTACTGAGTGGTCAATGACTAGTTCAACTGGAACAAGTGGGTTGATCTTCGCTGGGTCGCCACCGAGGGCAATGATCGCGTCACGCATTGACGCGAGGTCAACAACTGCAGGAACTCCTGTGAGGTCTTGCATAAGAACACGCTCTGGGGTGAAGGCAATTTCCTTTGCGTCGTCTCCAGCTGCTTCACCGTGGCGCGTAGGAGTCTGCGCCCACTTGGCGAGTGCTTCTATGTCTGACGCCGTTACCTTCGCACCATCTTCGTGGCGTAGCAAGTTCTCAAGAAGAACCTTGATTGAGTACGGCAGTTTGTCTACACCGAACTTCTTCAGTGCTTCTGCTTGAAGTGAGTAATAGGTAAGTGAGCGGCCACCAACATTTAGCGTGCTCTTTGACTGGAAACTGTTGAGTGAGGGGGATGTCATGTCTTCATTCTACGACCGAGATGAGGTCAGTATTTCTGGACACTGGCACTGTGAAGTAGCTAAAAAGTGGGAGACTGGACGATATGACCAGCACGTATGACCTTCTCGCTTCGCGCCTGCAAAAAGCGTTCGACAGCGTCGCTCCTGGTGCTGATCCGGTACTTCGCCCGTCTGATCGCAGTGATTATCAGGCCAACGGCGTCATGGCACTGGCAAAGCAAGTCGCAAAGCCACCCCGCGAAGTTGCTGAACTTGTTGTTGGCGCCCTTGATCTAAGCGACATTGCGACTGTCGAAATCGCTGGTCCTGGATTCTTGAACCTCAATCTCTCGACGAAGGTCTTTAATTCTCAGCTACATGAACTCAGTAGTGATGCGCGTCTCGGACTTGAAAAGACCAGTTCACCGAAGACAGTCGTCATTGACTACTCCGCACCAAACGTTGCCAAAGAAATGCACGTTGGTCACCTTCGCTCCACCGTGATTGGTGACGCGCTCGCTCGAATGAACCGGTTTGCTGGTAACACAGTTATTGCAAGAAATCACATTGGCGACTGGGGCACACCATTTGGAATGTTGATTGAGCACTTGCTCGATCTTGGTGAAGACAAAGCTGTCGCAGAACTTTCTATTGGTGACCTCGACACCTTCTACAAGGGCGCGAGAGAAAAGTTTGAGGCCGATGACGCCTTTAAGCAGCGCAGCCGACTTCGCGTTGTTGCCCTTCAGGGTGGCGACAAAGAAACACTTCGACTCTGGAAGATTCTCGTAGATCAGTCAGTTGCGTATTTCGCCGAGGTGTATAAAAAACTCGACGTCACGCTGACGCCTGATGACAACGTGGGTGAGTCGTTCTATAACGACATGCTCGATGACGTTGTGAAAGATCTCACCGCAAAGGGTCTCATCACCGATAGCGACGGCGCGCTCTGTGTGTTCCCACCGGGATTTGTAAATCGCGACGACGAACCACTGCCAATGATTGTTCAAAAGCGTGATGAAGGATTTGGTTACGCAGCAACTGACCTCGCGGCAATTCGTAATCGCGTGAGCGGACTTAAGGCTGACGAAATTCTTTACGTCGTAGGAACTCCGCAAGCGCAACACTTCGACATGCTCTACGCGGTAGCGCGCATGGCTGGATGGTTGCCTCAGAATGTTCGCTGTGAGCATGTTTCGTTTGGTCACGTTCTCGGGCCAGATCGCAAGATGTTCAAATCACGAAGTGGTGGCACCGTAAAGCTCGTTGGACTTCTTGATGAAGCAATTGAGCGCGCAGACGCAGCACTCGTTGCTCGCGGCAGCGAACTGAGCGAACCAGATCGCATCTTGCTCGCAACAGATATTGCTCGCGCCGCAATTAAATACACTGACCTTTCTACTGAGCGCCAGCGTGACTACATCTTCGATCTCGACCGCATGCTCGCCTTTGAAGGTGACACCGGTCCATATCTTCAGTACGCGCACGCACGACTACGTTCAATCTTTCGCAGACTTGATGCACCGTTCAGTGCCGCAGACGCAACGTTCGCACTTGAAAGCCCGCAAGAGCGCCAGTTGGCACTCGGGCTACTGGCGCTCCCTGAAGCATTTGATGTGGCTTTTTCAACTCTGCAGCCCCACAAGCTCTGCACGTATCTCTTTGATCTAGCCCAGCGATTTACAACTTTTTACGAGGCCTGCCCGGTCCTCAGCTCCGAAGGGGCACTTCGCGCTGAGCGACTTGCCTTGTGCGAATTGACCGCCAGGACTTTAGAACTTGGACTTTCCTTACTTGGCATAGCTGCGCCGCAGCAGATGTAGAGTCCCTGTAGGGCGAATTGCCCTTCTTGATTTTTGGGGGATGACATGAAAGTAAAAGCCGCAATCGTTACTGAGAAGAACGGTCCTTGGCATACAGAGGAAATCGAAATCGATGAGCCAAAGGCCTTCGAAGTTCGAGTGAAGATGGCGTACGCCGGAATGTGTCACTCTGACGAACACACTCGTACTGGTGACATCACTGCTCCGATTGAAGTTCTTAACTTCTTCGGTACTGATTCAATGTTCCCAGTTATTGGAGGACACGAAGGCTCTGGTGTGATTGAAGCAGTGGGACCAAGCGTCTCAGGTCTTGCTGTTGGAGACCACGTTGCTGTTTCATTCATTCCTGCATGCGGTCGCTGCAAGTCATGTGCTTCAGGCGCACCGTTCGTCTGTGACCTTGGTGCCAACACACTTGCTGGTCCAATGATGTCTGATGGAACATGGCGTCACCACTGGGAAGACCAGAACCTCAACCGCATGTGCCAGCTCGGAACATTCTCTGAGCAGATTGTTGTTCACGAAGCTTCAGTTGTAAAGATCGACCCTTGGTATGACCTCAAGGCTGCAGCACTCATCTCATGTGGTTTCGCATCAGGTTGGGGATCAGCTGTTAACCGTGGTGGCGTTAAGCCTGGTGACGTTGTCGCAGTAATTGGTGTTGGTGGACTTGGTTCTGCAGCAGTACAGGGTGCACTGCACGCTGGTGCTCGCGCTGTAATTGCTATTGACACAAACCCAACCAAGGTTGAGCGTGCCATGAAGATTGGAGCTACTCACGGTGCAAGCTCTGCACTTGAAGCTGCGTTCAGTTTCCTAGGTGAACTCACTAACGGTCAGAACTGTGACGTAATTGTTCTAACTCCAGGACGCCTTACTGGTGAACTGATTGAAGAAGCTCGTTCAATCCTCGCGAAGAACGGAACAATTGTGGCAACTGGAATTGCACCATTCGACCAGACAGAAGTGACTGTAAACATGGCTATGTTGACTCTCTGGAACCAGCAGATTCTTGGTTCAGTATTTGGATCAACTGCTCCACGTGTTCAGATTCCACTTCTTCTTCGCCTGCAGCACGAAGGCAAGATTCAGGTGAATGAACTTGTTACCAAGGAATACTCAATTGATGAAGTCAACCAGGGTTACCTTGACCTTGAAGCAGGACTCAACGTTCGAGGTGTAGTTAAGTTCTAGTTCTTTTGAACTGAAATACCTAAAACTTTTCGCAACGTGACGCTCGACTTAGTTATGTCGGGCGTCATTGTTGCGAGTGAGCGACTTTTAATGGCTCCCCTTACGACACCAACGCTGTAGGCCACGTCGTCGGCAATTGCTACTGGGACGTCGAGCGGGTGAAGACGGGTCTTGCGCCATCTCCATGCAGTGCCAAAAACAAATAACGCAAGCACGCGTCTACGAAGTTTTGGGTGCAGCGCAATTAAAAGCAGCAGTGGCCCAAACGTTCTAACAACCGCACGAGCAAGTGGACCGCCAGACTTGAGCATCCCTTTGGCCACGACTTCTCTTGCGACGTGGTCTGGTTCATCGGCAGAATCTTCAATTCGTTCTTTTAAGGCATCGCTGTTCACACTGATGATCCGAGCCCCTAGTGAGGGTCTGCCAATAAACACTGTTGCCCACGCGAGCAGCGTCCAAGGATCAGCGCGTAGAGGCGCGAGTCTTCCTGGGTGACGCTTTGAAAGTTCCGCCGAAGAAATGCCGTACTGCACACGTTGGTGCCACCAAGCACTCCAACTCGTGCGAGCTCGGTGCGTGACAACAACATCTGCGATGTAGCGAACGAGCCAGCCCTGGTCATGAAGTCGCCATACGAGGTCAACGTCTTCGCCAATACGAAGTGATGGATCAAATCCTGCACCCACTGCACTTCGGCGCACCATCATGCAGGCACTCGGAACATAGCCAACAGGGCCGCCAGGAACAACTATCTGTGAGCGTGCTCCCATGTCGAGTGGACTAAAGCGAAGTTCAAACTTGTCGCGCAGTGAATTGCCATCTGTTCCACGCACTCGTGGGGTGACGCAGCTAATCATGGGGTCACTGAACTGGCAGAACAGGCGAGAAGCAACATTGAGCACTGCGTCGACGGTGATGTCATCGTCAATAAACCAAATAAAAGGTCGACTTGTTGCACGAAGCCCGGCGTTTCTCGCTCCACCTGGACCCACATTTTCTTCGAGGCGAACAAGGGACTGATTAAACGTTGAAACAATCTCTGCGAGCAGTGACGGATTACTAGATGCGTCATCGACAATCGTCACATGGAAGTCCCTCAACATGGTGAGGAGTCGTGACACGCGAGAGATATCGTTGTACACGGGGATAACAACATCTATTTGATCAACATCAACTCGTGGCTCGTAAATAGGGTGGAGCATGCCTTGATTAATAAGTGTGCGAGCAAATCGTTCTTGCCCGGGCAGAATCCTTGCTCCGTTTACCCAGCTCTCAGCTACAGACTTTGATCCACCAGGCAGTCGCAGAAGTTTCCACGGAGCCCCACCAGTCAGGTAATCACGGTCTAGAAACTTGGACTCAGGGTCAATACGCACCAGAGTTCCTACAGCAATAGGGGCGTCAACGGGGCTTGGGGCCAGGGTGATTAGTTGACTCATTTAAGCAGTTTGCCATGAATGTTGAACGGGATGTCGCGCCATAGGTAATAATGGAACAACTCGAGGAGGAAAGCATGTCACCAGACACATTGATCGCAGACGAAGTAATAGAAATTATTGGCGATACTGAACTACTCGTTGAAGAAGTATCTATCGACGGACTTTGCGGGGTTTACTAAACCGTGTCATTGTCGACCAGCGTCATCTTTGACGCGTCGGCACCGTGGTCGCTTAGCTCGCAGGTCTCTCTTCGCGATGAAGCATTCGGTGCTCTCGCATATCACCACGGCAACCGCCGTCTGGTCTTTTTAAAGTCTCGCGAACTCGTAGCAATTCTTCGCAGCCTCGAAAACTTCAATTCAGTGAATGAAGCAATTGACGCTGTAGTTCCAAACGAACACGACCGCTACGTCGAAGCGGTTGGCGCATTAGTGAAATCGGACATTATCTGTGGGCGCTAACTCCAGTCTTCGCGACAAATTCGAACGCGGTCTCGCAGCTCCAATCTGTCTCACGTGGGAACTGACCTACGCCTGCAACCTTGCTTGCACGCACTGTCTTTCATCTTCAGGTCGTAGAGACCCTAAGGAACTGAACACCGACGAAGCCAAGGCTCTCATTGATGAGATTGCCGCCATGCAGATCTTCTACATCAACATTGGTGGCGGTGAGCCAATGATTCGTCGCGACTTCTTCGAAATTATTGAACACGCGGTTAACCAAAAAGTCGGTGTGAAGTTCTCAACTAACGGAACACGCATTGACGCTGAAGCGGCAAAGAAGCTCGCGGCGATTGATTACCTCGACATCCAGATCTCTATCGATGGTGCTGACGCAGAGACCTGCGACAAGATTCGCGGTGAAGGTAGTTACGCTGCTGCGCGACTTGCCATGGATCACCTACGCGATGCGAACTTTGGAGAATTCAAGATCTCGGTTGTTATGACCAGAGACAGCATTGAACAACTCGATGAGTTCGAAGCAATTGCCAAGCACTACGGTGCACAACTTCGACTCACTCGACTTCGTCCATCGGGACGCGGTGTTGATGTGTGGGATGAACTACACCCGACACAGGAGCAAAATCGTCGTCTCTACAAATGGTTGATGGAACGTCCAAACGTTCTCACCGGAGACTCCTTCTTTCACCTCTCTGCACTTGGTGATCCACTTGACGGTCTCAACCTTTGCGGTGCTGGGCGAGTGGTGTGCCTCATTGACCCAATTGGTGAGGTCTACGCCTGCCCGTTTGTAATCCACGAAGAATTCAAAGCTGGCAATGTACGAGACGCTGGGTTCAATGCAGTGTGGACTGAGAGCGATCTCTTTACTTCGCTACGTGAGCCGGGTAACCCTGGCGCCTGTGGATCATGTGGTTCCTACGACGCATGTCGCGGTGGCTGCATGGCTGCGAAGTTCTTCACTGGACTTGAGCTGACTGACCCAGATCCTGAGTGTGTATTTGGCCACGGAGAGACTGCACTGGCTGCGAAGAAGGTGATGCTTATCCCTAAGCCTTCGCCCGACCACTCCAAGCGAGTACCTGTTTCAATCAATTCAAAATAGGATAAATCACAGATTTGGTGTATGCTTGGTGTATGACACGCACCAATGTAGATATTGACGAAAAGTCCTGCGAAGTAGTGATGCGTCGCTACAACCTTTCCACAAAGAAAGAGGCAGTCAACATGGCCCTTCGACTCCTCGCGAGGGAGGCAATGTCAATTGATGAAGCGAGAAAGCTTCGTGGGACTGGTTGGGATGAAGACCTCGAATCGCTTCGTTCGAATCGCTTTTCGTGATCCTTATTGACTCTTCTGCATGGATTGAATTTCTGCGAGATACCGGTAGTTCCATAAGCCAGCGAGTTGACCTTTTGCTGGACACTGAAGTTGCCACATGCGAGCCAGTGAGATTGGAAATTCTTGCTGGTGCTCGTGACGAGCAGCAGCTCTCCGAGCTAAGGGGTTTACTCGCGCGTGCAACTCTCGTAATGACTGAACCAATTGATTATGAAGAGGCTTCAGCAATTTATCGAGCATGCAGGCGAAATGGAGATTCACCAAGGAAACTACTTGATTGTCTAATTGCGGCTATTGCGATTAGGTCTAATCTTTCGGTTCTTCATGCAGATTCAGACTTTGATGCAATTGCTCGAAGTACTGGTCTAAGAACTGAGAAGTAACCATCGTCGCAACTCTCAGGTAATCTCATTCTGATACTTAATCGGAGGGCCAGTGGCTTATAAGTGGTTTGAAACAGTTGCCGTTGCGCAACGTCGAGCAGAGAAGTACCTGCCAAAGTCTGTCTACGGCGCCCTTATTGCTGGATCTGAAAAAGGTCTTTCTTCAAAGGACAACCTCGAGTCATTCGACCAACTTGGTTTCGCACCTCACATCGCGGGACTTTCTAACGAACGCCAGATGCAAACAACGCTGATGGGTCAGTCAACCTCCATGCCAGTCATCATTTCTCCAACCGGTGTACAGGCTGTTCACCCTGACGGCGAAGTAGCAGTTGCACGCGCAGCAGCGAACCGCGGAGTTCTCATGGGACTCAGTTCATTTGCGAGCAAGTCAGTAGAAGATGTCTGCGCAGTAAACAACCAAGTTCTTTTCCAGATGTACTGGTCGGGAGATCGCGACACCATGGTGCAGCGTCTTATTCGCGCCAAGGCCGCCGGTGCCAAGGGAATTATTTTGACACTCGACTGGTCATTCTCTAACGGACGCGACTGGGGTAGTCCTTGGATTCCAGAAAAGATCAACTTGAAAGCAATGGTCAAGCTCGCACCAGAAGTTATTGTCCGTCCACGTTGGCTAACAAAGTTTGCAATGACTGGACGCTTTCCTGACCTTGGTGCACCAAACATGGCACCAGTGGGAACAAAGCCGCCAACATTTTTCGGTGCGTACTACGAATGGATGCAGAGTCCTCTTCCAAGCTGGGATGACATTGCTTGGCTTCGTGCACAGTGGGACGGACCATTTATGGTCAAGGGTGTAAGCCGTATTGATGACGCCAAGCGCGTTGTTGACCTCGGTGCTACTGCGCTTTCAGTTTCTAACCACGGTGGCAACAACTTGGACGGAACTCCTGCACCTATTAGGTCACTGCCAGCAGTAGTGGACGCGGTTGGTTCACAGATTGAAGTACTGCTTGACGGCGGTGTTCGTCGTGGAAGTGACGTCGTGAAGGCCTTGGCACTTGGTGCCAAGGGAGTCATGATTGGCCGCGCCTACTTATGGGGACTTTCAGCTGGCGGGCAAGCGGGTGTTGAAAACGTACTTGACGTTATCCGTGGCGGCATTGACTCGACACTGCTCGGACTTGGTAAATCAAACATCAATGAACTCACTCGCGACGACGTCGTAGCTCCCGAGGGATTCTTTAGGAAGCTTGGCTCATGAGCCGAGTGGCGATAGTTACCGGTGCCGCTCGCGGTATTGGTGCCGCCACTGTTGACGCACTTGTAAACAGTGGTTACCACGTTGTCGCTGTTGATCGCTGTCGCGACATTCCTGAGATTTCGTACCCACTTGCAACGCCCGCAGATCTTGACGCTGTCGTTAATCGTCATGGTGACGCAGTACTCGGACTTGTGGGTGACGTTAGAAGCGCCACCGACATGCAACTCGCAGTTGAAACTGCTGTGCGCCACTTTGGTCGCCTCGACGTAGTTGTTGCGTGCGCCGGGGTCATGGGAGGCGCCGGTCCATTCTGGACAGTGAGCGATGAACAGTGGGACGCTGTTGTGTCTGTAAACGTTCTTGGCGTTAGACGGCTCATTGAAGCAGCAGCGCCAACGCTCATTGCTAACGGACCTGAAGCTAATAGTCGCATTGTGGCGATTGCATCTTCAGCGGGCAGCACTGGTCTTTACAACCTCGGTGCTTACACTGCGTCAAAGCACGCCGTTGTTGGACTTATTCGAAGCGCCGCCATGGACCTCGCAGAACACGGAGTCACCGCAAACGCAGTGAGCCCGGGGTCGACTCGCACCGACATCTTGGAAGCCTCAGCAAAGGTGTACGGCCTTAAGAGCGTTGAAGAGTTTGCAAAGCAGCAGCCCGTTGGTCGCTTGTTAGAGCCAAATGAAATTGCGGAAGTGATTTTGTGGCTTTGCTCACCAGAGTCGTCATCAGTCACCGGAGCCGACATTGCGGCCGACGGTGGCATGACTGTTTAGCAGTCAGCTGCCCCATTTAAGGCAAATACCCTCTAATAGTTACTATTTCACTAATTATAAGTGTTTAAGTCAAGAATAGGCTATTCTCGTGGCGCTGGAAGATCCAGCGTTAACGAAAGGTATTAAATGTCTGTCCTCCAAGAAATACTCAGTGCAAACAAGAACTATGTCTCGAACTTCGGCGACAAGGGAACTCTTGCTATGCCACCTGCTCGACAGTTCGCGGTCCTTACCTGTATGGACGCTCGACTTGACCCTGCGCAGTATGCAGGACTTTCAGAAGGTGACGCACACGTCATTCGCAATGCTGGTGGACGTGCCAGTGATGACGCAATTCGCTCACTCGTGATTTCTTACAAACTTCTTGGTACAAAAGAATGGTTTGTTATCCACCACTCAAATTGTGGAATGGAATTCTTTACGAACGATGTAATTCGTGGGTTGCTCGCTAACAGTCTTGAAACAGCGGCACTTGGTGCTGATGGCTTTTACGATGTTGGAACAACTCCAGGATCGAACGCAGGAGACAGCATCGATTTCTTAACGATTGCTAATCAGGAAGAATCAGTTCTTGCTGACGTTCAAAAAATTAGGAATCACCCACTAGTGCCAAAGAACATTCCAATCCACGGTTACATCTATGACGTCACTACTGGTGCGCTTGTTGAAGTACCAGGGGCAGCTAAGGCTGGCGCTGCGTCCTAACAAGTTACGTAAGTAATGTTGAAACCCGGGGCAATTGCCCCGGGTTTCTATTTATGATTGATGAAAAGGGAGAAAACCATGTGTCAGCGAACTACCTGTGAAAATTGCAATAAGCCAACCTGGAAAGGTTGCGGAGAACACATTGAACAAGCACTTGAAGGTGTCCCCATGAATGAGCGTTGCACCTGTTCACGTGAGGTAGTCAAAGTCAAAAAAGGTGGCATCCTCGCTCGTTTCAAAAAGAGCTAATCCTCCCCACATTCGTGGGATAAGGTCAAGGAGCCTCGTGGCAGCGAAGTAGGTGAAATTCCTACGCTGTCCCGCAACTGTAAGTGGCCTTCGTGAGAAGCCCATAAAGCCAGGTCGCCTACCGCGAGGAGATGTGAAGACAGCTCTCGAGGTAAGGAGCGGTCGTTCGGATATTTCTCCGTCGTCCACCTGACTCGACGAACATAAGGAGATATCCATGAAACATTTCCCACGGTTCGTCGCGGCACTACTAGTTAGTGCATTGACGTTTCCCCTAGCAAGCATCACAACAGCTGGAGCAGTGACGCAGTCACCATCGTGCATTGTGTCGCTTTCACCAACTGCGACGTCCACGCTGTACGCAATTGGTGCAGGATCGCAAGTTGGTGCCGTTGATCAAGACTCAACGTACCCAGCCGCTGCAGCTGTGCTCGCAACAAAAAGCAAGATCAATCCTCTGAGTCCTAGTGCTGAGGGCATTGCAACTATCTGTGCTGGAAAGACCAAGCCATCGCTAGTTGTAATTTCCTACAATGCCAACAACATCGAGCAAAAGCTCACCGCGCTCGGCGTCAAGGTTGTGACTCAGTTAGCACCATCGTCATTGTCTGGTGCACTTGCACAAATCACGCAACTTGGTTCTCTGACTGGTCACGTGGCGCAGGCCTCAAAGCTCACTGCATCAATGACGAAGGCTATTAACGCTGATGTTGCTTCTATTGCAAAGCACCCAACTAAGAAGTTGACGGTGTTCTACGAAATTGGGACCAAGCCGTACTACTCACTTACAAGTGCAACATTTATTGGCTCGATCTTGAAGTCACTTGGACTTGTGAACATTGCCGATGCGGTTGCAACGTCAGCTGACGCTGGGTACCCATCGCTAACACCCGAATACGTACTGAGTTCAAACCCGAAGATGATCATCACTGCTGATGCGCAGTCAGTTTCGGACGTGAGTGCTCGTTCTGGTTTCGAAAATCTAAGTGCAGTGAAGGCCAAAACCATTGTTGTGCTTAACCCAAACCTGGCTTCTGAGTGGGGTCCACAGTTACCGCAACTTGTTCACGCCATCGCTACAGCGGTTAAAGCTGCACTCGTAAACAACACCCTCTGGAAGTAGTTAGGCCTTGACACCAAGCCCACAGACCACGCGCCGCGTGACGGTAGTAAGCATCGTGACATTAATTTGTCTGTTACTTGCGGTGTTCTGTGGGCTTGTTGTAGGACCAACGTCAATTGGCACCTCAAGAATTATTGGATCACTGTTTGCTCATCTAGGAATTGGTCACAGCACTTTAGATACGATGCAGACAACAATTGTCTGGCAACTTCGTGCTCCTAGGTTGGTGCTCGGACTTCTTAGCGGTGCGATGCTCGCAGTTGCGGGTGGAACGTACCAAGGGGTCTTTCGTAATCCACTCGCGGATCCGTATTTGCTTGGCGTTGCTGCTGGTGCCGGGCTTGGGGCAACGTTCGCCATTATGGACGTAGGTCACGCGGTCAGCACCCCAACTTGGACACCGCTCATTGCATTTGCTGGTGCGATGCTCGCAGTTGGATGCACCTGGCTCATTGGTGGAAGGGGAATGTCTTCTAACGCCAGCACTCTGGTGCTGGCGGGAGTTGCGGTTGCAGCTCTGCTCACCAGTGCCCAGACGTTCTTGCAACAACAGGCTTCGGCGAATTCAATCGCCCGGGTGTACATCTGGCTACTTGGATCACTCGCCAGTGCGAGCTGGAGCTCAGTGAATCTTGCTCTTCCATACGTGCTCGTCTGCATAACAATTTGTGTTCTCTGTGGTCAGGCACTTGACGTCATGAGTGTGGGAGAAGATGAAGCACGATCGCTCGGACTTCCGGTTCGGCGTGTGCGCACACTGGTGATTATTGCCTCTTCACTCGGGACTGCAGCAATTGTTTCAGTTGTAGGCCTCATTGGCTTCGTTGGAATCATTGTTCCGCACATTGTTCGACTCGTCGTTGGTACTTCGTACCGACGCATCCTTCCTATTTCTGTTGTCGTGGGTGCTGCATTCTTGGTTTTTGCTGACACGATTGCGCGCACTGCAGTATCGCCGTCAGAACTTCCACTCGGAGTAATTACAGCTCTCGTAGGTGCACCTGTTTTTGTTTTAGTTCTCAGTATTCGAAGGACCCAGCAATGAGCGCCATTGACATCAAGAATCTCACGGTAAAAGCAGGCGCGAAGACTCTCGTAAATGACGTGACACTCAGCGTCGAGGCGGGAACGTGGCTAACAATCATTGGACCAAACGGAGCAGGTAAGACATCACTTGTTGAAACCGTTGCGGGAATAAGAAAGATTGATGCTGGATCTATTGCAATTTCTGGTGAGGACATCAGAGGGCTGAGTGAACGTGAACGTGCGCGTCTTGTGGCTCTTGTTCCACAGAACCCACTCGTTCCTGGCGGCATGAGTGTTCGTGATTACGTTGCACTCGGTCGCACGGCCTATCACGGCATGCTGCGTGCCCCGTCGGCGGGTGACCGAGCGATTGTTGATTCAGTTATAGAGCGACTTTCATTACAGGAATTTGCTAAGCGAAATGTCGCGACACTCTCTGGTGGTGAGCGCCAGCGCATGGTGCTTGCTCGCACCCTTGCGCAGTCAACCATGGTGGTTGTTTTAGATGAGCCAATCACGGGTCTTGATCTTCGCCATCAAATGGATTTGCTAGAGCTCTTAAAGAAAGAAGTGGCTGACTGCGGACTCACGGTGCTTGCAACGCTTCACGATCTCACGCTCGCCGGGCAGTTTGCTGATCGACTTGTACTACTCGACCATGCCCAAGTAGTTCTTGACGGACCTGCGCGAGACGTAATCCGAAACGCGGAACTCGCCAGTAGGTATGGCATGCAACTTCGAGTTGTTGACGTTGATGGTGCCGACGTCGTGGTGCCAGTTCGCTCGTAATTACCACCTAGACTTAACTTTACCAACGAAGGGAATCACCTTGCGCCGTACGCGAATTGTTGCAACGATTGGACCGTCTTCTGAAAGTGACGATGTCATCAAGGGTCTTGTCTTGGCGGGTGTTGACGTCTTTCGCCTCTCATTTGCGCACGGTGACATTCCTTCAAATATCGAAAGACTTCGCCGACTGCGTGTACTAGCGCCTGACGCCGCAATCATGGTTGACATTCCTGGACCAAAGATTCGCGCAGGTTCATTCGGCACCACTCCCGTTCAACTAAACGTGGGCGATCAAGTCGAGCTCTATGAAGCCTTTGGTGAAGCATCGACAAATTCACGTATTGCCGTTGAACGAGAAGATGTTCTTCGAATGCTAAAAGCTGGTGACCGTGTTCATCTTGGTGATGGTGGAACATCGCTCGAAGTCACCGCAACTGGCAAGACCGTAATGACTGTTGTTATTTCTGGCGGTGGCGTAATGGGCAAGCCCGGACTTTCGCTGCCATCGTCAATCATTGCTGACCGACTCCCAACTGCAGATGACCGCGACCGTCTAGAGGCGCTACGAAGTGAGAAGTTTGAAATTCTTGCAGTTTCATTTGTTAGAACTGCGTTTGACATGGTTTCAGTTCGTACAGTTCTTGGCCGTGACGACGTCATGTTGATGGCGAAAATCGAAACTGGCGAAGGCATTGACAACCTTTCTGAAATTATTGAAGTTTCTGACTCAATCATGGTGGCACGTGGTGACCTCGGAGTTCGTATGCCAATTGAAGATGTCCCACACCTGCAAAAGACCATTGTTCACGAAGGGGTTAGGTATGCACGTCCAGTAGTTGTCGCCACTCAAATGCTCGAATCAATGACGCACGCACAAGTGCCAACACGCGCTGAAGTAACAGACGTTGCTAACGCTGTGCTCGATGGCGCTAGTGCAGTGATGCTTTCAGGTGAAACTGCAATTGGTGATGACCCAATTGGCACCGTTGTAACTATGGACCGCATTGTTAAGCGCGCTGAATCATCATTTGATTATCAGAAGTGGGGTGCGGGGCTAGGGCTGCAGCAGGGAATTACTGATCCTCATGACCCTGCTCGCATTACTGCAGCGATTACAGGATCTGCATGGCGAGCTGCGATGGAGGAAAAAGCAGTGGCGATTGTTGCGTGTACCCGCTCGGGAATGACTGCTCGTTCAATTTCGAGGTTCCGTCCACCAATGCCAATTATTGCAATTACTCCAAGTGAAGCCACCGCGCGTCAGCTGCGCAGTTCATGGGGCGTGCAAGAAACATTCATCTCACAAGCAACGGCGATTGATGATCTCTGTGAATTCGCAATGCAACAACTGAAACTCGCTGGTATTGCTAAGAGCGGAGACCGCATTGTTGTTATGGCTGGATCATCTAAGGGCGGTGCCTCGGTGACTGACACTGTTCGAATGATTGTGGCTAATTAGCCCTGTAATTGGTGCCCCCGGCAGGAGTCGAACCTGCGCACATGGCTTCGGAGGCCAATGCTCTATCCACTGAGCTACGGGAGCGTACGTATAAGGCTACCTGACTCCTCTAAAGTTCTTCTATGAGTTCCAATGCACTTCCACTATCACTGCTGGCAGATACTGCCGTTGTTAGTGATCATGACGTCACTATTGGTGGGGTCTCACTAAGCGAACTCGCAGCCACCTACGGCACACCACTCTTTGTTTACGATGAAAAAACTCTTCGCTCACGTTGCGCTGAAGCAGCCAAAGTTTTTGACGACGGCGTGGCATTCGCGTCGAAGTCATTTCTCTGTGGTGCAATGGCGAAACTCGCCACCGAAGAAGGACTCTGCATTGACGTCTCTACTGGTGGCGAGCTCGATGTTGTACTGCGCGCTGGTGTAAAACCAAACCGCATAATCCTTCATGGTAATAACAAGTCACCTGATGAGCTCAAGCGAGCAATTGAAGTTGGCGTGCACCGAATTGTGGTTGACAACTTCTTTGAAATTGAGCGCATCAAATCACTCACTTCAAGCTCGTCAGACATTCACTGTCTCATTCGTGTAACACCTGGTGTCGAAGCACACACGCACGACTTCATTAAAACAGGCAACGAAGATACCAAGTTCGGATTCTCAATCTCATCGGGCGACGCACGAAAGGGTATTGACTTGCTTAAGGCACTGCCTGGGGTCACACTGCACGGAGTGCACGCTCACATTGGTTCACAAATCTTCGAAACTGCTGGCTTTGATGAAACAATGCAAATCCTTGCAACGTTCACTAGCGACGATGACTTCGATGAACTCTGCATTGGTGGAGGGATAGGTGTTGCCTACGTTGAGGGTGAAACAGCTCCATCCATTACACAGTGGGGAACTGCAATTCGAGAAGCCGCAAAGCGCATAGGGCTGCATCCAAAGATTCGCATCCTCGCTGAACCTGGTCGATCAATTGTTGCCCAAGCGGGACTCACGTTGTACCGCGTAGGAGCTGTAAAGCCCGTGGCACAGCGCACGTACATTGCCGTTGACGGCGGCATGAGCGATAACCCACGACCAGTTCTCTACGGTTCAGGGTACGAAGCATTCGATATTTCAAACCCGAAGGCGCTTCGCACCCAGAGTGTGCGCCTTGTAGGAAAACACTGCGAAAGTGGTGACATATTGATTGATGAAGCATGGCTTCCCGCTAGTACTGGAGTTGATTCAATCATTGCGACTCCAGTAACTGGGGCGTATGGCTACTCAATGGCATCTAACTACAACCGAGTTCCAAGGCCAGCTGTGGTCTTTGTAAAAGACGCAAAAGCCCGTGAAGTACTGCGTCGCGAGACGTTTGATGACTTATCTCGTCTCGAAGTCTGAGCCCGGTTCCCCTAGACTTAGTTAATGACTTCTCCCGTAATTCGCGTTGGCGTAATTGGGGCGGGCTTTGTAGGAAGCGCCCTTGTTGAGCTACTAAATGATCGTTCACGTAACGATGCATTGCTCGACGCCGCTACGGCAACTATTGAAGTTGTGGGGGTTGGCGTTCGAGACACTTCGAAGCCACGAGGATCTATCTCAAAAGACCTACTAACTACTGACGCTGCTGGGCTTGCGAGCCGTAAAGACCTTGACATTTTGGTCGAGCTCGCTGGTGGCATTGAGCCAGCACGTAGCTACGTTGAAGCAGCACTAAAGAATGGTGTTTCAGTCGTCACTGCGAACAAGGCACTAATGGCGGACTGCGGGACAGAACTCGCACGCCTCGCCAGTGAAAATAATTGTGACCTCTTTTATGAAGCTGCTGTTGGTGGCGCCGTGCCAATCATTCGCGCACTTCGAACATCACTCGCGGGTGAGCGAATTAATCGCGTTATGGGAATTGTGAATGGCACTACAAACTTCATTCTCTCGAAGATGACGAGCGAAGGTAGTGACTACGGCGTTGTGCTCAAAGAAGCACAAGCCCTTGGTTACGCCGAAGCGGATCCAACTGCTGATGTTGAAGGATTCGACGCGGCGGCAAAAGTCCAAGTTCTTTCTTCACTGGCCTTTGGTACAGAAATGAAGAGCACAGAGATTTCTCGTGAAGGAATTTCGGGCATTCGCTCTGTTGATGTGGACTTCGCGAAGAATGCCGGATACGTCATCAAGCTCGTAGGAGTTGCTGAACGTCACGGTGCTCATGGACTATCTCGCCGCGTTCACCCGGCCCTTATTCACAACAGCCATCCTCTGGCGTCAGTGAACGGTGCAATGAACGCCGTATTTGTTGAAGGCGTCAACAGCGGACCACTTATGTGGCTCGGACAAGGCGCCGGTGGTGGCCCAACTGCAACTGCGGTACTCGGCGATGTTCTTGACGCCGCACGCAATCGCGTTGACAAGCGTCACCAGGTTCCCTTCAGTGTTGATCCAGAGATCAAGGACATTGACGCAGGCGACACTTCAAGCATTTTCTACATAAGTGTCGACGTTAAAGACGAGCCAGGAGTACTCGCTGCAGTAGCGGGTGTCTTTGGAAAGAACAATGTTTCAATTCGCTCCATGGAACAACACGGTGTCAGCAATGAAGCGCGCATTTCATTCATGACCCACGATGCACTCGCAAAAAACGTACAAGCAACGATTAGTGATCTAGCAAAATTGAGTTCAGTTGATTCCATTGGTAATTGCATTCGTGTTATCGAGGGAGTTAAGTAATGCCGGGCTGGAATGGTCTTCTGAATGAATATGCACAGTGGTTCAACCTCGAAGGCGTTAACGAAGTAGTCACACTCCAAGAAGGCAACACACCGCTTATTCGTGCGGACCGACTCTCTGAGCGCCTGGAAGCTGATGTCTGGCTGAAGTTCGAAGGACTTAACCCATCTGGTTCTTTTAAGGACCGTGGAATGACCAACGCTGTCACCCAGGCCAAGGCCAAGGGCGCGAAGACTGTTATCTGTGGGTCTACTGGAAACACCTCGGCCGCCGCTGCTGCATACGCCGCAAAAGCTGGCATGGACTGCGTGGTACTTGTTCCTGAAGGAAAGATTTCGCGCGGAAAGCTCGCACAAGCAATTGTGTACGGCGCGAAGGTTTTGCAGATTCGTGGGAACTTCGACCAAGCACTTAACTTGGCTCGCGAACTGACCCAGCACATTCCCATCACCATTGTTAACTCCATCAACCCAGACCGCATTGAAGGACAAAAGACCGGTGCATTCGAAGTTGTTGACGTGCTTGGAAAAGCACCAGACATTCTTTCCATCCCAGTTGGAAACGCTGGAAACATCACGGCCTACTGGCGTGGTTTTACGCAGTATCACTTCGCAAAGAAGATAACAACGTTGCCAAAGATGTGGGGCTTTCAAGCCGCTGGTGCAGCGCCAATTGTTCTTGGGTACCCAGTTGAGAATCCAGAGACAATCGCTACGGCTATTCGTATTGGTAATCCAGCGAGCTGGGTCCCAGCACTTGAAGTTATTGCCGAGTCGCACGGTGACATTCGTGCTGTTACAGACGAAGAAATTCTTGACGCGTATCGCTACCTTGCGCGCTATGAATCAATTTTCACTGAGCCAGCGTCCGCAGCATCAGTGGCCGGACTCATTAAGTTCGGTGTTCCTAAGGGCTCAACGGTTGTCTGTGTGCTTACGGGTAACGGCCTGAAAGACCCAGATACAGCAACCATGGATACTGCTGAGCCTGACGTGGTTGACGCCACCATCAAGGCACTTCTTTCCAAGATTTCCTAGGCATTTACACCGGGGCTAAGTCCGGCTACACTTTTACTTGTCGTCCGCGACCGGCCTTTTGCCAGCGTGCGGAAAATCTTCCAAGACGGCACTTCTTTATTTTTTCTCTGTCCAGGATTCTTTTTCACGGACAGCGAGGAAGGAAACACTTATGGCTGCAAAGCCCACTCCAGATCGTTCAGACCTTGAATCTAAGAGCGTCGCAGATCTACAAAAAATTGCTGAAGTAACTGGAGCAAAGCCTTCGGGCCGTTCAAAGGCAGCAATTATTGACGCCATCATGAACGCCGGCGCTTCAGACACTTCAGATACCCAGAGCCGTGCAGTTCGCTCACGTCGTACTGTCGCAACGCCAGTTGATGACTTTGATGACCTCCTTGGAGAGTTTGTCGCTGACGCTAAGACTGAAAAGCCCGCTTCTGCACCTTCAACAGAGTCATCGTCGACTCCTTCGCCTGCACCAGAACGCCAGAACAATCCCCCTCGCCAGAACAACAACCAACAGCGTGAGCGCCAGCCTCGTGATTTTGGAAACGAGCAGGGTGGACGAAATAACCGCCGCAACCGCCGCAACCGTAATGACCGTGGAGACCGAGGCAACAGCAACGCAGGACGCGAACGTTTCGGTGGCGAAGCAATGCCAAATGCTGATCAGCCATACGACGGTGAGCTCGTAGAAGTTCAGGGTCTACTTGACCTTCGTGACGATGGCTACGGCTTCTTGCGTGTGAAGGGTTTTCACCCATCACCAAATGACGTGTACGTCTCAATCAACCAGGTTCGTCGTTTTCACTTGCGCAAGGGTGACACCATTGTTGGTGGCTACCGACCAGCGGCATCAAACGAAAAGTACCCAGCGCTTCTTCGCGTTGACCTCGTACAAGGACTCGACCCAGAAGTTGCCCGTCTTCGTCCAAAGTTCGAAGACTTAACACCACTGTTCCCAGACGAGAAGCTCAAGCTTGAAACGTCTGAAGGAAAGAGTGACCTCACTCCTCGTATTGTTGACCTACTCGCACCAATTGGTAAGGGTCAGCGTGGACTTATTGTTTCACCGCCTAAGGCCGGTAAGACAACAATCATGAAGCAAATTGCACACTCAATCGAAGAGAACAACCCTGATGTTCACCTCATGGTGCTACTCGTTGACGAGCGACCTGAAGAAGTAACTGACATGCGCCGCAGTGTGAAGGGTGAAGTTATTGCGTCAACGTTTGACCGACCTGCTGAAGAGCACACGTACATTGCAGAACTCTGCATTGAGCGTGCGAAGCGTCTTGTAGAAATTGGCCGTGACGTAGTAATCATCCTTGACGGTATTACACGTCTTGCTCGTGCGTACAACCTTGCAGCTCCTGCAACTGGACGAATCATGTCTGGTGGAGTTGACTCTGGTGCGCTCTATCCACCAAAGAAGTTCTTCGGTTCTGCTCGAAACATTGAAGAAGGTGGTTCGCTCACTATTCTTGCGAGTGCACTTGTAGAAACTGGCTCAAAGATGGACGAAGTTATCTTCGAAGAATTCAAGGGAACTGGAAACATGGAACTCAAGCTTGACCGTCGTCTTGCTGAGCGCCGCTTGTTCCCAGCTATTGACGTCAACGGATCGTCAACTCGCCACGAAGAACTCCTCTTTGACCGTGATGTTCTGCCTCAGGTGTGGAAACTACGCCGTGTGCTGAACGGCCTTGCAGCTGAAGGTCGCGACGCGGCTGGGCTTGAGCTCCTTATTGACAAATTGAAGTCAACCCGCAGTAATGACGAGTTCTTGGCCGAGATTGCCAAGGGCCCGGCACCCACCTCGTAATTTCCTGTAAACTCTTACTTCGCAACAAGGAGCACTAATGAAGCCAGATATTCACCCAAACTACGCAGACGCGACTGTTACCTGCTCGTGTGGAAACACGTTCGTGACTCAGTCGACAAAGTCTGTAATGACGGTTGAACTCTGCAACGAGTGTCACCCATTCTTCACCGGTAAGCAGAAGCTTGTTGACACTGGTGGACGTGTTGAGCGTTTCGAGCGCCGTTACGCGCAAAAGACCACCAAGGCGCGCGCTCCTAAGGCTTAAGGCCTAGAGCTCGCAACCTTCGTGCGCTCTGTAGACGACACACTTAACGCCCTTCAGGACGAACTTCGCATTGTCGAAACTTCTCTCGCTGAACCTGACGTTGCTAGTGATCTAACTCGACTTCGTGATCTTTCACGTCGTCACAAAGAACTCAGCGAAATTAATGTCGCCTGGAACGAACTAAAAGCCGTTCAAGAGGACTACGCCACTGCCAAAGAAATGTTTAATGATTCATCTGGTGATGACCGTGAACAATGGCGCGAGGAAATGAACAACGCGGAAGCAAAAATTCCTCTGCTGGAATCAACACTCGAAACATTGCTACTACCACGTGACCCTAACGAGGGTAGAAACGTGATTATTGAAATCCGTGGTGCCGAAGGTGGGGAAGAGGCAAACCTTTTTGCTGGCGACCTTGCTGACATGTACCGCCGCTACGTCGCGATTCGTGGATGGAAGCTCGACGTTATTGAACTTCGTGAATCCGAGCAAGGTGGGCTTGATGAAGCAACCTTCTTGGTTAAGGGCGATGACGCTTGGGCGAGACTTGAACACGAAGCAGGTGTTCATCGTGTGCAGCGTGTTCCAGTTACTGAAGCGAAGGGTCGCGTCCACACGTCATCTGCCACAGTTTCAATCCTTCCTGAAGCCGAAGAAGTTGATGTTGCGCTAAATCCAGCAGAACTAAAGATCGATGTCTATCGTTCATCTGGTCCTGGTGGGCAGAGCGTTAACACTACTGACTCAGCAGTTCGCATTACTCACATTCCCACCGGCATTGTTGTTGCAATGCAGGACGAAAAGAGTCAAATCCAAAATCGCGCCAAGGCACTCATTGTCCTTCGATCCAGACTCCTAAAGGCCGCACAAGATGCGCAGGCCGATGAACTCAGTTTGCTAAAGCGTGGCCAAATTGGAACTGGCTCTAGAGGTGAGAAGATTCGCACCTATAACTTCAAAGAAAATCGAGTCACTGACCACCGAATCAACCTCACCACGTACGCCCTTGATGACGTACTTGCTGGGAACCTCGATACGTACGTTGATGCGTTGCTCGCTGAAAAGCGTGCTCGCCAATTGGCCGAGAGTGACGGACGTTAATTCCGAGCTAGTGACCGAGTTAATCGGTCTCGGTCTTGAGCGTCACGAGGCACGCTGGCTCGTTGAGGAATTTGTTCCTGGAGCCGACCTTGACGCTGTCCCAGCACTTCACCTCGCAGCACAACGTCGACTAAACGGTGAGCCACTGCAATACATCATTGGTCACTGGCCCTTTCGTTCTTTAGATCTTGACGTTGACACTCGGGTACTTATTCCTCGCCCTGAAACAGAAGAACTCGTTGACTATGCGCTGCAAGAACTCGCACGTGTTGGCGTCGTTGCACCAGTAATCCTCGACCTTGGATGTGGTTCTGGAGCAGTTGGTCTTTCACTTGTATTCGAACTTCGTGAACGCGGCATTGCTGCAACGCTGGTGTGCGTTGATAAATCTCTTGATGCACTAAGTGTTGCGAAACGTAATGCCATTAAGCATCAGTTGCACGCAGTCTCATTTGTGGAGTCTTCTTGGTTCAACAACGTGGACCACTCACTGCGCGGTCACATTGACCTGATTGTTTCTAACCCGCCCTACGTGGGTGAAGTTGAATTTGAAACTCTTGACGCTGTGCTTCGACACGAGCCACTCGGTGCGCTGGTGGCTCCAAGTGCTCAGGGCGTTGAAGGCTTTAGTGACCTCGAGGAAATAATCGCTGAAGCACCTGAGTGGTTGACGTCAACTGGGGTACTTATCTGCGAGCATGGAAACATGCACCGAGAAGTTGCACTTCAAAATGCCTACGACGCAGGTTTCAGTGACGTATTTGACTACGACGACCTTGCTGGTCACCCACGGATTTTGGTGGCGAGACGTTCATGAGCAGAGTTCTCTCTATAGAACAAGCAGCCACTGCGTTAGCGAGTGGCGAAGTAGTGGCTCTGCCCACCGACACGGTCTACGGCGTTGGTGTCAAAGTAAATACGTCATCGGTTGCAAAACTTTTTGCACTGAAACAGCGACCTCATGATGTTGCGCTCCCAGTACTGGTGTGCTGCTCAGAGCAAGCGATTGATCTCGGCGTTACATGGAATGAAAAAGCCCAGCTGCTCAGCGATGCATTCTGGCCTGGTCCACTAACAATTGTTGTTAATGGACCACGCGAACTGACCGAAGTAATTGGTAGCACCACGCAGAGCGTGGGGCTACGTATGCCCAACAATGAGTCACTGCTTGGGGTGCTAAAGAGTGAGCCACTGTGTGTTTCGAGTGCAAACAATCACTCAGAGGCACCCTGTGAATCAGCGCAGCAAGTTCTCGATACATTCACGGGTCGACAAGAGCTCTTCGGTGTGCTTGATGGTGGAACGTGCAGTGGGGAAGTTTCCACAGTTGTCGACGTTACGGGTGAAGATTGGAAGATCCTTCGTAGCGGTGCTGTGAGTGAGCAAGATATTGCTCGAGCATTAGCTAAGTGAAATAACGCTTTCGCCTACGACTGCGCTGCGGCCAATAATTTCTTGAGTTTCACTCAATTCCATTAGACCCTCGTCAGTGCTGTGGCTCCAACTACGTACCCCGTCGCTACTTCTCGCGGCGACTACGAGCTTTGAAGGTGCGCCATCTTTAGCGTGCACCACGGTGTAACTCTCAATTGTTACCTCACCACTTCGTTGCTCGAAGACACACTTGTCTTGTGCATCAACGTCTGGCTGTGCGCTTCGCCACTGAAAGTCTTTTGTAGGTGGCGTTGATGAGTACGTGCCCCATGCGTGCTTTGTGGAGAACCACCCGAGTCCCGTTACGAGACCGTGGCTGCTCTCGTCGCTTCTAAGTTTGTCGACCATCGCACAGATGCTGTGAGTGACATAATTATTTCCTGGCCCACCACCAAAGGTAAGACCGCCGGTCAGAGTTGGAATGCGTTGTTCGTCGAGTGGGTCAATATTCATAACTTCGCATGCAGTTTGCACCACGGTTGGAAAGCAGCTGTAGAGGTCCATGTGGGAAATCTCCTCGGTAGTAACTCCGAAGTTCTGCAGCGATGACCATAGTGCGCGCATGGCTGGCGAATCGTCAAAGACTGGTCGCTCTGAAACAAACCAGTGGTCAGTGGCGTCTGCGCCACACTGAGGGAAAATCATCTTGTCTTTTGCTACCCCGAGTGAAACTGCTTTCTCGTAGCTCGTCATAATGAACGCTGCACCCATATCGACTGGGAGATTCGCTACTAAAAACTTGGTGTAGGGGAATGAAACCATTCGATTATTTTTTGTCGGTGTTGTAATTGCCGCCGCTGCAGGTGGCTCAGTTATCCACGCGTAGGGATTGGTCTTGGCGACTTGGGCAAAGTTGGCCCAGAGTTTCCCGAGTTGCTTAGCTTGTTCTTCCATGCTCCAGCCCATACGAGCTCGTCTGGCGTTTTCAAATACTGGATACACCTCGACTGGCAAGGTGAGTCCTTGCTCGTATTCATCCTTGGTGAATGGGATTCGGTTATCTTCAACAAACGGTGGCTTGGCGACATCGTCACCTTGTTTGATCCACTCGGTTTCAACGCCTTCTTTTCTAGCGAGCCCTCGTGCGTAGTTCGCTTCAGAACCAACAACGCAGATAGTTGTTAGTTCACCACTGAGAATTCTTCGAGCAGATTCGTGCACCAGCATCTGGGGAAGGTTCCCTCCAGTAGGAGTGAGGCGAGTGACGACGTTCTTTAGCCCTAACTGCTCAGCAGCAAGTTTCGCTGGGTCATTGGTGTGCCAGGTGAACGAACCAATAGCGACAATCTCTTCAATCGCTTGAAGTGTGCCAGTAGCGCCGGTGTCTTTGGAAGCTATTTCGAGTGCTTGGACCATGAGCGAAAGCGGGGTTGGGCGAGATGCGAAGGAGGCACCAGAACTAGGGCGCTCAGTTATCTGGCCTACGCCAATCAGGACGGGGGTGCGAGGGTTTATTTCCACCCTATGAGTATTGCCGCACCACAGAAGTGCGCCAATCGACCAGTAGGGTTATAGGGATGCGCATTGCACTTGGCTCCGATCACGCTGGTTTCGACCTAAAGGCAGTACTCGTTTCGACCCTTCGCGAGTGGGGGCACGAGGTCATTGACCTGGGCACAAAAAACGCAACTGATTCTGTGGACTACCCCGACTTCGGTGAAGCGGTAGGAAGAAGTGTTGTTGAAGGACGAGCCGACTACGGAATCGCAATTTGTGGATCTGGAATTGGAATCTCAATCGCGGCGAACAAAGTTCCTGGCGTCAGGGCTGCACTTGTTCATGACGCCACATCAGCACGACTAAGTCGTGAGCACAATCACGCAAATGTTCTCTGCCTCGGAGCTCGCCTCATTGGTGAGCCCGTGGCAATTGACGCCGTTGCGGCGTGGCTAGGAGCCACCCCCGGTGAAGGTCGACACATAGGTCGAATTGAAAAACTGCACGCTCTTGACGAGCGTGCAGGCGAATAAGAAAGCGAGCCCACTTCCGTGGTTTCTTCACCATTTGATGCCTGGATTACTAACGACAGTGAAGTTACGTCACTGCTAGCCCAAGAGTGGGAGCGTGAAACAACAACGCTGCAACTGATTGCGAGTGAGAACTTCACTTCACCTGGCGTTATGGCCGCAACTGGTTCAATCCTTACAAACAAGTACTCAGAGGGATACCCGGGTCGTCGCTTCTACGGTGGAAACCAAGTTGTTGACGAAATTGAAGATCTTGCACGGCGCAGGCTCACTGCACTCTTTGGTGCAGACCACGCCAACGTGCAACCACACGCTGGAGCGAGTGCGAACGTTGCTGTGTACACCGGACTACTAAACCCTGGTGACACAATCCTCGGTCTTCGCCTTGACCAAGGTGGTCACCTAACGCACGGTTCACCAGCGTCGCTTACTTCAACGTTCTGGAACTTTGTTTCCTACGGGCTAACTCCTAGGTCTGACGATCCAGCAAATCCTGGTGAGCTCATTGACTTTGAGAACTTGCGCGAACTTGCACTAAAGCATCGTCCAAAGCTCATCATTGGTGGGGCAACTGCTTACGCACGTGAAATTGATCCAGTTCCGTTCAGAGAAATTGCTGACGAAGTAGGAGCGCTACTGATGTTTGACTCAGCCCACGTCGCTGGTCTGATTGCTGGTGGGTCACACCCGAGCCCAGTTCCTTACGCCGACGTTGTGACCTTCACAACTCATAAGACACTTCGTGGTCCACGAGGGGCCGCAATTCTTTGTCGTGAAGAACACGCGAAAAAAATTGACAGTGCCGTGTTTCCAGGCATGCAGGGTGGACCACTCGAACACGCTATTGCTGCTCGTGCGGTTGCTTTCAAAGAAGCCGCGCAACCAGAGTTCGCAACGTACACCCAGCAAATTGTTACTAACGCCAAGGCCTTTGGTGCATCGCTCGAATCAAAGGGCTTTCGTATGGTTTCTGGAGGCACTGAAAATCACATGGTGCTACTTGACCTTCGTGAATACGACGCAGAGCTCACTGGAAAACTGGCACAAGAAGTGCTCGACCGCGCGGGCATTACAACGAACCGCAACCAAATTCCTGACGACCCACGTAGCCCATTCATCACGTCAGGTATTCGTGTGGGAACTGCGGCACAAACAACAGCGGGCATGAAAGAAGCTGAGTTCGCCCAAATCGCTGACTTCATCGACCGTGTTCTTCGAGGCCGTGACAATGAAACAGTCGTTGCTTCAGTGCGCGAAGAAGTGGCGGCACTATGTGGTCAGTTCAACCCCTACGCGAACTTTACGAAATAGATCTGCATGGGCAACATCGCCTCGTACGTTGCAGTGTTCCTCGTAGGAGCAGTGGTGACGTTACTTGCGAACAAACCAGCGAGAACAATTTCACTCAACATTGGCTACACGGCACAACCCGATGAACGAAAAGTTCACGTTGAAGTAACGCCGTATGGCGGTGGAGCTTCGATGCTCATTGGCTTCTGTGTTGCGCTCTTGGTGGGTATTGCAATTCCATCACTGCGAAGCGTAATTACTTCGTCACACGAGATGATGGGTGTATTGCTTGCCGTAGGTGTGATCTTTATTGTTGGGGTTGTTGACGACTTTAGAGACATGAGCGCTCCAGCAAAAGTTGCGGGGCAAGTTCTTGCGGCTTCGATTCTCTATTTCAGTGGATGCACGATGTACCAACTCAAGTTGCCGCTCGCTGGATTCATTGTCCTTGGTCCATCAATTCTTCCGATCATCACGGCGGTATGGGTTTTCGCACTCACTAACGCAGTGAACCTCATTGACGGACTCGACGGACTCGCTGGAGGAATTGTTGCCATTGCATCAGGAACACTTTGCGTGTATGGGCTTCGTCTCGAAACACTTGGACTTCTTCCAACAACGAACATTGGTCCACTAATTGCTGCACTGACGTGCGGCATTTGTATTGGTTTTCTTCGTGACAACTTTCATCCAGCCAAATTGTTTATGGGTGACGCTGGTGCGTTGATGCTAGGTCTGCTCATGAGTGCGTCAACAATGGTCATTGGTGGTAGAACACCACCAGCGAGCGGCGTGACGTTCTTCTTCTTCGCGCCACTGCTCATTCCAGTTTTCATTCTTGGAATTCCATTGCTCGACGCGGTGTGGGCCTTTGTCAGGCGCACGGTAACGGGTCAGGGTTTTCAGACCCCCGACAAGAATCACATTCACCACCGACTTATGCGACTTGGCCATGGTCACCGCAGAACTGTAATTATTTTGTGGCTCTGGACAGCGGTTCTGAGCAGCTTTGTACTCTTCCCGCTGTTTCAACCAAGAACCAATGTGTTCATTCCATTTGGAGTCGCGGTCTTGCTAATTGCGCTCTTCACGTGGTTTAGCCCGCTGCTTAATCGCAAACCTGGAAAACACGAGGCGAAAAAGGCTAAAGAGAGTTTTACCTGATGAGTAAGGGGAGAGAGGAAAGGACGCAAAAGCCGGTCATGTCTGAACTCCCTGGTCTCGCTGCATTTGCCACCATGGGCACAACTATTGCGCTCTGTGAAGCGGTAGGCGTTCTACTTGGGCTTTGGGCCGATCACTCATTTGGCACCGGCCCCACGTTTTTAATTATCGGAGTAGTGTTGGGAACCGTGATGGCAGTGATGAGTGTTATTAAACAAGTCCGCCGTTACCTTTAAATACTTACACCGTGCTAGAAAATCTTCCCCCAAATACCCTGCCTCGACTACTACGCCGCACCATCTTGTCGGCGATTGTTGTTGGAATTGTGGGATTTGTAGCAACACTCCTGATCGCGCCACACGCACCATTCGCCGCCGTTGGTGTTGTCCTAGGCGTGGGACTAGCAATTCTTAACCTCAGATTCCTTGACCGCCAGGCTTCACGAGTGGAATTAAAGGGCGAGCAGAGCTCAAAAGCAATCAGGCGTCAATTGGGTGGAAAGACCACCGGACGCCTGGCACTTATGACTTTGGTGATTCTCGGGGTGGTTTGGTTATATGCCCCTCTAGGAATAGGTATTGTGTCAGGGCTTGTGCTTTACCAGATTGTTTTCGTTATTAACGTAATGCGAGTTGTGGCAAATCAAGGAGGATTTGAGTGAAGACGCTGTACGCAGCTAAGTCGATATCAGTTGGGGTACACCCGACGGTAAGCGTCTTCGGTCTAACCATCAACACTGACATTGTCACGTCAACACTTCTCGCCATGGCAATCTTCTTGTTTCTAGCATTTCGTATGCGTGGAAAAATTACCGCCGGTGTTCCAAGCAAGCTGCAACTCTTCTGGGAAGTGCTTACTGAACAAGTAACTGACCTTGCAGTTTCTGCAATGGGTCCTCGTGGAAAAAAGTTTGTTCCAATCGGAGTAACACTCTTCCTCTTCATTCTTATTTGCAACTGGATTGGTTTCATCCCATCAGCAATGCACCCGGGTGCCTCAGGTGAAATTCTTCCAGCACCAACTGGTGACGTAAACCTCCCACTCGCAATGGCACTACTCGTCATTGTGTGGGTGCACATTGAATCATTCAAGGCACGTGGAGTACGCGGCTACTTCAAGCACTACGCACAGCCCTACACGGCGCTCGCTCCTATCAACGTGGTGGAAGAAATCACTAAGCCAATCACGATGACCTTCCGTCTTTTTGGAAACCTTTTTTCTGGTGGACTCATGATTGCAGTCATGACCACCTTGCTTCCCATCTACATCGTTCCATTCGGTGAGATTATTTGGAAGCCTTTTGATCTCGGCATCGGAGTAATCCAGGCATACATCTTTATGTTGCTTGCGGTTCTCTACTTCGGCATGGCAACCAGTCATGAAGAAGAACACGACGATGTCGCAGTAGCAGCCTCACACTAAATCAACCAGGAGGAATAAATAAAATGGCAAATACATCAGACATCGGATCTGCGGTACGCATCGCTGGTGCACTCATCGGTGGCGGTCTCGCCCTCGGTGGTGGTGCTATCGGAGCAGCAATTGGTGACGGTTTGGCCGGTAGCCAGACCATCGCAGCAATTGCCCGTCAGCCCGAAATTGAAAACAAAGCACGTCAGTACTTCTTCCTGACAGTGGGACTTGTTGAAGCTATGTACTTCATCAACCTTCTGTTCATGGTTGTATTCGTCTACGTATTCAAGGCACAGTAATTTTCTCGTTGTTGGGCCGCACGGCCCAACAACGTGGTTCGTCCACTAGCAAAAGAAGGTCTTCATGATCGCCGAGTCAATATTCCTCATCCCCAATGGAACGTTCATTGTTGAACTAGCCGTTGTGGCGGTGATTTTGTTTCTCGTCACGAAGTACATCCTGCCGCCCCTAAACAAGGCCATGGAAAATCGTCAAGAGCAGATTCGTGGCGCACTCGATGCAGCAGACCAGGCTCGCGCCGAAGCTGCTGCTGCGGGTGATGAGCGCGCCAAAGTGCTCGCCGCCGCGCGTGACCAAGCCCGAGAGATCGTGGCTGCAGCACAAGCGACATCTGATTCGGTGAAGGCCGAGTCTGGTGCTCGTGGGCAAGCCGAGTACGACCGCATCATTGCAGCAGCGCAGGGTGAAGTCGACACTGCCCGCCAGCGTGCGATTGATGAGGCATCAGCCAAGATTGGTGAGATCGTCTTTGACCTTGTCGCAAAGATTGTCGGACGCGAAGTTGACCAGAACGCCCACCAAGACCTCGTTCGCGAAGCCGTGAGTGCTCTTAATGCCGAGTCAGCGAAGGCCAAGAACTAGTTATGTTGCCAAAGCTCGAAGGATTCACTGCCGCCCTCTTGGGCTCACTCGATGCAAGCGTGCTCGCCACGGTTGTAAGTGACCTCACGTCGGTCGAGCAAACAATTCTTTCGAGAGCTGATCTTCGTGGTGTCCTCACCGACACTTCAATCACCGGCAACATTCGCGGCCAAATTGTTCGTGACCTCCTCACAAACAAGGTGAGCGCTCCAACACTTCGCCTCAGCGTCTTTGCTGCGTCTTCGGTGCCAGCACAAGAAGTCCCTCACGCTTTCAGTGAACTTCTTGCGGTGGCGCTTAGCTATAAAGAAATGGGTGTCTTCACACCAGCAAACTTAGGACTCATGAACGCTCGTAAGCGTGTTGGTGGGTTTGCAGATGCTCTACTTGAAAACCTCGAAACTTCTCAGTTCGCAACTATTGAAGCTGAACTCTTTTCATGGGCTCGCACCATTGAGGGCAACTTGGCACTTCGCCGCGTGCTGCTTGACCGTGACGCCCACGTTGCATCACGCGTTGGCACCGTGGAACAGTTGCTCGGATCAAAGGTCCACGCCGTAACACTCAGTCTCAGCCGCTACGTCATTGAGGGCGGACGCCCACGTGACGTTGTTGGAACACTCGACTATTTAGTTGACTACGTAGCTAAGGCTCGTGACTGGCGCGTGGCACGTGTGTACACCGCTCGTGCACTCGACGCCCAGAGCCAGAGTCAGCTCGTTACATCACTCAGTGCCCTCACCGGCAAGAGTGTTGAATTACAAATCGCTGAAGACGCATCGCTACTTGGTGGTGTTGTCGTTGACGTAGGCGACCTTCACCTAGACGCCACCACTCGTGGCCGTCTTGGTGTACTGCACGACGCCGTGGCGTCGGGACGTTTGTATGAATCTTCTCTATCTGGAAATAACTAGGAAAAGGAAACTGTGATGACTGAGCTCACCATTAGTGCCAATGAAATAACCGAAGCGCTGCGAAAGCACGTCACCGAATTCACACCAGCTGTTGGTGCGGAACAGGTTGGTCGTGTCGTAGAAGTTGGTGACGGCATTGCGCGTGTATCGGGTCTACCTTCAGCAATGGTTAACGAGCTGCTTGAGTTCCAAGACGGAACACTCGGACTCGCAATGAACCTCGATGAAGAGACCATTGGTGCTGTAGTTCTTGGAACCGTTGACGGCATCGAAGAAGAGCAGATTGTTCGCGCCACTGGCCGCATTCTTTCGATGCCAGTAGGTGACGCACTGCTTGGTCGTGTGGTGAACGCACTCGGAGAGCCAATCGACGGCAAGGGACCACTCGTTAACCCTAAGCAGCGTCGTATGGAAATCCAGGCCCCAGGAATCACAGGTCGCCAGCCAGTAGGAGAGCCACTCCAAACTGGTATCAAGGCCATTGACGCCATGACCCCAATTGGACGTGGACAACGCGAGCTCATCATTGGTGACCGCAAAACCGGTAAGACCACTGTTGCGATTGACACAATCCTTAATCAAAAGGGACAGGGTGTTAAGTGCATCTACGTGGCAATTGGTCAGAAGAACTCTTCTGTTGCTCAGACCGTAAAGACTCTCGAAGACTTCGGCGCACTTGAGTACACCGTTGTTGTTGTGGCTTCTGCTGGAGACCCAGCACCGTTTAAGTTCCTTGCCCCTTACGCTGGTTGCGCAATTGGCCAGGAGTGGATGGACACTGGTGAGCACGCACTTGTTGTTTACGACGACCTTTCAAAGCAGGCTGAAGCGTACCGACAGATCTCACTTCTTCTTCGCCGCCCACCAGGCCGCGAAGCGTACCCTGGAGACGTTTTCTACCTTCACAGCCGCCTTCTTGAGCGTGCCGCGAAGTTGAGCGATGACCTCGGTGGTGGATCACTTACTGCTCTTCCAATTATCGAAACCAAGGCCGGTGACATTTCTGCCTACATTCCTACCAACGTGATCTCCATCACCGACGGTCAGGTCTTCTTGGAATCAGACTTGTTCTACTCGGGTGTTCGCCCAGCTATCAACGTAGGTAACTCGGTTTCTCGAGTGGGTGGTGCTGCGCAGATTAAGGCTATGAAGTCAGTTGCTGGAACACTAAAGATTGACCTTGCTCAGTTCCGTGACCTTGAGTCATTCGCAACATTCGGTTCTGAACTCGACAAGTCTTCCCAGCAGCAGCTCGACCGTGGATACCGACTCACTGAACTACTGAAGCAGGGACTTAACGCCCCAGTTCCAGTAGAAGAGCAGTGCATTGTTATCTACGCAGGAACCAAAGGCTGGCTAGACACCATTCCAGTTGCTGACGTTCGTCGTTTCGAATCAGAGCTACTAACAACATTCCGTGCCAAGCACGCTGACATGTTGGCTCAGATCCGCGACAAGGGAACAATGCCTGAGTCAGATGTTCTTGACGCTGCACTTCGTACATTCGTTGACAGCTTCGCAACAAGCAACTAGTTAGAAACTTTTAAGAGAGAAGAGAGGAGGAGCAATGGCCGGTGGACAGGAACGAATTCTGCGTCGACGTATTAAGTCGGTTGCAGCCACACGCAAAATTACAAAGGCGATGGAACTAATTGCTGCTTCTCAGATCGCTAAGAGTCAAGCTCGTATTGCTCAGAACCGTCCGTACCGCAATGGCATGAAACGTATCATTGTTGAAGCAGCACTTGGTGACCCTGCGGTTGCTAAGAAGATGCTCATTGCTCCAGAGAACGTAACTCAAGCAGTTGTCCTCGTTATCAGTGGCGACCGTGGTCTTTCTGGTGCGTACAACTCTTCAGTTATGCGCGCCGGTGAGCGACTCGTTAAGCAGCTGCGTAGTGACGGCGCACAAGTTCGCCTCTTTGTCGTGGGTAAGAAGGCTCCAGGGTTCTTCCGTTTCCGTGGCATGGAAGTTGAACAGAGCTTTGTAGGATTTGCCGACCGACCTGCATTCGTGAACGCTCGCGAAGTTGCTCGTGCGGTGGCTGGCCCATTTACATCTGGCGAAGCACAACAAGTACACCTCGTATCAACGAAGTTCCTTTCTGCTGGTAGCCAGAGCGTTTCAATCGAACAGCTTCTTCCGCTCTCAATGCCAGAAACTGTTGTTGATGACGCTCCTAAGAAACTGAAGGGCTACACCGAGTTCGAACCAGAAGTTGAACAACTTCTAACGTTCTTGGCCCCTCGTGCAATCGAGAGTGAAATTTTCACCGCACTGCTTGAAGGTGCTGCGTCATTTCACTCCAGCCAGCAACGTGCCATGGCTGCAGCAACAGACAACGCTGACGAACTTGGTCAGACACTAAGTCGCATTATGAACCGAGCCCGCCAGGACTCGATTACAACCGAAATTATGGAAATCGTGAGTGGTGCCGAAGCGCTCCGCTCGGGAAAGTGAGAAACAAATGACAATGGCTCCTGACAAGACAACACTCGAGACCGGACGCGTAGTTGCGATCGCCGGTCCGGTAGTCGACGTAGAGTTCCCACCGCACTCGTTGCCTGAGATCAACTTCGCCGTTGAGATGGACATCGAGCTCGACGGAGTGACCGTAACGGTTACTGGTGAAGTTGCACAGCAGATTGGTGAAGGCCGCGTTCGTTGCGTGTGCATGAAGCCAACCGAAGGTCTCGTTCGAGGCACGGTCGTGCGAAACACCGGACGTGGAATTTCTGTTCCTGTAGGTGACGCAGTGCTCGGACACGTATTCAACGTGCTCGGACAGCCACTTGACACGAACGACATCGGAAAGATTGAAGACCGCTGGGACATTCACCGCAACCCACCAGCCTTCGACCAGCTTGAGCCACGCGCCACCATGTTCGAAACCGGAATCAAAGTTATTGACCTTCTCGCCCCGTACGTACAGGGTGGAAAGATTGGTCTCTTCGGTGGTGCTGGTGTAGGTAAGACCGTTCTCATCATGGAAATGATTCGTCGAGTTGCTGAGCAGCACGACGGTGTGTCTGTATTCGCCGGAGTCGGTGAGCGCACCCGTGAAGGAACTGACCTTCTTCTTGAAATGCGTGAATCTGGCGTTATTGAAAAAACTGCACTGGTCTACGGCCAGATGGACGAACCACCTGGGGTGCGCCTTCGCGTTGCTCTAGCGGCACTCACCATGGCGGAATACTTCCGTGACGTTAAGAACCAGGACGTGTTGTTGTTCGTTGACAACATCTTCCGTTTCGTTCAGGCCGGATCAGAAGTATCAACCCTTCTTGGTCGTATGCCTTCAGCTGTGGGATACCAGCCAACACTCGCTGACGAAATGGGTGAACTCCAAGAGCGCATTACTTCAACTCGTGGACGTTCAATCACATCGCTACAAGCTGTGTACGTTCCTGCGGACGACTACACCGACCCAGCTCCGTTCACCACGTTCACCCACCTTGACGCCACGACTGAGCTCAGCCGTCAGATCGCTGCCCTGGGTATCTACCCTGCAGTGGACCCACTGACGTCGACTTCAAACATCTTGGCTCCAGAAATTGTTGGTGACCGTCACTACGCAGTTGCTCGCCAAGTGCAGCAGATTCTGCAGCGCTACAAGGAACTACAGGACATCATTGCGATCCTTGGTCTTGACGAACTTTCTGAAGACGACCGAGTCACAGTTTCACGTGCTCGTAAGATTCAGCGCTTCTTGTCACAGCCAATGTTCGTGTCAAAGATTTTCACAGGTATTGATGGAATCAACGTTCCAGTGCAAGAGACCATTGAGTCATTCGAGCACCTCGTTAAGGGTGACCTTGACCAGTACCCAGAGCAGGCATTCCTTAACGTCGGTGGAGCATCAGACGTTGAGCGCAAGGCCGCGGAGTTGTCAAAGAACTAATGGCAACGTTGAAGGTAGAAATCGTTTCGCCCGAGGCGGCGTTGTGGACGGGTGACGCTACGTCACTCACCGCACGCTCCTCGGACGGAGATTTCACAATCCTGCCTCAGCACACCTCAACTGTTGGTGACGTTGTGCCAGGTGTTGTGTACGTGCAGACCGCTAACGGCGAACTCGCATTCGTTGTTGATGGTGGGTACTTCCAAGTTGGCGCTAGTGACGAAGAGGGCGTAACACTCGCCACTGTTCTTGCTGGTGTTGCAAAGCTTGCAACGAACCGCACAGAAGCACTTGAGCTCGCAGCTAATCAAGCAGCTGAACTCGCCGCTTCAGCGAACTAAGGCCTACCTAGCGTTTACGTAGTCGAGCAGTTCTTTTTTGTCGTGCTCGAGTTCTTCAAAACGAGCCTTCACGACGTCGCCAATCGAAACTACGCCAATGAGAGCACCGTGTTCAACAACCGGTACGTGGCGAATTCTTTCGGCGGTCATCATGCCCATTAATTCGTTCACTGTAGTTTCTGGCGTGCACCTTGTAACAGGGCTTGACATTAAGTCATGAATCTTCATTTTCAGTGAGTCTGGTCCATGTTCTGCAATAGCTCTCACGGCGTCACGTTCTGAAAATATCCCCACGAGTGGACCAGTCAGACCAGTCACAACCAATGCGCCAATTCTTCGTTCTCGAAGAATGTGCAATGCGTCAGAAACCGAACGGTTTTCAGAAATTGTGGCGACGTCGCCACCCTTTGTCTGCAATAAAAACGAGACGTTCATAACGAACCTCCAAGCGGATCAATCTGGTCCTAGAACTGACCATAGGACTATTTGCAGTTGCTAGCCAGCGAAAAGGTCACATTGTGAACAAGTGGACAAGGCCCACTGTTTAAGGCTTTTAGAAGCCAGCGGTTGTGAATTCCTGGAGTTTGTCGTGACGGTGGAAGGTTTCAATGGTGCGAACCGTTCCCGACTTCGAGCGAACAACGAGTGACTGCGTGGTGGCTCCAAAGTCGTGGAAGCGAACACCACGAAGAATGTCACCATCAGTAATGGCGGTTGCCGAGAAGTAGCAGTTGTCACTAGCGACGAGGTCGTCAGTCTTTAAAACTTTGGTGAAGGAGTATCCGAGGGCTTCGGCGATCTTCATTTCTTCGTCGTTACGTGCGTAGAGCACTCCCTGGATTTCTCCTCCGAGCCCCTTAAGTGCGGCTGCAGCAATAACACCTTCTGGAGTTCCACCAATGCCGAGCAAGATGTCAACACCAGAGTTTGGCCACCCAGTTGCAATCGCTCCCGCAACGTCACCGTCAGAAATTGAAATCACCCGGGCACCGGCTTCACGAACTTCTGCAACGAGGTCGTCGTGGCGAGGGCGGTCAAGGATGACAACGCCTAGTTCTTGAACACTCTTCTTTAGACGCTTCGAGAGTTCTTTTAAGTTGTCAGTTGCTGATGCGTTGATGTCAATGGCGCCACGACCACGTGGGCCAACGGCGATCTTGTTCATGTAGAACGTAGGACCAGGGTTGAACATGGTTCCTTTTTCAGAAAGTGCAATAACCGAGAGCGCCCCATTTCGACCCATGGCCGTCAGTGTGGTGCCGTCGACCGGGTCAACAGCTACGTCAACTTGTGGAGCTGTGCCATCGCCAATTCGCTCACCGTTATAGAGCATTGGGGCTTCATCTTTTTCGCCTTCGCCAATGACCACAACACCGTCCATAGGGATTCCGCCAAGTACGAATCGCATAGCGTCAACTGCTGCGCCGTCAGCGGAGAGCTTGTCTCCACGTCCCGCCCAGCGTGCCGCGGCGATGGCCGCTGCTTCGGGGACTCGAATCATTTCAAGGGCGATATTGCGGTCTGGCGTCTGAGGTGGCTGCACATACAGATGGTACTCCGAGCCCCAGATTCCACCTAAACAACGAGTCTTTATCTAGGTGTTTTTGCGGCAATACTTGAGGGGTGAGTTCTCTTGTCGTTAAGCCATCTGGTCCCTTGTCGGGAGAGGTGAAGGCCTACGGCGCCAAGAATGCTGTTTTGAAGCAAATGGCGGCGTGTCTCTTGGCGAGTGGAGAACACCGCCTCACCAATGTCCCAGATATCACTGACGTCACCATGATGGTCGAACTTCTCGTGGCGCTTGGTTGCACGGTGAAGCGTCCTAACAACCACGAACTCTGCATTGTTGTCCCTGAAGCAAAGGACATTCATCCAGTAGCACCAGCGCACCTCTTTGAAGCAATGAGGGCTTCAATTGTTGTACTCGGCCCACTACTAGCGAGATGTGGCGAAGCGAATATGGCGCTTCCTGGTGGCGATGATTTCGGACAACGACCAATCAACTTTCACACCGATGGACTCAGTGCAATGGGTGCTGAGTTTCATAACGACCGCAGTTCAATTCGTGCGACACTTCCACGTGCGCGTCTAAAAGCAACTCGCATCACACTCGAGTATCCGAGTCACACCGCAACTGACAACTTACTTATGGCGTGCGTGCTTGCAGAAGGCAGATCAGTTATTGATAATGCAGCACGTGAACCAGAAGTCGAAGACCTCGGTCGCCAGCTCCAAGCAATGGGCGCAAAGATTGAAGGTCTCGGTACTTCCAGGCTCACTATTGACGGGGTTGAAAAGCTAGAACCTGCACATCACGAAGTTATTCCAGACCGCGTTGTCGCCGCCACCTACCTGGCGTCTGGGCTAATTACCGCAGGAGAAGTTCGCGTCGTTGACGCCAATCCTCGCCACATGGAAATGCTGCTTCGAAAGATTGAAACCATTGGTGGGGTTGTTGACATTTCTGGTGAAGGCATCTGCGTTCGTGGGCCTTCAAGGCTCAGCGCGTGTGACGTTGCGACGTTGCCGTATCCAGGAGTTGCAACTGACTACAAGCCACTTATTACAACCATGCTGAGTGTTGCTGACGGCGTGTCAGTTGTAACCGAGAATCTTTTTGCGGGTCGCTTTCGTTACGTGGATGAACTTGTTCGACTTGGAGCGACAATCACCACCGAGGGTCACCACGCCATGATTCGAGGAGTTGATCATCTGACAGGCACAACAGTTCGTGCAACTGACATTCGTGCGTGCGCGGCACTCACATTGGCGGGACTTGTTGCGAACGGTGAAACAACCATTGAAGGTCTCGAGCACGCTGATCGTGGGTACGATGACTTCGTTGGCCACCTCACGAGTCTCGGAGCCGTGGTTGAGAGGACTTCATGATTGCGCGCGACCCCACTGTTTTGGTAGAACAAGCCAGGGCTGGCTCACGTACTGCGCTCGCCAGGCTCATTACCTATGTGGAGTCTGGAGGGGCCCAGCATCGCCAAACTGTCTCCTTGGCTTACCAAGCCCCCTCGCCTTACGTTGTGGGCATTACAGGCCCTCCTGGGGCCGGAAAATCGACCCTGACGGACCAGCTAATTACGACCGCCCTAGAGCGTGGATCCTTCGACGGTGAGCACCCTTTCAGCCAGGTGGGCATTCTCTGTATAGACCCGAGTTCGCCCTTCACTGGTGGGGCCATCTTGGGAGACCGCATCCGCATGCAAGACCACGCCACGAACGAGCACGTCTTCATTCGTTCCATGGCAACACGAGGTCACCTTGGAGGACTCTCACTCGCTGTTCCAGACGCAGTGCGAGTTCTTGGTGCCGCAGCATTCTCGCTCGCGCTCGTAGAAACAGTTGGGGTTGGCCAGATGGAAGTGGACATTGCTTCAGCTGCGGACACGACAATTGTTGTCACGAACCCCGGATGGGGAGACGCAATGCAAGCCAACAAGGCAGGCCTCTTAGAAGTTGCTGACATCTTTGTCATCAACAAAGCAGACCGTGCTGGTGTTCGTGAAACTAGGCGCGACCTAGAACAAATGCTTGACCTTGGTGGGATGCACGAATGGCGACCAACAATTCTTGAAACTGTTGCAAGCAATGGCACCGGTGTTGAAGCACTCTTCGAAGCAATTTGTGAACACCGACGTCACCTTGAATCTTCCTCACAAAATGCGCACATTGAAAAGCGCACCAAGGCTGAACTCGAGAAGGTTTTAGCGGCGATGTTGCGCTCAAGAGTTTCTGGCATTAGCAACGGATCTCGCTACGAAGAACAAGTTGCTGCCCTAATTGCTGGCACTACAGACCCCTACAAGGCCGCCGAGGCACTACTCTCAGAAGCATGATTGCTACTTCAGTTGGATACGACATTGTCTTCTTGATTCACCTACTTGCTGGTGTTGCTGTGCTCGCGGTGTTCATCACCATGCACTACGCAGCGCAGAAAGTTGCCCGTGGTGCCGACAGCGCCGTGCAGCAGGCCAAGTTCCCTGGTGGACGTAACTGGGCCGCCCGCATTCTTCACCTCTTGCCAATTACTGGCATCATCATGAGCAGTATTGGTGGATCCAAAGTCTCTTTCTCAAAGCCGTGGGTGAGTGCCGGACTTCTTATTTACATTCTCGCTGCAGGTCACCTAGAAGCACGACTGCTGCCTAGTGAGCGTCACTTGGCAGAGACAATTAAAGACAAGGGAGTCGCTTCACCAGAGGCTGGTCGCAAATTCATGATCTCAGTTGACACATTGCTCGCACTAGTTGCAGTGGGCTTTGTTGTGATGCTTACTCAGATCTAGAAGAACGAAGCTCTTCCAACCATTCCCGCAGCAACCGTGGCATTGGTTACTTCATCAATTAAAACGAAACTTCCAGTAACGCGACCTTCTCGGTAGTCATCAACGACAATCGGATCAGCTGTTTGCAAAGTGGCGAGACCAATCTGGTTTGTTGTTAGTGAATCTGCGTCTTCAATCATCAATGTTTCAATGTCGACAACCCCATTGATGGCAGCGATTCGAACTGGCGTCACATTAGAAGTGTGCTTCAGGCGAAGTCGCTGACCACTTGCGAGTGGTTTATCGCCGAACCAGCAAATCGTTGCGGTGATTTCTTTGCTCACGGTCGGAAGCGGTGCGGTCGCAATCATGTCGCCACGTCCGGCGTCAGTTTCTGCTTCGAGGTCGATGTCAATTGAGAGCCCAACGCCAGCTTCACTGGTTGGACCAGCGGCGTTAGTAATTGCCTTCACGGTTGTTTCAACACCCTGGGGCAGAAGCGTCACTTTGTCGCCAACTTTGATTGTGTGGCCGCACAACATCCCGGCGTATGTTCTGCCGCCTCCGTTTTGGCGAAGCACCCACTGGATAGGAAGACGTGCTCCGTCTTGGGTCCCAGCCCATGCGCCAGCGTCACTTGTTTCTAAGGCTTCAATGACGGTCTGGCCGTTGTACCAAGGTGAGTTCGCAGAACGCTCCACCACGTTGTCACCAATAAGTGCTGAAACTGGAATGACCTTTACAGAAGCAATGTCAAGTTCACTTGCGATGGTGTTGATCTGCTCGACAACCTTGTTGTACGCAGACTCGTCCCAGTTAACGGCGTCCATTTTGTTCGCAGCCACAATGATTGACCTAACACCAAGTAGGGCTGCAATGCAGAGGTGGCGACGAGTCTGTTCTTTGAGCCCACTCGCCACGTCAAGCACCACGAGTGCGAGGTCGGCGGTGGATGCACCGGTTGCCATGTTGCGCGTGTACTGCACGTGCCCAGGACAGTCAGCAATAATGAACTTTCGATTAGGGGTAGTTGCGTATCGATACGCAACGTCAATTGTGATGCCCTGTTCGCGCTCTGCGCGCAGTCCATCGGTGACGAAACTGAGGTCAAGGTCACCAACACCGCGCTTTTCTGAAGCGGCCTGGACAGCGTCTAACTGGTCATCAAAGAGCTGGCGGGTGTCGACGAGCAAACGGCCAATAAGTGTTGATTTTCCGTCATCCACGGAGCCAACGGTGGCGAGGCGAAGGAGGTCTTTCGTTGCGGTTTTCATCTAGAAATACCCTTCACGCTTGCGGTCTTCCATGGCTGTTTCACTGAAGCGGTCATCTGCCCTAGTTGCGCCACGTTCTGACACATTGGCGATAGAAATTTCATCAATAATTTTTTCAATGGTGTCAGCATCAGAGTCAACAGCACCCGTGAGATTCGCATCACCTACAGTGCGAAAGCGAACGGTGCGTACTTCGATGTTTTCGTCGCTACTTGGAACAACCCATTCACCAACAGCGAGCCACATGTTGTCTCGCAGCACAACGTGACGTTGGTGTGCAAAGTAAATCGATGGCAGCTCCATGTTTTCGCGGGCAATGTATTCCCACACGTCGAGTTCAGTCCAGTCAGAAAGTGGGAAGGCGCGAAGGTGTTCTCCAGAGTTGACTTTTCCCTGATAAAGCTGCCAAAGTTCAGGTCGCTGCGCACGTGGATCCCACTGTCCGAAGGCGTCTCTAAATGACAAAATGCGCTCTTTAGCGCGAGCCTTATCTTCGTCACGACGTGCACCGCCGAAGGCGGCATCAAACTTGTTGTCGTTAATCGCATCGAGCAGCGTCACGCTTTGTAGACGATTTCGCACCCCCATTGGACCCGGGTCCGCAACCTTGCCTTGATCAATTGAATCTTGAACTTTGGCGACGATGAGACGAGCTCTAGCTTTAGCAGCGGCGGCGTCGCGAAAGTCGAGCACCTCTTTAAAGTTTTGTCCGGTGTCAATGTGCATCACTGGGAAGGGGAGCTGCTGTGGGGCAAATGCTTTTTTAGCGAGGTGCAGCAGAACCGCTGAGTCTTTTCCACCCGAGAACAACAGAACCGGGCGCTCACATTCGGCGGCGACTTCACGCAGAATGAAGATGGCGTGTGACTCGAGAAGATCGAGGTGACTGGCTGACTTCGGTGTCTGCATTGGAGTTGTTGACATAGACAGCAATAGTCTACCAAATCACTAGGAAATGTTAGGCATTAGGCTATTTTTATGACTATGCCTACTTCTGAGCTGCTTCGTGAACTTGACGACATGGACGCTACGTTTGAGACTTCGAGTCCGCTTGAGGTTTTGAAGTGGACCTTCGAGCGCTTTGGTGACGACGTGGCAATGGCTTGCTCATTCGAAGATCTGGCTCTTTTGCACATGGTCACGCAGCTTCGCCCAGCGACTGAAATCATCTTCCTCGACACCCTGGGCCACTTTTCGAAGACACTTTCTTTCGTCGCACAGATCGAAAAGGATTGGTCACTCAATCTCACGAGGACATCTCCTGGACCCGACGCCGATGCCTTCCAATGCGGCACAGACCGGTGTTGTGAGCTTCGAAAAGTAGAGCCGCTGAAGCGCGCAGTCGAGACGAAGGCGGCGTGGATCACCTCTGTAAAGCGCGTCGACGCACCGAGCCGTGCATCTATGAAAACCCTGATGTGGGACGATAAATTCGGACTCGTTAAGGTCAATCCGTTCGCTCTGTGGAGCGATGATGACGTGGCGTATTACATCTCATCGAACAATCTTCCAGAGCACCCACTGTGGGCCGAGGGCTTCGCATCGATTGGTTGCGAGAAGATGACCGTCAAGCCTCTCGTCGCGGGTGAGCGACGCTCGGGTCGATGGGTCGGTGCCGACAAAGAGGAATGTGGTCTTCACGAGGCATAACATCCACCATATTTAAATCTTTTTACATTACATTTGTATGAATGTTCACGGTGAATGTACAGGGGTAGGTCGGATGCTTCTAATAATTATTGCGCTCTTCTGGGTAGCTATTTTGGCGCCAGTTGCGGTCAAGCACTTTCGCGACAGCGGAACTGAAAAGTCAATCAACTTATTTCACGCAGAACACGAAGTACTTGCTCGCCAGAACTACGCCGTAGAGCCCGCTCACCGACTTCATCAGGCAGATTCGTTTACCTCAAAAGTTCGTGGCTTACTGAATCAGCCTCATTTTACGGCTGTCCACGCTGACGGCTCAAGAGTTGGCTCAGAGATTCAGCGTGAGTGGCAGGACTGGGATGAAAATTACGAGAATGAATCCAATGGCTCGATTGAGCGTTACCAGTCACCAGGTCAGAGTTTGTCGAATCAATATGTGATTCGTTCAGTCGAAAATCGCTACGCGTCTGCGTACGCATCAACCCCACGTGAAGACTCCTACGATGCTCGGTCTGTTAACGATCGCTACCAAGCTCCACAAACTCGCAACGCAATGCAGCTTCGTCGTAAGAAGGTTTTCTCACGCCTACTGATCAGTGCACTTGTACTTAGCGTTCTTGATTTCATGGTCGGATTCTCATTGTTTCAAGACCTCGCAATCCTTGCTTGGGTAGGCGTTATTGGCTTTGTAGCTATGGCTTTCTATTCGGTTTCGCAGGGCTACCTGAGCGAAGAATCACTGCCAATTCGCCTGCCAAAGATGCCTCAGCTACCGCAGTTCCGCCCACTTGCGACTGTCGAAACTCTTTACGATGAAGCACCACAGCAGTTTGATTCTGAGTTCTACGAGCCAGAAGCTGACGACTGGCGCCACGAAGCACCTCGCCGCGCACACGGTTGATTTAAGCCACTAACGGAAATAAATCAACGTTCGTAGCCCTGGTCTCCTCGCTCTTGCTTTTTTGAACGCTCAAGAACTTGTCGAAGTATCGGAAGCACTGCTCGATCTTTCTCTCGCCCGGCTGCTTCTTTTGAGCGGATTACGTCTGCGAGTGCAGCAACATTGATAGTCACATTCTCAGTAATTTTCTCTCTCGTTGCTGAGCGGCGCAAATCTTCGTAACCCTTTGTTCCATCGGGCAGCAAGGCTATGTCGATGTGACCATGCTTAGTCACAAATGTCCAGGTGGTTCCTTGTTCAAATGACTTTTCGTCGAGCGTTATTTCCATAGGCTCTGCCATGTCCACTACACGGAGTTTTGCTTCAAGTTCACGCAACGCGTTAGCAAGTTTTTTGAAGTTTTCCTGAGTACGCGCAGGAGTGACATCAACATCTCGAGTTGCATACGGTGAGCCACGAAGTTCAGCAGCCAGCCCACCAATCACAATGTATTTGACCTTGTGTCGTTCGAGTACTTCTAAAATCTCGTCAGGTCTGTAGGGGACGAAATTAGACACGTGTGTTTGAATTCAGTTGCTCACGTCGCTCTTGAAATCTGACTCGCTCCATCATTGATTCAAATCTTTCGGATGTGCTCAATCGAAGGTTGTCATCAATCAGTGCCGTATTCGAATCATCGAATTTTGAGATGAAGAATGTCAGTTCTAATCCGCAAGCTCGAATAACTTCTCGAACTGTTTCTAGACTTGGAGAAACTTCATCACGTTCCCATCGCGCAATAACTGATTGGGCATTTCCAGTGAGAAGTCCTAATTCAACTTGCGTCATCCCCGCACGGAGTCGAGCTTCTTTAATTAGGTCTCCGCTGATCATTTCTTCATAATAGTACAAATCTGCTATTTTCATTTAATTTCCCACTTATCTCTGTAGCCGCCCAACTGTCGCAATTAGATAGATTTTGCACTGTTATAGATTGAAACAACCCACAAATTTAGGATTCCATGCCACTAAGCCATTCCTCAACTAGATCTATTGCTGAAGAGGCATACGCGTTTTTTTATCCCCTCGTGATTATGGAAAAAACTCGCCAAACGCACATGGCAGTCGGTTCTGAAATGGGAAAGCTCTTTCACCAAAGGAATCGCTCAACTCATAGAGAGCGCACCGTTGCTCGACCAAATGCGGACACGTTGTTCTCAAGTGTTTGGCTAGATCTAAGTGATGGTCCGGTCATACTTAAAACCCCAGAGTCACTTGGGCGTTATTACATGTATCAAGTACTCGATGCTTGGTCCGACACAATTTGTGTGGTTGGCTCGCGAACTGTTGGCGAAGGGCCCTCTGCTGTAGCTTTCGTGCCAACTGGCTGGACGGGTGACTTGCCAGAGGATGTGCTCGCAGTAACTGCTCCAACCAGAACGCTCTGGATAATTGGCCGTGTGTACGTGGCTGGAGATGATGATCTAAGCGGCGCGCTGGCATTCCAAGAAGCAGTTGAACTCATTGAGATCCAAGGATCAAATGATGCACCAACGAGAGAGCAGATTCCTCCCGTCACCATGCCACCAGTTGCCCAGGTAAAAGCATTAACCCCCGAAGAGTTCTTCACTCTTGGTGCGCAACTTTTGGCTCGAGAATCGCCACATGGAACTGACGGATCTCAATTACTTCGTCTCGCGCAACTTGGATTCGTGCCCGGAAGCAAGTTTGATTTCGAGAAGCAAAGCAAGGAAGTTCAAGAAGCCCTTAGAAAGGCGCCAGAAGTTGTTCAACCTCGACTTAAGAGACCGCGTAGTGATCCATTCGCAATGGTTAACGGTTGGCACATCAATAGAAGCCAAATCGGTGTGTGGGCTAATTCGTATTTTCTTAGAGCGGCCGTTGCGCTCATTGGTCTCGCTGCTAATCCCGTCGAAGACGCGCTCTACCCGAAGCTCGTTAAGGACTCTGATGGAAACCGAATTGATGGTGCCGCTAACTACAAATTGCATTTTGAGCCAGGCAGCACACCTCCTGCAGACGCGTTCTGGTCTGTAACGGCGTATGACGGCGATGGGTTTTTAGTTGAAAATGAACTCAATCGCTACTGCATTGGAAGTAGCGACCAACTTGAATACAACAATGATGGTTCACTTGACATTTACCTAGGGCCAACGCTTCCAAGTGAGAGTCCACTCTCGAACTGGTTGCCAACGTGCGCTGGTGGAAGCGATCCTTCACTCCGCCTCTATGACCCACGCCCTGAGGCGTACGACGGTACTTGGCAGCCACCTGTTGCTCAGCGTATTTGAGCAGTCTCTGTTCTTCTGAGAGAGTCAAAGACAATTATCTACTCGTGGTCCTTTATCCGAACAGGGTGTGCAAACTGGCGTGTGAGTTAGTTGCGAGCATTGATTGAGTCGAAAGCCCGGCTAGTTAGAAGTAGTCATGAGAAAAGGTGATTTTTAGTTGTCTTCGCCCAAGAATCAACAGAATTTTTTGTTTCTGGGTGCTTCTGAGCTGTGGGTAACGTGAGGTTTACTAGTTGATTACATTGCGAAAGTAAAAAACTTCGGTGGATAAGCGACTTTGTGTTGGGCATAACCTTTTGATTTCCCCTTCACCCCTCACATTTGGTTGAAAGCTCTGGCAGAGTGCAATCAGTAGTTCACGTAGTACCAGTCTTAGTTGGACTGATCCGCAAGGAGAGGAAAGACTGAAAAGGTGAGGGACCTCGCAAGAGGGACAGAGCCTTCGAGGCACAAAATGGAGTTCGGTCCATCAGTGCAAAGACAAATGACGTGAAATGCACGCCATTGATGTAGGCCTGTCCGACACGGGATACGTTGATGTGCCTTCGAGAAACCCGAGGGGCTGGCGAGTTCGCTCACTGGTCACTCGGGTTTTTCGGCTTTTTAAGCGCGAAATTAACTAAACGCGAATTCGGGACGCTGTCGCGCAGCAATCTCTTCGCGAACCAGCAACTGTGCCAGTGGAAGATCGTCGGCATGGGTGACGCCAATGCAGCGAGAAGGTGTCGGAAGAACATCAAAGCGCAGCGGTGTGCGGTGCAAGATGCTTCCCACGAATGTCGAGAGCTGAATCTCTGGCTCTGCTGCAAAGTCATGCACCGCGACCGCTTCAGCCATTAGCTCCCACATCTGTGGTCGAAAGCCCCAGAGGTTCATTGAAACAGTCGACTGGGGGTGAAGCACACGTGGCTTGACTCCATCGTCTGCAATAAATCCATCAAGTGTTGCCTGCACGTTTCTACGTTCGTGGATGTCGGTGAGGTGTCCATTCACTACATTGCATGTTCCTCGTGAAACTGGAAGGTCCCCAACGAGTGCACGGTCGAGTTGAAAACCAATGAGACAGTTATTGGTTGAATCTTTCAGGTGCCTACCAAGTGTTGCGAATGATTCTCGACCATAAACATCGTCAGCATTTGAAATGCCAAATGGTTTCGAAACATCAATCACCGATCTCGCGGTGAGCACCGCATCAACAGTTCCACGAATTTCTTTTTGAATTACGAATGAAATCTTGTGACCCTTGGGCCAGAACTTTGCGACGTGGTCCATGATTGATGGTCCAGTTTCTGCGTTAACGACAAAGACAATGTCGTCAAATCCCGCGGCGAAAGCGTCTGAGCCAATGAGGTCAATAACGGCTTCACCGTGCATGCCAATAGGGGCAAGTTGCTTGGTGCCACCGTAGCGACGGGCCCTGCCCGCAGCCAAAATAACGAGAGCTGGACTATTCATTACGCCCACTTCATAACTGCTGAGGCCCACGTCATCCCAGCACCAAAGCCAGTCATGAGTGCGTATTCGCCAGATTTCACACGACCATTCTTAAGTGCGTCGTAGTAGGCAAGCGGGATTGATGCACTTGAAGTATTGCCGTAGCGGTCAAGTGTGATGACTGCGCGGTCCATATCAATACCGAGGCGCTGGGTAACGGCTTGAATAATGCGGATGTTTGCCTGGTGAGGAACTACGAGACTGATCTGGTCAGCTGTTACTCCAGCAAGGGCCATTGCTTTTTCTGCGGAGTCAACAACCACTCGAACAGCACGGCGAAAGACTTCTGGTCCGTCCATGTAGAAGTACCCGCCGTGCGGGGCAGTCAGAATGTCCGCAGATGATCCATCTGATCCAAGTACGAAGGAAAGAATTTCATTAACATTTTCGTCGTATTCAAGCACTGCTGCACCGCCACCGTCGCCAAGAAGGACTGCTGTATTGCGGTCACTCCAATCAACCCAGCCCGATAGGTGCTCAGCACCAATCAGTAGCACTCGCTTGGCTCCAGTTTCGAGCAGGCCCTGGGCCGTGCGAACGCCGTACATGAATCCACTACAAGCTGCGTTTAGGTCCATAGACATGCAGGTCATACCAAGGTCGTTAGCGATCATTGGCGCGGTGGCTGGGGCCATGCGCTCTGGGGTGGTGGTGGCGAGAATGAGCACGTCAATGTCGCTGGGGCTTACGCCAGCGTCCTTCATTGCTTCAGTTCCAGCAAGAACGGCGAGTTCACGAGTTGAGCTGCCAATACGGCGCTCGCGAATCCCAGTTCGCTCGCTAATCCACTCGTCAGAAGTGTCGAGGGTCTTAGAGAGGTCGTCGTTGGTCACAATGTTTTCTGGAAGACCAATACCCCAGCCAGTAAAGCGAACACCCATTAGAGACCTCTTTTCCTAGATGAAAGTCTAGGCCTCAGGCTTGGCAGAATTGGGAGCCTTCAATACCTGCAAAGTCAGGCGTGCAATGGCAATTTTACGGTCTCTTTCGTCGGTAAGGTCAATGTTCCATACGTGGACACTTCTTCCAGTTCGAATAGGAGTTGCCGTTGCCGTTAGCGTGCCCTTGGTCATTGATCGAAGGTGTGAGATGTTGAGTTCTGTTCCTACAACAATGAACTCTGGACCAACAGTTGTAGCGCCACCAATTGAGCCGGCGCTTTCTGCCATGAGTGCAGAAACGCCTCCATGCAGAATTCCATAGGGTTGATGAACACGTGGGCTCACTTCAACTCGACAGACAACTTTTTCAGGGCTCGCGTGGATGATTTCAATCCCCAATTGGTCATGCACATTCATTTGCTGGGGGATGTGATCAGTCATATAGACAGTCTAGAAGTTGGCCTGTAGCCTCATTAGATGACCAGGCGCGTAGACCTCAGAAGCGATACCGTGACTCAGCCCACCCAGGCCATGCGTGACGCAATGGCCAATGCGGCTGTTGGTGACGACGGCTCGGGTGAAGACCCCACTATTAACGAACTTGAAGCACGCTACGCGAAGATTGTCGGAAAAGAAGCTGCAGTTTTTGTTCCTTCCGGCGTGATGGCGAATCAAATTGCAATACGAGTTAACACCAGGCCAGGTGACGTCATCATTGCTGGACGCGATCAGCACGTTGTTAGCTTCGAGCTTGGAGCTGCGGCGCGAAATTCTGGCGTGCAGTTTGCAACCGTTGACGACTCAACTGGTCAACTGAATGTAGACGACGTGCTTTCGATCATCGACGCCGAAGCAGATCACCAGCCTCACATTGCAATGGTGTCGGTAGAAAATACTCACATGCCATCTGGTGGAACTCCGTGGAACGTGCGTGACCTCGTCGCACTCAAATCAGCAATTGGAAATCTTCCCCTTCACCTTGATGGCGCTCGACTTTTTAACGCTGTTGTCGCAACTGGAACATCTGCAAAAGAATTCGCAGCACCAGCCAATACCGTTATGACGTGCATGTCGAAGGGGCTCTGCGCCCCAGTTGGTTCACTACTCGCAGGATCTTCTATTGACATGAACACTGCACGCATTGAGCGCAAGCGACTCGGTGGTGCAATGCGCCAAGCAGGGATCTTGGCCGCTGCGGGACTCGTCGCACTCGACACAATGATTGAGCGTCTGAGTGAAGACCACGCACGTGCGAAACAACTAGCAACTCTTTTTGCACAATCATTTCCAGAATCGAACTACGATCCAGCAATCTGTCTGACAAACATTGTTGCGTTTAACCATCCGCAGGCTCGACAAATTATTGGTGAACTAGACCAACTGGGTGTTGTTGGTGGCACGATTGGTCCACGTCGCGTTCGTTTTGTAACGCACGCTGGCATAAGTGACGATGACGTTACATTCGTTGCTGAAGTGCTCAAGAATTTCAAGCCTTCGTAGCGAATTCCTTGTTGTACAAGGGTTCACGACAAGTTCATCTTTTCGCACTGGTGCTCATCAGGATAAACGGGTAGCCTTGGAGGGTCTCTAAAGGCCTTTCTATGACTGAAATTCTCCACCTCTCAACGTTTCTGCGCCGAGCTATCTATGACTCGAACGGCGAGCGAATCGGACGCGTCCAAGACCTGGTCGCGCGACTCGGCAATGATGCACACCCACCAATCGTTGGCGCAGTAATTCGGATTGAAGGTCGTGACCTTTTTGTTCCGATAAAAAAAATTGGTGGACTTCGCGAAGGAAAAATGACCTTTGAAGGAAAGCGACTCGACCTTCGTAGGTTCGAGCGCCGCCCCGGCGAACTGTTACTCGCCGAAGACCTACTTTCGCGTCACCTCATTAACTTGGTGCGTGGCCGTCTCATTATCGCTAACGAAATAGAAATTGCTGAAATGGAAGGTAAGTGGGAAGTTGTTGGTGTTGACCCAGGACGCCGTCCGTTCTTTCGACGTATTCTTGGCACCAACCTCGGTCAGCGCATTGAAGCTGACGCCATTGTTGACTTCGCGTCGATTGAACCATTCGTTGGACACGTTCCTTCAGCTCGACTTCGCATCCCGTACCGCAAGCTCGCAAAACTTCACCCCGCACAAATTGCTGACCTCGTTGAACAAGCAAGTCACGAAGAGGGTGAAGAGATTATTGAAGCAGTTGGACTCGACCGTGAACTCGAAGCCGACGTCTTCGAAGAGCTCGACACCGAGCACCAGTTGGAGTTCCTAGAAGACCGCACCGATGTTGATGCGGCCCGACTGTTATCTCGCATGGAGCCAGATAACGCTGCAGACCTCATTAACGAAATTGACCAGGACCGTCGACTCACCATCCTTGAGTCGCTACCTGCTGATCAGCAGTCCAAGGTAAGACACCTTCTTTCCTACAACGCAGACACCGCTGGTGGGCTAATGAACCCGGACTTTGTTTCAGTGAGCGCAACTTCAACGATTGCAGAAGCACTCGACGCTGTTCGTAGTTCTAACGTTCCCGGTGAGTCGCTGCACGTCGTGTTTGTTTTGGATGAAAATGGACAACCAATTGGTGCTTCTTCACTAGCTCCACTCGTTCGCGCTCGTGACACTGACCTGGCGCTCAGTGTTGCTCGCACACAATTAACGCACGTGCACCCCGAATGGGACATGCACCGCGTTGCTCGAAAGATGAGTGACTTCAATCTGACTGTCTTGCCGGTGCTTGATGCAGAGCACGGAAAGATGATTGGTGTAGTAACGGTTGACGACCTGCTCGAAGAGCTCCTCCCTCAGGGATGGCGCCGCGAGTTTGGAATGACTGCGGTGGAGGAATAATGAACCGCTTTATTTTTCGTCTCGTTCAAAGGGGGCCTTTCTGAAACCCCCCAGTTGTGACCGTCAGGTCACCTCAATTACTACGCAACTTCGCATAATTCCACTGACAGCGCTCTAGTCCTGTCCTGGTTTCTGCGTGGTTGTTCGCAAACCACACAGAGACGAGAGGAGGTGGAGCGTGAGCGAGCAGCACAAGGAACAGAAGATCAGCGGTGCCTTTGGCACTATTTCAGAAAACGATGTAACAAGCCGCAAGGGACTTCGCGCGCGCTTCCTTACGTTGATGGCCATTATTGGCCCCGGCCTCATTGTGATGGTCGGAGACAACGACGCCGGTGGCGTCTCCACCTACGCCCAAGCGGGTCAAAATTTCGGGTACACACTCTTGTGGGTACTACCTCTACTCATTCCTGTTCTCATCATCAACCAAGAGATGGTCGCACGTCTCGGTGCAGTCACTGGTGTTGGCCATGGTCGACTTATTCGTGAACGCATTGGTCGCACTTGGGGCACTGTTTCCATTGGTTCAATTCTTCTTCTTAATTTCCTCATCATCATTACTGAGTTCATTGGAATCTCACTCTCTATGGATTACTTCGGTGTGAGTCCTTACATTTCTGTGCCGGCTGCAGTAATTCTTCTCTTCGTAGTAACGGCGTCTGGTTCATTTGCGCGCTGGGAACGCTTCATGATGCTCTTTGTTGCGGTCAATCTTTTCGTTGTGCCGCTGGTGCTTCTTTCAAAGCCTCACTACGCAAGTGCCATTCATCACTCGATTGTTCCTGGAATTCGTGGTGGGGCATCATCGAGCGCTGTACTACTCATCATTTCAATTATTGGAACCACAGTTGCCCCCTGGCAGCTCTACTTTCAGCAGTCAAACATTGTTGACAAAAAGATCACGCCGCGATGGCTTAACTACGAACGTGTCGACACGGTGCTTGGATCATTCATTGTGGTCATTGGCGCATCAGCATTAATGGCCGCTAGCGCTGCAGGACTTTCACATCACGGTGGCGTTAGTTCGTTTACGAACGCCCTTGGAGTTGCTAAGGGATTCTCACAACATGTCGGACATGGAACTGGAGCGCTCTTTGCGATTCTGCTCCTTAACGCATCAGTGATTGGCGCAGCCGCAGTGACGTTAGCTAGTTCGTACGCACTTTCTGATCTCTCTGGTTCTCGCCAGTCACTTAACGCACGACTACGTGACGCTAAGGGATTCTTCGGTGCCTTTGCGGGGCTACTCACAGTCGCTGGAATTGTGACACTGATTCCAGGTGCACCACTTGGCATCATCACTCTCGCGGTACAGGCAATGTGTGGACTGATGCTGCCGAGTACGACAATCTTTGTTCTACTTCTCTGCAACGACCGAGAGATTCTTGGTCCGTGGGTTAACTCAAAGTGGTTGAACGCAGTCGCTGCGACCATTGTCACTGTGCTCGTTGTCTTGTCGATAACGATGATGGTTTCGACACTCTTCACGGGAATCAACGTAATCAAGCTGCTCAGCGTCTTGTCAGTGATTGCTGGGGCGGGACTAGTGATTGGACTGCCTATTGGGCTACTTCGCTCGCCACCGAAGATTAAGTACGACGTAAATAAGCGTGACTGGCGTACCCCTCGACTTACCTTGCTGGCCCCTGTGCCAAAAACTAGGTCTCGCAAACTTCTGCTGCGCTGCGTGGGAGCGTATCTATTAGTTGCGGGAGTGCTTTTGGTGGTGCGAATCATTCAACTCGCTACGTCCTAACATTGTCCTATGTCGTATAACAAATCAATAGCAATTATCCATGCGCATCCAGATGACGAGGCACTCTTCACCGCGGGTGTTTCATCTCACTACGCCGAACTTGGATTTGACCTAACGCTAATTACCTGCACCAATGGATCTCTAGGCCGTGACGACCAGGGACGCGAAGGTAATCACCCAGAACACAACACCGAGTGGACAATTGCTACGCGTGCCGCCGAACTCGAAAAGTCTGCAAAGTTAGTTGGCTTTAACCGTGTCTTTAACCTAGGTTACGACGACTCGGGGCTCCCTGAGTGGGAACAGTTCAAAAATCCAAAAGCTTTTGTTAATGCCGACTTCGAAGAAGCATCGCATAAAATGGGCGCGATTATTGATGAAGTACAGGCAATGGTTCTCATTACATACGACGAGAATGGCTTCTACGGACACCCAGATCACATCATGGCGAATCGAGTCACTGGCCGCGCTGCATATATCGCAATGTGCCCACAACGTATTTACTATCCAGTGATGCCACAGCGCATTATGGAAGAGTTCTTGCCAGCAGCCAAGGCCAAGGGAATTGAGCTTCCTGAGTGGATTCTTCGCGCAGTGACAGATACACCGGATGAGTTTGTTGACTCCACAATGGACGTTCGTAAATTTGCAAAAATCAAACAGCAGGCGATCCTTACTCATGCGTCACAGATTGACAACAGTGACATTGCGAACATGGACGAAGAACTCTTTACGTTATTATTTGGCACTGAGTACTACCACCGTGCTTGGACGCGGTTCCCAACTGATCAAGATGCAACCGATTTCTTTGGAGGAATGCCCGTTGAGTAACTTGACCTTTCTAGCGGTGCACGCGCATCCAGATGATGAAGCCAGCTCTACTGGTGGCGTCTACCCGCTACTTCACGACCAAGGGATTCGAACAGTGCTTGTTACGTGCACCAATGGAGAATGTGGTGACGCACTTGATGGCGCCAAGCCTGACGCTGACCACCACGATGGGGACGCAGTTGCAGAGATTCGCAGAGTCGAGCTCGATAACGCAGTAAAGATTCTCGGCATTGACCGGCTTGTGCGTCTTGGATACCGCGACTCAGGAATGATGGGGTGGCCACAAAACACTGATCCAGACAGTTTTTGGGCAGCTGACGTGAACGATGCGGCAAAGCGACTCGCTGTCGTCATTATGGAAGAGCGTCCGCAGGTCATTGTTACGTACAACGAAATTGGTTTCTACGGACACCCTGACCACATTCAGGCGAACCGAATTACTCTTGCGGCATTAGAGCTGATTGACTACGAACCAACGCTGTATTACAACGCAGTCCCAGACTCAGTGATGGCAATCTACCGTGCACGATGGGAAGAAGAAGATCGCCTGAAGCGTGAAGAAGACGAGAAGAAGGGGATTGTACGTGCCCCCGAGCCTGAGCCTGAAGAACCGCTCAACATGGGTACACCGGACGACAAGATAGGAGCGAGAGTCGACGTTTCAACTGCGAACTCTCGTAAGTTTGACGCACTCGCAGCACACGCTTCACAGATCTCTGATTCTTTCTGGATGAAGATGGGTAAAGAGCAGTTCATGCAGGTAATGGTCAACGAATGGTTCTTTCGCGTTACAAATCCAAACGGCCTTGATGGCTGCGTTGATGACATTTTTGCTGGGTACCGGTAGATCCACGACAGTTGTGTACTGAGGAGATTTTGTATTACAAATTGTGATACAATTAGTCATGGTGAAAAGTCAAGGAATAGCAGTATCAGTAAGGCTCGATAGCGATGCACTTCGAGCTCTCAAAATTCTCGAATCCACAGGGATGACACGCTCGGAAGCAATTCGCGCATCACTATTAGAAGCCGCATTGAAGAAGAGGCACCACGACCAAATACGCCTGGAAGTTGCAGCAGTTGCTGCTGACGAAGATGATCGACGAGAGATGTTAGAGATCGCACAGTTCATGAGCACACTTCATGAATAGGGGCGATGTGTTCGAGTTCCGCATTCAAAAGTCAAAAGGCCACGAGCAAAGTGGCGTTCGACTAGGTGTTGTGGTCCAGTCTGACTTAATGAACAAACTCTCTACCGTTCTTGTTGCACCAACGTCTAAGAGCGCACGCGCAGCGTCGTTCCGCCCTCTTATTACTATCGGAGGCGAAGAAACAAAAGTTCTCGTCGAGCAAATTGCTGTTGCTGATTCACAAAGACTCGGCAAAAAGGTAGGAAGTCTTAGCTCTGAGGAACTCTGGAGTTTGGACGATGCAATCTCACTTGTGATGGGTCTCGGGTAAAAAATAAATAAGAAATGGTTGCTCTAAGAATTTCATAAGTGCTGTGATACTTATTTTTCTTTTATGCACATTTAATTAGCGTTACATGTTGGACTCCTAGCTTTGTAGGCATAGAGAAAGGAGATCAAATGACACACGTAATCGTTTTCGCACTCCCACTTACATTTTTCATTGGCGTAGGAGTATTTATACACAACCTAAGTAAGTTTGTAATTCAGAAGTAAATAAAAATGGCCCCCAGGGAAATCCCTGGGGGCCATTTTTTATTGTTCTTAGTATCGGTAAGTGTCTGACTTGTAAGGACCTTCAACTGCAACACCAATGTAATCAGCCTGCTGCTTTGAAAGCTCAGTGAGCTTCACACCAAGTGCGTCAAGGTGAAGTCGAGCAACCTTTTCGTCGAGGTGCTTAGGTAGTACGTAGACCTTCTTCTCGTAGTTCTTAACGTTCATGAATAGTTCCATCTGAGCCATTACCTGGTTCGTGAATGAGTTACTCATTACGAATGATGGGTGACCAGTTGCGTTTCCAAGGTTAAGAAGACGTCCTTCTGAAAGAAGAATGATTGCTCGCCCGTTTGGAAGGATCCACTTGTCAACCTGTGGCTTAATGGTTTCGCGCTTTACGCCAGCGAGGTTAGTAAGACCAGCAATGTCGATTTCATTGTCAAAGTGACCAATGTTTCCGAGGATTGCCTGGTGCTTCATCGCCAGAATGTGCTCAACGGTAACGATGTCCTTGTTACCAGTTGCGGTGATGATGATGTCAGCGTAGGGAAGTGCTTCTTCGAGTGTCGTCACCTGGAAACCGTCCATGGCTGCTTGCAAGGCACAGATGGGGTCGATCTCAGTAACGATTACTCGTGCACCCTGTCCGCGTAGTGATTCAGCAGAACCCTTACCAACGTCTCCGTAACCACAAACAACTGCAACTTTTCCACCAATGAGTGTGTCGGTTGCACGGTTGATGCCGTCAATGAGTGAGTGGCGGCATCCGTACTTGTTGTCGAACTTCGACTTAGTAACAGCGTCGTTTACGTTGATTGCTGGAAACAGCAATGTTCCCGCGCGCTCCATTTCGTAAAGGCGCATTACACCCGTTGTTGTTTCTTCTGAAACACCAATGATGTCTTGTGCCATTGGAGCGAAAAACTTCTCGCCAGATGAAACAATCTTGTTGAGGAGCTGCAAGATAATGCGGTATTCCTCAGAGTCAGCAGTTTCTGGTGAAGGAACGCCACCAGCAAGCTCGAACTCACGACCCTTGTGGATGAGCAGCGTTGCATCTCCTCCGTCGTCAAGAATCATGTTCGGTCCAGCATGTCCCGGCCAGCGAAGCATCATTTCTGTGCACCACCAATACTCTTCGAGTGTTTCGCCCTTCCAGGCGTAGACAGAAACACCCTGTGGGTTCTCAGGCGTGCCGTTAGGCCCAACAACAACTGCAGCAGCAGCGTGGTCTTGGGTTGAGAAGATATTGCAACTTACCCAGCGAACGTCAGCGCCAAGAGCTACGAGTGTCTCAATGAGCACTGCAGTCTGGATTGTCATGTGAAGCGACCCCGCAACGCGAGCGCCCTTCAATGGCTTAGATGCTCCGAACTCTTTACGCATTGCCATGAGGCCCGGCATCTCGTGTTCAGCGAGGGTGATTTCCGCGCGACCGTAGTCGGCGAGTGAAAGGTCAGCAACTTTGAAGTCAAGGGTGCTAGAGGTCATTTTTCTCCTAGAGATTTTGAAGTGAACTACTAGGCGCCGACCTCTGCCGATACGCCTGCATAAATGTTAGCGGCTATGCGTTAACTCGGAACTCCACTACGTCACCATCACGCATGACATAGTCCTTACCTTCAATGCGGGCTTTGCCTGCGGCTCTAACCGCGACCATTGTCCCAGCGTCCATAAGGTCGCTAAAGGCCACAACTTCTGCCTTAATAAAGTGCTTCTGGAAGTCAGTATGGATCACGCCAGCAGCCTCAGGAGCCGTGGCGCCAACAGGAATTGTCCATGCCCTAGTCTCTTTTGGGCCTGCAGTTAAGAAAGTCTGAAGGCCGAGTGTCGAGAAACCCACACGGCTGAGTTGAGAGAGACCTGACTCGGTTTGTCCAAATGACTCAAGAAGTTCCAAGGCCTCTTCTTCATCGAGCCCAGAGAGCTCCGCTTCAAGTTTTGCGCACAGAACAATTGCTGGTGCAGGTGCCACAGAGGAAATAAGTTCATTACGTCTGGACTCGTTGCCCATAGTTTCTTCGTCAACGTTGAAAACGTAGATGAAAGGTTTGTCGGTGAGTAGGTGAACGTCAGCGAGGAACGATCTATCGAGTTTTTCAACTTTAGAAATCACTTTCCCATCATTTAGCGCAGCACGAGCTTTTTCAAGTTCAGCAAGTTTTGCAACCGTGTCACCTACATTTCGCTTCGCATCTTTCTCGACACGATTCATGACCTTTTCTAGCGTCTGTAGGTCCGCGAGAATTAGCTCGGTCTCGATAGTTGCAACGTCACTCGCTGGGTCGATCTTTCCATCAACGTGCACTACGTCATCATCAATGAATGCACGTACGACTTCACAGATGGCGTCAGATTCACGAATTGAGGCGAGGAACTGATTTCCTAGCCCTTCTCCTTCTGACGCACCCTTGACAATTCCAGCGATGTCAACGAAGGTAACAGCAGCGGGCAGGATCTTTTCTGAGCCAAAGACTTCAGCAAGTTTGGCAAGGCGACTATCTGGAACTGAGACTATTCCGGTGTTTGGCTCAATGGTAGCGAAGGGGTAATTGGCCGCCAAAACATTGTTATTTGTTAGGGCATTGAAAAGTGTTGATTTTCCAACGTTTGGTAGTCCGACGATGCCAATTGAGAGTCCCATAAGAATTTCAAGGCTACTGCAAAAAACATCTTCCTCTTATATCAGTCTTAAATAAGGAATGTATTGTTTTACGTAACAAGGAGATGAGATGCAAAAGTCAAAAGCAATATTTTCATGGTCCGTAACTGGATTGCTAACACTACTCATGGTCGCTTCAGTTGGCGCCATGACTATTAAGTCAGCCCCTAGCTCGCCACTTGGCGCCACTCAGACAACAGTGAGTTCAGGTGCTGCTACTACAGCCCCAGTTCCAAGTCCAAACACAACAAATGCACGCACTGCTTCAGATGATGGAGTTACAACAACTTCAACAACTTCAACAACTTCGCCATCACTAACTACCGTTCCAGCGGGGAGCGTCATAGTTCCTGCTTCAGCTCGCCACGAAGGTAGCGAAGGTAATGAGGAGAATGAATCGCACTCACCTGCTGCAGGGGTTGTTCCAGGATCAACATCTGCCTCTTTTGGCGGGGATGATGGCTCAGGCGACAACTAATTATTTGGTCTCACCGTAGCCACATGCATTCTGCATTTAGGTGAGTAAGCCTCTATAGTTTTCACATGATTCTCGAGCCAGCCGTTACCGGAACAGTTTCTTTTGGTGAATACAAAACGTGGTACCGAATAACTGGGGACCTCACCTCTAGTGCAACTCCACTAGTAGTTCTGCACGGTGGACCGGGATGTTCACATGATTATGTGCTTCCAATCGCTAACGTCGCCAACAGTGGCCGTGCGGTTGTGCACTATGACCAACTTGGCGCGGGAAGATCAACCTTGCTTCCTGAAAAGGGAGCTGACTTCTTTAGCGTTGAGCTCTACCTCGCTGAACTAAACAATTTGCTCATGCACTTTGGCATTGAAGATGACTATTACATTCTCGGACAGTCGTGGGGCGCAATGCTTGGTGCGGAGCACGCCGTGCTTCGCCCGCAGGGTTTGAAAGGACTCATTCTGTCTAACGGTCTTGCATCTGCTGCAACATGGGCGAGTGAAGCAAAGCGTCTGGTTGGAGAAATGCCAGCGAAACATCGCGACGTGCTTGAACATGCTTTAAGCACCGGTGACTTCACTAGCGACGCATTCAAAGTTGCTGAAGGCGCTTATTACGACGAGCACGTTTGTCGTTTAACACCGAGGCCGAGAGAGTACGACGTCACTACTGAGTACATGGACGCTGATGGCACGGTGTACGCCACCATGTGGGGGCCGAGTGAATTCGCACCAACAGGGTCACTCGTTAGCTGGAGCATTGTTGAGCGGTTACAGCAAATTACTGCTCCGACACTGGTTATTTCTGGTCGCCATGATGAAGCAACGCCTCTTGTTCAGAAAGAATTCACCGACAACATCTCGCATGCTGAGCAATTAATTCTCGAGAACTCGAGTCACATGCCATTCTTTGAAGAGCCGGAGCTCTACATTCAGGCAGTTAACGCGTTCTTACAGAAGTGCGAATCTAATTAAGTAGTGAAATGTAGTAGTCCTCGGCCTGTGCGAGGTCTTTAATTACTTGTGAGAGTTCAGCGCTTAACTTCTTTTGTTCTTCGACGTCTGCACTCGACATGATCTTTTCATTCAGAGATGTGCGACGACGCTCTAACTTGGTGACTTGTTTTTCTGCGTCGCGAAGTACCCGGCCATTAGTAGGGGCTTTTTCGGGTTCTTGCGTGTCGCCGAGGTTTGTGCTGGTGATCACACCTGCAGCTCTCGCAATCCAGGCGTCAATGCCGCCAGGAATGTCTGCAATTGAGCCGTCTGCGTGAACTTCTAACAATCGGTCAGTAGTTCTACTTAAGAACGTTCGGTCGTGCGAAACAACAATGAGTGTCCCAGGCCACTGCGCCAGAAACTCTTCAATTAAACGAATTGTCTCGAGGTCCAGGTCGTTTGTAGGTTCGTCGAGAAACAGAACATTGGGCTTAAGCGTGAGCGCCAGAAGCAGTTGCAGTCGTCTGCGCTCGCCACCAGAAAGGTCACGGGCCTTGGTCTTACACAGTGCACCCGAGAACCAGAAACTCTTCATGATGGCGATGTCTTCAGGCGATCCAGGAATCCCACGTGGACCAGCAACAAGTTCTTGCACCGTGGCTTCAAGATTGAAGTTGTCAGACCCTTGTTCAAAGTATGAAGTCGCGACTGTTGATCCGTGCTTAACAGTTCCAATCGACGGCTCACTGCGAAGCGCTAGCAAGTTTACGAATGTTGATTTACCTGCACCGTTGGGACCAACAATGCCAATTCGGTCCCCGGGACCGAGTTCAAGATTTATGCCGTTAAGGATTTGTCGACCATTTGGATACGAGAACGAAACATTGTGAGCCTTAATTACGGTCTGTCCAAGGCGGGGAGTATCAACGTTGAATTCAATAGTTCCTTCACGAGCTGCTGCTTCTTTGCCCCCAGCGAGAAGTCGGTTCGCTGCATCAATGCGCGCTTGTGGTTTGGTTGAACGTGCCTTTACACCACGGCGCAACCACGCAAGTTCATGTCGAGCCATGTTCTTTCTGATCTGCTCTGCATTTTGTGCCTGCACTTCACGTTCGGCCTGTGCTTCAAGAAGTGCAGAGTACCCACCAGCGTGAACGTATGTTTTGCCACGGTCAATCTCAATCATTCGTGTGGTGACCTGATCAAGGAGGAAGCGGTCGTGACTCACTAGAACCACAGCACCGGGGAAGCTGGTGATTTTTTGCTCCAACCATTCAATAGCGCTCAGGTCGAGGTGGTTGGTTGGCTCGTCGAGAATAAGTACGTCGTTGTGCTCAGCGAAGATTTTTGCGAGGGCCACACGTTTTAGTTGTCCTCCAGAGAGGTGATCAATCTGTGTGTCGATTGCCTTGGTCATTCCAAGTCGGTCAATTGCGGCGTCAACTTCCCAGCCATCTCCAAGGACTTCACGAACTGTTCCCTTAGGAAGGTCTGGAATTTGATCGAGGTAACCAACGAGTGTGCCCTGGCCAAGGCGAATATTCCCAGAGTCGGGCTTCTGCAGTCCTGCGACAATTTTTAGGAGTGTTGATTTGCCTGCACCGTTGATGCCGACTACACCAATGCGGTCGCCAGTTGAGATGGTGAGTGAAAGGTCTTCAAGGATGGTGCGGTCAAAGCCTTCGAGAGTGACTTTTTGGATGTCTATAAGGATTGCCACGGGACTTACAGGCTACACACCAAAACCACTGGCTTATGGGTGTTGTGCAATGGAGTCGAGAATGGTTGCAACGCGAATCGAATCTCTACTGGGCACAGTCCAACCATTGTTGCCGTCAATCACTCCACTAACGTTTTCAACCATTTCAACAAAAGCGTTGGTGACAGGGAATTCTTCGAGCACATTATTGACTAATAGGGAACTTGCTTCGTTCCAAGTCGTGAAGGATTCACCCGCGCTAGTACTGATCTGTCCGTTGGACCCCTTAACAATGAACTGCTGGTGGCTCGGAAGGGCAAACGAGCTCACCGAGTGCGCAGTGATGGTGTTGTTGATGCGCACATTGAGATCAGCAGTTAGGTCAATACCCGTTGGTCCGATCGTGCGCTCAAGTTGAGTAATTGTGAGATCAGCGGCGCCATTTGTGAGTGCGACCCATGCGTGAGCTTGGTAACAGCCCACATCAAGTAGTGCCCCGCCACCCATTGATGGACTGAGTCGGTAGTTGTCAGTCATCTCAGATGTGAATGTGAAAGCAGTCTCGATGTGCTCGATGATTCCAATTTCCCCACTGGTGACAAGTTCAACTATGCGAGCAAAACGTGGATGCCACCGGCCCCACACTGCTTCAACAAGCATTCGATCATTGTGCGTAGCAACATCAAACATGGTCGAAGTTTGAGTGGCAGTTAGCCCAAGGGGCTTCTCGCAGAGAACATGTTTTCCGGCTTGAAGTGACTTCGTGACCCATTCAATATGTTGACTGTTCGACAAACTGATGTACACGGCATCAACATGGTCGTCGGCCAAAAGGTCGTCGTATGTTGCATGCACTCGCTGCGGCTCAAGTGTTGCTGAGCGCTCTTCATCGCGGCTCGCAACGGCGTAGAGGGTTGCTCCGCGCGATGTGTGAACGGCGGGGGCGAGTCCTCGACTGGCAACAAAGCCAGCACCAAGGAAGCCCCAATTAACGCTCACTCGCTAGCACCGACGAATCGCTGGTATTACTGGCATTGCATTTTGCACGGCTGATTCTTCGGCGGCCTGCATAATCGCGACAACATTGCGAGATTGCAGTGCGTTGACTTCCATTGGGGTTCCATTGTTCAAGTATTCAACAATGGAACGATGGAATTCGTGTGGCTCTAGAGGTTGTAATGGTGCAGTACGTGAGGTTCCGTCACTGTGATGCACGCTAAGTATCGCTGGCAAGTCGGCGACCGCTGGTTCACCAGCTGGGTCCCAGTTTCCAATAATTGCGCCTTCGGTGCCCAGTACATAGAACTTTGGCTTACGTGCAGCAGCAAGGTCTGAATGAACAAACGTTGCTTGCTTACCGGATGTGAATGTCATGGTGACGTGTGCATGGTCTGCATTTGTTATGTGGTCCCAAACGCGCTTGTGGTTTTGACCACTGACGTGAGCAACTTCATCAGGCATGATATTCAGAATCTGATCAATGAGGTGGCTTCCCCAGTCGAAAATTGCTCCACCAGATACTTGGGCGTTCGAGTGCCAGTAATCGCACGGCCGTGAATACCCGCCGACAAAACTGTCGTAGTGGTAAACGTCGCCAATTTCACCGGAGCGAATGATGTTGCGCATTGTGACAAAGTCATCATCAAATCTGCGGTTCTGATACACCACAAGCATGAGGTTTTTTTCTGAAGCAAGCGAGATCAGTTCATCGCATTGATCAGCAGTGAGCGCCATTGGCTTTTCAAGGACAACATGAATGCCTCGCAGTAATGATTCTTTGGCCCACTCATAGTGACTATTCGGGGGAGTGGAAATAACAACAAGATCAAGAAGCCCAGAATCGAGCATTTCACTTGCATTGCTGAATGCGGTTGCCTGTGGGGCAAGTTCCAGCGCTGCCTCGACACGCTCTGGATTGGTGTCGCACACAGCCAAAAGCTCGAGACCGACTGTATTTTGGACTGCTTGGTTGTGCTCATGTCCGATTGCACCATATGCAAGTAGACCTACGCGAATAGTGCTTTTAGCCATAAAAGATGAGTTTATTTGTTTTTACAGAATTGGAAACGCAAGCAGGTAACAACAAAGTCACAACTTGAGGAACATACGTTTTTCACCTTGAATGCGCTCCAGTAGCCTTTAGATAGATGTTGCATCATCATTAGCTCCCGTAGCTCAGGGGATAGAGCATCGGTTTCCTAAACCGTGAGCGCAGGTTCGAATCCTGCCGGGGGCACCAAATAGAACTGACGTAGCGTATGGCTATGGCGAATGGGATAACACTTAATTTCATACTCGCCATATTCTTTGGACTTCTTACTGCGGGAGTAAATGCAGTGGCAGTTATTACCCAGCACATTGCGAGTAATCGATTGCAGGGTTCAGGTCGTGGCGCACGTGTTGTTATTGATTTAATCAAGCAACCACTTTGGTGGATTGGGTGGATTGCGCTTTTTGGATCGTTACTATTTCAGGCGCTGGCACTTAACTTTGGACCTGTTGGATTAGTGCAGCCGCTACTCATCAGTGAGCTAATGCTCGCTCTACTTATACGGAGGCTCTGGTTTCATCAGAATCTTCAAAAGACAACGGTTGCCTCCTCATTTTTTGTGACCATATTTCTAGTCATGTTCATTGTTCTGGCGACTCCGTCAAGTGGTGACGGTAAAACGACATCTTCAACATGGCTCTATTTATTGCTGTCGTGCTCAATTGTGATTGCAGCACTTGTTCTTGGTGGTCAGCGAGGAAGCGCGCGACGAAGAGCGGGATTTTTCGGAACGGCTACGGCAATCTCGTGGGCCTTAAACGCTGTCCTTATAAAGGAACTTACCAACAGCGTTGGTTTGCATGGATACCTTGGTTCATTGACACATTGGCCGGTCTATGCATTTATCGTGTGTGGCGCTGTTGGACTCTACTGTGAGCAAGTTGCGCTCTACATTGGCCCGCTCAGTGTCTCTCAACCCTGCATTGTGATTATTGATCCACTGGTCAGTGTCGTGTTCGGAGTAGTTGTCTTCGGCGAACATTGGCATGGTGGCACAACGCGACTCATTAGTGGAATCGTGTTGCTAATTGCCATATCAATTAGTTCGTGGTTCCTGATTGAATCAACTCCAGAAACTATGTCTCCTACAAGTAGCGCTGCTTAAGCCTCTTGCTTTTCAACATCCTTGCGGTGAAGCACATAGGTCGCTGCGAAACTGAGCACTAATGCTGCGAGCACACCAAGGTTTGCGTACGCCCAGGCTCCAGACTTTCCACCAAGCCCGAGAGGCTTAAGTAGGTATCCCTGCCACGTGAGCCACGAAGCAGAAGAGTTTGTTACAAGTCCCCAGCCAATGAAGCTGCAAATAATGGTTGTAATGATTGGTGTTACTCGAACATCGCCGTATCGTCCAGTGGTGCTAAAGAGATCAGCCTCTGCATAGTCCTTTCTACGCAGTGCCATGTCCGCTAGAAATACTCCACACCACGCAGCAATTAGAACACCCACAGTTATTAGGAAACCTTCGAATTGGTACAGGAAGTTACCTGAGACAAAAACAATGTAGATAGTTCCAAGCACCATGATTGTTCCGTCAACACCAGCTGCCGCAAAACGAGGAATCTTTATTCCAGCCGCGAGCATTGACAGTCCAGAAGAGTAAATGTCTAGAACCGCTCCACCAACGAGTCCGAGAATCGCGACGATGGCAAAAGGCACCAGGAACCACGTTGGCAGCAGCGTTGCTAATGCACCAACTGGGTCAGCACCAACTGCAGTACTCAGTTTGCTCGATGATCCAGCAAGCAGGAGTCCAAAGAACAAAAGAATTATTGGTGCGACTGATGCACCGAATGTTGTCCAGCCCACAACTCCACGAGTTGACGCCTTGCGCGGCAGGTAGCGCGAGTAGTCCGCTGCAGCGTTCACCCATCCGAGGCCGAACCCAGTCATAACGAATACGAGTCCACCAATAAGGGCCTGTGCTGAGCCACTGTGGATGTGCGAAACGCTGTGCCAACTGATGTGCTTGAAGGTGAGGGCAATAAAGACCACTGTTAGAACTCCAGTCACAACAGTGATGATTGCCTGCATGCGCATAATTAGGTCAAAGCCCATTACACCACCAGCAATGATGAGTGAAGCGATCACAATCATCGCAACAATTTTTACGCCCGTTCCGCCACCCCAGCCAATGCGTGTGAAGACAGTTGATGTTGCCAGAACCGCAATGACGGTAAGTGCTGTCTCCCAGCCAACGGTGAGTAACCAAGAAATTGCAGAAGGAAGTCGATTCCCTCTCACCCCATAAGCAGCTCGGCTGAGCACCATTGTTGGCGCGGAGCCCTTCTTTCCAGCTGTTGCAATAACGCCACAAAGCCAGAAGCTGAAGACTATGCCAATGATGCCAACAATGATTGCTTGCCAGAATGAGATGCCAAATCCAAGGACATATGTTCCATAGCTAAGACCAAGAACTGATATGTTTGCTCCAAACCATGGCCAAAAGAGTTCACGAGGTTGTCCCTTGCGCTCACTCTCGTTGATGGTGTTAATCCCATTTTCTTCAATACGAAGGACGGAGGAATCTGTTCCAAGAATGTTGTCAATGCCGTTGCTCATAGCTCTCCTATAAAGGTTCTGGATGTACTGCTTTTGAGACTACATAATCCTTGCACAAGGACCCTCCAAATTGCGCACATTCACTAGAGAAGTTATGTCGCTAGTAAGTTTTGAAGTGATGAGTACAAGCACGGAATTATCTCGTTCATACGGTGCATTAGTAGGGCTCGCAATAGGCGACGCCCTCGGGATGCCAACTCAGTCGCTTAGCTATGAAGTAATTCGAGAACAATTTCACAAGGTAAAAACATTTAATGACCCATCACCGCAGCACCCCTACGCAGCGGGGCTAAAGGCCGGAATGGTTACTGACGACACCGAACAGTCGTTACTAGTTGCCTCGCTCCTCACATCGAAGAATGGTGTGTTCGATCAACGTGAATTTGCCAAGCAACTCATTTCGTGGGAAGAGTCAATTCGTGATCGTGGCTTACTCGACTTACTCGGCCCATCAACAAAAGCGGCACTAACAAATTTGCAGGCTGGAATGGACCCGGCATTCACTGGTCGAGAGGGAACAACAAATGGTGCAGCAATGCGAATAGCGCCGGTTGGGATTATCTGTCCAAGTACTGACATCGACAGACTGGTTAATAAGGTCATAGAAGTCAGCATGCTCACTCACAACACATCAAGTGCGCTCGGTGCCGCAGCTGCAGTAGCTGGCATCATCAGCGGGTCTATTGATTCGTTAGCCCCAACCGATGCGGTGGCTTTAGGCATTGAAGCTGCAGAGCGAGCTGCAATGCATGGATTTCAAGATGGCGGGGACATTGTTGCGAGAATCAAAAGGGCAGTGGTCATTGCGTCATCAGGTGACGACGAACAGTTACGTAAAGAGATTGGCACTTCTGTTAATGCCACCCAGTCTGTTCCATGTGCGATTGGGCTATTCGTGATGTACCAGAGTAATCCGTGGGAAGGATGCTGCATCGCGGCATCAATTGGCGACGACACTGACACCATTGCAGCCATTGCTGGTGCGATGCTTGGTGCTTCATGTGGTCCTGATGGATTTCCAGGAAACGCAATAAATACCGTTGAAACAATAAACAGTCTCAATCTTCGAGGTGTGGCGCAGGACCTTCTGGCGCTTCGTCACTAAGGTAAATAAGAAATGACTACTTCGCCACGACTATTTGATCTCGACACTGTGATGCTCGATGTGGTGGCGATGATTGACACACTCCCAACACGTGGAAATGATGCTGAAGTTTTACAGCGTTTAGTAACACCAGGCGGTGGGTTCAACGTCATGTCTGCAGCCAGGCGCCAGGGGATGGAAGTTACTTACGCTGGCCAGCTCGGTAATGGTCCGTTCGCTGAAATTGCCAAGAAGGCACTTCTCGCTGAAGGAATTCAAATTTCAGTTCCAACAAATAACTCGCAAGATCTCGGTCTTTGTTTTGTGCTGGTTGAAAAAGGGGGAGAGCGAACTTTTGTTACTTCACCAGGTGCGGAAGGTGCGCTAACTCTTAAAGACTTATCAGTAATTGATGTGAAGCCAGGGGACTACGTCTTTGTTTCTGGTTATAACTTCGTCTATCCAGAAATCTGTGCAACATCGGCGACTTGGCTACATGGGATTTCTCAGGATGCTGTAGTTATCTTTGATCCAGGTCCACGTGGTTCAGATATTCCAGTTGAAGTTTCAGATGCCCTTATTGCCAGGAGTAATTGGTTGGTGTGCAACGAACCTGAAGCGATTGCACTTACCAAAACAAAATCGCTTGATGATGCACTCGTAAAGCTTTCAGAGTTCAAAGTTCAAACAGGTGTTGTTGTTCGTGTTGCTGAGCGCGGTTGTATTTTGCTGCAAGCAAAGAACTCTCCACAAGTCATCCCTGGATTTAGTGCTGATGTCATTGACACCACTGGTGCTGGCGATACCCACGGTGGAGTGTTTATTGCGGAACTAGCAAAAGGTACGAAAGTAGTGGAAGCTTTGACACGAGCAAACGCTGCGTGCGCAATTGCTATTGGCAAACTTGGTCCAGCGACTGCTCCAAATTCCGAAGAAGTAACCGCGTTCCTAGCGAAGAACTAGAGCACCTTCGAAAGAAAGAGCTTTAACCGGTCTGATGATGGAGAAATGAGTACTTGTCTCGGATCCCCAGACTCTTCAATTACGCCTTGGTCTAAGAAATAGACAGAATTTGCAACTTCACGAGCGAAGTTCATCTCGTGCGTCACAACAACCATGGTCATGCCTGACCTAGCCAAGTCCTTCATTACGTCAAGTACTTCACCAACAAGTTCCGGATCGAGCGCTGATGTTGGCTCATCAAACAACATCAGCTTCGGCTCCATCGCAAGCGCACGGGCAATCGCCACGCGCTGCTGTTGACCGCCAGACAATTGGCTGGGGTAGTTCTTTTCCTTGCCGCTAAGTCCCACTCGCTCAAGTAGTACTCGGGCTTTACCTATTGCTACTTCTTCTGAGATTCCCTTGACCTTGGTTTGGCCAACAGTGATGTTATCGAGCACATTCATGTGTGCAAAGAGGTTGAAGCGCTGAAATACCATTCCAATTTGCGCGCGCTCGGAGCACAGTTGCTTGTCGCTTCTCTCGTAGAGTTTTCCATCACGTGCTTCGTAGCCAACAAGCTCGCCGTCAACACGTAGTTCACCAGCGTCATGCTTTTCAAGGTGGTTAATGCATCGAAGAAGTGTGCTCTTTCCTGAGCCTGATGGCCCAATTAGACACGTCACTTCGCCGCGTGCAACCTCAATGTCTACGCCACGTAGAACTTCAACGCCGCCATATGACTTTGTAACGCCCATGGCGTGCACCATTGGAATTGTCATCGTGATTCCTTAGTTGGACGAGGTGTACGAAACTTGGCGAGGATGCCACGAACATCGCTACGGATGTGTTGAATAGGTGTTGGAGGGGGAGTGCGCAGTGCACCCTTGGCGTAATGACGCTCTAAGTAGTACTGACCAATTGAGAGAACTGTTGTAATAGCCAAGTACCAAAGACTCGCCACAATGAGCATTGGCACTACTTGGTAGGTAGCGGAGTAAATGTTCTGCGCAGCACCCAGGAGTTCAATGACGCCAATGGAGCTAACGAGTGATGTTGTCTTCAACATTGAAATAACTTCATTGCCAGTTGGCGGAATAATCACGCGCATTGCTTGGGGCAAAATGACAAGACGGAGTGTTTGTGCCCTGGTCATTCCAATGGCACTCGCTGCTTCAATCTGGCCTTCATCTACTGCAATAAGGCCAGACCTAGCGATTTCAGACATGTAGGCGCCTTCATTGAGTCCGAGACCAATAATTCCAGCGGTGAAGGGAGTGAAGAAGGTCACCGTATTTAGGTGAAAGAACGTTGCGTGCATGAACGGAAGTCCGAATGTGATCATTGGGTAAATTGCTGCGATGTTGAACCAGAAAATTAACTGAACATAGACCGGTGTCCCACGAAAGAACCATGTGTACGTCCATGCGGTCGAAGAGAGTAAACGACTTTTAGAAAGTCGCATGATGGCAATAGTGACACCGAGAGTGATGCCAATTGCCATAGAGATGATGGTGAGCAGGATTGTTCGTCCCAACCCTTGAAGAATTTCTGTGACAGTGAAGTAATGAAATACAACGTTCCAGCTAAAGCGCCAGTTGATGACGTTGTGACAGGTACGAACTGTATTCAGTGTGTGACAGGCGACCTGGCCATTTGGAATCTTCGATAGGAGCGTATGCACCAACATTGCAACTGCAATGACGGCGAAGAAACTTGCAATCCATCTACCAAAATGACGAACGGGGACAACCTTTACGGCAGTGTCCCCGTTCATGGTCATTTCAGTTTTCAATAACTCTTAGGAAAGTGCCCCATTGAGAATGATCTGTGCGGGTGTTAGTGCACCAGCGCTTACGCCCCAGTGAGTCAAAATTGCCCCGTAGGTTCCGTTGGCAACAAGTGTCTTAAGTGCAGCCTGGATTGCAAGTGCAAGAGCCTTACCGGTTGCGTTCTTTTGAGTTGCGATTCCGTATGGAGCAACATTCACTGCACTACCCAGAAGCTTGAATGCACCCATTGAAGTGGAAACAACGTAGCCAGCGATCTGACTGTCAAGGAATCCAACAGTTGCCTGCCCAGATGAAACTGCGGTGTTGGCTTCAGTTTGTGTCGCGAATGAAAGGACTGAACCACCCTTGGTCTTGCAAGCCTTAAGCGCAGCAGCAGCGTCTGTCTGTTCAACGGTTCCGGTTTCTACTGCAACCTTCATTCCACAGAAGCTTGAAAGTCCTGTGAACTTTGCCTTTGAAGAAGCCTTGGCGTAAACACCCTCACCAGCTTGGAAGTAGTCAACGAAGTTAACTTGCTTCTCACGGGTCTTGTTGTCAGTGAATGATGAGTTTCCTATCTGGTACTTGTTTGCTGAAAGACCAGCGATGATGTTGTCGAAAGTTACGTTGTTCTCAGTTACTTTTAGTCCGAGAGTTACGGCAACTGCCTTAATAAGGTCGACATCAAAACCAACCATGGTTGTTCCGCTCATCGATTCGTCCGGTGCGTATGTGGCATCAGTCGCTACTGAGAGTGTCTTTCCCATCAGTGCTGCTGGCACCAACTTGGCGTCCGCCGCGTTGTATGTCCCTGTTGTCGCAGCACCCGCAACGAGTGTTGATGACAACATAAGTGTTGCAATTCCGCCAGCAACAAGTGCTTTGCGTAGTAATGAATTCTGTAGCATTACAGCTCCCCGGTTATCTCCGTCATTGTTGACGTTTGATTCTTATTTTTATCAGCAAAACAGCACCTCACCAAAAAGTCTTATATTCACGGCATTTTGTCCAATGTTTCATTCAGCTTCAGTGCTCTCACGTCACATTGTTAATCACGTAATTATCTGGGTTTGTATCTTCATATTGTTGTTTTTACTTAATTCCGTATCTCACCTATCTTTAGGAATGACGAACTTAGGGGGACTGATGAAACAGTACGAACCATTTGAAGGAAAAATTGCTCGCAAACTTTCAGAGTCAACTCCGTGGTGGCCAACTCCAAAGCACCCTGGTACAGATGCACCCAACGTTGTTGTTTTTCTCATTGACGACCTTGGCTTCTCGCACTTCAACTGTTTCGGGTCTGATCTTGTAACGCCAAACATCAACAAGCTTGCTGAAGGTGGACTTCGTTACACGAACTTCCACGTAACACCACTTTGTTCGCCAACTCGTGCAGCCCTTCTTACTGGTCGCAATCACCACACAGTTGGTATGCGTGGAATTTCAAACTGGAGTTCAGGATTTCCAAGTATGCGTGGTGAAGTTTCTAAGCACGCTGGCACCATGGCTGAAGTAATGCGTGAAGCTGGATACACGACACTCGGAATTGGTAAGTGGCACCTAACTTCAATGGAAAATGCATCAGCTGCTGGCCCATTTGATCAGTGGCCACTCGCTCGCGGGTTTGATCGCCACTTTGGGTTCTTAGAAGGAGAGACTGACCAGTTCTCACCAGACCTTGTCTACGACAATCACCGTGTTGAACCGTCGAAGACTCCTGAAGAGGGCTACCACGTAAGTGAAGACCTTGTTGATCACGCGATTGAATTCGTTCACGACACCAAATCAATTCGCCCCGACCGACCATTCTTTTTGTACTTCGCATTCGGTGCGCAACACGCTCCGCACCAGGCACCTGCTTCCTACATGGCTAAGCACCGTGGAAAGTATGACGAAGGTTGGGACATTGCTCGTGAACGCTGGTTTGCTCGTCAACTTGAAATGGGCATCATTCCACCAGACACAACACTTGCCCCACGAAATCCAGGAGTAGATGCTTGGGACACGCTGCCTGAGAACCAAAAGAAGCTCGCGAGCCGACTTCAAGAGGCGTACGCCGCATTCTTAGAGCACACTGATGCTCAGATTGGCCGTCTCGTAGATGACCTCGAAGCTATTGGTGAACTCGACAACACGCTCATTTTGCTGATGAGTGACAACGGTGCATCACAAGAAGGTGGAGCATTCGGAATCTTGCACGAGATGAAGTACTTCAATGGCCTTATTGAAACTCCAGACGAAGCAGTACTTCGACTCGATGACATTGGTGGACCACACAGCCACTCCAACTATCCGTGGGGCTGGGCACAAGCTGGAAATACGCCATTTAAGTGGTACAAGCAGAACACGCACGAAGGTGGCGTTCACGTCCCACTCATTGCGCACTGGCCAAAGGGAATTAAGGACAAGGGTGGCATCCGCAACCAGTGGCACTACGTCACTGACATTGCTCCAACCGTCTTTGAAGTCACCGGTGTTACTAATCCACCAACAATTAATGGCTACGAGCAGATGCCCGTTACTGGTGCATCAATTGCCTACTCGTTCGATAATCCAACATCTCCTAGTCAAAAAACCAAGCAGTACTTCGAGATGAGTGGACACCGTGCGATGTACCACGAGGGCTGGAAGGCCGTTACACGTCACGATCCATGGTCGGTATTCCAACCGGGTGCGAACCCAGACGCATTTGAAAATGATGTGTGGGAGCTCTACAACATTGCTAACGATGCTTCAGAGTCAAACAACCTGGCTGAACAGATGCCCGACAAGCTCAACGAGATGATTGCCATGTGGTGGCAAGAAGCCGAAGAGTACGGCGTACTGCCTCTTGACGACCGACTTATTGAACTGTTCAACACTCGTTACCGTGACAATTCAGTTCACCCACTCTCAAAGCACTACACCTACTTACCACCACTGAATCCAATTCCAGCGCAGGCTGCAGCCGGACTCGGTGGACGCAGTTGGGACTTGGAAGCAAAAGTCATTCGCAGCGCTGGCGAAAATGGGGTCATCTTGGCGACAGGAACTGAGAACTCAGGCATCAGTGTGTTCATGAAAGACGATCATCTCTACTTTGACTACAACTGTTTCAATGATCACTACGTAGTGAAGTCTTCGAAAAAAGTTCCCGAGGGTGAATCAGTCCTAGGACTTAAATTTAGACGCGGGAAAAATAACGCTGACGCAACCTTGGTGATTAATAACGAAGAAGTTGGATCAGTTCACCTACCGCTACTTATGCGAATCATCTCAAGTATTGGAATGAGCATCGGTGCCGATGTTGGCTCACCAGTTTCTCTTGAATATAAGGCACCATTCAAGTTTGAGGGAACGCTTCATCGGGTTGACATTCAGCTCATCTCTCAAAGCGACAAACAAGAACAAGAAGCAGCTGCACGAGAAGGCATGGCGCGTCAATAAACGTTGTAACTACAAAGGAGCATCATGAACAGAGTTCGTACACCAGATGAGCGTTTTTTAAATCTTCCAGATTTTCCATACACACCGCACTACGCAGAAGTTAAAGATCCAACTGGTGGTGACCCGCTTCGTATGGCCTACATTGATGAAGGCCCACGTGATGGGCAAGTTATGTTGCTGCTTCACGGTGAGCCGAGCTGGTCATTTCTATACAGAAAAATGATTCCGATTCTTGTTGGCGCAGGGCACCGAGTCATTGCTCCAGACCTCATTGGTTTTGGACGTTCCGATAAGCCAGCAACTCGTGCTGACTACACCTACCTTCGCCACGTTGAGTGGGTGCGAGAGCTAATTTTCGACAAGTTAGATCTACGCAACATCACGTACTTCGGTCAAGACTGGGGAAGTCTTCTAGGACTTCAACTCGTTGGGCTTTACCCAGAGCGTTTCTCACGAGTGGTCATTGGTAATGGTGGACTTCCAACTGGGGATCACAAGCTCAGCGATGCGTTCTTTGCGTGGCAGACCTACAGTCAAACAACACCTGAGCTAAAGGTTGGCAACATAGTTTCTGGTGGTTGCAAGAATCCACTTCCAGCCGAACTAATCGCTGCGTACGACGCACCGTATCCTGACGACACATTTAAAGAAGGAGCACGTCAGTTCCCGCTTCTTGTTCCTTCAACTCCTGAAGACCCGACGCACGACACGAATGTTCGTGCATGGGAAGGTCTAATGAAGTTCACCAAGCCGTTCCTGCTCTGCTTCTCAGATAGCGATCCAGTGATGGCCGGAGGAGACAAGGCATTCTCGTCTCTTGTTCCTGGAACAAAGGGTCAAGACCACGTGACAATTAAAGACGGTGGTCACTTCTTGCAAGAAGACAAGGGCGAAGAAATCGCAAACTTGATGCTTGCGTTTATTGCCAAGAACTAGAAGTAGTTCTCTCCGAGAGCTTCACTCCAGGGGGCGACTTTAAGGTCGCCTTTTGGAACGCTCCAGCGAAATACTGGCTTGATGTCAAGAACTGGTGTGCCGTCAATACCGTCTAGCCCGCGCACTGTTATTGAACGCTCGTTTACTGACTTGATTGCAACCGTTGTTAGAAGAATACGATTTGGGCGGTCCTTGTTACGCTGCGCAAAAATTCCAACATCTGGCCAGTCAGTGTTGCCACGAGGGTGACGGTGCCAGGGCCCTGGTGGGACGTCTTCAGCCCAGTCGGCGAAGAATACGACTTCGATGTGCGAGAAGTCTGAGAGTCCCTTCAAGGCCTCTGAGGGGACGTCTTGGGCGAGTTCAATGGTGCTTTCGATGTCGTCCCAATTGTCGTCAAGAGCCTCACTGCGGTCGTTGCGGATATATGCGACTGGTCTAACAATGTGTTCCATTCACCTAATCTAGTGAAGCAATCGAGCTCTGGGGGTATCGTGTACTTTCCTAGAAGCAACTTGAAAGATATATGGCAGAACTGACTTTTACATACGGAACAATGGCGGCTGGAAAGTCCACCTTGGCGCTACAGCTCTGCTGGCAACTTCGTGAAAACAGGAGTGACATCGCGCTGTGGACATTTGGTCAGCGCAGCAATAATGGCAAAATTACAAGTCGAATTGGTATTGAGGCTGATGCTGACGCCATTGAAAATGGCGAAGATCTAACCCCTCGCATTAAGAAGCTCCTCGCCGAGGGGATAAAAATCCTCGTAATCGATGAGGCACAGTTCGCAAGCAAAGAACAAATCGACCAGCTTGGACAACTAGTCGACGACGACGACGTTGATGTACATGCGTTTGGTTTATCAGCTGACTTTCAACTGAATTTATTTCCTGGCTCGGCACGTCTATTTTCGATCGCCGACGTCGCGCGTGAGCTTCCGCTCACCTCAACCTGTTGGTGGAAATAAAGGTCGATGCAACGCCCGCGTCGTTGACGGTGTGATTATTAGAGACGGTGACCAGTTCGTCATTGGTGACGTTCACCACGGAGTAGTTCATTACCAAGTTCTTTGTCGCACGCACTACCGCTCAGGCAAACTAGGGCCAATCTAAAAGAGTTTTTGTATCCACGTGTAGACGTGGAGCAACGGGCAAAATGGATGTATGTCTAGTCAACCTGAAACAACCATTGGACAAGGTATTGATTGCCTAAATCGCTTTGGTATTTTTACCGAATGCCAGAATTGCGGCGGAAAATTATCAGCCGAACACGCCCACTATCGCTGCACGGCGTGTGGGTGGCGTGACAGTTGCTGCGACTAGAACTTTTACAGTTCTGTAATTTCTCGTAAGTCTCCGTCATCAACATTGAAGACAAAACCACGAATTTCTGTGCCAATTACAAATGGACTGTTACTCAGTGTCGCGACAGTTTGCTTAACGTCATCATCAACATTTTTGTAGGCACCTAGTTTGAACGGTGGTCGCTGACCGAACTCTTTTTCAAGCTCAATCTGCAGTGCATTTTCTTCAAAAGTCTCGAGACCGCAGCGAGTGTGGTGAATCACCATGATTGAAGTTGTTTTCAGGAGCCGCTGACTGAGTAGTAGTGAGCGGATGGCGTCATCGGTCGCGAGCCCTCCAGCATTTCGAATGAGGTGAGCCTGTCCAAGTTTTAAACCTAGAGCGCCAAAAAGATCGAGGCGAGAGTCCATACAGGTGAGAACTGCGAGATGCAACTGCGGCTCAGTAGGGAGTTCGTTATGTCCGTGTTTTGGGACATAACTGTCGTTATGAGCAAGAAGGTCATCAATTGCAGTCATGGGCTACATCTTAGGAAGAAACTCCAATGTGGCTACGCTCATTAGAGGAGGCACTTATGAACAGCAATGAAGAAATCCGTGAAGAATTACGCCAACCCGCATTAGACCTTCGAGGGCTCATCCCAGATGTAATGAAAGGTTTCGCAACGCTTTCTAGTGCAGCTATGGCACCTGGTGAACTCAATGCAGGAACCAAAGAACTACTCGCTCTGGTGATTGCAATTACTCGAGAGTGTGACGGGTGCATTGTTGCTCACGCACGTGGGTGTGTGCGAAACGCAGTCACTCGTCAACAAGTCGCCGAAGCAATAGGTGTTTCAATTTTGATGAATGGTGGACCCGGGACCGTGTGGGGCCCACGAGCTCTACACGCTTATGACGAAGCTGCAGCTACTGCTTAGAAGCTGTAGGGGAGTTTCTTAATTCCGTTTACGAATGTTGACTCCAACTGTGATGCAGCACCCGTCATGTGAATGTTCGGAGTGCGCGCAATTAGGTCACGCCACATAACAGTGATTTCACGACGCGCTAAGTGAGCACCAAGACAGAAGTGCGGACCAGGGGCTCCGAAGCCGTAGTGATCGTTTGGTGTGCGACCAACATCGAATGTGTAGGGATCAACGAACGCGTCTTCGTCACGGTTAGCTGAGCTGTAATACAACAACACTTTGTCGCCAGCCTTTAGATCCTTGCCCGAAAGTGTGTAGTCGGTTGCGAGAGTGCGGCGCATCCAAATAACTGGTGATGCCCAGCGGACAATTTCATCGGTTGAGGTCTTAGCCAAACTTTCGTAGTCAGCAACGAGGCGAGCCTTCTGGTCTGGGTGCTCACTGAGGGCACGAAGACCGTGCGCAATAGCGGTACGGGTGGTTTCATTTCCAGCGGTTACGAGCAGAACAAAGAACGAAGCTAGTTCTTGGTGGGTTAATTTCTCAGACTCAATCTCAGCGTTTACGAGTGCACTGGTGATGTCATCAATTGGATTGTCAATACGGTGCTTGCCAATCTCTTCCATAATTCCAGTCAGCGTGGCACCAGCTTCAAGGAACGCAAGAATCGGATCTGAGCCTTCCTTGACGAAGTCTGGGTCACCAGAAGAAAGAATGATGTTTGAGCAGTTAAGAACGGTCTGGTACTCACTTGGAGGAACGCCCATCATCTGACAGATGATTTCGAGTGGGAATGGTGCAGCGATATCAGTGATGAAGTCACCTGTTCCAGACTTCATGGCGCGGTCAATGACGTCGCTCGCGAGCTTCTCAATTGAGTCTTCAATTGCGCGAACATTTCTTGGGTTGAATGCATTTGAAACAATTCGACGGAGTCGTGCGTGCTTCGGGTCGTCTGTTGAAATCATCCCAGAGAAGTACTCAACCATTTCTGGTGGAAGATCCATCTGCGACACGGCACCAGGACCAGAAAGAAATACTCCTGGGTTTCTTGATGCTTCAGCAACGTCGCGGTGCTTAGTTAGTGCGTAGTAACCAGCGCCCTTGGGAAGTTCAATTGATGAACCTTCAATTGATGGCTCTTCGTAGTGAGTGATTGGAGCGTCGCGACGCAGCAGCTTGAATGCTTCTTCTCGCTCTGCCCATGGTCGGCGCCAGAACGCCATGTCCGAAAGATTGATGTCATCAATTGTCCAGTTCATGAGAACCTCCTGGCTGACAGCGTAGTGAATATAAGGGTCGGTCACGGTTGGCTTTTTATAAGGCAAACTAGAGGTATGTCAACACTCACCGACGAAGAACGCGCCAAGCGCCTCAAGGCGCTTAATGCGCTTCTAGACCTCATGCGCCCAGCTGTTCAGGCTGACGGTGGTGACCTCATGCTTATTCGTGCCGACGTAGAAACAGGCGTTGTTGAAGTGCAACTGGGCGGAGCATGTTCGAGTTGTGCAATTTCATCTTCAACACTTGAAGGCGGCGTCACGCGAATTCTCACTGAGCGCCTTGACTGGGTAACTGAAGTAATTGGTGGCGTTGATGAAAGTGTTGACCCAGAAGACTCAATGTCGCTGGGTGTTGGTGGTTACGTTCCTCGTTACCGCCAGCTCTAAGTTCTAAAACCACGAGGAGAGTAGTGAACGCTGAGAAGCGGTCTTCAAAGACCTTTGCCGCACTTGAGGTTCACAACTTTCGCCTCTTTTTTGCGGGACAGTTAATTTCTATTTCTGGCACGTGGATGCAAACCGTGGCCCAGAGTTGGCTAGTACTGCAACTAACTGGATCTTCTGTTGATCTCGGATTTGCGATTGCGCTCCAGTACGTTCCAATGCTGCTGTTCGCGTCATACGGTGGTCTTGTTGCTGACCGCAACAACAAGCGAACAATTCTTTACTGCACCCAGACTGCTGCAGGGCTACTGGCCTTTGCGCTTGGAGTTCTTGTCAGTACACACCACGTAACGCTGACTGGTGTTTACATACTCGCTACTCTGCTTGGAGTATCGAATCTTTTCGATAATCCGGCTCGCCAGGCCTTCGTCCAAGAGATGGTTGGAAAAGAACACATCGCCAACGCCATCAGCCTCAACAGTGTGCTGATGAACATTGGTCGGCTCATAGGCCCTGGAATCGCAGCAGCGTTGATTGCGTTCGTAGGAATTGCACAGTGCTTCTACGCAAATGCGTTTTCATATCTCGGTGTTATTGCAGCCCTGTTCATGATGAATGCAGAAGAATTCTCACCAATCAAAACAGTTAGTCGTGAAAAAGGACAGCTTCGCCTCGGATTTAGGTACGCCTTTACGACGCCAGTGCTTCGAGGGGTTTTAATCTCAGTTGCGATTATTGGCACATTTGCTTACAACTTCACAGTGACGCTGCCACTCTTGGCACACGACACGTTTCACCAAAAGTCCGCATCTGAATACGGCGTGCTGTTAACGGCCATGGGAATTGGCGCCGTATTTGGAGGGCTCTACATTGCGCGCAGGTCACGTCCAACCCCAAAGCTCATTGCCATGGTTGCACTCGGGTTTGGGATATCTATGTCCCTCGTTGCATTGTCGCCGAATGCAGTATTTGCGACGCTGCTGCTCATTCCGACAGGCTTTTTCTCAATTGCATTTATCTCGACATCAAATGCCACACTGCAACTCAATTCCAGCCAAGAAATGCGCGGGCGAGTGATGAGTCTGTACGTGACGGGGTTTTTAGGCACGACACCGATTGGTGCACCACTCATTGGTTGGATCATTTCGCTAACGAACCCACGAGTTGGAATTCTCGTGGGTTCGTTACTAGCTATTGCAACTGGTGTCTGGCTGTCTTTGGCGCTTCGAAATAAAGTGACGCCAGTCACGACTTAAGCGTTTTGTGGCTTAGGTTCCTTTGGAAGTCCAAGTGCACGCTCACCAATGATGTTGCGCTGAATTTCTGCAGTTCCACCCCAGATTGTCTCTGAGCGTGAGAAGAAGAATCCTGCCTGAAGTTCTGACACTGGGTAGTCCTCACGTCCACGACGTACTCCTGTGAGTGCCCCGCCTTCAGATCCTCCGTTACCGGTAAGGATCTGTCCTTCCATTCCAAGAATGTCAACTGCGAGGTTCATAGTTGAACGGTGCATTTCTGACCAGAACATCTTGTTGCACGCACCGAGCAATGCCGAGTTGTGTGTTCCTTGAAGTCCGTCAGTAAGTGAACGGTAACCATTGATCTGCATGATCTTTACGCTCTGCCAGGCCTTAACAAGGTCGTCGCGAACCATCTTGTCCTCGTTCTTCTTAACGCGCTTTGTTTCTTTAACAATGTGCTCCCATTCCTTCAAGAAACGGCGGTAACCAGTTGTTGAAGATGCGCCACGCTCGAAACCGAGTGTGGTCATTGCGACCTTCCAACCGTTGTTTACTCCACCAACAACGTTATTCTTCGGGCAGCGTGCATCGGTGAAGAACACTTCGTTGAATTCTGCAGATCCGTCAACTTGGATGATTGGTCGAACTTCAACACCAGGTTGGTGCATTGGAACGAGGAGGTAGCTGATACCGGCGTGCTGTGGAGCAGTTGGGTCGGTACGGACCATAAGGAATACATAGTCAGCGTGCTGAGCAAGTGTCGTCCATACTTTTTGTCCGTTGATAACCCACTCGTCACCGTCGAGTACTGCGGTGGTCTTAAGACTCGCGAGGTCTGATCCAGAGTTTGGCTCAGAGAAACCTTGGCACCAAGAAATTTTTCCACCCAAGATGCCAGGAATGAATTCTTGCTTCTGCTCTTCGGTGCCCCACTGAAGAATTGTTGGTCCAACAAGAGTGTCGCCAAAGAAGTCAGCGCGCATTGGTGCTTCTGCGCGTGCGAACTCTTCGTTCAGTACAACTTGTTCGATAAGTGAGAGTCCCTTGCCGCCGTATTCTTGCGGCCATCCTGCGCAAATCCAACCACCTTCGAAGAGCTTCGCGGTCCAACCTGCGTTGAATGCGGCCCTCTCTTCAGTGGACATTTTGAATCCTGGACCGAACCATCCCTTAGGGAGATTCGCTTCGAGCCACGTCCTAACTTCGGCGCGGAATGCTTCTGATTCTTGGGGGTATGTGAGATCCATATAGGGCATAATAGCCATGTTCTAAAGGGGTTACTCACGAGTTGGCGCTTGTATGGAATTTAGGGGAGAATAGATAACTTCGCCGAACCGAAAGTGCTATTTCTTGCCCCGTCCTATTCGCCAGACAATCGCCGAGACCAAAGCGTCTTGGGCCCTTTCTAAGACCATCACGGTTCCGGGGCGTATTGAGCCACGTCCGGCGCAACCAGGCAAGCACCGCATTGCATTTCTTATCTACCGTGGAAACCCTCAATGCGGTGGACAGGGTGTCTACACGCGCCACCTAACTCGTGAACTTGTTCGACTCGGACACAGCGTGGAAGTCTTCTCTGGACCACCATGGCCGGAGCTTGACGAAGGCGTTGGCTTCACTCCTGTTCGTGGACTCGACCTCTACCGCAACCCAGATCCATTTCGCATTCCTGCTCTACGTGAGTTCACTTCCTTTGCTGATCTCTGCGAGTTTGCGGTGATGTGTACAGGTGGATTCGGAGAACCTCTCGCGTATTCACTTCGTATCAAGAAAATCTTGAAGAAGCGTCGCGCTGACTTTGACATTATCCATGACAATCAGTGCATTGGAACTGGCATCATGAGTCTTCACCAAGCTGGTTGGCCAATTCTTGAAACCTTGCACCACCCAATCACGGTTGATCGCTCAATTGCACTTGACCACGCAGAAGGAATATGGAAGCGCTACACCACGAGACGTTGGTTTGGGTTCCTTCGTATGCAGGTTCGCACCGTAAAGCGTCTACCAGCGGTGCTCACCGTGTCGCATAACTCGAAGAAAGACATCAACGCCCAGATGAAAGTCCCACTCGAGCGTCTGACTGTTGTTCCAGTTGGCGTTGATCACACGGTCTTTAAGCCGTACGCCGATGTTGTGAAGAAAACTGGTCGACTCATGGTGACAACGAGCAGTGACGTTCCAATGAAGGGGCTTGTTCCACTTCTGGAGGCGGTTGCGAAGCTTCGCACCGAGCGCGACATTGACCTCATTGTTATTGGTAAGCCCAAGGCTAAGGGTCGTGTCCAAGAAACTATGGACCGCCTCGAACTAAACGACATCGTCACAACAATTTCTGGTGTTACTGATGAAGAACTTGCTCGCCTCTACGGTGAAGCAGAAATCGCAGTCGTACCAAGTCTCTACGAAGGCTTCTCGCTTCCTGCAATCGAAGCAATGAGTTGTGCAGTGCCAGTAATAGCAACAACTGGAGGCGCACTACCTGAAGTTGTTGGAATAAGCGGCGAAACAGGAATCCTTGTTGAGCCAAACAATCCTGAAGCACTAGTTGCTGCAATTCGTGACCTACTTGATGACGCGCCACTTCGAAAGAAGCTCGGCGACGCTGGCAGAGTGCGCGTTATGGAGCGATTCACATGGGAAGTAACCGCACGCGGAACAGCTGCTTGCTACGACGCAATTCTTAACAACAAACCACTCCCAGCCTCGATGGACTTTGACTGATGCTTACGGCGAATTACGACATTCTTGGTCTTACGTCGGGAGACAAAATTCTCGACCTCGGTTGCGGATTTGGTCGTCATGCCTTTGAAGCAGCTCGCCGAGGCGCCAATGTTGTCGCGCTCGATGCAGGGCGCGAAGAGGTTGAAGGTGTTGCTGCAACGTTCGCTGCCATGGTGCAAGCAGGTGAGCTCACTACGCCAAACCTGCACACTGCATCAGTGCAAGGTGACGCGCTCGCGCTGCCGTTCCCAGATGGTGCATTTGACCGCGTTATTTGCTCCGAAGTACTTGAGCACATTCCTAATGATGTTGGTGCCATGCGTGAACTTGCCCGCGTACTTCGTCCCGGTGGCACTATGGCCATCACCGTTCCAAGATTTGGTCCAGAACTAATTAACTGGGCACTTTCTGACGCGTATCACAACGTTCCTGGCGGCCACATTCGTATTTTTAGAAAGTCACAACTTGAGAAGCGACTTACTTCAGTAGGGATGCAAGTAACTGGGCATCACTACGCACACGGACTACACAGCCCGTACTGGTGGCTTAAGTGCTTAGTTGGCACCAAGAACGATAAGAACTGGTTTGTTCGCCAGTATCACAAGCTTCTGGTGTGGGACATCATGAAAGGTCCTCGCACAACGCGTTACATGGAAAAAGTTCTTGCTCCAATAATGGGTAAGTCCATCATTCTTTACTTAGTAAAGCCTCTGTAGTCATGTCCTTAACGTCACGGCACATGTCAGGAGTTCCGGGAATTCTTACCTCGGATCAGATTGCTCAAACTGCAAAACAACTCAGCTCGCTGCAAGTGTCAAGCGGACAGATTCCTTGGTTCCCAGGCGGTCACTGTGACCCGTGGAATCACGTTGAATCAGCCATGGCTCTCACTATTACTGGTTACCAGCAAGAAGCGCGCGCCGCATACAAGTGGTTAGCGGACATGCAGCTCAAAGACGGCAGCTGGTTCAACTACTACGTAGGCGCTCATGTCAAAGATTCCAGACTTGACACAAATGTTTGTGCCTACATTGCAGCTGGTGTGTATCACTATCTTCTCGTAACTGATGACGTTGACTTCTGTGCGCAGATGTGGCCGACTGTTGAAGCGGCGATTGAATTCGTGCTGCGCTGGCAATTAGGTGATGGCACCATTCGTTGGTCTCTCGACTCACTTGGGCGGCCTGAAACGTACGCACTGCTAACAGGATCATCTTCAATCTTTCACTCACTTCGATGTGCTGTGGCACTCGGTGAGAGACTCGGACACGCTAAGCCTGCGTGGGAACTTGCTGCAGGTCGCCTAGGTCACGTAGTTGCTCATCACCCAGGAGCATTTGCTCCAAAGAACGAATTCGCCATGGACTGGTACTACCCAATCTTTAGTGGCGCCCTTCACGGCGCTGCAGGCGAGAAGCGCATTAAAGATGGCTGGGAGCGTCACGTAATGGACGACTTCGGCGTTCGCTGTGTTTCTACGAATGACTGGGTCACCGCTGCAGAAACTGCAGAGTGTGTTCTTTCACTTGATGCACTCGGCTTCACGACACAGGCACTTGATCTTTTTTCATGCACCACGCGTCACCGTCGTGAAGATGGTGCGTACTGGACAGGCATTGCGTACCCTGACGCGGTTACATTCCCTCACGCAGAGACTTCTAGTTACACCTCGGCGGCAATTATTTTGGCCGCTGACGCACTCAGTTCTTCTTCACCAGCTGCTGGACTATTTCGCCACGAAGTACTCGGCGAACCACTTGACCTTCCTGAACCAGGATGTCGAATTAACTAACTCGGCGAAGTACGCGAAGCGATCCTTCGTCACCGATCACTTCGAATTCTCCACTCTCTAGAGCTGCGAGATAGATCTCGTATGGCGGACGTCCGCCATCTGCTGGATTTGGGAATACGTCGTGGATGAGCAGTAGCCCACCGATAACAATCTTTGGGGTCCATGCCTCGTAGTCGGCCCACGCGACTTCTTTGCCGTGACCACCATCGATGAAGAGAACATCGAGTGGTTGCGCAAAATGCTTTGCTACAACAATTGACGGTCCAACAAGACCTATGACGGTGGCTTCAAGTTTGGCGTCAGCAATTGTTCGCTGCCACGTGGGAAGGGTATTGAGCCTTCCGTCGACTGCGTCAACGAGAAGTGGATCAAAGTGTTCCCAGCCAGCTTGGTTCTCTTCGCTGCCATGGTGGTGGTCAAGGGAATAAAGAACGCAGCCTGTTTCCTCGGCGGCGCTTCCTAGGTAGACAGCTGATTTGCCGCACCAAGCACCGACTTCGAGCCATGTTCCACCAGAGTGTTTTTCACCATGAGCACGAGCGTATTCGTGCAGGGCCAGACCTTCATTGGTTGGCATAAAACCTTTTACGCCTTCGGCGAAAGTTAGAAGCTCTGAGCGCCGACTCATCCAGTAATCAACTTAACTACAGAATAAATTCCCAGGACCGCAAAGATGGCTCCACCGGCGTATCTAATTTTTTGAAGCGACACTCTTTTGACAAGAAACTGTCCGCCATACACACCAAGAATTTCGACGAGAATAAGACCAATTGATGACGCAAAGAACACTGCAAAGGGCAGGTGTGTTTTTGCAGTCAGGTTGGCAGCCTGAATTTGAGTTAGATCTCCAAATTCACCAATGAAAATTACCGTGAAGGCAACAGTGAATTCTTTCCACCATGTTGCTGACTTCTCAACCGATCCCTCTTTCTCGCCCTTTACTTGCTCGTCTTTTTCTGGAACAAAGAGCAGATATGCAGCACCACCTAAAAAGAAAAGGGCGATGATTACGTCCTTAATAGTTTTGGGAAAGTTTGCAAAAACTTGACCCGCGGCGCAGGCAATTGCCATGTGAATAACTAATGCGATGCACCCACCCAGCAGAACTGGCATTGGGCGTGCCTTTGAGGCCATGACAATGGTCGCCACGAAAGTTTTGTCGGGAAGTTCGATAACGAACATCAGCGCAACGATGAATAAGAAATAGCCAATGCTCATTTGCTAAACCTAGAACTGTGAGCGCATTGCTTTTGTGAATGCAATCCCTACGTGCATGCGCTCAATTTCTTGGTCGACTGTCTTTTGGCGACCAGCAAGTGGGTGCTCGTTGTGGAACTTTTCAACCTCACGTGAGAATGCTTCATCAGTTACGTAGGTAGATACTCCAACGGCGAGTCGTGCGTGGGCGCTTGAAGGGAATCGCTCCATTGCTTCGTCCCATCGCTTCGCAATGACCTTCCACACAGCTGGACCTGAGACACGATTACGACTGTAGAAACCAAGCATCATTCCACCGTCTTGGTTACGGAATGTTGAGTAACACATTTCAGTAGCTCGAAGCAGCAACGTCTCATCAGTAAAGAATCCAAGTGCCATGCGGTAGTTGTTTTCGTCTTGTGGCGTTGCGGCATTCTGACAACGCTTCCAGAATTCATCGAAGTCGCCAGCTTGACTCTGCTCAGCAATAACTCGAAGTACAGAGATCAGGATATCACCGTGAATCTTGCCGGCATCAAAACGCTTACGTGCTTCAGCAATCACTGCTTGGTTCTTCGCAACACTTCCAAGTGTTCCAATAGCGAGTCCACGTGCCTTGCCATCAAAGGTGTCTTCGTTTGGCTTAGGGTCCCAACCGAATGCGTCGAGAACAGGAGCGAAGATGTCATTTGCGAATGCAGCAATCTTTGGTCTCTGCTCATCAGTGAGTACACGATTCAGCATTTCAATCGCAGCAGCCACAGTTTCTAGAGAAGCAACTTCTCTATATGGTGCGGCACTTCGTGCAAGCTCTTCAAAACTGGCCCACGTGATCTGGCCAGCAAAGAGTGCCGCCCATGCATCGAGCAAGATGTTCGCTCGGTCAACTTTTTCAAGTTCTCCGAATCGAGCTGCGATCGCAGATGATTCTGCTGCGCCGTAACGGGTCCTGAATACTCCAGATGCGCCTACGTTTACGAGCACTGGTGCCGCGTCGCTAATCGTAATTGGCTTATCGCTCAGCAAGTTGCGAGTAACCGTTGTTGAATCCAACGACTTCGTGAGTACTGGCACTAACCACTGCTTTCCGATCTCACTCTTTGGCGAGGTAGGAGTAGCAACAAGGCTTCCGTATGCGAAAGGCTGCTGAGAAATCTGACCGTTCTCTAGCGTCACCATTGGGTGGCCACCTTGCAAAATAAAGGTGTTCATAATGTCGCGAACCGGCTTGCCGGATTCTTCTTCGAGTGCGTCCCATAGGTCGGTAGTTACGGTGTTCTTGTAACTGTGCTTCTTCAGGTAACGACGAATACCGTTTCGGTATGTTTCTTCACCTAGGAATTGCTGGAGCATTCGAAGAACGCCACCACCTTTTTCGTACGTAAGAACGTCGAACATGCCTTGTGTGTCGTCAGGTGAAATAACTTCGTATTCGATTGGTCGAGTTGAGTGAAGACCGTCAACCTTCATGGCCATTTCACGGTCAATAACCGCGAACCATGTCCAGATGTCCCATTCAGGACGGAAGTCTTCCATTGCAAGCGTGGCGCAGAATGTGGCGAATGCTTCGTTGAGCCAAATTCCTTCCCACCATTCCATGGTTACAAGGTCACCGAACCACATGTGAGCGATTTCGTGAGCAACAACTTCTGCCACGCGCTGGACTGCAGCGAGTCCAGCAACGTTTGGATCAACGAGTAGTGCGGTTTCACGGTAAGTAACAAGTCCTAGGTTTTCCATCGCACCAGCAGCAAAGTCTGGAATCGCAATCATGTCGAGTTTTTCGCCAGGGTAGGGAATGTCGAAGTACGAAGTGAAGAAACGAAGTGCGTGGGCACCGGCCTCCATGGCGAGGTCCGTTAGGTGGCCCTTTCCAATTGGGTAGATGACTCGCAGTGGTACGCCATCAACGTCAACTGCTGCAGTTGATTCAAATGGTCCTACGCAGAATGCAACGAGGTATGTCGACATGACCATGGTTGGTGAGTACGCAACAGTCCTTTGTCCGTTACCGAGGTCAACATTTGAAGTCTCTGGGTTATTTGAATACACCGCTAAGTGGGAAGGAACTGTGAGGTTCACTTGGTAGGTGGCCTTGAATGAAGGCTCGTCCCAGCAAGGGAATGCTTGGCGAGCGTAGGAGTGCTCGAACTGTGTGGTCGCGATTCGGTGCTCAGTGCCGCTGGCGTCTTTGTACTTAGAGAGATAGAAACCCTGTAGGTGGTCGTTGAGGACTCCTGTGAAGGCAATCTCTAGAACGCCAGCACCCGTTGGCAGTGCGCTTTCAAAGCTGAAGGTTGCTGTTTCGTACTTGTCGTTTAGGGTCAAGTTTGTTGATCGAAGCGATGTTGAACCTGAAGTTATAGTCGCGTCACCCATCTCGAGTGCCTTGGCATTCAGTGTGAACGAGGTATTTGACTCTTTTACGTCAATGTCGATCTCTACGCGGCCTGAAAAGGTCGCCGACTCGAGGTCAGGGGTAATAAAGATTCGATAGCCCGAAGGAACAATCGAACGGTCGAGGCGGTAAGGATTCTTAGTGGTACTCATAGGTATCCACCCTAGGGGAAAATCTTCTACGCTCGCTAGGTGACAAATTCTCAGACACCAGTTTCCCTTCGCAAAAAACCCGGCCCAAATCGCCTTGCGGTCACTGGAATTGGTAACGCGATGCTCGACATTATTTCTCGCGACTCAGATGAGGTTTACGCAGATCTTGGTTTCGTTAAGGCATCGATGAATCTCGTAGATGTTGACAGACTTGAATCAATTTATAACGCAATGGGTCCAACGACACAGATGAGTGGTGGGTCAGTTGCAAATTCAATTTCAGGCGTTGCAAACCTTGGCGGCACGTGTGGCTTCATTGGAAAAGTTGCAGACGACGAATTCGGAGAGCGATTCCAACACGACCTTCGAACACTTGGCGCAGAGCTCGATGTTGCAATTGCGCAACCCGATGAAGGCGCAACGGGACGCTGTCATGTTTTTATTACTGACGATGCGCAGCGCACCATGGCTACATATTTGGGTGCGGGCAACCAGTTGCGTCCAGATGACATTCACGAAAACCTCATTGCTCGTTCAGAAATCACCTACGTCGAGGGCTACTTGTTTGACCTTCCTCCAGCCAAGGAAGCAATCAGAAAAGTTGTCAACTTTGCACACGAACATGACTCAATGGTCGCGCTTTCACTTTCAGACAGTTTCTGCGTAGACCGCCATCGCCGTGATTTTTTAGAACTCATCACCAACGATGTCGACCTACTGCTCTGCAACAAAGACGAAATTCTTTCTCTTTTCCAAGTTCAAACGCTCCCAGAGGCGTACGAATTGATTGATGAGCTCGGCATCCTTGCAGTTGTGACGCGCGGACCAGAAGGTGCTGACGTTCTTTCATTCTCCGAAGTCGTCAATGTTCCAGCCGCGGACATTGCACACGTGGTTGATCAAAATGGTGCGGGCGACATGTTCGCTGCAGGCTTTCTCTACGGTATGGCTCTTGGCTGTGACCCAGTAGAAGCAGCGCAGCTTGGATCATTATGCGCTGGAGAAATTATTCAACACCTTGGAGCACGCCCGGAAGTTGATTTAGAAGAACTCGCTATTGAAGCAGGGCTGCTGTAGCGCTTAGAGTCCGAGCTTGTCGAGCTCGGCGTCTATTTCACGAGTGCGAATTGTTTCCCATTTAACCCACATCACAACGAGTGGAATGCATGCAAGCAGCATTAGCGCGTCACCACCAATCCACATGATTGAGCCTCCAAGTTTGACATTGTCAAGAATTGAAGATGGTGTCGATCCCATTGGCGCCATCGTGGCGTAACTAGGGAAGGGATTCTTTACAGACATAATCAGTGCTAGTCCTGTGAACGTGTCAACTGGAACTGCTGCCATTACATAAACCAAACGTAGACCCGGGTGTAGCTTCATTCCTCGTTCGAGTCCAAATGCCACTCTAAAAAACAAGTATCCAATGACTAGAAAACAAATCTGCTCGAAGTGGTGCACATAGGAGTGCTGCATCATCAGGTCAAAGAGTCCGGTGAGATGGGTCATTGGAATGAAAACGAAATATGCAACGAATCCAAAGATCGGATGCATCACTACGCGCATAATGCGCCCGTCAATGAAATTCTTTAGCCACGCTGGCCCAGTTTTGCTCATGAGGTCAAGAGGTCGTGCGCAGGCGAATAGAGGCGCTGCAGCCATGATCAGAAGAAGGTGTTGGACCATGTGCGCGCTGAAATATTCCATGTCGAAGTAACCAATAACGCTCTGAGTCGCCAAGAAGGTGACTATGAGCGCGAGATAAAAGAACAGGGTTGGTGCCAGCGGCCAGTTCTTGGCTCTTCGAGCTCCAAGGCCGTAGAGGCAACCAGCTGACAGTAAAAGTATGTTTGGCACAATGCCTAGATGCCAGAGATTTAAATGACTCCACGAGAACTCGTTCATTTGCATGTTTGGCACTAGTTCATCTTATGTCTGGGTGGGTAATTCACAGTCCACTAGGTAAGATGAGAATGTGAAGTCAAAGTATGTAACCAAGCAAGCGTTTATCTTGCATATCTGCCTAGTCGCTTGGCTTTCAATGTGTGCATCAGCTGCGTACTGGCAGGTTGGACGTGCGCTTAATGGGAATTCGCTTAGTTTCCTTTATTCAATTGAATGGCCTTGCTTCGCGGTACTTGGAGTTTTTGGTTGGTGGGCACTACTGAATCAAGAAAAAGTTTCTGAACATCAAGAAAAAGCCCGTCGTGAATTTGAAGAGAAGCAGCGTGCACTGGCACAAGCTGCACGGGCTGCAGAATCACAATCTGAAGATCCGCAGATGGCTGCGTACAACGATCACCTTGAAAACATCGCAACAAAACCTAAAAAGAAACTATTCGGACACTAAATGCTAAAAGCTTTCAATCGATACAGAATTATGTCGTTTATAACTGGAACAACGCTGCTCATCTTGTGCGCAACGCTGATTCTGCACAAAGTTGATGCAACTGCTTGGCACCACATCAAGTGGTTCGTAAACCTTGTTGGAGTTGGCCACGGAATCGTTCTGTATCCGATTTATCTTGTTGCTTCGTTTAACTTGGCTCTGAAGGCGAAATTGCACGTTGGCTTTATTGCTCTGATGTTGTTGTCAGGATTTGTTCCTGGGCTTGCTTTCTACATGGAAAACCGTATGGAGAAGAAGTTATACCCGCAAGGTCGCGCTAACGCGTGAGCAGTCCCTGGCTTGAGCGAAGAGTTATTTCGTTTGCTCACCAAGGTGGGTCCTTCGAAGGGCCTTCATCAACAATCGCAGCAATTGCTAATGCCCTAAAAAGTGGTGCCACCGCAGTTGAGCTTGATGTGCATGCGACGAAGGACCGAAAGATTGTGGTCTGTCACGACGAAACTGTTGACCGCACTACCAACCATCAGGGAAGTATTTCGAACTTCACTCTGGCAGAAATTCAAGAAATGGACAATGCCTATTGGTGGATTGCGGGAGAGGCAGTTTCACCGGGACGTAGCGACAGTGAATATGTGCACCGTGGCAAAGCCCCAAGGGATCGCAATTTTGGTATCGCAACACTTGAAGAGGTGAGTGAAGCATTCCCAGGTGTCCTACTCAACATGGACATTAAGCAAACTAGTCCTGACGTTGAGCCGTACGAAGAACTTCTGTACAAAGAGTTGCAACGACTTGAGCGAACTGAATCAGTAATTGTTGCGTCATTTCACGATGATGCGATTCAGAAATTTCGCTTACTCGCACCAGAAGTGGCTACATCCGCCGCCACGAATGAAACATCTGCGTTCTTTTTCTCAATGCTTGAAGGTGGGGAACTTAAAGTGCCACCGGTGTGCTCATTCCAGGTCCCTGAAACCTTTGGTGACATCACAGTTGTTAATGAACAATTTGTTGAGTCAGCTCACAAGTCTGGTGTGGCGGTCCACGTATGGACAATCAATGATGTTGCGTCAATGTCCAGATTGGTGGACCTCGGGGTAGATGGCGTAATAACCGACACGCCTACGCCACTCAGCGCCCTCTTAAAAGAGCGAAACTGTGGGTGGGACGCGAAACTGTAAGGGTACGGCTTTAGCCGCGACCGCAGTTCGGCTTCTTGCCGTGGTTAGCCTTTTTCTTGGCTCGTAGCTTGCGCTTGTTAGTCCGCTTTGACATAGGTGACAATGTTAGTAGGTAAATGGCCTACTAAGCCAAACGAAGGGAATTACGTGCAGATGCAAGGACAACTTGTAGTGGTAGCAACCCCTCTTGGCAACCTCGGAGACATCTCTCGAAGAGCTCTGGAATTACTAGAAAAAGCCGACGTTATCTACTGCGAAGATACGCGCCACTCGAGCACACTTTTTAGCGCGAACAACATCCCCGTGAATGGTCGACTCAAAGCATTGCACGAGCACAATGAAGCTTCCCAGTGTGAAGAAGTTATCAAGCGCGTTAGCGAAGGACAAGTTGTTGTTCTGATCAGTGACGCGGGTACACCAGGGATAAGCGATCCCGGAGCACGAGTTGTTGCTGCTGTTGCAGAAGCGGGACTCTTCGTAACAACCGCGCCTGGACCGGCAGCTGTTATTGCTGCTCTCACGATTAGTGGTCTTCCAACTGAACGATTCATTATGGAAGGTTTCGTTCCTAGAAAAGCTGGTGAGCGAGAAGCGCTCTATGCACAGTGGGCAAAAGAACAGCGCACGGTGGTCTTTTATGAATCACCACAACGGCTTGTTACGACACTGAGTGAACTCGTAGTTCATTATCCAGACCGCAGAGTGGCTGTTTGTAGAGAAATTACGAAGCTCCATGAAGAAGTAATTCGCGGAACGCTTAAAGAAGTGCACGATCGTTACTCATCGAGAGAAGTACTGGGTGAAATCGTTGTGGTGCTTGATGGTGCCGATCCTGAAGCCGAGATCGACGACGAAACGGCTAAAAAAGCTATTGCTGAGCAGTTGAGTAGTGGGGCGACCCTTCGAGATGCTGTTTCCTACGTATCTGAGACACTCGGGGTTGCACACCGAGTTGCATATCAACTCGGGCTCGATGTTCGAGCCGAGCAGGATTCATAACTTAGTAACCTTTAGTTAATGGCTCGCTTCTATATCACAACGCCGATTTATTACGTCAATGACGCACCACACGTAGGCCACGCCTACTGCACGGTGAATGCTGACGCCATGGCTAGGTGGCACCGACTTATTGGTGACGAAACAAAATTTCTTACTGGAACTGACGAGCACGGCCAAAAGGTCGCTGACGCTGCTGAAAAGAATGGCGTTTCACCACAGGCCTGGGCCGACACCACGTCGGCACGATTCCGCGAAGCCTGGGACGCACTCGCGATCAGTTACGACGACTTCATTCGCACCACTGAACCACGACACTACGAGAGCGTGCAGAAGTTTCTTACCGCGATCTACGACAATGGCTTTATTTATAAAGACACTTACTCGGGCCTCTACTGCGTTAGTTGCGAGGACTACTTCACCGATGAAGCAAGCGATAACGGGAAGTGTCCGGTTCACGCAAAACCTCTTACGCAGATGGAAGAAGAAAACTGGTTCTTCAAACTCAGTGCCTTCGAAGACAAGCTCCTTGAGTACTACGCGAAGAACCCAGAGTTCGTAACTCCGGGAACGAAGAGCAACGAAGCGTACGCATTTATTAAGGGTGGTCTTCGTGACATCTCGATTACGCGCACATCTATTTCGTGGGGTGTTCCAGTTCCGTGGGATGAGAAGCACGTCTTTTATGTTTGGTATGACGCACTGATTAACTACCTCACCGCAATTGGCTACGGCCGAGAAGATGATGAAGTGGCGAAGTGGTGGCCAAATTCTCACCACCTCATTGGTAAAGAGATCATCAGGTTCCACTGTGTTTGGTGGCCAGCTATGTGCATGGCGGCGGGACTCGAGCCACCTTCACACGTACAGGTGCACGGCTGGCTCCTTGTCGGTGGCCAGAAGCTTTCAAAGACCATGGCTCAAGAAGGTGGCGTAAAACTCACTGATATTGCGCCTGTAGTGCTCACGAACGAATACGGGGTTGACCCAATTCGCTACTACTTGCTTCGTGAAGCGGTGCTTGGAAATGATGGTGATTTCTCTCTAGAAGCAATCACCGCTCGCTACAACACTGACCTCGCAAACAACCTTGGAAACCTTGTAGCTCGCGTCGCAACTGTGGTGCAGTCAAAGTGCGATGGACTTTCGCCCGGAGCACGAAGTGACTCGGTTCTTAGAAGCGACGCAGAAACTGCGGTTACTGAAACTGCTGCTGCGTGGAACCGCTTTGCGCCCCAAGCAGCACTCGAAGCAACGTGGCGACTCATTGGTGCAACGAATTCATTCCTCGAGCAGAACGCGCCGTGGAAAATGGAATCAGGCCCAGAAGTTGAAGCTGTGATGGGCGACGCACTCGAAGCAATTCGAATTATTTCAATTCTTGTGACACCAGCAATGCCAACAGTTGCAGCAGAAATCTGGAAGCGCCTTGGACTTAGTGGGCTCCCTACTGATGGCGACTTCAACGAAAACACCAAATGGGGACTCTTTGCTAAGGGCGTGCAAGTTGAGAAGGGCGACCCTCTTTTTCCGAGAATCAAGAGTGAGTAATGAGTAACTGGACTGACGCACACTGTCACATTCAAGACAGTTTTCTAACTGATGAAAAAGTTGCACTCAACATTCAACAAGTGATGGATAATGCAGTCGCCGCTGGTGTTGACCGACTGGTTGTCATTGGCACGGGTGCAGAAACTTCACGCGATGCACTTGCTGTTGCTGAAATTGAAGGTCCAGTTGAGCTCTATGCAACCGTTGGGCTTCACCCGCATGATTCGCTAAGTGACATCCAGCCAATTATTGAAATGGCGAGGTCGGGGCACCCCAAATTGGTGGGGATCGGCGAATGCGGACTCGACTACTTTTATGAGCATTCACCCAGGTCAGAGCAGTTTAAATCCTTCGCCACCCAGATAGGTCTAGCCCATGAGTTAAACCTGGCACTAGTAATCCACGCGAGAGACGCCTTTGACGATCTGTTCCAAGTTTTTAAGACCGAAGGCGTTCCGCCAAGAACGGTTATTCACTGCTTCACTGGCGACCAAGCTGATGCAGAAGGTTGCCTTGAGTGGGGATGCGATATTTCCGTTTCTGGAATTGCAACATTTAAAAATGCCGAGTCACTTCGTGATGCAGTAAAAATTGTTCCGCTCGATCGACTTCATGTTGAGACTGATAGTCCGTTCCTCGCACCTGTTCCACATCGCGGAAGGCCCAATGAGCCGGCATACGTGTCACTGGTGGGTGAATTTGTCGCAAATCTGCGTGGCGAAGAGGTTTCAGTCGTTCGTGATGCAACTGCAGCTAATTCTGCACGATTGTTTAAGTTGCCTGCTAAATAAATCACCTTTAATCAGGAATTTTAGAGATATTTTAATCTCGTATTGCCTTCTTAGTGTTACTTGCCTAGCGTTATAGGGCGAGTTGTTGGATAAACACTCGTTGTCCCGACGGAGGGTGGAGATCTGAGGGCATTATCCCAGCGAGTACTGCGGTTCTTGTTGACGCTTATGACTGTGAGCAGCATGTTTGCTGCTTCATTGGTTCTTTCGACGCCACTAAATGCAGAGGCGTCGCCTTCGCACGTTCCAATACACATGCCAGATCTCATTGGTGACTCTCGGGCCAATGTGTATGCGGTTATGGCTGCAAAGGGTCTCTATTTTTCAACTAGTGGTCCTGGTGCTTCTAACGGAACTTGGATAACGGTAGCGGCGCAGAGTCCTGCGCCAGGGGTCTTGATTGCCTGGCACGGGCAGGCGAAAATAATTACGTCCATGGCTCGTTTTGTTGGTCCTAGAAAGGTGCCAAAACTAGTTGGTCTTTCAAAAGCCGCTGTTTATAAGGCAATGAAGTCAGCTGGCTTGTACTTTGACACCACCGGTCCTGGTGCCTTTAGTGGCGCTTGGGCCAGGGCAGTTGCACAGAGCCCTGCAGCTGGCACGGTAGTTAAATTCCAGTCAGTCGTTCTCGTCCATGTTGCGCTGCCAGTGGTTACAAAGAAACCAGTTCCTACATCGACTACCACTTCAACGTCGACAACATCCACGACAACGACGTATCCAGGAGAAACGACAACAACAACAGTTCCAGAGGCAACTACTACTACAACAATCAAGCCTGTACCCAAGAGGTATGTAGTTGGAGATGCAACGTGGTATTCGTACATTCCCGGCCGTTGTGCTTCGCCAACGTTGCCATTTGGCCTTCGAGTAACTGTTGTTAATCTCGCAAACGGCAACTCCATTTCATGTGTAGTAACCGACAGAGAAAATGCTGGGTACCCGAGGGTGATTGACTTGTCAGAAACTCAGTTCGCTCAACTTTCTCCACTCGCTAGTGGTGTCATTCGTGTCAGGGTTTCCTGGTGACCCACACCCGCACTGACCTAGTTGCGCTGCTTGAGGCTCATGGACTAAAGCCATCCAGAGCGCTCGGTCAAAATTTTGTAGTTGATCCCAATACCGTTCGGCGAATTGCACGTCTCGCGGAAGTTGGACCGGGAGATTTAGTCCTAGAAATTGGTGCTGGGCTCGGTTCGCTCACATTGGCACTAATTGAAACAGGTGCAGAAGTCCAGGCCATGGAAGTGGACCGTTACTTACTCGAGCCGCTTCGCTCAGTAGTTGGTCCTCATGGGGTAACGGTTCATCACGCTGACGCACTCAATGCAAATTACGACGAAATACTTGGTGGTCGCGAAGCCGCGATCATTGCGAATCTCCCTTACAACGTTGCAACTCCGCTTGTTCTGCATCTGCTTGAATCCCAGCCCTTAATTAAGCGGATGCTTGTCATGGTGCAAAAAGAAGTTGGAGAGCGCTTCGCTGCACAAGCCGGTGATGAAGCATATGGCGCAGCGTCACTTCGCGTTCAGTACTTTGCTGATGCCAAAGTCGTAGGTAAAATAGGGCCTTCGGTTTTCTACCCGAAGCCAAATGTTGATTCAGCACTCGTATCAATCGTGAGGCGAGACAAAGTGCGAATTGACCCGAGTGAAGTTAGCGAATCCGATCTCTTTGAAGTTATTCGTATGTCGTTTGCTCAGCGCCGCAAAATGCTTCGTAGGTCACTAAACGGGTGGGCGAGTGAAGGTGTCTTTGAGCGCTCAGGAGTTGGCGAAACTAAGCGACCAGAAGAACTCACCTTAGAAGAGTTCGCTAAGTTGGTTGCAGCTCGATGAAAGAACTCCTCGCCCCCGCCAAACTGACTTGGTTCTTAGAAGTCACTGGCGTGCGCGAAGACGGTCTGCATACTCTTCGAAGTGAAATGGTCTCACTAGATTTTAGTGACCGGCTCATTATTGAAGAGCCTGGTGACTACTTGCGACTGACGCCCGCAAGCATACGAGTTGGCGTTGATGAAACCAATCTCGTAGCCAAAGCGCTCAACCTCGTAGGCAGAAAAGCCGGTGTCACAATTGACAAAGTTATTCCCACTGGCGGAGGACTTGGTGGCGGTAGCAGCGACGCCGGCGCCATTCTTCGCTGGGTGGGCGGAGTGAGCTCAGAGCTCGCTACAACGCTGGGTGGCGATGTTCCATTCTGTCAACTCGGTGGTCGCGCAATGGTTGAAGGAATTGGTGAAGTGCTCACGCCACTCAAATTTGAAAAGCGTGACGTCACCCTAATCATTCCGAACTTCTCAGTTGACACCAAAGCTTGCTACAAAGCATTTGACGAACTGGGAACTAGGCGAGGGAAGAAATCATCTCGAACGCGCTGCTCGAATAGTTGAGCCACGCCTCGCTAGGACAATGAACTGGCTAAGCGCAGAGTTAGGAAAAGAAGTACATCTCGCGGGATCAGGATCAACCATGTTTGTCGAAGGGCACTTGGAGCCAGGAGAATCTGTATGGGATGTGCAGGGTCCCGCAGGCACTATTCGGTTCCGCCAGACAAGCACTACGCCACAAGAGGCGTAGAAACTAGTTATTTACCGGCGGCGCGACGCTGGAAGCGTGTTCGCTTCAGCATCTTCTTGTGCTTCTTCTTACGCATGCGCTTACGGCGCTTCTTAATTAATGATCCCATGGCTTGTACGACACTACTAGGTTTTCGAACTACCCCTCAAAATAAACGAATTATTGAGGTTTCTCTGTGTCGTTGCTTCGCTCAATGCTGAGTGCTTGACGTGGGCATCCGCGCACTGCGTAGCGTGCTGACTGCAGCACCCCAGAGTTGCTGAGGGGGACAGGTTCGGTTGCAACAATGGGATAACCCCACTCATCAACGTCAACGAGTTCAGGCGCAAGCTCGTGACAGTGCCCGAATCCGTCACAGAGAATCGGATTTACCTTCAGTACAAATGAACCAGAACGTCTACGCACTACTCCCATATAAGTTCATCCTCGTGCTCGAGCGAAGGAATCATGATTGTGTGCTTAGGGCGCTGTGTCCCGCCACAAGGCCGGCCAACTATGTGCTGGGCAATGTCATCAGCGAAGACTGTAAGTGCAGACCTTACGAGTCGGATAACTCCATCTGGGTGGCGACATGCGCCACGTCCTTCAATCGAATCGCAACGACTCAGCAGTCGATCGTATGCCGCTCTCGGGTCCTTTGATGAATGCGTGATGCTCGTTAAATCATCAGCCAGTGCAGGAAGCCCAAATGCGCAAGGTCCACACTGTCGAGCACTTTCGTTTGCCATCCAGCGCACTATGCGAAGTGTTTCATAAACACCACACGCCTCACGTGCAAGGACTGCCATCACACCTGCTCCAACACTCGCTCCATGTGCAGACAGGTGTTCATTGGCGTAAGGGGTGTCAATGTGTTTCCCGTGTAGCCATGTTCCACCGAATCCTCCAAGCAGTAGCGCCTGTGGTGCCATGTCGGCGTGTCCAGCAGCCAAGATGGCTCTGATTGGAGTTCCAAGAGAAACTTCAAGCACAGTGGACCTCTCAACAGCACCAGAAAGCGAAACAAGTGTTGACCCCGGACTTTTCTCAGTTCCGAGTGATCTAAACCAGTCGGCACCGAATCGTGCAATAAGTGCAACGTTGGCACACGTCTCAGCGTTATCAACGAGTACGGGACTGTGCCCAACACGAAGAATGCTTGGTCGCTCAGGGCGGTACTGGGGGAGAGATTCATTGTCATTTAACCAGTGAACGAGTGCGGACTCTTCTCCAGCAACATAACGCCAAGGAGGAGTGTGGAGTTCTATTTTCGCTCCACGCAAGCTTTGACGTTCAAGTTCGTGAATAGCGCGATTTATGTGATTGACAACCGTTGGATTATCTCTGGCGACGCAAACGAGAATGCGCTTGGCTCCAATAAGGCCGGCCAAGATTTGTGCCCCTTCAAGTATCAAATGTGGGTTGGCACCAGCGAGGGCAAACTCTTTGTGCGCAGCCGGTTCTCCTTCCATCGCATTTACAACGACTGACTTATTGTGACCGCGCTGCACACGAAGCAAATCGACTTTTCTAAATGTAGGAAACGCCGCACCACCACGGCCAGTGAGTCCAGATTTTTCCAACTCTTGCATGATGTTAAGAGGGGCACTGGATGCGAACACTTGCTCGTGTTGAGTCAAAGTAAGAGGTCGACCTTCAGCCCCGTGAAGCACTCTGGGTAGCACACTGGCACTAATCATTAACGTCGCCGAGTTTTCTGTTTTGATGTTGCTCTAGGGAATGATTCAGTTCTTTGTGGAATGGTTTTTCCTCGAGGAATAGGTGAAAGTGCGGTACGTCCAGCTGCACGTTCTGGTCGTGCGAAGTAACGCCACAACGCAACACAAAGAACTATTCCAGCGCACCCAGCGACCAAAACCAGTCCAGCCCCACTGTGAGCGTCGGAACCTGACATATACGAGTGGATGATTGCTGACGCGTAGGCGAGCCAGCTGAACCAGTGAATAAATCTCCATGACTCATTTTTTATTCGAACTTTAAGCAAACTTGAAATCCAAACGCAGAGCAGTAAGTCAAAGCCCACGGCGCCTATTGCTATCGGTACCGTTTTATAAGCCGAAGTCATTGGCACAAATGCCGAGATAAGTCCTGTTGAAACGTAACTATCGATCACGGTAGTGAGAATGTGAAGAATGAGGAATAACATTGCAACCATTGAAACCGACCGGTGCAGTTCGTTCAGTTCAAAGCGACCTACAAATGTTCCACCAATGCGATTTGCAACAAGGGTTCCGAGCGTGACGACGAGGGTTAGTAACAAGAGCGCGACGATGCCAGTCCCTCTCGTTATGTACCAGAAATATGGAGAAGCAAAAGCAATCATTCGTGGTCCATTGGCCATCCGCCAAAGTATTCAACTTCACCGTTACTGCGAACCAAGCGTGCAGACCAGCCTGCTTGTGCAATGTGAAATCCCGCGTCTTCTCCCCAAAGCAGTGCAGCTGTTGCAAAGGCGTTTGCAGTAACACAGTCAATAGCGCTCACGGAGGCCGTTGCGTACGGTCCGGATGCAAAATTTCCAGTCCGTGGATCAATAATGTGATTTACTGTTTTGTTATTGACGTTCCAGGTGCGTGTACCCAGCGAAGAAGTCGCAACTCCACCATTACCCATTGCGATTCGAGGTTCGCTACCGTAGACGTCAAGGGAGTCTGAAATTCCTATGGTCCAAGGGCTGCGTGGGCTAAGTCCGCGCAGCGCCACATCGCCACCTATCTCTACAGCGACTCCACCAAATTCCATTACATCATTTGCAATGAGGTCTGCTGTGAGTGCTTTGGCACTTGCGCCAAGATCAATCGTGCAGTTATGTAGCGTCACACTGGCGTCATCTCGGCTGTAGTTGATTGCATTAACTCCTGGGCTTGGATGCAGTGGTGCACTTACAGTGAAGTTCGTACCTTTTATCGTTGAGTAGTCGCGGTTGTAGCCAAGTTTTAGTAGTGAGTCGAGCACCGTAGGGTCACACAGACCCTCAGTCATCTGAGATGAGCGTAGGGCTGCATCAAGTGCAAGTTCAAATGTGGGTGAGACGTGAACTCTTTTGCCACCAGCAGCGTTAATTCTTTGGATTTCAGTTCCATCTTTGAATCGATTACATGCTTGGTCAATTTCTGAAATCCAGTGCCAGAGTCGTTCGCGCGCATAGTCGCTCTGCTCAGCTGTTTCAGTGGTGATAGAGCCAGTCAGCCCCCAAACTTCAAATTTTTCTGTTGCTAGTAACACGTCACGTGACCCGATGGGGTGGAGTAACAAACCGTGGTGGTGGTTGTGGGAGCTGGTTTAGGCGGCACGTACACCGTTGTGGGTGTTGTATTTGTAGATCCGCCTCCGCCTGAGTGCTGCGT